>Ga0265314_10004584_pt1 | contig 12760 bp, 9 predicted proteins | sample 4126metaG_FD_203106 | JGI IMG/M metagenome (GOLD analysis project Ga0265314, IMG submission 203106) | Rhizosphere microbial communities from Carex aquatilis grown in University of Washington, Seatle, WA, United States - 4-1-26 metaG | ecosystem: Host-associated > Plants > Roots > Rhizosphere >... | reverse complement strand
GCTTCCGGGTCAGAAAACAGATGGCTCGGTGCTGCTCCCCAATCAATGGTCGTTGCGCCCGGCGGGAAACCAGATCGAGCTCGGTGATTTTCCGGTCAATATCGCTGTTCATCCCAAAGGAAAATTCGCCGCGATTCTGCATTGCGGCCACGGCAAGCACGAAATCATCGTGGTTGATATCAAAGGCGAAAAAATCGTCTCGCGCACGCCCGTCGAAGAAGCGTTTTATGGCCTGGCCTTCTCCGAAAACGGCGAGCGCATTTTCTGCAGCGCCGCATCGGCGGAAGGCATTCGTGAGTTTGAGTTCAAAGATGGAAAACTGGGCAAAGGAGAATTGATCGCGTTGCGCGACGCGAAGGAAAAAGGCATTCCGTCCGGAATCGCCGTCAGCCGCGATGGCAAGCGTCTCTACGCGGCAAACGTCTGGGGCCAGACCGTCAGCGCCGTCGATCTCGACACCCAGAAACTCGCGTTCGATCTGAAACTCTCCGCGATCGCGCCGGTCGTGGTCGCGCCGCCCACAAAGCCGCTCGACGACGACACCGCCGCGGCGATCAAGCGCGAACAGGCCGCGCGCATGAAGACCATGCCCGACGAACCGTTCCCGTACGCCTGCGCGCTCGACGAAAAAGCAAACCGGCTCTACGTGAGTTACTGGGCGCAGGCGATGGTTGCGGCAATCGATCTCGAGACGCAGAAAGTCGTCGCCACATTCAAAACTGAAGACCATCCCAACGAAATGCTGCTCACGAAGAACGGCAAAACGTTGTACGTGGCCAATGCCAACCGCAACACCGTTTCAGTCATCGATACTGAAAGCGGCCACGCACGCGAGACGCTCTATGCCGCGCTGTATCCTGATCTTCCGCCCGGCGCAACGCCCGAGGGACTCGCGCTCTCGCCCGACGAAAAGCTTTTGTTCGTGGCGAACGCGACGATCAACTGCGTCGCGGTCTTTGACGTTTCGGAACATGGAAACAGCCGGCCGCTCGGGTTCATTCCGTCCGGTTGGTACCCGACCTCTGTCCGCGTTACGCCCGACGGCAAACGTTTGCTCGTCGCGAACGGGAAGGGTGGGGCGTCGAAAGCCAACCCAAAAGGCCCGCAACCCGGCGTGAAACAAAAAGGCCCGGTCGAATACATCGGCGGATTGCTGACCGGTTCGCTCAGCATCATCGACTTGCCCAAGCGCGATAAACTCGAAGAGAAATTGAAAGAATGGACGCCGCAGGTTTATCAATGCTGCCCGATTCATGCGGACCTCAGCACCACCGGACGCCGGCCCGAGAATTGTCCGGTGCCCCTGAAGGTCGGCGATGCCAGCCCCATCAAATACGTCATTTATGTAATCAAAGAAAATCGTACGTACGATCAGATGCTCGGCGACATGAAAGAAGGCAACGGCGATCCGTCGCTCTGTCTCTTTCCGGAAAAAGTGACGCCAAACCATCACAAGCTCGCGCGCGAATTCGTGCTGCTCGATAATTTTTATGTCGACGCCGAAGTCAGCGCCGACGGCCACGAATGGACGACGGCGGCCTACGCGACGGACTTCGTCGAAAAAGGCTGGCCCATGGCGTACGGGCACAACAAGAGCGGAAAATTTGCCTACCCGAGCGAAGGCAATTTCAAGGTCGCGAATTCGTCCGGCGGTTATCTGTGGGACAAGGCGAAGGAAGCGAATGTTTCGTACAGAAGCTATGGCGAATTCGTGGTCAATCCCAAGCCGCCCGAAACCGAGTGCACGACAAAGGTCCCGTCGCTGGTCGGCCATTTCGATCCGCACTACCAGAGTTTCGATCTGAATTACCCGGAATCAAAACGCGTCGACGAATATGAACGCGAGCTGAAAAAATTTGAGCAGGACGGCGATATGCCGCGCCTGCAACTCGTGCGCCTGCCCAACGACCACACCATCGGCACGGTCGTAGGCAAACGAACGCCGACCGCATACGTCGCCGAAAACGACCAGGCGCTTGGCCGCTTCGTTGAATTGCTGAGCCACTCGAAATTCTGGGCACAGACTGCCATTTTTGTGATCGAGGACGACGCGCAGAATGGCCCCGACCACGTCGACGCGCACCGCTCGATCGCGTTCATCGCCAGCCCCTACACGCGCCGCGCCGCGGTGGATTCGACGATGTATTCGACCAGCAGCATGCTGCGCACGATGGAACTGATTCTCGGCCTGAAACCGATGACGCAATACGACGCCGCGGCGACGCCGATGTTCGCGAGTTTCTCCGACAAACCCGACACGCGCCCATACGAAGCCCTGCCGGCCGGAGTAGACCTGGACGCAAAAAATCAGAAGACCGCGTGGGGTGCGAAAGAATCCGCGCAGATGGATTTCGCCACCGAAGACGCCGCCGACGATTCGAAGCTCAACGAAGTGATCTGGCGCTCGGTGCGCGGCGAAGCTCACAAAATGCCCGCGCCCGTGCGCGCCGCCTTCGTCATCGTTCACGGCGGCGGCAAAAAAGACGATGACGATTAAGTGAGGACTGCATTGAGAATTGAAGCGTGAGGACCGAGAATTTTAAATTGCGAAGGAGTTGGCGCGTGTGCCACGGGCAGCCTGCCGTTGGCTGCCCGTGCGATGACGCGAGGACCTGTGGATCTGCAACGCGCTCCGTCAATTTGAAATTCTCATTTCTCAATCTTCATTTCTTAATGCCATTCAAACCCGACTAACCGGATTGACGAGGAGCTTATGAAACCCTGGGATTCCGACGAATCGCTTTTCGCTCTCTGCCGGCGCGAACTCTTCACCGCAGTCGTTGGCGACTGCATGGACAAGCTCGGCCTGCGCCGCCAGTTTCTCGCGCCGCAAATCCGCGCGCTGCGTCCGGACATGGTGGTCATCGGCCGCGCGATGCCGGTGCTCGAAGCCGACGTCTTCGGCGAAGTCGTCGCCGGAAGCGCAAACCCGCTGATGGCGCAGCCCTTCGGCCTGATGTTCCGCGCGCTCGACGATTTGAAAACGAACGAAGTGTACGTCTGCACCGGCGCATCGCCGACGTACGCGCTCTGGGGCGAATTGATGAGCACGCGCGCGCTGAAACTCGGCGCGGCCGGTGCGGTGCTCAACGGTTATTCGCGCGACACCAACGGTGTGTTGGCGCTGAATTTTCCAACGTTCTCGTACGGTTCGTACGCTCAAGACCAGGGCCCGCGCGGCAAAGTCGTCGACTTCCGCGTCGCGGTCGAAATCGCGGGCGTGCGCGTCGCGCCGGGCGACATCGTTTTCGGAGACATCGACGGCGTGTGCATCATTCCGCGCGAAGCCGAAGCCGACGTCTTCACGCAGGCACTCGAAAAAGCCCGCGGCGAAAAGCGCGTGCGCCAGGCGATCGAAAACGGCATGAGCACCGTCGACGCCTACGCCAAATTCGGCATCATGTGAATTAAGCCTTGGTCGTGCGCTCGACCAATTCTTTGATCACAATTTCCGCTGTAGCCAGATTCGTCGCGAGCGGAATGTCGTGAACATTACAGACGCGCTGCAGGCTCTGAATGTCCGGCTCGTGCGGATGCGCATAAAGCGGATCGACGATAAAAATCACGCCGCAGCAATTCTTTGTCGCCACGCGCGCGGCAATCTGCGCGTCGCCGCCCAGCGGCCCAGACAGCACGCATTCAACCGGAAGGTTCGTGGCCAGTGCGATGCGCGAACCGGTCGTGCCGGTGGCCATCAGCGAGAGTCTCGCGAGCTTTTCGCGGTGGCGTTTGCAGAAATCGACGAGCGCATCCTTCTTCTGATCGTGCGCGATCAAGGCGAGCGTGGGCATGCGGCGGTTCCTGTGAGTTGGCGGTCCATCGTCAGCGGTCAGGCGAGGAATTCAAGGTTCGGAACGGGCAAAATTTTCACCTGCATGACCGAGCACGTCTATCTTTCTCGTTGCGCCGCACCGCCGCCCCGCTATGTTCGCCTTTCGCAGGGCTGGGGCTCAACGAGGGAGACGCGGCGTCCGTGGAAGATTGGATCACACAGTTTCTCACTGCACACGGCGCGGTCATTCTTTATTTGGGAACGTTCGGCCTGTTGGTGGTCTGCGGTCTGGGCGTTCCGCTGCCGGAAGAAGCGACATTTCTCTGCGCCGGATACGCGGCCAAAAGCCTGAACTTCAACGATACCGAAATGATGCTCCTGGGCGTAGCGGGCGTCGTTGGAATTCTGTGCGGCGATTCGATTCCATTTCTCATGGGAAAAAGGTACGGCCTGAGCCTGCTTAAGCGTCCGCGTTTCGCAAAAATCCTGACACAAAAGCGCATCGAATCGGTGCAGAAACATTTCCATTACTGGGGCAACTGGACGGTCTTCGGCGCGCGCTTCGTCGCCGGTCTGCGCATGCCGACGTTTTTTATGGCCGCAACGATGGGTGTGAAGTACCGGACGTTCCTGTTGCTCGATATGATGGGCGCTCTGATCTCGTGTCCGACTTCAATCTGGCTGGCTTGGCGCTATGGCAAGCAGGCCAAGGAATTCATCGCGCAGAGCCACGTGTATATTTTTACGGTGCTCGGTCTGGCCGTGGCGTACATGGTCTACCATTATATCTCGCACAAAGAGAAGCCCGAAGCCGCCGAATCCGTTCCCGTTTCGCCCGCCCCCGCCGATCCGAAGCCCGAAAAGGCACCCACAACCTTGTAAGTCCAAGACAATCCAGAAGATTGAGTACATAAAATCGTCAAATTGCAGAGACCGCAGCGTAGACAGCCGGGTTTATTAAGTTAGGATAAAAATGCCTTGCTTGAGACATTAGCTTACGGCGTCTGTCTCATACAAGATGAAAGGGCTACCCAGATGCGCGGAATCGTGAGTGCGGCGAGTGCAATTGCAGCGGGATTGTTCGTGAGCCTGGCGTTGTCGGGCTGCGGAAGCGGAACGGCGGCAAATGTTCCCACGGCTCCGGATGAAAAAGGCGGCACTACGGCTCAGACGGGCGATGTCAAGCCTGCAGCCGGCGTCGTGATGCCGGTAAAGATCGTGCTCGAATGCGAGGACGCAACGACGCTCGAAGACCGGTCGACCAACGGCGTGATGGTCATCGAAGTCCACACCGCGTCCGAAGGCAAGCCGATCACGTACCTCGAGATTCCCGACGAGGTGATCGAGAAAAAATGCGGCATCAAGAAAAACGCCGACACCGCGGGCATCCTTCCCGGCAAGGCGACGTATGTTTTTGAAACGCCGCGCGAAGACACATATTACGTCAACCTGCGCGCGAAATGGGCCGATTCCTGCGGCAATTCAGTCTGGGTGAAGATGGACGATTCGGCGTACTTCAATCTCGAAGACGAAGACGGAAAACTGTCGGATAAGAATTACAAATGGGCCTGGCACCAGCTCGAAAGCGGCGGCCGCCCGAAGGGATTCAAGCTGGGCGCCGGAAAGCATACACTGTATATGGCCGTGCGCGAAGACGGCCCGAAGCTGGATCAGTGGGTGATTTCGACAGAGGCCAGCCGGCAGACGGGCGAGGCCGCAAAAGCAATAAAGGAGAAATAATCCGGCGTCGGGTTAAGAAGTGAATCCAAAACCAAATTGCCGGAATTTTCGTTACGTCGAAGGCGATGAGTAGACTCCGGGAGAGGCGGGTGCGGGTTGGAATCGGAATCGAACAAAAAAAAGAAGGCAGCGAAACGAAAATCGAAGAAAGACGCGAAGGCTTTATTACTGGGTGTCGGTCTGGACAATAAAGATGGGCACGTCCGCGTCACGCGCGGGCCGAACTTTCAGCTTGTCGGCGGCTCCAGCGAAACCCATGAAGTGATGCAGGAAACCGCGATCAAGCTCAACGAAGAACTCAACAAACGTGGAAAACGGCTCGAAGACGTTGGCTCGAACGAAGTCATGGACATCCTGGACCGGTTGCACCACTAATAAGAGCTTCAAAACGCGATCGGGGGATCGCGCCCTTCGCGGAACCAAAACGAGTACGGAGCCTCTGAATGCCTGACCGCCGCCCGCGCCTCAGCCTCGCCGCAGCACTCGCCGCATGTTCTGTACTCTGTTCCGTTCCCTTGGCCGCGACCGCGCAGGCCGAAGACCTCACGATCCTCAATCAGATTCGCGAACGCCACGAACACATGCATCAGCAGGTGTCTCCGGCCGTCGTCGCCGTGGAATCCGGAAAGGGCACGCGCGGTTTGAAAGACGCGCCGAAATTCTACGGCACCGGCGTCGTGGTTTCGCCCGACGGACTGGTGCTAACCTCCAGTACGGTTGTTCCGGCGACGACCAAGTTCGTCCAGGTTTATTTCTCCGACGGAAAAGTGATGGACGCGAAAGTTCTCGCCACCGACGACGCGACCGAGAGCTGCGCGCTGCAGGTGATCCAGCCCACTGGCGAATCCAAACACACGCTGCCGTTCGTCGAACTGTGCGATTCGTCCAAAGTCGAAGTTGGGGAACTGGCGTACACGGCCGGCAATCCGTTCCACACAATCAGCCGCGACGGCCAGGTCGCGTGGAGCATCGGGACGATCTCCGGCCGCTACACGATTACCAGCGCCGACGAACAGAGCCGCTATCACGGGCCGATTCTCGAAACCGATGCCGCGGTGAACCCCGGTTCGGACGGCGGCCCGCTGATCGACGCGAACGGCCGGCTGCTGGGCACGCTGAGCCTGTGCTTCTGCGAATCACGCTGGCTGGGAACGGCGATTCCTGTTCACTTGATCCAAAAGAATCTGGAACCCATGCACGCGCTGACTCTGGTTGCTCCGCACTCGGCGGCGAAGGCCTCGAACGACGCGGTCGACGTCGCCTACGAGAATGACGACGCGCTCGCCGCACGCGCAGTGCCCGATGCGTTGCGCTACGTTTCGCGATCGGCGACGAAAGCGCTGGTGAAACTGCGCGTCAAGCGCGCCGAAGTCCGCGACGTTACGCTCGACCGCAAATCGTCGCTGGCCCGCCGCCTGCGACAGCGCCCCGATTCGCCGGTCAGCGGAGTGATCATCGAAGCGGAAGGATACATTCTCACCAGCGCGTTCAACGTCGACGGCGAAGTACTCTCGATCGATGCGAATCTCTCTGACGGCACGACGTACCCTGCGCAATTGGTCGCGCGCAATCTGGGGCTGGATGTCGCACTGTTGAAAATTCAGCCCGAGAAAGGCAAGATTTTTCCGGCGATCGAACTGGCCGCCGACCCTGCTCTGCAGATCGGACGCTTCCTCACTGTTCTCGGCGCGAGCGAAGACGGCCCCGTGCCGACGCACACCGAAGGCATCGTCAGCGCGCTGGGACGTTTGGATGGCTGCGCCGTTCAGACCGATGCGCTCATTAACTACGGAAACTGCGGCGGGCCGGTGGTGGACCTGCGCGGCCGTCTGATCGGTGTCGCGGCGTTCATCCGCACGCACGCCGATTGGAGCCAGCAGAATTCGGGCGTCGGGTTTTTCACACAGTCCGACAAGATCATCGCCAGCCTGCCGGATTTGAAGGCCGGACGCGACATCAAGGCGCCAGTCGGTGCGTTCCTGGGCGTAAAATACGCGGAGAATGCGACGGACATCCGCGGCGTGAAACTCGAAAAGGTTGTTCCCGGCTCTGCCGCCGACCTGGCCAAGCTTCTGCCGGGCGATGTGATCGTGTGCGTGGATGGAATGGATACGCATTCGTGGCCGGCGCTGGTGCGCGTGTTGAAAGCGCACAAACCAGGCGAGACCGTCGAAATCACCTATCAGCGCGGCACCGTGACGAGCCGTGCGCAAGCGAATTTAACCAGCCGCAAGGAACATCCATAAATGCCGCTTCGCCGCGTCCACGCATTTGCCATTCTGCTTGCCGTCTGCTGCGCCGGACTCCGCGCCGCCAGCGAAACCGAATCCGGCACGATCAATACCGCGCTGCAGGCCGAGGAAGAACTCACGCGCATTATCGAAAAAGCGAACGCCGCATTTGTGTTCGTGGGTGGCGGTTCGGGGCTCGTCGTCAGTGCCGACGGATACATTCTCACCAATCATCACGTTGCCGGCGACCGCAAACAGTGGATCGTGCGCATCGAGGGCACGCAAAAAATGTGCGTCTGCGACTTGGTCGGCACCGACCCCGTCGGCGACTTGGCGCTGCTGAAAGTGCGCGACGGCCGCAATCTCGCGTTCGTGGAATTCGGCGATATCGCGAAGGTGAAAGTCGGCGAACAAGTGCTCGCGGTCGGCGATCCGTTCAAATTGGCCGACGAAGACGGCCCTCCGTCAGTGAGCCTCGGCACCGTCAGCGCGCTGCACCGCTTCCAGGGAAATTATTCCGATGCCATCCAGACCGACTGCGCCGTGAACCCCGGAAATTCCGGCGGCCCGCTGCTGACGCTCGACGGCAAGCTGATCGGCATCACCGGGCAGATCATGTCCCGGTTCGGCGCCAAAGCCAATACGGGCATCGGCTATGCGATTCCCGTTGACCAGATCGCGCGCTTTTTCCCGCTGCTGAAAGAGGCCGGAGGCAAGTACGTCTATCATGCGCAAATGCCCGAGGGCCTCACGTTCTCGAATCACGTCGACGAAACGCAGGTGGCTTCGATCGAGCGCGTGGACGAAGGCAGCGACGCTGAAAAAGCCGGCTTCAAGTCCGGCGACCGGATTACGAAAATCGACGGCAAGCCCGTTTACAACTACGCGCGCCTGATCGGAATCATCCGCAGCTACCCCGAGAACACGACGCTCAATATTGAAATCGAACGCACCGGTAAGCCGGAGACGTTGAAGGTGAAACTGCCTCGCATGCCGCTCCCGCCCGGCCTGACGCAAAAGCCCGCGTCCAGGGATGCCGGCAAAAACGCAGATGGTCCGGCGTGACCTTCATCTTCAGTAAAGCAGACATTTCTTCCTGACATCAACGGGGGAAGTCATTCCTGTCTGCCGGTCTGCGCACCCCGGGGTGAAAAACCTCGCACAACGCGCTCGTAAAAATCCCCGCACGACTTCCCGTTTTTGCATTCAGCCCTCCTTATAGTGTGCCGATAAATCACACATGCTTCTGAGCGCGCGATTTTTCTGCGTTTCCGAGGCCGCTTGATAACGAAAAAAGTTGGGGGGGACCCGACGCGGCAGTTTTAATGCCGAGCCCGCTGCTGAAATTTGGCGGGGCAAGCGGAGGTGCGGTTACATGGCGGTATGGAAGGACGACAAGGTGGCCACCGAGATTCTGAGCGGGCGCGCCGTACTCCCTCGATCCAATTTCAAATTCTACGTGATGTTGACGTTGGCGCTCGCCGCGACTGCCGGTGCAGTGTATGGCGTGTTCATGCGCCGCCCGAAAAATCTGGCCGCCGCCTCGCGCGAAGTCAACGCTGAAAAAGCTGTCGAGACCGCTAAAGCAGCGGCGCCCGCGCCGGTTGCTCCGGCAGCTCCAGTTTTACCTGCTCCGATTGCCAAACCTGCTGGACCTGCCCGCGTCGAAGCTGTTGTTCCAAGCGTGACCCAGCCGGCCGTGAATCCGAAAACGACGCCGAAGCCCGCGTCCTCGATTGGAACTTTCGTCGATCCCGACAAGGGCGGGAAATTCAGCAAAGTGTACGCGGCATTGAACTCAGGAAAATCTGATGCGGCGCTCGATGCGCTGAAAACGATCACTCCCGCCGGCGGATCGCCTGAGAGCAAAGAAGCACTGGTGCTCGAAGGCCGCGCGCTGCTGGCTCAGGGAAAAATCGAAGACGCGCGCAAGAAATTCGAGCCGCTCGCCTTTGCGGGGACAGAATCTGAGATCGGCGCCGACGCGTTGTTCGGAAATTACGTCTGCCAGGCGGGCGTACTACAGCGCTGCCGCGACAGCGAACTCGACCAGGTGCGCGGTGGCGCGAATTCTTGGGGCGCGGCGAGCGCAGCGCTCGAAGAAGCCCGGCGCGCGGAACAGAGTGCAGGCAGCGATGTTGCGGCGCTTGAAAAAGCGCGAGCGCTGTACCAGCAGGCGCTCGACAGCGGAAAACTCGAGCAGGCCGATGAAGAAAAGTGTCTCGCGCGTCTGACAGATCTGACGAACAAAATCATCCTCGATCCCAAAGCCGCCTGCACGATGCCCAAGTCGGTATTCCACAAAGTCGAACCCGGCGACGGCGTCGAACGCATCGCCAAGAAATACAAAGTAAATCAGGGCCAGCTCAAAGTTCTGAACCGGCTCAACGACAAAATGATCGTGCGGCAGGGGCAGACGTTGAAAATGCTTCCGGGCGATGTGCTTTACAAAGTCAATCGCACGAAGCTGACGGGAACACTGTACATCGACGGCGTGTTCATCCGCCGTTATCCCGTCGGCATCGGTCCGGGTGATGCGACGCCGGTTGGCGCGTACGTCGTTGAGCGCAAGACGACCAATCCAGATTGGTACTACGACGGAAAGCGCATCGGCTACGGCGACCCGCAGAATATCCTCGGCACGCGCTGGATGGCGTTCGCCGGAACCGACACGCACGGCGCGGGCCTGGGCATTCACGGCACATCGCTGCCCGATAGCGTGCCCGGCCGCGAGAGCAAAGGCTGCGTGCGCATGCACAATCCAGATGTGGAAGAGCTTTACGACCTAATGCCGCAGGGCGGCAAGGTCGAGATCGCGGATTAAATTTCGCGTCGTTCGATGCAACGGGGAGAAAGAGCACGCCGGCCATCTCAGAAATGAGATGGCCGGTTGTGTTTTCCAGCGAGGACAACGCGTGTCCGCGCGAACGCAATTCCTGTTGCATGAGCGGTGCGCGGCCATAATCTCCGTAGCCATGATCCAAACACGCAATCTGACGCGCAAATACGGCTCGATGACCGCCGTCGGCAACGTGAACCTGCACGTTCCGGCGAGCTCGATCTTCGGCTTCATCGGTCCGAACGGCGCCGGCAAAACCACGACGCTGCGCATGCTGGCCACGCTGCTTCGCCCGACGGCCGGCGACATCGTCATCGATGGAGTCAGCGCGATCGACGACCCGATCGCGGTGCGCCAGCGCATCGGCTACCTCTCGGATAACTTCGGACTTTACGACGACCTGATGGTCTGGGAGTACCTCGATTACTTCTGCGGCGCGTACCATTTTCCAACGAACCCCGAGCGTCTCGACGGCATCCTCGATACCGTTAAGCTGACGCACAAACGCGAAGAGCTGGTCGGCCGGCTTTCGCGCGGCATGCGCCAGCGCCTGGCCATCGCGCGCATGCTCGTCTACGAGCCGAAAGTGATCCTGCTCGACGAACCGGCTAACGGGCTCGATCCCATGTCTCGCATATCGCTTCGCGACCTGCTGAAATCGCTGCGTGACCGCGGTACGACGATCATCGTCAGTTCGCATATTCTGACCGAACTTTCCGATATGTGCGACACCGTCGGCATTATGGAGCTGGGCGAGCTGGTCGTCGCGGGTTCGATCGACACGATTCTCGCGCAGACGCGCACGAAATTTCACCTCGTGCTGGAAGTGCTCGGCCCGCCGGAAAAAGCGGTCGAAGTTCTGCAAGATGAACCGAAGATTTCGGATCTTCGCATCGAAGGCGGAAAAGTCGTGATGGGATTCTCTGGCGATCGAAGCGACCTGCCGTCGCTGCATCGGAAACTTGTGCTGAACGATGTGCCGGTCATTGCGTTTTTTCCGAAGGCCGAAAATCTTGAAGATCTGTTCATGCGCCTGTCGACGGGGGCTACGAACTGATGTTCATCATCGACAATCCCGAATTCGTCCGTCTCCGCCGCATCAAACTTCGTCCGCGTTCGATGATTCTGCTGGGCGTCGTCAGCCTCGGAATTTTTGGCTCGATGCTGGCTCTGTTTCAATTCGGTAACCGCGCGGCCCCGACCCCGTTGATGCCGCAATATTTCTTTTTCACGGCCATCGGTTTCCAGCTCGGGCTGGGGGCACTCTATGCGCTGATGCTTTCGTCGCAGAACATCACGCTGGAGCGCGAACGCAACACCTATGATTTTCAACGCATGGTTGCGATCGGCCCGTGGCGGCTGGGAGTCGGAAAGCTCTTCGGTTCCGCCTGCGAAGCGGCGTACGGAATGCTCGGCGGCGTTCTGTTCACGTTATATCCGGTGCTCACGGGACACGTGTCGATCCTCATCTGGCTGAAAGCGCAGATCGTCGCCTACGTTTTCGCGCTGCTCGTCACGAGTTTCGGATTGATGTGTTCGAGCATGGTCGCGAAAACATCTTATTCCACCGGCATGATGCTGCTTTTCATCGTCTTCGCGGTGCCAATGATGATCGCCGCGGTGAAATGGGGAGGCAGCGTCTGGTCTGCGGCCAGTCCCATACGCATGTATTACGAACTTTATTCCGAATGCAATCCGAGTCTGTACACGCCGACGCGCATCGGCTTCTTCGGGTCTAGTTTTCTATCCATGTTTGAAGCGTTCTTATTGATAAATTGCGCTGGAATCGCGCTGTTTTTCGTGCTCGCCGTGCGGCGCATGACAGACGAGGAGCTTTCCATTATCCGGCCGCGCCATGGCGTGATTGCGTTTGCCCTTCTGCAGACCCTCCTGATCGGATCGTGCTGGGATATGTATTCGTTCCCGAGCATGAAAGCTGAATCTCTGATGATTTATCACATTGTCAATGCCACGGTGCTGATGTTCCTCGCGTTCGGACTGACCCCGACGGCCGAGCTGCTGCGCGGCCGCCTTTCGCGCGGCAGGCGCAACGAACATTGGAAGATTTTCTTCGAGCTGCGCAACCGGCTGGAAGATTCGCCTGCGATCAGCAGCGTCGCGCTGTTTGCCCTCGCTTATGCGGTGCTGGCTGGAATTCTCACTTACGAATTACAGATC
>Ga0265314_10004582_pt1 | contig 12763 bp, 12 predicted proteins | sample 4126metaG_FD_203106 | JGI IMG/M metagenome (GOLD analysis project Ga0265314, IMG submission 203106) | Rhizosphere microbial communities from Carex aquatilis grown in University of Washington, Seatle, WA, United States - 4-1-26 metaG | ecosystem: Host-associated > Plants > Roots > Rhizosphere >... | reverse complement strand
CATGGCCTGCTCGCCGGCAAAAATGCGCGTCGTCAGTCCCGGCGCCAGCTCGCGGAACAGTCCGTCGCTGGGATCGCTCAGTGTGTGGAATTCCGCTGCCTGGCTCATGACGTTTTCCTTTTGACGTTTCCTTTTGACGTTTTCTTGGCTCGCTTAGCCGCTCACGACTTTCCGTAGCTGCCCTGGTAGCGGCCTTCGCGGATGGCGACGAGCGTGTCTTCCTCGCGCTTCATCTGCGCCTTGACCGCTTCGAGCAGCGTCGGCGCGACGTCTTGCGAGAAGGCTACCACGCCGTCGTCGTCGCCCACGACGATGTCGCCGGGCGCGATCACCAGACCGCCGATGCTGACCGGCACGTTGATCTCGCCCGGCCCGCTCTTGTACGGCCCGCGATGGATCGCCGTGCGCGCGAACACTGGAAAGTCGGACGCGGCGAGCGCGGCGCGGTCGCGGATGGCGCCGTCGATGACGTAGCCGGCCGCGCCGCGATATTGCGCGATGGTCAGCATGATCTCGCCGACCAGCGCCCGCGTCTCGTCGCCGCCGCCATCGACGACGATCACGTCGCCCGGCCCGACCAGCTCGAGCGCCTTGTGGATGGCGAGATTGTCCCCCGGTCGCGTGCGCACGGTGAAGGCGCAGCCGGCCAGCGTGCCGCCGCGGTGGAACGGCTTGAGGCCCACGGCGCCCGGCAGACGCGACAGGTTATCGCTGATGATCGACGTCGGCGCCGCGCGGAACGCCTCGATCAATTCCGCCGCCGCTTTCGGAACGGATGTCATCGCGGTGGTGACTGACATGGTTGGTTATTCTCCCCAATGACGACGTTAGCATCGCGGCGGGGAGCAGGCCAAGAACGGGCGCGGCGTAGCCTACGTGAGTTACAGCCCCCCGAAAGGGTGGCCCCAGGTCCGCCAGACATAGGACACCAAAAGCGTTTGACAACCTGCACGAGCAAGAGCTAAATTTTTGTAATCAAATTCCTTATTGTCATCGGATCATGCGTGCCCACCACCTCAAAAAAATGTATGACCAATTAATTTCGTTCTACGAAAGTCTGCCGATTGCGCGGTCAATTTACACACTAGTTTTGCTCGCAATAATCTTTGCCCTAGCTGGCGAACTCATGTCGGTGTGGCGTCACGGAAAAATTTCCGTATCGGATTTTTCGTACTATTCGAATGGCAAGAAGAACCAGGATTATGCAGAGCAATTGCGTAGCGAGACAATTGCAAACTACCAGATGATTGTAGAGTTAATCAATGCTAATCGGTTTAAGATTGAACAGGATGTTCGAAATTTTGAAAAGGGATGCTCGCCCACGCACACTCCTTGGTATAGGCGCGTTATTAGTTTTGTTGGGAAGCGTGACGACCAAACGTTAAAAGACGAAACAAACGAATGTACCAAAACAAATCCCAACAATTTCGATTCGCGTACGATCGACACGCTTATGAACAGCGTCCGCATACAAAGAGTAAATGAAATCGCAAAGACCCTGGACATTACAGTGCAGGGCGTAAGTTTAAAGGGATTATTTTCGACCGCTTCGAAGTTAGTCACTCCGCCGCAGACTGAAATTGTCGCGAGTGTTTATGAATCGGAGAACAAGAAAAGGGCTTACATTTCAGTCGCCAGCGATTCAACTTCGGATTCAAAACACCAAGTTGCACCCGGGCCACTATCAATTGCGTCTCTCGATAGCTCGGGGCCGGATCCGCTGGATGCGTTTCGGCTCGCATGCTACCTGATCTGGTTACAGATCAGCAGCGAAACGAACGACACCGACCATTCCGCGATCTCATTTGAAGAATTCAATGAATGGGCAAAACTCCTAGTTATAAAGAACGCTCTCGAGACAACGGATCCTTACAGATTAGAAGCCCGCAAGAAACTATTGGATATCGATTTCGTAAAACAGAAGGTTTCGCTCGCCGCGGGTCTCAAAATCGGGTTCCAAGAAGTGTATGCTTCGCTGCCGGGCTTTGAAAAATTCATTGGGGCCGAAACTATAAAGCTTGGCGCGCAAGCCGATGCAAATATCGATTCCGTTGCGGATCTCATTCGCTACTTTGCGGTCACGCGCGCTGTTGCAGGTGACCGCCTGAAGAAAGAGTGGATAAAATACTTACCCACGTCGACTACTAGTCGGGAATTGATCAATAAAACGTACTTTGGAACCCAAATAAGCACACGCGAAAACCCCGACAAAGGAATTGATGACGACATACTAACTGCGACGCAGAATATTGTGCGCATTACCCGCATAGTTACAAACAGACGTACAAATGCAACTCGTCAAATCCATACGACGGGTCTAATCGTAAACGATGATCTCGTTTTAACAGTCGTCCCAGGAATACAAACCGAAAATCAGATTAACAGGTACTTTGTCAGCACGACTGTTCAATTTTTTGGCGAAGGTGGCCTCGGAAAAACGTTCAGCGTCAGATCTGCGAGCTTTGCTCTTCCCGAAGGTAAATCGCCATTTGTGGTTCTCAGCGTTCCAGGGCTAAAGCGAAAGATTGAGAACCCGGAGAGAGAGTTCAATGGCCCGCGTACCGGTCGCAATCTTTCTGGGTTTGTTGTCGCGGGATTTATTCGCAATACTAGCTTAACTTTCGCCGATCGAGTCGCGGTCCGTCAAAGCGACACAAGCCTTAGTGACAACGATACCATCCACTTCTTGTCGGGAAAATTCGTAGCTGACTACGACAGTGACTATATCGAAGACGGCGCACGAAGGGTGTATTTGAGCGCGCCTTTCTCACCTGGCCTAACAGGAAGCCCAATTTACGACGAGTTTGGTCGACTTGTTAGCTTCGTAGAAGCTGGTTTTGCAATTGGCAAAAACCTTTCATTGACAATTGCCGTATCAATCGCGCCGCTTAAAAGCTACGCACCCCTCAAAAATAGAGAAGATCGATAACGACCTAAATTTTCGTTTCAGAAATTCTACCTACTAAACTTCTTATACTTCAGCCGATGCGGAATGACTGAGTCCGTCCCCAGCCGCCGCATCTTGTCGTTCTCGTAGTCCTGGAAGTTGCCCTCGAACCATTCGACGTGGCTGTCGCCCTCGAACGCCAGAATGTGCGTGGCGATGCGGTCGAGGAACCAGCGGTCGTGGCTGATGATCACGGCACAGCCGGCGAAATCCTCCAGCGCCTCTTCCAGCGCGCGCAAGGTATCGACGTCGAGGTCGTTGGTCGGCTCGTCGAGCAGCAGCAGGTTGGCGCCGGTGCGCAGCATCTTGGCGAGATGCACGCGGTTGCGCTCGCCGCCCGAGAGCGAGCCGACCTTCTTCTGCTGGTCGGCGCCCTTGAAATTGAACAAGGAGACGTAGGCGCGCGAGTTCACTTCCTTCTTGCCGACCAGGATGATGTCCTGGCCGTTGGAGATTTCCTCCCAGACGTTCTTCTTGCCGTCGAGCGTGTCGCGCGACTGGTCGACATAGCCGAGCTGCACCGACTCGCCGATCTTGATCGTGCCTTTGTCGGGCTTCTCCTGGCCGGTGATCATGCGGAACAGCGTCGTCTTGCCGGCGCCGTTCGGACCGATCACGCCGACAATGCCGCCGGGCGGCAGCTTGAAGGTGAGATCGTCGATCAGCAGGTTGTCGCCGAAACCTTTCGTCAGGTGGTCGAAGTCGACCACGTTCTGGCCGAGCCGTTCGGCGACGGGAATGGTGATCTGCGCCACGGTATTGGTCTTGGCATTGGCGATCTTGAGCAGCTCGTCGTAGCGCTCATAGCGCGCCTTCGACTTGGCCTGGCGCGCTTTGGGCGAGGATGAAATCCATTCGCTCTCGCGCTGCAGCGTGCGCTGGCGCGACTCGTCCTCGCGCGCCTCCTGCTCGAGACGTTTCTGCTTCTGCTTGAGCCAGGAGGTGTAGTTGCCCTCGTAGGGAATGCCGCGGCCGTGGTCGAGCTCGAGGATCCAGCCGGTGACGTTGTCGAGGAAGTAGCGGTCGTGGGTGACGATGAGGATGGCGCCCGGATAGTTGCGCAGGTGGCCTTCCAGCCAGTTCACACTTTCCGCATCAAGGTGGTTGGTCGGCTCGTCGAGCAGCAGCAGGTCGGGCTGGTCGAGCAGCAGCTTGCACAGCGCGACGCGGCGGCGCTCGCCGCCGGAAAGCTTGGTGACTTCGGCGTCGTCCGGCGGGCAGCGCAGCGCGTCCATCGCCAGGTCGACCTGGCTGTCGAGGTCCCACAGGTTCTTGGCGTCGATCTGGTCCTGGAGCTTGGCCATCTCGTCGGCGGTCTCGTCCGAGTAGTTGGCGGCGATCTCGTTGTAACGGTCGAGCAGCGCCTTCTTGGCGGCGACACCCTCCATGACGTTCTCGCGTACCGTCTTGTCCGGATCGAGCTGCGGTTCCTGCTCCAGGTAGCCGACGCGGGCGCCTTCGGCGACCCAGCCCTCGCCGGTGTATTCGGTGTCGATGCCGGCCATGATGCGCAGCAAGGTGGACTTGCCCGAGCCGTTGACGCCGAGCACGCCGATCTTGGCGTCCGGGTAGAAGGACAGGTGGATGTTATCCAGCACCTTCTTGCTGGGCGGATAGGTCTTGGTCAGACCCTGCATGTGGTAGATGAATTGGCGGCCGTTCATGGTCGTTTCTCAAAACCTTGGTTTTTGGTTCGAATCCGTCCAGGCGCGACAAATCCACGCCGCCGGACGCCGATGTCGGGGAATTCGAGGCTGATGTAGCGGTCGAGCCCTTAAAGGGCAAGCGGCGGAACATCCGCCGACGGGGGTCGATAAAGTTTTCGGAAAGGCTGATTTTAAATTTTCCTCCCGGAAAAACCATTAGCCACCGTATATTTACGGGTATTCCCGCATGATGCAGATCAAGAACCAATGAGTCGGTTCGAACGACATATGAGCGTACGGGCACGAATCGCCCGATCGTTGGGAACCGCGTCATGGGTCGCGCCATCATCGCCATATCCGGTTCTGCAGTGGCCTTGCTGCCGCGGCCCTTTGCGGTCTTTGCCGCCCTCGGGCAGGGCTTCGCCGGCTTCTGGCGCGAGCTGACCCGCGACGCCGTCCGCCCCTACCGGCCGGAACTGCACTACATGCGCGGCCCCGGCCCCGCCTGGCGGGCCAAGCACGGCCTGCGCGACTGAGCCGGCGGCGGCTCATTTTTCTGCGCATGATCTTGTCCGAAAACCGGTTCCCATCCCCGATCGGGGTCGAGGACATGCTTTTCGGGATCACGCGCCCGCCCCCTATCTTTTCGGTTTTGCCTCTCTAAATTGGCGCCCCTCGGAACTTGCGAGGGAGCCTTCATCGATGCTGCGCGCAGCCATTCTCGACGACTACCAGAACGTCGCGCTCACATGCGCCGACTGGTCCAAGATTACCAAAGACGTCGAGATCAAGGTCTTCGACAAGCCCTTCTCCAGCCAGGAGGAGGCGATCAAGGCCTTGCAGGGCTTCGCCATCGTGGTCGGCATGCGCGAGCGCACCCCCTTCCCGCGCAAGGTGATCGAGGCCCTGCCCGACCTGAAGCTGCTGATCACCACCGGCGGGCGGAACAACTCCTTCGACGTCAAGGCGGCGGCCGAGCGCGGTATCACCGTCAGCGGCACCGGCAGCACCGGCAACCCCACCGCCGGCCTCACCTTCGGCCTCATGCTGGAACTCACCCGCCACATCGGTTTCGAGAACGCGCGCATGAAGGCGGGCGAGCCGTGGCAGGTCACCATCGGCAAGGACCTCGAAGGCCTTGTTTTGGGTGTCGTGGGTCTTGGCAAGCTCGGCCAGCGCGTCGCCAATATCGCCAAGGCTTTCGGCATGAAGGTGCTGGCTTGGAGTCCGAACCTCACCCCGGAACGGGCGAAGGAAGGCGGCGTCGACTACGCCTCCAAAGCGGACCTGTTCGGCAATTCGGACTTCGTCAGCATCCACGTGGTGCTGAGCGACCGCTCACGCGGGCTGGTCGGCGCGGGCGACATCGGCCGCATGAAGCCGACCGCCTACCTGATCAACACGGCGCGCGGGCCGATCGTCGACCAGGCGGCGCTCTTGAAGGCGCTGCAGGAGAAAAAGATCGCCGGCGCCGGGCTCGACGTGTTCGACGTCGAACCGCTGCCGCTCGACCACCCGTACCGCAAGCTCGACAACGTCGTGCTCACGCCGCACCTCGGCTACGTCAGCGAACAGAACTACCGCAAGTATTTCCCGGACGCGGTCGAGGACATCCGCGGCTGGCTCGACGGCAAGCCGGTCAGGGTGCTGACGTGATGGTGGCCTAAAGGCTCAACAACTTCGCCGCATTGTTGTAGGCGATATCGGCGCGCAAGGACTCGTCGAGCGGCACGCTGTCGAGGAAGTCGCAACCCGGCCAATCGAACGGAAAGTCGGCCGAGAACATCACGCGGTCGCGGCCGAGCGCATCGACCGAGCATTGCACCGGCGGCAGATCGTACATGCCGGACGTCGTCACCCAGACGTTGTCCTTGAGGTACTGCGAGGGCGGCTTCGGCAGCGCCCAGCCGTAAGGCGCCGAGCGGCTGTCGAAGCGCCAGAGCTGGAACGGCAACGTCTCGCCGAGATGGCCGAGGATGAGCTTGGCCTTCGGATAGCGATGGAAGACGCCGCCGCAGATGATGCGCAGCGCGTGCGAGCCGGTTTCCACGGCCCAGCCCCACATCGGCCGCGCCAGCACGTTGTAGCCCTCGATGGCCGCGAGCGGCGACACCGGATCGGCCGGGTGCAGATAGATCGGCGCGTCCAGCGCGGCCGCGCGCTCCCAGAACGGATCGTAGGAGCGATCGTCGAGATACTTGCCGTTGGTGTGGCCATTGATCATGGCGCCGCAGAACTTGAGATCGCGCACCGACCGCTCGAGCTCATCGGCCGCCGCTTTGGCATCCTGCATGGCGAGGTGGGCGAAACCGGAATAGCGGCCAGGCCGCTTCTGCACCTCCTTGGCGAGGAAATCGTTCGACGCCCGCGCATTGCGCACCGCGGTTGCGGTATCGGGCTCGGCCTGCACGCCCGGTCCGGCGATGGCCAGCACGGCGCGCGCGATACCGACCTTGTCCATGACCCCCAGCCGCTGCTCGCCGAAATCGGTCAGCGCGGCATAGAGCGCCGCAGTCTTCGCCGGCGCCACGTCGACCATGGTCGGCCGCCAGTAGGGCTCGGTCGCGGGGTCCAGGAAGTGTTCTTCGAGGGCGATCTTCTTGACCATGGCGTCTCCTCACCGGCTCGCAAATTTTTTCTTGGGGTACCTGTACCGTATATTGGGCTATCGTGTACCATGATGCAAGGCGGCCAGGGTACAGGCGGCCAGGGGAGCGTGCGCGTGGCGTCGATGAACCGACTCGTCACCAACGACAAAAGCCAGGTGCAGGTGATCGCGCGCGCCGCGACCATCCTGCGCGCGTTGGAAGACGAAAGCGGCGGCCTCAGCCTCGGGCAAATTGCCCAGCGCGTAAATCTTGCGCGCTCCACCGTGCAACGCATCGTCGCCGCGCTGGAAACCGAGAAGCTGGTCATCGCCGCGACCCCGAACGGCCGCGTGCGACTCGGGCCCACCATCATGCGGCTGGCCGCTTCGGTGCGCAGCGACTTCATCTCGCTGGCGCGGCCGCACCTGGAGAGGCTGAGCGGAGAGCTGCACGAGACCGTCGATCTCGCCACCGTCAAGAAAGACCACCTCGTGTTCATCGACCAGGTGGTCGGCTCGCAGCGCCTGCGCACCGCCTCGGCGGTCGGCGAGACCTTCCCGCTTTACTGCACGGCCAACGGCAAGGCCTATCTCGCGCAGCTGTCCGACACCGGCGTCGAGGCGCTGATCGGGCGCGTCTACGAGCCGCGCACGCCGAAGACCTTGACCCGCATCGACGCGCTGCTTGCCGAGCTTAAAGTCGCGCGGCGTGCCGGCGTTGCCTTCGACCGCGAGGAGCATACGCAGGGCATCTGCGCAGCCGGCGTCGCGCTGCAGGACCCGCTCGGCAACTCGGTCGCCATCTCCGTGCCGGTGCCGACTCAGCGCTTCGCCAGCCAGCAGGCGCTGATCGCCGAAAAGCTTCTCGCCACCAAACAGGCGCTGGAGGCGCACATGAATTCCGCCGCCGCCTGAGCGCGGCATCGACAACCGCAGACCAGCGCATGATCCGGTTTTCGGACAAGATCATGCGCAAACAAAAAGGGAGGAAGCCGTGGCCAAGAAAATTCGCGGCGTGATGTTTGAAGAGAACCTGAAGAACAGCATGGGGCTGGAGTTCTACAACCTGTCCCACCGCTTCGGCTATCAGTCGCCGAACTGGCCGTACTTCGAGGACGTCAAGATCGAGCGCATCCACTACATGGCGAAGTCGGGCGTGCTGTCGCAGCGCATCACCACCTCGATGCACAACACCACGCATATCGACGCGCCGGCGCACGTGATCCAGGGCACCCCGTTCATCGACGAGGTGCCGCTGCCGCACTTCTTCGGCTCCGGCATCGTGGTATCGATCCCCAAGAACAAGTGGGAACCGATCACCGGCGACGACCTGGAGAAGGCCTGCGGCAAGATCGTGCGGCCGCGCGACGTGGTCATCGTCAACACCGGCTGGCACAAGTTCTACGAGGACTCGGAAGACTATTTCTGCCGCGCGCCCGGCTTCGTGCCGTCCGCGGCCGATTGGTTCATCAAGAAGAAGGTCAAGGTGATTGGCCACGACACCCAGGCCAACGACCATCCGCTCGCCACCGCCATCGGCCCGCAGCGCAATGGCCCGCTGCACCCGCATCTGGCCGAAGAATACAAGGAGTGGTCGGGCGGGCGCGACTGGAAGGATGACTTCCCGGAATGGGAACCGGTGCACCGCAAGATCTTCCAGGCCGGCATCATGGGCATCGAGAACGTCGGCGGCGACATCGACAAGGTCACCGGCAAGCGCGTCACCTTCGCCTATTTTCCTTGGAACTGGGACCGCGGCGACGGCTGCATCGTGCGCCTGGTCGCCATTCTCGACCCAAGCCAGAAATTCCGCATCGAAAGCGGCAAACCGTTCAAGCAGGGGTGAGCGTCATGCACGTCAAACGTTTCAATGATGCCAAGGCTTACGACGCGCCCAATCATCGCGCCTCCACCTCGCTGCGTCTGTTCGGCGCCGAGGCAGGCGGGACTAAGGGTCTCGTGTTCGGCTATTCGCATTTCCTGCCCGGCGGCGGCGCCGGTCCGGACGCCTCGCCGCCGGAAAAGGTCTACTTCGTGCTGCGCGGAGAACTGACCGTCATCGTCGACGGCAAGGAGACGGTGCTGAAAGCCAACGACAGCTGCGTCATCGAGCCAAACGAGACGCGCGAGATCATCAACCGCGGCAACGAGGTGTGCTCGATCGTCGTCGCCGTGGCCATGCCGCCGAAATAGTTGAGCCGTCATCCTGAGGTGGCCGCGCCTAGCGCGGCCCTCGAAGGATGAACGGCCTCGGAATCAACGGGCCGTCGCCCTTCGAGGCTCGCTTCGCTCGCACCTCAGGGTGACGGATCAAGTTAGGAGTAACCACTATGTCCGAAGCCTTCCTGAAAAATCCCGCCTCGCTGTTCGACGTGAGGGGCAAGAGCGCCATTATCACCGGTGCCTCGGGCGCCTTCGGCGCGTTGGCGGCAAAAGTCCTGGCGGGTGCCGGCGCCAATGTCGTGCTGGCGGCAAGCAAAGAGGACGAGCTGAAGAAGGTCGCGGCGGAATGCCAGGCGCTCGGCGCCAAGGCGGAAATCATCGCACTGCGGCCGAGCTCGGAAGAAAACTGCGACAAGATTGTCAAAGCGGCAGTCGACAAATTCGGCCGGCTCGACATCCTGGTGGTCGCCTCCGGCCTCAACAAGGTGGCCAAGATCGTCGACCAGAAAGTCGAGGACTTCCTCGACGTCATGGACGCCAACGTCAATCAGTCGTGGCTGATGGCGCGCGCCGCCGGCCGGCAAATGATCAAGCAAGGTCAAGGCGGCAAGGTAATCCTCACCTCCTCGGCGCGCGGCCTGCTCGGCCATCCGGCCGGCTATTCGGCCTATTGCGCGTCGAAGTCGGCGGTGGACGGCATCACCAAGGCGCTCGGCTGCGAATGGGGCGACACCGGCATCACCGTCAATGCGCTCGGCCCGACCGTCTTCCGCTCGCCGCTCACAGCCTGGATGTACGAGGACACCGAACGGGCGCAGACCGTGCGCAAGGGTTTCCTCGCGCGCGTGCCGAAGGGCCGCCTGGGCGAGCCGGAAGATTTGGCCGGCCCTCTGCTGTTCCTCGCCTCCAAGGCGTCGGATTTCTACACCGGCCATATCCTCTACGCCGACGGCGGCTATACGGCGGGGTGAGTTACTTATCCCGGGCGCAACGCAGCACGAAGTGGTGCGCTGCAGACCCGGGACCGTTACGGGTTCGGAGTTTGGAACGGTCCCGGCTCAGCGGTGCACCACTTCGCTTCGCTACGTGCTGCACCGCATCCGGGACACGAGGCTGAGAGCAACTTATGAGTAAGGCAAAAATCGCCGTCATCGGCGCCGGCCTGATGGGCCACGGCATTGCGCAGGTATTCGCGCTGGCCGGTCATGACGTCACCATTTACGACTCCTTCGAGAAGACGCTGGCGACGGCGAAAGAGCGCATCCTCACCAACCTGAAAGACCTCGGCGAGGATCAGGGCGCGATCGAGCGCGTGACGCCGCAAGCCGATCTCGCCGCCGCGGTGCGCGACGCCGACTACGTCGTCGAGGCCGTGCTGGAAGATCTGCCGCTGAAGCAAAAGCTGTTCAGCGAGATCGAAAAGCATGTGCGGCCGGACACGATCCTCGCCAGCAACACCTCGGTCATTCCGATCACCTCCATCATGCAGGGACTGCAAAAGCGCGAACGCGCGCTTGGCACCCACTGGTGGAATCCGCCGTTTTTGGTGCCGCTGGTCGAGGTAATCGAGACGCAATGGACCAGCGCCGCGGCGGTCGACTTCACCATGAAACTGCATGCCGCCGCCGGAAAGACGCCGGCGCATGTGAAGAAGGACGTGCCCGGCTTCATCGGCAACCGTCTGCAGCATGCGCTCTGGCGCGAGGCGATATCGCTGGTCGAGCACGGCATCTGCGATGCCGAGACCGTGGACAATGTGATCAAGGCGGCGTTCGGCCGCAGGCTCGCCGTGCTTGGTCCGTTGGAGAATGCCGACATGGTCGGCACCGACCTGACGCTGGCGATCCATAAGACCGTGCTGCCGGACATCGACAGCCGGCCGGGCCCCTCGCCTTACCTGGAAAAGCTGGTCAAGGACGGCAAGCTCGGCTTCAAGTCGGGCGAAGGCTTTCGCAAGTGGTCGCCCGAGCAGCAACAGGCGTTACGATTGAAAGTTTTGCAGCATCTGAAAAAAGCGCGCGCGCAAGATTAAAGCGGCGCACAATGGAGGAGACGATGACCAAGCATACGACGATAACCCGCCGCACTCTGGTCAAAACCGGCCTCGGCGCTATCGCCGCGCCAAGCGTATTGCGCGTGCTGCCGGCCGAGGCGCAATCGGCCGTCATCAAGATCGGCCATGTCAGTCCGAAGACGGGCCCGCTCGCCGGTTTCGGCGAAGCCGATAGCTTCATTCTCGCGCAGGTGCGCGGCATCCTGGAAAAAGGCCTGCAAAGCGGCGGCAAGACCTACAAGGTCGAGATCATCTCCAAGGACAGCCAGTCGAACGCCAGCCGCGCCTCGGAAGTCGCCTCCGAGCTGATCCTCGGCGACAAGGTCAACCTCATCGTCGCCTCGGCCACGCCCGACACCACCAATCCGGTGTCCGACCAGGCCGAGATCAACGAGGTGCCCTGCATCACCACCAATTGCCCGTGGCAGCCCTATTTCTTCGGCCGCAAAGGCGATCCGAAGAAGGGCTTCACCTGGACCTATCATTTCTTCTGGGGCCTGGAGGACGTGATCGGCTCGTTCCTGGCGCTGTGGGGCGAACTGCCGACAAACAAGGTGGTGGGCGGCCTGTTCCCCAATGACGCCGACGGCAATGCCTGGGGCGATGCCAAGCTCGGCTTCCCGCCGGCGCTCTCAGCCGCCGGGTATAAGCTCGTCGATCCCGGCCGCTATCAGGTGATGAACAACGATTTCACCTCGCAGATTTCCGCGTTCAAGGCGGCGGGTGCCGAGATCGTCACCGGCAACATGATCCCGCCCGACTTCGCGACGTTCTGGTCGCAGGCGGCGCAGCAGGGTTTCAAGCCGAAGATCGTCACCATCGGCAAGGCACTGCTGTTTCCCTCGGTGATCGACTCGCTGGGCGAGCGCGGCAACGGGCTGACCAGCGAAATCTGGTGGACGCCGAACCATCCGTTCAAGTCCGGTCTCACCGGCCAGAGCGCGCGCGAATTGACCGACGCCTGGAGCAAGTTCTCCGGCGGCCGGCCGTGGACGCAGCCGATCGGCTTCCAGCACGCGCTGTTCGAGGTCGCGATCGACGTGCTCAAGCGCGCCAAGAACGTGAATGACCCGAAATCGATCCTCGATGCGATCGTCGCCACCAACTATGATTCGATGGTCGGACACGTGCAGTGGACCGGGCAGCCGGTGAAGAATGTCACCAAGACGCCGCTGGTCGCCGGGCAATGGCAGCGCAAGGACGGCAAGTTCGAGCTGGTGATCGCGGAGAACAAGACCGCGCCGAACATTCCGCTCGGCGGGAAGCTGCTGCCGATTACGTAGCCTCGCAGCCGCAGCATGGCCCCGATCCTCGCGCTCGACAATGTTTCGAAGCGGTTCGGGGCCGTGGTGGTGGCCGACGGCATC
>Ga0265314_10004579_pt1 | contig 12766 bp, 14 predicted proteins | sample 4126metaG_FD_203106 | JGI IMG/M metagenome (GOLD analysis project Ga0265314, IMG submission 203106) | Rhizosphere microbial communities from Carex aquatilis grown in University of Washington, Seatle, WA, United States - 4-1-26 metaG | ecosystem: Host-associated > Plants > Roots > Rhizosphere >... | reverse complement strand
TCCAAATAGGACGGCAATGCGGTCGGCGGTCAACAGGTAAAGGCCCAGTTCGCAGGAGCGCTGGAAGATAGAGCGGATCGGCCAATGGCGCTTGAAGATGAAATTGCGGCAATATTCAATCTGCATGGCTCAGCAAGCGCACGGCGAAGGCATGACGAAGGCAATGTGGTGCGTTTGTTTAAGATCGGGGCGGTGGTGCGAGTGACGGCCCGGCGAGTATGGGTAAACTTGAGCAGTGCCTTTCCACTCCAGCAACTGTTCGCCGAGGTAGCGAGCCGACTGGTGATGGCGACGTAGCGGCGGGGACAAAGTACACAGGCCCTCTGACACTCCAGCTGAAGTGTCTTCAAAACCGGCCCAAAAACGAGATTCTCGGGCTCAGGACTGATCGTCCCACCGGGGGCCTCACCCAAAACCCTACAATCACCACTTAACCCTGGACTCTCACCCCCGAGAACTGATTCTAAGCATCGACCCCCAAACTATGGTGAGAAATGCAGGTTAAGACCGACCGTCCGTTGGGTGAAACCCTGGAGAGAGCCGCCGCCTGCAGCGGATCCGCAACGCTGATCCTGGAAGCCCGTCAATGGAGACGGGAATGCGAGCCAGGACAACAGCCCAACTTGGAGAAGTCCGTAGTTCTGCCCGAGGCATTCAAGGAGCATTTCGCCATCTCCAGCCTCAGCGGCAAGCTCGACGAAAAGATGGAACAGTTGCGCGATCACTACGCGGTTGCTATGCGCAACCAACAGCGAAGGTTGATCAAAGGACTGGCGGCAGCCTTTTACGTCGCCGGGGTGAGCCTGGCCGCCATGGCGGTCATCCGTTTTTAGGCCCAGTACCTCGACGAGGTGCTGGCACCCCTTCACCACTGAGATCAGCAATTCGGATAAGACAAAAGACATGGAAAATCAGCTGTCTACTGAGAGTTCCCCCGCTGAATCGGAGGTAGCACCGCAGTTCCTTGACCATGCGGCTGTTTTTGCCGCGAGTTCTCAATACCCGCTATGGGTCTTGGATTCCCACACAGCCAGGTTTTGGGTCGAATTGGATGAAAAGCTTGCGCCGATCGCTCTTTCTGATCTTTCTCCTTTGCGGAAGTTCACGCACGAACTCGGGATCTACTTGGAAAACAGCGATTTGAATTTATTACTCGAACCAGATAGTTGGCCGAAGAACCTGATCGGAGGCCAAACCGTTGATTGCGGCAGAGCCCAGTGGGCCATGCAAAACGGGATCGCTCCACATCAACCTTTTTTGGTGGAGGCGTACGCCAGACACTTTATGCACGAAGCCTGGGAAGGCGCCGAGGCAGACTGCGAGAGCGGGTATGCAATCGTGCAGAAGGCGCTTTCGAAACCCCCGGGAGGACGCAGCTTATTGGGAAAGCTGGTGCAAGGGGGAGCAGGCCTGTTCCGCATCGAATTGATCCTGCCTTTCCTAGAGATCGGCTTGCGCCTGTGGCGGGTTGGGGCTAAGCTCCAAGGTAAATGGCAGGAGAGCAGCAAACCGCGCCGCCGGATCCGTGGATTCTCAGATTCATCGATTACCTGCAACGAATCAGGGCCTCCCGTTACACCATCCGAAACTATCAGCATGCGTTGCAGGAATTCTACGACTGGCTCGGCAGCACGGCACAAGGGTCGCTCTCGTGGGACAAGCTCGAGCGCCAGCATTTCCGCAATTACTTGTGGAGCCGTCCAATCCAGAAACTCAGCCGTTCCGCGGTTCAATTACGTTTCTCGGCATTCCGATCCTTCTACAAATTCCTCGTCAGGCAAGGCGGGGCGATGGCATCCCCCATCCGCGGCATTCAATTGCCAAGACCCGGCAAGCGGCTCGTCAAAACTCTGACCGAAGCAGAGGCACGCACACTGCTCAGCACCCCAACACAAGATCCGGCGAATGATGCAAAGAAGCCGGGGGGGCTTATCTGCCTGCGGGATCGAGCGATCCTGCACACCTTGTATGCCGCCGGTCTGCGCGTCAGCGAGTTATGCGGGCTCAACGCGAGCGACATCAACTTCCATGAGGGCATGCTGTTGGTTCGGGGTAAAGGGAGCAAGGAACGTAGGATCCCCATCGCTCAAATTGCCTTGGACGTTATCAACAACTACTGGGCGCAACTCCCCCAGCGCCCTGAGGGCAACCAACCCGTCTTCCTGGTCGGAACCGATCTCGCTAGCCGCCTGAGCCCACGTGAAATACAGCGCCGTCTCAAACGCTACCTGGCCCAAGCTGGCATCGAGAAGGAAATCACCCCTCACAAGTTGCGCCACAGCTATGCGACGCACCTGCTGGCAGGCGGCATGGATCTGCGCAGCTTGCAGGAATCACTCGGACACGTCCGTCTGGCCACCACCCAGGTTTACCTCCATGCCGATGTGGCACGTCTGCGCAAATCCTACGACAAAGCTCACCCTCGCCCTTAACACGGCAGGACTGGCCCAGCCGAAGCCGGGCCAGCCCGCGAACTTACGGTGAGCTTTTAGTTGCCATCGCTAGCATCACCCTCCTCGGCCGGTGGCTCCGGATCTGGTGCCCAGGGGCATTCCCCGGTTTGGATGTAGTGCGACAAGCGTCGCGTAATCGCGATCTGGCTGCTTACTAGTTTTATCTCGTCGGATGTGTTCATAAGTTTCGGCAAGCCTCCCGTCCGGCGCCGGAGTTTGTTCTCCGGTTGGCCTGCGGGCGATTTGCCACGCTTTAACTACAGGCGTCGCCGGAGGAAACTGCTGGCAGCAATGTTCGACCCCAAAAATCCTCGAAATAATGAATTTTATTCAAAAGAGGAATCGTGCGTACGTTGCTTTCCCCGAGTCACTTGCGTGTTTGTTTTATTATCTCTAGTCGAAGCAAATCCGAATTCGTTTACATTTTTTCGCCGAAGAAAGATCGAGCTGTCCTCATTCGCCCGGCCACTCGATGAGATCGACCGGCGGGTAAACCAAAACGCTTGGGCTGAGGTCTCCGCAGGCCGGTATAGGTTCTCGGGCTACGCCCAGCGCATCAAAATCAAGGTTGCTGACGATTGCCAGACACCGATGGGAACTCTTAAATACCCGGAAGAAAGGCCGTCTAAAACGAATTTATGATCACTCCGAAAGGGGTGCTGTTTGAAAAAACATATGGGAAAGCTTATCTATCTTGTGGACGACGAAGCGCCGTTGCTGTCGATCATGGGCATCATTTTCGAGAGCATGGGCGCGGGTCACGAGACCGTTACCTTCGGCGACCCCTTAAAGGCGCTCGAGGCGGTGCGCCGGCGAGCGCCCGATCTGGTGATTTCCGACCACCAAATGCCGGAGCTGACTGGATCGGAGCTGCTCGAGGCCGTCCGAGGCATTTCTCCCCATACCATCCGGATCCTGATGTCGGGCTATGTCTCAAGCCTGGCCCGGATCGGCTCAGCCCATCAATACCTGGCCAAACCCTGCCAAGCGGCCTACCTCAAACGAACGGTCGCCGGCGCGTTCAGCGCCCAGGATCGTTACCTCGGTAAGACGGAATTGGCCAAAGTCGTAGCCAGCTTGCGCTCCTTTCCCATTGTTCCGACGGTTTACCACAAACTCATCCATCTGCTTAGCGATCCGGAATACTCAGTCCACGACGTCAGCCAGCTCCTCCTTCGGGATGGCGGATTGCTAACCAAGATCATCCACTTGGCCAATTCCCCGTTGTTCAAGGGACAAACCAGGGTCACCGAGCCGCATGAAGCCATCCTCGCGCTGGGGACCAATAACTTGAAGACCATTGTGCTCTCCCTGCACATCTTCTCAAACTACGACACGCTGCAGTTCACGGAGATCTCGGCCCTTCAACTGGCTCCGCACAGCTTTTTAGCGGCCCAACGCACCGAAGAGATCAGTCGACAGATGGGAGTCCCGAAAGATGGAGAAGCTTTTTTTGCCGGCATGCTCCACGATCTTGGTCAGCTGATCCTCATGGAGAACAAGAAAGACGGGTACCAGAAAGCTTGCCGCACGGCCATTGCCGAGAAACAAGAGCTCATCGATGTGGAACGGCAGGCCTTTGGCATCAGCAATACCGAGTTGGCGGCTTTTCTGCTCTGTCTCTGGGGGGCGTCTCCGGAAGTAATCGACGCCGTCACGTTCCACCCGCGCCCATGGGAAAATCCCCATCCGCAGTTTAACATGACTGACGCGCTTTACGTAGCGAACCTGCTGGCGCGCAAGAAATGCCCCCCTGACTCCCTCCGTTCTCCGCCCTTAAATACCCGATACCTGGAAAGCCTAGGGGTGCAATCAGAGCTCATCAGGCAGTGGTCCAAGGACTTGGCGGAGTGAGGCATTAATACTCACCCACGGTCTTAATTTCCCGGCAAGCCACACTCCGGGAGACTTATACTTCTGTCGTATGAGTCTTCGAATGATGCTTTGCGCGTGGCTGCTTCTGGCGGCTCCTCGGCTTGTGGCTGACCCCTTTCAGTCCGAAAATCTAAACCGTGCGATCCTGAAGGAAATTAAGACCCAGTGCGATGTGTCAGGCTTCGAGGTCGTCACCGGGTCACTCATCATCCGTTATCCGGCAACCGGGAGCGGGGAGATCCCAGCGACCGAAACTCACTTTCACATCCAGCTAGTTTCCGCGAAGGTCTTTACCCTGGTGGCCGGGCAGATGCAGCCTCACCAGGTTAATCCCATCTACGTTAGCAGCATCGGGTTGCCAGCGAGGAAGCAAGTGCTCGCTGTTGGTGAGATACCTATCCCCGGCATCACCGAACGAGCCCGCACGCTCAGTCTGTTTGCGGCCCCCAGCCAGCGGATACCTCGGATGAACCTGCTGATTAACGACGAGATCGATCGGATCTATCGCCCCCGGGTTTTGGAACAGATTGGCGCGATTTATCCTTCAGCCGACACCGGTGGCAGCTTGGTGATCGAGGCGCACGAGGACTATGCGACCTGGAAAATGCTCCTGACGCCGCCCCGCGAAATCGTCCTAACCCGCGGCAGCGTGATTGTGCCCCAAGGCGCCAGGATCCATGTGATGGGCAGTGCTTTCCGCCGGCCGCCGACGACACCGGGAGATACTCAATTCGGAGTCAACCTCCAAGGAACCTGGAAACTGCTGCCTTAACCGACTCAGGCAGGGTTGCAGAATGAAAAGTCGCGGATTTCCGGCAAAACACACTTCCAGCGACTTAGAATAGTAGAGGGTATGAATTTGTCGAAGCAAGTTATCCGGAGCGCCCTGTGCGCGATACTCCTGGCCACTCCCAATATCGTTCGGGCTCAAGGCGGGCCGACCGACACCACAAACTACCCGGTCATTGTCGGGCTCACGCTGACTAACGACCACTCGGCGCTCAAGTTTCTAGGGCTCTCAGGTTACTCCTATGTGGTCAAGGCGACCACCAACCTGCTCACTTGGGAAAGCATTGGCAACGTTGGCTTTGCCTCCACGGGGGAACGGGTTCCCGGGTACCTCTTGTTCGAGGACACCGATGCCAAGCAATTCCCTTCCCGGTTTTACACGGTGGCCACGGGTACCAACATGCCCATTCAGATAGCCCTGGATCAGCCCACACCCGGGCTCTACATGTTCGGTGTCCCTATCTATTTCACATCGACGGTGAGCGATCCGGCTGGTGTAAGCGCCAATATCTCCTATTGGATTTCCATTGCCGGACAATTTCCAATCAGTGATTGGAAAATCTGACAATCTCCAATCAGCGATTGGAGAATCCTCCCCGAGCCTTGTCCCCGCACCAATTGGGCAATCGGTAATTGGCCAATTCAGCGCACATTCCTCGGTTAAATACTCGCCCGCACTCGAACGCCTCGGCCAGATTGCCCGGGTGTTTCCAACCCGGCTTTCGGATCAACGGACAACAAGCCTTCGCCAAAAACGAGCTTGGGCTCTTCCAGGTAAAACGCGCTGAAGGCAGGCGGGTTGGTGCGGATCAATTCATCCAAGAATCTTGGTTTCCCATGCCCATCTCTTCGGTGCGAATGCGACCCGTGCGCCGGCTTACTCAAACGAGGTGTCGTCATCTTCTTCGTCTCCTTTGTCGGCGTCTTTGCCGTCGGTTTGAATTTCAATGGCAGCTTTTTCAAGGTCAGCGTCGTCTTGTGCCAATAGCGCCTTGATTCTGATTTCGTCAAAAGCGACGCCGCGATCCAATTGGGCCGATGCTGGAATGGGACTGAGGATAATCGGCTTGTCGCCCGTCCTGATCCTGATGGTTTTTTCGTTTTCTGCGAGGACTGCGCCCCAGAACAGAAGATTCCGCAAGACATCTGGATTTTGTTGCCGACCGCCCCAAAGCAGCGAAAGTTTGCCCGCGTTCTTTCCAGCAACTGTCAGACTGCCGTCACTGGTAAAAAGATAAAGCGGTTCGACCGACAGAAAGAGCTTTTCACCCACCCGTTTGAATTTGATGCGCGCGGCATGATGAACCCAAAAACTGGTCAGGGTGGCTGGGTTTTCTTTCTTGGCCGCAACCGTCCTTGTTCGCCCCTCCCGCATTTGCCACTTCCGTTCGGTGTTGTCCTTGCCGGGAGTGAAGAAGAAACGCCCTTTGCCGTCCTGCTTGATGTGCTGCAACCAAAGGTGCTTGGACAAGCTCGAATTCAGCAGGGCCATGAGCCAGGTAGTCCGGTCGTCACGAATGAACCAGTCGTGGCGGGATTCAGGCTTTCCGATGGTGTCAGCGTCAACCGCGTCTCTTAGTCGGGTTTCAGGTGCGCTGAGGTTGGCAAATGTGTAGAGGCGCTTGTCGCGCAAGATAAACGGCTCGGCCTTGGAAACGACTTCCCAAACCTCCTTCTTTTCCCGGAATTTTGTGGCGGCACTCCAAATCTGGCCGGGGAGCGCAACCACGGGGAACAAGTTTGAAAGCAACAGATCCGCCACGTTGTCCGGCAGCCAGGAAACTTCAGGCTGCGGTGTTACGGGTAGAATCGGGGCGCTCGCAGCTAGCGGAGGAAGCCTGCGTCCCCGCTCCTGCGGCAGATTCCGAACGCGGCGAATCAACTCGACGAAACTCCTCTTGAATTCGCCGGGCTTGCGACAATCAATGTATCGCAGGTCACGGAATGGGGCGCACAGATCAATGCGTTCACCGAGTTTGGTGAGGACTTCGATGGCAGTGCGAATTTGGGCGGTGGTGGGAGTTTGCATAATCAGATGCGAATGCCGTGTGACGGTTGGCGGGTGGGCTTCTGCCGCCTTTTGGGTGTTGGAGGAGCAATCCAGAGTGCCTGGGGAATTTGTTCAGCCGTGACTGGATGTGCCCACGGAGACTCGAAGCCAAGTTTACCAGCAGCTTCCTCCGCAGCACTCTTGGATGAAGCCTCAACCACTGTGCGGAGAGGATCACCCAACAGTCGGGCATATTCGCGGTCGGTGTAATAAATTCCCCAGAGCCGTCCGTCGGATTTTTCAGTTGTGCTCGTGCTCACGTAGTCAGTTCAACACAAACAGGCAATGGGTGGATGTAGCACCGACACAAGAAGCGCAATCAGTCCATAGCACTTCCGAGACATGGTCTTCGGGAAGACAGGCGAAGTCCTGCATCCTTTTTCAGAGTCGTTCGTCTTCAATGGTGAACGGGCTGCAAAGAAATGCGGTCCAGAACATAAATAACGAGAACCATGAAGACACCAGAATTGGAAAACGACACGGTGAAACAGACCGTCCGTGAACGCTACGGACGAATTGCGGAACAAGGCGGAGGTTGCGGTTGTGCGCCGACCTGTTGCAGTCCGGCGGGAACAGTCACTAAGGACGGACACGATGCCACGACGGTCTCGCAAGGGCTGGGTTACTCCGCCGAAGAAACAGGCGCAGCACCGTATCCGTCCGAGGAACGGGCAGTAGCCGGCTCGCCAGGAGATCGGCTACCGTAGCGGGGTGATCCTGCGAACAAGGGCGAAGCAAAGCGGCTTTACACTCTGGGCTGCAGGTTGGGAGGTGGAGCAAATCCAATCTCGGCACTGGTCCCCCTTATTTAGCTCTGAGGATACTACCTCCGAATCAGCTCTTCACGTCCGCTATATCCTCATAGTGCCCGCACGTGCGGTGAAGGTGGTTTGCAGCACCTCCGGCGACTGGCGCTCGTGCGACCCGCATTGCTCCCCCACAAACAGGGCATTTTGCTGGATCGTTATTCACGGGGCAGGTCGGACCAGTAAGGGTGTCTTGTTTAGCTGCGTTTACAAATGGGTTGTTCACAGTGTTTCGATTCGTGTTGCTTGTATCATCAAGCCTGGCGTTTGCTACGCTCCTGGCATTGTCACTCTTGCGGATGCAGCCAGCCAATATCTTTTGTGGCCTGCACCGATTGCGCTCGCCCATGGAAAGTGACGCGCTCGGTGTCGTGCCGCTTGGCGTTCTCTTGAGAACGGGCGGTTCCCAGTCCTCAATTTTAATCGCCCAAGATGCGCCAACATTGTGCACCGCTGTCGATTATGGAGCTTCTCCAGGCTCGGATGAACGTGCCTCTCATGTCTCGCCCCGTCTAGAGTTACTTTATTTGTTTATCTTCAAGGTAGTAGTAACTCGGCAGGTTGAACACTCCCAAGCACATGGCAGGGTACTTCTCTTGGATTGAGGCTAGGAATCACCGACCGCTGGCTGAAATGTATTCGCGGTATCAAATTAATTGCGACTACGGGTGATTTTCCAGTAATTCCTTCGCTCCAGGATGCCCTATAAACCATTTTGATCGATCTTCTGGTGCCACCGTACCCCAGGATATTCCGAATTTTCCTGGAGCCGTTTAGCCACGATTCGTTGTTCGGATCGGGCATTTAATCACGGTAGCCGAGTATCTTGTGCAGTCGCATGGTCCCCCGGTGAGAAAATGCCTTCTTTTATTCTCGCCGCACTCGGCTAAGTGGCAATGTCTTGGTTTTCGGAGTGACCTTGCTAATTCGTTGAGTAATTGCCTTCTGGCGAGCGGAGTATTGTGCCAATTTCCATGCATCAAGTTCATTCTGAGACTGTTACGCATGGATATAGCCCTTGGTGTAGGTCACCGATACTCCGCACCACCCGGGAATAAAAGCCCAATTCGACATCAAAACCCTTCGACGCCAGTCCATTCTCCATGCGTATCCTCTTTTGTTTGAGCGTGTTCGATTGATTTAAGGACCGCTTGCTTGCTCCGGTAGGTATTATTGACCTGGCCAGAATGGGAGGTTCAATTGAACGTGCCTTTGGATTGCCATTTAATCCAGCGATTCCTTTTCCAGATTCTCCCACGTCGATGTTTCCCGTGGATATTGTGGCTCTTTAATTCCCCCGATTTAATCCTAGGCTTTACCCAGCGCGATAATGACCGGGATTAAATGAAGGGAATCACTGGGCTGAATAAATCAGCAGTCCATCGTCGAGTTGTCTTCGCGGTTGAATAGATCCCCATTAATACAGGCGAATTGGCTGATGTTACAATGGAGGTGGAGATGGCGCCTGTGACGGGATCTAAACCTGGATTGGCACATTGAAGACTGAGCCCGTTGATTAGCCATCAACAACAAAGCGGACCAATTACTGAGCCTCGAAACCCAGCGCGTCATGAAGAACGGGCCGTTTGGCGCTCGCATCACTAGGCTGAGCTCAGCCTTTCGAGGACGGTCGGGACGTGCCCTGATGGGCGAGAGCAATTGGATGGACCTTTGAATGATTGGATCTTGGCTAACGCTTGGTTTTTGAGTTTCAGCGACGGGCAACAAAAAGTCCTTGTCAAAGATCGGCGAAGGAGCCAGCTTCTAATTACGGCCATCAGTCTCTAAGCCGGACGAGGGCAAGGATTATGAACGAGCGCGATTGTGCGGAGCGGGGGCTCACGCAACTGAATCAGGAATTGGAGCAGCGTGTTCTTGAGCGAACTGCGCAGCTTGAATTAGCCAACAAGTCGCTGGAAGCTGAAATCGCGGTGCGACGGCAGGCGGAGAAGCAACTCAAGGAGCTCGGTGAATTAAGCAGTGCGCTGGATGAACACGCCATCGTAGCGATCACCGATCCTCAAGGAAAGATCACCTACGTCAACGACAAGTTCTGTGCCATCTCTAAGTATGCCCGTGACGAATTGTTGGGGCAGGATCATCGCATCATCAATTCTGGTTTTCACTCCAAGGAATTCATCCGGGATTTGTGGGCGACAATCGCTGGAGGCAACATCTGGAAGGGCGAAATCAAAAACAAGGCTAAGGACGGTTCCTCTTATTGGGTTGATACGACCATTGTTCCGTTTCTCAACGCGGACGGCACACCACGCCAATATGTGGCGATCCGGACCGACATCACCGAAGGCAAGCACGCGGATGAGGAATTGCTCGGGAAAACAACTTTCCTTGAAGCTCAAGTGAACTCTACACCTGACGGGATTCTCGTCGTGGACAATCAAAAACAAGTAATCCTGCAAAATCAGCGATTCACCGAGTTGTTTCAAATGCCGAAAGAGATTGCTGAGGATTGCGATGACGCCAATCGGTTACAGCGTGTCATCAGCCAGATGAAAAACCCGACGGAGTTTCTCGACAAGGTGGAACATCTATATGCACATCCGGATGAGATTGGCCGTGATGAAATCGAGTTACTCAACGGAATGATTTTGGATCGCTATTCAGCGCCGGTGCGCGACAAGGTTGGCAAATATTACGGGAGAATCTGGACATTTCGCGACATCACTGAAAGCCGAAAACTGGAGGCGCAGCTCCGCCAGGCTTCGAAAATGGAGGCTATCGGCCAGTTGGCAGGCGGCGTGGCCCACGATTTCAACAACATCCTGGCAGTAATTCAAATGCAGTCCGAATTGCTAAAAATGAGCGGGGTTCCTTCCGTCGAACACTCGGAATTCGCTGACGAAATAGGAATCACCGTTCAACGAGGTGCCGCCCTCACTCGCCAATTGCTTCTATTTAGTCGCCGCGAGGTGTTTCAACCGCGTGATTTGGACCTGAGCGTATCCATCGCCAACACGATGAAAATACTAAAGCGCCTCGTCAGCGAAAATATCCAGACGCAAATAAAGTTGGCGTCGGAACCGATGTTCATCAATGCAGACGCAGGCATGATGGATCAAGTGCTGATGAATCTCACGGTTAACGCCCGCGATGCGATGCCCAATGGTGGTCGGCTTGACATCGAAACATCCGGGGTAGAATTCGACGAATTCACCGCTTCTCAATCAGCTCAGACGCGTCCCGGCTCGTTCGTGTGCTTGCGCGTGAGCGATACCGGCAGCGGCATTCCATCGGACATTCTTCCTCGACTTTTTGAGCCGTTCTTCACAACCAAAGAGGCGGGCAAAGGCACTGGCCTTGGATTAGCGACGGTATTCGGAATCGTGGAACGACATCAAGGTTGGATTAACGTCGAGAGTAAAGTTAATCACGGTACCACCTTCCGAGTTTATCTCCCTCGGCTGCTCAAATCTGCGGCTCTGAACTCTTCGCAACCGGCATCGTCGGTTATGGACGGCGGCAATGAGACAATTTTGGTGGTTGAGGACGACCCCTCACTGCGCCTGAGCGTCCGAAAAGCTCTAGCACAACTCGGCTATCGCATTTTGGAGGCACCGACCGGTGTTAAAGCTTTGGAGGTCTGGAGACAAAACCGGGGCGACATCCGTCTGTTGCTAACCGATTTGGTGATGCCAGACGGAATGACCGGGAAAGATTTGGCTCAGCGCCTTCTTAAGGAGGAACCCAACTTGAAAGTGATTTACATGAGCGGTTATACCGCTGATATTCTCGGCAAGGACTTCCCATTGGATCAAGGCGTGAACTTTCTCAGCAAACCATTTCAGGCACTCAAGCTCGCCCACACCATCCGTGATTGTTTGGATAAACGCACGTAACGAACATCCCTGTTCCGACTACACCTAAACCAAGACCACGAGGGAAAACAAAATAATCGGCGTCTCCGGGTCGCTCAGTTTAAAGCTGAGTGGTGGTGATGCCCAAATGGTGATTTAAAACCAATTCCAGCCAATTAGCCCTGTCACGATTGAGCGACCCTTGCTCCCAGTCCGCCCAAGACCGTCACTCACTGCATGGGGCCAGGATCTCTCCCGCGAGCACTCACGTCACTGATTGTCTTCACCAATTGGGCCACCGTGAATGGTTTATGTAGAAACCCGGCGACATCACGTTTCTTCAACTCAGCGAGGGACGCCTCGTCCAAGTATCCGCTCGCAACAACGATGAGGATATTGCGATTCTCTTTACGAATCACGCCGATTAATTCAGCACCCCCCAAGCGCGGCATCTGGAGATCCGTGATAACAAGGGAAAGGCTGTGGCGATGCTTTGCGAAAGCCGTGAGTCCTTCAATTCCGTCATTGGCGCAGGTCACTCGATAGCCGCTCGACACAAGGACAAACTCCACGAGCTTTCGTACACTCGCCTCATCTTCAACAACCAGGATCGTGGGCTCGCCGGCTGTAGTCGATGGATGAGGGTCGCTCACAGTATTAAGCGCTCAGTCAGGTCGAGCCATTAAAGCGTGTGACTAGCAAACGTGCACGTGGGCATCTGACCGATGGGCTTGTAATCATAGCTGCCGCCAGCCGGGCAAGCCGGAGTTTTCTTGATGTAAGCAGGAACCAGATCAGTATCGATGGCTACGTCACCATCCTTTTTAGCTGCCTCAAGCCCCCAGATTTGTTTTGCAGAATCGATCTGGTGGAGATTAGAGTGTCAGCGGCGGAATGAAAGTGTGGGAGAGCTGGCGTTTTGGATTTCCGTCTTCTTCGGTGGACTTTTCTTCCCGCTCTTCCTCGTAAAGCTCTTCT
>Ga0265314_10004578_pt1 | contig 12768 bp, 13 predicted proteins | sample 4126metaG_FD_203106 | JGI IMG/M metagenome (GOLD analysis project Ga0265314, IMG submission 203106) | Rhizosphere microbial communities from Carex aquatilis grown in University of Washington, Seatle, WA, United States - 4-1-26 metaG | ecosystem: Host-associated > Plants > Roots > Rhizosphere >... | reverse complement strand
GAAGCGTTCTCCTCCAAAAACAATTGCGAATCAAGGCTAAGCTTTTAGGAAAAGGGCGCTTTCATCCTGAGGAGCATCGCAAAAGCGATGCTCCTCAGGATGAGGGTAGGGGAAATAGTGCGGGTCCCGTAGTTCGCGTGCAACGAAACGGAATGCGGGGCAGGAGACAATAAGCTTTCCAGATTTCTTTGCGCTCATTGCTGGCAAAGTTGCTCAATGTCGAGTGGCGTTCGCGCCGCGGTGCCATGTATAGTACCCGATAACCTGGCCGCATTTCGGAGCTATCCAATGGCAAAACGAGTCGTTTTTTTTAATCATAAGGGCGGCGTGAGCAAAACTACGTCCGCATATAATATCGCGTGGATGGCGGCGCGAGAGCATCGGGTTCTATTGGTCGATTGCGATCCGCAGTGCAATCTCACGGCCCTCATTCTTCGCGATAATTTCGACAAGTATTATGTCGACGACGCGACCAAAGAAAATAATATTAAAGATGGAGTTGCGCCGGCGTTCTCAGGTAAGCCTGTTCCCATTTCCGCAGTCGACTGCCCTACCGCAGTTCGCAATAACAATCTCTACTTATTAGCTGGGCATCCCAATTTATCGGAGTACGACGCCGCGCTAACATTTGCTCAAACGTCAAACAATGCCTTGACGACTCTGCAAAATCTCCCCGGGGCATTCGCGGCGCTTCTTCAACTAACTGAGCAAAAATATCAAATCGATTTTACTTTTATTGATCTCAATCCGGGCATGAGCGCAATAAATCAAAACATTTTTTTGGTTTCGGATGCATTCGTTATTCCAACTAATCCAGATCCATTTTCTATTATGGCATTGGATACGTTGCGAACGATTCTACCTCGATGGGTGGCGTGGAAAACAACAGCAGTTCCGCTATTCGCGGAATCGGCTTATCCGTTGCCATCGGGTGTTCCGAAATTCATCGGAACGCTAATTCAGAGATTCAATATTAGAAACGGAAAGGCAGCCAAGCCTTATCGCGAAAACATAGGTGAAATTCAAGACAAGGTGCGATCCGAATTTGTGCCGGCGCTTAGGGTCAGTGGTATGGCGTTGACTCCAGAGCAGTACGGCCCGGAGTTAATAGCTTCCGGGTATTGCCTTAGTGAGATTCCGGATTTTCAAGGCTTGCTTCCGAAAGCGCACGACGCTGGAGTTCCTGTTTTTGCAATTCGCGACAATGAAATTCGTGAAGCGGGAAATGTCCTCGCTGGCATGAAAGAGAAACGCGCGCTTTTTCGGCAGCAATTTGAATCGCTAAGCGATTTGATTGAAGAAAAGCTTGCTTATGCTTAATGCAAAAGCTTCTTTCGCTTCTAATCTCAATGCGGCTCGAAATCTTGGCGGGCTTTACGATTTTCTTTCGCAGACGGTGAATGTGCCGCTTGCATTTGACGATTTATTGAGGGCGCAAGTCGTCTATGCAATGAGTGCTTATGACAAATTGATTCATGATCTTATTAGGATCGGTATGGTCGAGATATTCGTAGGCAGAAGAATTGCTACTCAAAAATACCATACAGAAGCGATTTCTCTAGAATTTCATGCCGCGCTTGTTGCCGCAACGCTCCCGCCCAAGGAAGTCTTATTTGAGTATGAAATAGTTAGGAAACTGGGGTTTCGATCATTTCAAGACCCAGCAAAGCTGGCGGACGGGCTATCTTTGATTTGGCAAGAGCCGCATAAGTGGGAAAGAATTGCAGCACATATCGGAATGGTGCCAGCAGATGCGCGGACAAAAATGAAGCTAATTGCAGACAGACGGAACGCGATCGTACACGAATCTGACATTGACCCCGTTACCAACGTAAAGACGTCTATTTCTCGCGGTGAATGCAACGACGTCACGCACTTTATTGATCTATGCGGAAACGCTATTGTTGATCTCCTCGTTTGATCTTTCCGAAGTAGGCCCCCCCCATGAACGCCCCCGTTACCCCACCTCTCGCCACGCCCCCCTACAAACACACGCCTTTGTTTCCGCTCGGCAAGGACAAGACCGTCTACCGCAAGGTCACGTCCGAGGGCGTCACGGTCGAAAAAGTCATGGGCCAGGAGGTGCTGGTGGTCAGCCACGAGGCGCTGCGCGCGCTGGCCGAGGCCGCCTATACCGACATCAATCATCTCTTACGCCCGGCGCACTTGAAGCAGCTGCGCAAGATCCTCGACGACCCGGAGGCCTCCAACAACGACAAGTTCGTGGCTTACGATTTCCTCAAGAACGCCAACATCGCCGCCGGCGGCGTGCTGCCGATGTGCCAGGACACCGGCACCGCCATCATCATGGGCAAGAAGGGCCGCCGCGTGTTCTCCGACGGCTCCGACGAGGGCGCGCTCGCCGAGGGCGCGCGCGACGCCTACCTCAAGCGCAATTTGCGCTATTCGCAGCTGGCGCCGATCTCGATGTTCGAGGAGAAGAACACCAAGAACAACATGCCGGCACAGGTCGAGATCTATGCCGAAGGCGAGGGCGATTACGACGAGGCCTACAAGTTTCTCTTCATCGCCAAAGGCGGCGGCTCGGCTAACAAGTCGTTTCTGTTCCAGGCGACGCCGTCGATCCTGACGCATGACCGCCTGCTCGCCTTTCTTAAAGAGAAGATCATGACGCTCGGCACCGCGGCGTGCCCGCCTTATCATCTGGCGATCTGCATCGGCGGCACCTCGGCCGAGCTGACCATGAAGACGGTCAAGCTCGCCTCGACCAAATATCTCGACGAATTGCCGACCTCGGGCTCGGAAGACGGGCATGCGTTCCGCGATCTGGCGATGGAAGCGGAAGTGTTGAAGATGACGCAGGCGTCGGGCGTCGGCGCGCAGTTCGGCGGCAAATATTTCTGCCACGACGTGCGCGTCATCCGCCTGCCGCGCCACGGCGCGAGCCTGCCGATCGGTCTCGGCGTGTCGTGCTCGGCCGACCGCCAGGCGCTCGGCAAGATCACGCGCGACGGCGTCTTCCTCGAGGAGCTCGAGCATCATCCGGCGCAATATCTGCCGGAGGTCGACCAGGAAAAACTCGGCGGCGAGGTCGTCAAGATCGACCTCAATAAGCCGATGAAGGAGATTCTGGCGCAGCTGTCGAAATATCCGGTGAAGACGCGGCTGTCGCTGTCGGGGCCGATGATCGTGGCGCGGGATATCGCGCACGCCCGGTTGCGCGAGCGGCTGGAGGCCGGGCAAGGCCTGCCGGATTATTTCAAGAACCATCCGGTGTATTACGCGGGGCCCGCGAAGACGCCGGCGGGCTACGCCTCGGGCGCCTTCGGCCCGACCACGGCGGGGCGCATGGATAGTTTCGTCGATGCGTTCCAGGCGGCCGGCGGCTCGATGGTGATGCTCGCCAAGGGCAACCGGTCGGCGCAAGTGCGCGATGCCTGCAAGAAATATGGCGGCTTCTATCTCGGCTCGATCGGCGGCAGCGCGGCCAATCTGGCCGAGCACTGCATCAAGAAGGTCGAGGTGCAGGAATACCCCGAGCTCGGCATGGAGGCGATCTGGCGCATCGAGGTCGTCGATTTCCCGGCCTTCATCGTCATGGACGACAAGGGCAACGACTTCTTCAAGGAACTGAATTTGGGCTAGTGCCGGGGCGCCATTGGCGGCGGCCCCGGATAACGACAAGCCTTAGGAGTTGCGCGGTTGCGGCAGCGGCGCCGGCGTGGCGCCGAGCGGCCAGACCTTCGCGTTGCCGTCGCCGAGCGCGGCCGCCGCGGCCTGGCTGCGCATTTCGTTGAACACGAAAACGCGGATGGCCGACGACAGGTTGGCGTTGTTGCGGGCTTGGTCGATCTCGAGCAGCAGCGTGGTCAGCTTCGTCTTCCGCTCGTCGGCGATTTCGCGCAGGCAATTCCAGAAGTCGTCCTCCAGCGAAATGCTGGTCTTGTGCTGGTTTAGAACTATGGAACGCTTCGCAATTGCCGATTTCATCGTCACTGCCCTTTGTGGATTGCTCGAACGTCTTCGCGTTCGACTGGTTGCGTGCGACTCAAACAATATACCTTTACGTGCTGTATAATTTGAGACAGATCAAAAAGTTGAGCAATTATAATAAGGTAGCTGGGTAAGGGCCGGACGCGGGGTTTTAGTTTTCGGAACTATCCGGCGCCGAGGTTTCCTGGATGATGGTGTCGCAATTCTGGCATTCGAAGATGTCGTAAGTATCGCGGGTGTCGTGCGATTTTTTCGCCTGCATGGCGATGCCGCAGACGGGGCAAGGGCGGACGAGATGACGCGACGGCGAATGCAAGAAAGGCCTCGATGCGTAAAAACGGAACTTATTTCGTACCGAAATACCGTTTTTGAATAATTGATCTAAATCAAACCGGCCGATTCATTCGGCCCGTGCTGATCCACATCAATGCGCGGGCGATTCATCGCTCCGATAATTTCATGATGTGGCAACCGGTGACGACGGCGCCTTTTGGCAGCGAACTGGAACTGGCTGTGCTGGACCACGAGGGCCCGCACGCCTTGGCCTTTGCCTGCCAGCGTATTCTGGGCGGCTGGATGAAGAGCGAAACGCGGGAACGGATCGACGTCCGTCCGACTCATTGGCGACTTTGGGTCGAAGCGCAGCCGCGCGTATCCGCTAGCAGCTGAGATCCTTCGGCTTTCTGCGGGGCTGCTCGCTCGCCGCGAGTTTGGCCTCTTCCTCCGCCAGCAGACGCAGCAAGGTTTTGCGCCGCGGCTCGTCGGTTTCGGTCGCCAGCAGCTTGCGGTAATGCTCGATATTGAGACGGGCGACGGTGCGGTCCACGGCGGGTGCTCCCACAAAACGTCCGTGCAGGATAGCAGCTTTCAAAACTTTTGAGACCGGATTGTTTCGGCAGACAGGCGCGGATTCAGCGCCTGATGCTAAAGTCGGCGGTCACCGGCTCAAAGGCGCGGGCGCGCCCGCTAAATTCGTACAAAGCGAGCGACACCAGGGCGATGATCGCCACGGCCATGCCGAGCCGCACGCATTGGTCTGTCATGGCTGTCCCCACCGACGATTCGCGGTTCACGATAGAGTGCCGCCGGGGCGCGGACAATCGCGGCTCGTCAGCAGGCTGCAAACAGGGTGAATCGGCGGCCGCCCGAGGGCGTTGCGCAAAAATAACCAAATATGCCCGGCGGGCGCGCGATCGCGCGAATTCGGTGTCGCGTCGCGGCGTTTTGCAGTACAAGGCGGGATGCTCGAACACGCCGATTTTTCCGTTGTCGTTAAGAACCGCGCCCGTCCGCCCAAGCCGTGGCGCTGGGAAATCTACCGGGCCGGTCGCACCAGCCCGGTCGATCACTCCGAGGTCTATTTCGAATCGATGAGCGAGGCGAGCCGCGCCGGCAAAGCCGCGCTCAAGCAGATGCTGGGCGAGCCGCAGAGCTGACGCTCCGCCCAGCGGCGCCGGGAAATCTCTTTTTCTGACGATGGCCGGACGAGGCGCCGACGCTATTTCAATTGCGTCGAAATGCTCTTGAACTTGGTGTTCAGGCTGGTGCCGAGGCCGTTCACGACGGCGATAATCGCCACCGAAATGCCAGCGGCGATCAGCCCGTATTCGATAGCGGTCGCGCCCGATTCACAGCGGGCGAAAGCGGCCAGCTTACGCAACATGAAATTCTCCCGACACGCGTGGTGGCCGGATATTGCCCGCAACCCATAAAGAACGCGTAAAGGGACACTAAAAATGTGTGTCGTTAGTGTGGGTTAGCACCACTATAACCGTCCATTTTGTTCCATCATTGGAACTTAGGATTTGAAGGTGGGAAAGCAGAAAAGAGCATATTGCGAACTGAGAACAAATAGGGTACAGTAGTTTTACCGGTCGATTCCGGCGCCGCGGCAGGGGCCGCGTTGTCATTCGGATCGAATCCCGGCCATAAGGAGCGCTTAGTCATGAGCCAGCCTGCCCTGCGTATCGTCGAAGGATCGTCCATGGATAAGTCGAAGGCTCTTGCCGCCGCGCTGTCCCAGATCGAACGCCAGTTCGGCAAGGGCTCGGTGATGAAGCTCGGCAAGAACGACAAGTCGATGGACATCGAGGTGGTGTCGTCGGGCTCGCTCGGCCTCGATATCGCGCTCGGCGTCGGCGGCCTGCCGCGCGGCCGCATCGTCGAGATTTACGGGCCGGAATCCTCGGGCAAAACCACGCTGTCGCTGCACACCATCGCCGAAGCTCAGAAGCTCGGCGGCATCTGCGCCTTCGTCGACGTCGAGCACGCGCTCGACCCGGTCTATGCGCGCAAGCTCGGCGTCAATGTCGACGACCTGCTGATTTCGCAGCCGGACGCCGGCGAGCAGGCGCTGGAAATCGCCGACACGCTGGTGCGCTCCGGCGCGGTCGACGTGCTGGTGGTGGACTCGGTCGCGGCCCTGGTGCCGCGCTCCGAACTCGAAGGCGAGATGGGCGACGTGCAGCCGGGCAGCCAGGCGCGGCTGATGAGCCAGGCGCTGCGCAAGCTGACCGCCTCGATCTCCAAATCGCGCACCATGGTGATTTTCATCAACCAGATCCGCATGAAGATCGGCGTCATGTACGGCTCGCCGGAAACCACCTCGGGCGGCAATGCGCTGAAGTTCTATGCCTCGGTGCGCCTCGACATCCGTCGCATCGGCGCCATCAAGGAGCGCGACGAGGTGGTCGGCAACCAGACCCGCGTCAAGGTGGTCAAGAACAAACTGGCGCCGCCGTTCAAGCAGGTCGAGTTCGACATCATGTACGGCGAGGGCGTGTCCAAGGTCGGCGAACTGGTCGATCTCGGCGTCAAGGCCGGCGTGGTCGAGAAATCCGGCGCCTGGTATTCCTACGACAGCCAACGCATCGGCCAGGGCCGCGAGAACGCCAAGGTGTTCCTCAAGCAGAATCCCGATATCGCCAACAAGATCGAGGCGGCGGTGCGGGCCAATTCCGGGCCGATCGCGGAAGCGATCCTGCAAGGCGACGTCGAAAAGGACGATGACGGCGACGCTGCCGCCGAAGCTTGACTGGCCGCGGGCACGCCGGCCGCTAGCATCCAGCTAGCGCCCGGTGCCGGTCACGGGGAGGCGGGTGACGCCCCTTCACAAGGACCGGCGCAGAAGCAAGAAGCGCTCTCTGCACAGCCCAAGCCGACCAACGCTACAAAATTCGAGACTGCGGGCACCGGCGCGCCGGTAATCGAACTGGCGGCTCGCGCCGCCAAGACGGAAACGGCCGAGCCCGAGACGCACCAAGGCGGTGGCCTGGTGATGACGCGGCCGAAGCCTGAGAAACGCAAGAACGCGAAGGAGCGGGCGAAAGCGAAGTTCGCTAAAGATACCGACAAGGATGCCGACAAGGACAAGGATAAGACCGCCGAGGACGGGACCACGCCGATGACGGCAAAGGCGAAGTCCGAGGCGCAAGCCAAAGCCGCGCGCAAGGCCGAGACCAAGGTTGCCTCAAAAGCGGCCAAGGCCGAGCGTAAATCCAAGAGGGCGGCCGCCAAAACCGCCGCCTGAGTTGCAGTTTAGGGTTCGGTACTGCGTAACCGAGTATGTGTGTAACGTTTCTCGCCCCCATCGGCACCCGGCTGCGTAAAGCGGCCGCCACCGAGGATGGGGGCGAAGGCGTTTTTGGGCGTCGTCCCGCTTGCCGGGCGGCCAGGCGGGCCGCGCCCGGAATGACCGGCTGTGTTTCTGGACTTAGGCCGCCCCCGCCGCTACATAAGGCCCTGAAAACATAGGCCGGACGGGGATTTAGCCCGTGAGGCGCAAGATCCCGAAAAGTGGGTACCGGTTTTCGGACGAGATCATGCGCGGGCATGAATAGGGGCTAAGCAGCGTTCCGATGAGTGGCGTCAACGATATCCGGAAGAGCTTCCTCGATTATTTCGTGCGCAACGACCACACCGTCGTTCCGTCCTCGGAACTGGTGCCGCGCAACGACCCGACGCTGATGTTCACCAATGCCGGCATGGTGCAGTTCAAGAACGTCTTCACCGGCGTCGAAAAGCGGCCTTACCTGCGCGCGGTGTCGTCGCAGAAATGCGTGCGCGCCGGCGGCAAACACAACGACCTCGACAATGTCGGCTACACCGCGCGGCATCACACCTTCTTCGAGATGCTCGGCAACTTCTCGTTCGGCGATTATTTTAAAGAACGCGCCATCGAGCTCGCCTGGAACCTGATCACCAAGGAATTCGGCATCCCGGTCGAGAAGCTCCTCGTCACCGTCTATATCGACGACGACGACGCCTTCGACCTGTGGAAAAAGGTCGCCGGCCTGCCGGACAAGAAAATATTGCGCATCGCCGGCTCCGACAATTTCTGGGCCATGGGCGACACCGGCCCTTGCGGGCCGTGCTCGGAAATCTTCTACGACCACGGCTCGCACATTCCGGGCGGCCCGCCGGGCTCGGCCGAAGCCGACGGCGACCGCTTCATCGAGATTTGGAATCTCGTCTTCATGCAGTACGAGCAGCTCGCCTCGGGCGAGCGCCTCAACCTGCCGCGGCCCTCGATCGACACCGGCATGGGGCTGGAGCGTATCGCCGCGGTGCTGCAAGGCACCCACGACAATTACAACATCGATCTCTTCGTCACGCTGATCAACGCCATCGCGGAACTGACCAAGGTGTCGGCGCACGGCCCGCACAAGGCGTCGCATCGCGTCATCGCCGACCATTTGCGCGCCTCGTCGTTCCTGATTGCCGACGGCGTGCTGCCGTCGAACGAGGGCCGCGGCTACGTGCTGCGCCGCATCATGCGCCGCGCCATGCGCCACGCCGAGTTGCTCGGCGCCAAAGAGCCGTTGATGTGGAAACTGGTGCCCGTGCTGGTGCGCGAGATGGGGCAAGCGTTTCCCGAACTGGTGCGGGCGCAGCCGCTGATCACCGAGACGCTGAAGCTCGAAGAGACGCGCTTCCGCGCCACGCTGGAGCGCGGCCTTGTCATTCTCGACGACAAGAGCCGGACGCTCAAGCAGGGCGACATGTTCGACGGCGACACCGCCTTCACGCTCTACGACACCTATGGGTTTCCGCTGGACCTGACGCAGGACGCGCTGCGCTCGCGCGGCATCAGCGTCGATCTCGCCTCGTTCAATGACGCCATGGAGCGCCAGCGCCAGAAGGCGCGCGCCTCGTGGTCGGGCTCCGGGGATGCGGCGCAGGAGACGGTGTGGTTCGGCTTGCGCGAAAAGGCCGGCGCCACGGAGTTTCTGGGCTACGAGACCGAAACCGCCGAAGGCGTCGTCGCGGCGCTGGTCAAGGACGGCAAGGAAGTCGCCGAATTGAAGCAGGGCGACAGCGGCCAGGTGGTGATGAACCAGACGCCGTTCTACGGCGAGTCCGGCGGCCAGCTGGGCGACACCGGCGAAATGCGCCGCGACGGCGTACGGCTTGCCGTTTCCGACACGCAGAAGAAGGCCGGCGACGTGTTCGTGCATGTGGTCAAGGTCGAGCAGGGCTCGGTCAAGGTCGGTGACCCGCTGCTGCTGGAAGTGGACCACGCGCGGCGCGCCGGCATCCGGCAGAACCATTCCGCCACGCATCTGCTGCACGAGGCGCTGCGCCAGGTGCTCGGCGACCACGTCGCGCAAAAAGGCTCGATGGTGGCGCCCGATCGCCTGCGCTTCGACTTCTCGCATCCCAAGCCGATGACGGCGCAGGAGCTGGAAAAGGTCGAGGACATCGCCAACGACATCGTCTTGCAAAATTCGCCGGTGACGACGCGGCTGATGGCGCTCGACGACGCGCGGGCTTCCGGCGCGCGCGCGCTGTTCGGCGAGAAATACGGCGACGAGGTGCGCGTCGTGGCCATGGGCGAGGGGACGGGCAACACGCTCGGCTGGTCGGTCGAATTGTGCGGCGGCACCCACGTCAAGCGCACCGGCGACATCGGTTTGATCACGGGCCTGTCCGATAGCGGAGTCTCTTCGGGTGTCAGACGCCTCGAGGCGCTCACCGGCACCGCGGCGCGCAAATCGGTCAACAAGCAAATCGCGGTAGTGAAGGCCGCCGCGGCCGAACTCAAGACGCAGCCGGAAGAACTCACCGCCCGCGTCGCCGCGTTGCTCGACGAGCGCAAGAAGCTCGAACGCGACCTCACCGAGGCGCGCAAGAAGCTGGCGATGGGCGGCGGCGCTTCGTCGTCCGGCGGCGCCGCTGACGACGTCGAGACCGTCAACGGCGTCAAGGTCATGGCCAAGGTGCTGAGCGGCGTCGAGGCCAAGGACCTGCGCAGCCTCGCCGATGACGGCAAGAAGAAGCTCGGCTCCGGCATCGTCGTGCTGGCGGCAACCGATCCGGACGGCAAGGCGGCCTTGGTCGTCGGCGTCACCGCCGATTTGACCGGCGCCAACAACGCCGTGGCGATGGTGCAGGCCGGCGTCGCGGCGCTCGGCGGCAAGGGCGGCGGCGGCCGTCCCGACATGGCGCAAGGCGGCGGCCCGAACGGTGCCGCGGCACCGGCGGCGCTTGCCGCGATCAAGGATCTGGTGAAAAGCGCTTAGGCCTCACGCCTTAAGCGGCGGCAACAAAGTTTGACCCAGCGCAACGTCCGGCCGCGCCGCACTGTTATCAAGCGAATCTGCGTTCGCTCGGATATATAAGGCAGCATGACACGCGAACAGACCAAGCAGTTGCGGCGGCGGGTCTATCTGGCGCTGGAGCAGGGGCCGGTCGGCGAGCGCGTCGCGGTCGTCACCGACCAGCTGCTGATGGCGCTGATCGTCGTCAATCTTCTGGCGGTGGCGCTGGAGTCGGTTCCCGCCTTCGGCGCGCGCTATGCGCTGGCCTTCGACCTCGTCGAGTTTTTCTCGCTGATCGTGTTCACGATCGAATATGCCTTGCGGATCTGGGGCTCGGTCGAGCACGGGCCGCACCAGCACCTGAAGCCGACACAGGCGCGGCTGAAATATGTGTTCAGCCCTGCCGGCCTGGTCGATCTGGTCGCCGTGCTGCCGTTCTGGTTCGCCCTCGTGCTGCCGGCCGATTTTCGCTTCGTGCTGGTGTTCCGCATGGTGCGGTTCTTCAAGATCGCGCGCTATTCGCCGGCCATGCGCTCGCTGCTCGACGTCCTGTACCGCGAGCGCCGTGCCTTGTTCGGCTGCCTGGTCATCACCATGGGCATCGCGTTGGTCTCGGCAGCCCTGATGCATCTCGCCGAGGGCGCGGTGCAGCCCGACAAGCTCGGCACCATTCCCGACGCGCTGTGGTGGGCGATTGTGACGATCGGCACCATCGGCTACGGCGACGTGGTGCCGGTCACCGCGGTCGGCAAGCTGATCGCGATCTGCACGATTTTCACCGGCCTGATCCTGATGGCGCTGCCGATCGGCATCATCGCCACGGCCTTCTCGGAGCAGATTCACCGCCGCGACTTCATCGTCACCTGGGGCATGATCGCCAAAGTGCCGCTGTTCGCCGAACTCGACGCCGGCGCCATCGCCGATATCAGCCAGCTTCTGCGCGCGCAGCTGGTGGAACCCGGCGAGGTCATCGTGCGCGAGGGCGAGCATGCCCATTCGATGTATTTCATCGCCGCCGGTGAAGTGGAGATGGCGATCGGCAAGAAGAAGGTCAGGCTCGGTGCCGGCCAGTTCTTCGGCGAGGTCGCGGTGCTGAAAAACGAGCGCCGCTCCGGCACCGCGACGGCGCTGACGCGCGCCAATCTGCTGGTGCTGTCGGCGCAGGACCTGCATGCCTTGATGAAGCGCGACCATCGCATCGCCGAGCGCATCAAGGACACGGTCGAGACGCGGACCGGCAAAAAGGTCGACGCGTCGAAGGCCGACGACAGCAGCAAGCCGGGCAGGGCGTAGAAAAACCGGCGCGGTTTGGCACGCCGGCTTTTTCGTTATCCGCGGTGACGCCGAGGCGGGCGCTTACGCCATCGCCTTCTTGAGGTTGTCGTCGACCTTGTCGAGGAAGCCGGTGGTCGAGAGCCACTTCTGGTCGGGGCCGACGAGCAAAGCGAGATCCTTGGTCATATAGCCGGCTTCGACCGTGTCGATGCAGACCTTCTCCAGCGTGGCGGAGAATTTCGCCAGGTCCTTGTTGTTGTCGAGCTTGGCGCGGTGCGCGAGGCCGCGGGTCCAGGCGAAGATCGACGCGATCGAGTTGGTCGACGTCTCCTTGCCCTTCTCGTGCTCGCGGTAGTGGCGCGTGACGGTGCCGTGCGCGGCTTCCGATTCGACCACCTTGCCGTCCGGGGTCGTCAGCACCGAGGTCATCAGGCCGAGCGAGCCGAAGCCCTGCGCCACGATGTCCGATTGCACGTCGCCGTCGTAGTTCTTGCAGGCCCAGACGTAGCCGCCCGACCACTTCAGCGACGCCGCGACCATGTCGTCGATCAGACGATGTTCGTAGGTGATCTTTTTCTCGGCAAACTTGTCCTTGAATTCCTTGTCGAAGGTTTCCTTGAAGATATCCAAGAAGCGGCCGTCATAGACCTTCATGATGGTGTTCTTGGTGGAGAGGTACAGCGGATAACCGCGCGCGTAGGCGTAATTCATCGAGGCGCGGGCGAAGTCGCGGATCGAGTCGTCGAGGTTGTACATGGCCACGGCGACGCCGGCGCCCGGGAACTTGTACACTTCGTGCTCGACCTTTTTGCCGTCGGTGCCGACGTAGCTCATGGTCAGCGTCGCGCCTTCCGGCACGCGGATGTCGGTGGCGCGATACTGGTCGCCGAAAGCGTGACGGCCGATGATGATCGGCTTGGTCCAGCCCGGCACCAGGCGCGGCACGTTCTTGCAGATGATGGGTTCGCGGAAGATGACGCCGCCGAGGATGTTGCGGATG
>Ga0265314_10004576_pt1 | contig 12772 bp, 9 predicted proteins | sample 4126metaG_FD_203106 | JGI IMG/M metagenome (GOLD analysis project Ga0265314, IMG submission 203106) | Rhizosphere microbial communities from Carex aquatilis grown in University of Washington, Seatle, WA, United States - 4-1-26 metaG | ecosystem: Host-associated > Plants > Roots > Rhizosphere >... | reverse complement strand
CCGAGGTGGCGTCGTGAGCGCCGACAAGTACGAAGTCGTCATCGGTCTCGAGGTGCACGCCCAGCTCTCGACGCAATCGAAGATCTTCTCCTGGTCGTCGGCGGCGTTCGGCGCCGACCCCAACACCCACACCGATCCGGTGTGCCTGGGCTTGCCGGGGACGCTGCCGGTGTTGAACGGCGCGGCGGTCGAGTCGGCGGTGCGCCTGGGGCTGGCGGCCGGCTGCAAGATCCGCCAGCGTTGCCGGTTCGCGCGCAAGCACTACTTCTATCCGGACCTGCCCAAGGGCTTTCAAATCTCGCAGTTCGACGAGCCGATCTGCGAGGGCGGGGCGATCACGTTCCGCCTGCACGGCGAGCGGCGCTCGATTCGCCTGGTGCGCATCCACCTGGAAGAGGACGCAGGCAAGAACCTGCACGCCGCGGCCGGCGTCAGCTTCGTCGACTACAACCGCGCCGGCGTTCCGCTGTGCGAGATCGTCAGCGAACCGGACATCCGCTCGGCGGAAGAGGCGTCGGAGTACGTGCGAGCGGTGCGCGCGCTGGTGCGCTACCTCGGCATCTGCGACGGCAACATGGAAGAGGGATCGTTGCGCTGCGACGCCAACGTGTCGCTGCGCCTGCGCGGCGCCGCGGCGTACGGCACGAAGACCGAGCTCAAGAACATGAACTCGTTCAAGAACGTGCGCGACGCCATCGAGAGCGAGGTCAAGCGGCAAGCGGTGTTGCTCGACCGCGGTGAGCGCGTGGTGCAAGAGACACGGCTCTGGGACGCGGCGCGCGGCATGAGCGCGGCGATGCGGTCGAAAGAGCAGGCGCACGACTACCGCTATTTCCCCGAGCCGGATCTGCCGCCGCTGGTGGTCAGCGACGTCGAGCTGGAAAAGGCACGCGCGTCGCTGCCCGAGCTGCCCGAGGATCGCTTCGAGCGTTATACGACGTCGTCGGGGCTGTCGCCGCAAGACGCGGGCGTTCTGGTGGCCGAGAAAGAGGTCGCAGCCTACTTCGACGCGGCGGTGCTCGCGGGCGCCCCGCCGAAGCGCGCGGCGAACTGGCTGATCAACGAAGTGCTCGCGCGCGTCGACGATCCCCGCAAGCTGGGTGCCGGCGACACCGCGGTGCCGCCTGCGGCGCTGGCCGAGCTGATCGGGCTCATCGAGTCGGGGAAGATCTCCGGCAAGCTCGGCAAGGACGTCTTCACGCGGATGTGGACCGAGCGGCGGCGGGCCGCCGAGATCGTCGCTGCCGAGGGATTGGCGCAGGTCTCCGACACCGGCGCGATCGAGGAGGCCTGCCGCAAGGTGGTCGCCGCCAACCCCGACGAGGCGGCGCGCTTCCGCGCCGGTAGTCCGAAGCTGATCGGCTTCTTCGTGGGCGCGGTGATGAAGGAGACCGGCGGTAAGGCGAACCCCAAGACCGTGAACGAGATTTTGCAACGCCTGCTAACCTCTTGAGGAGTCGAGATGGCGGTTCAATCTCTGCCTCCGGGACAGCGCCCCCCGAACCACCCTGATCTGCTGTCGCCGATCTTCTGGCGAGAGGGGCGGGTGGTGATGATCGATCAGCGACGGCTGCCCGACGTGGAGCTCTGGAACGCCTACGACACCTGGGAAGATGTCGCGCGCGCGATCGCGGAGCTCGAGGTGCGCGGCGCGCCGGCGATTGGCTGCGCCGGCGCGTTCGCGGTCGCGCTGGCGGCCGGGAAGGCGTTGTCGGCGGCGTCGTTGCGCCAGCACATGCGCCAGATCGGCGAGGCGCGGCCCACGGCGGTCAACCTGGGCGCCGCCGTTCATCGCATGGCGAACGCGATCGCCAGCGGGCGCGACCCCATCGGCGAGGCGCAGGCGATCTGGGACGACGACCTGGCGTCGTGCCGGGCGATCGGCGCGCACGGCGCGGCGCTGCTGCCCGACGAGGGCACGGTGCTGACCCACTGCAACGCGGGCGCGCTGGCGACCGCGGGTTACGGGACCGCGCTCGGCGTGATCCGCGCGGCGATCGCCGCCGGCAAGCGGATCCGCGTCCTGTGCGACGAGACGCGACCTTTTCTCCAGGGCGCGCGGCTCACGGCCTGGGAGCTGACCCAGGACGGGATCCCGGCCGAGGTGATCGTCGACGGCGCAGCGGCACATTTTCTGTCGAGCGGCGAGGTCGTGGCCGCCGTGGTCGGCGCCGACCGTATCGCCCGCAACGGTGACGTCGCGAACAAGATCGGGACTCTCGGCGTCGCTGCCGCCGCGTCGCTGTTCGGCGTCCCCTTCTACGTGGCTGCGCCGCACACGACGCTCGATCCGGGCACCAACACGGGCGCGCGCATCCCGATCGAATCGCGCGCGGCGACGGAGATCACCCAGCTCGGCGAGCGCTGCATCGTCCCGAGCGCTGCCGGCGTGCGTAACCCGGTCTTCGACGTGACCCCGGCCCGCCTGGTCAAGGCCATCATTACAGAGACAGGGGTCCACCAGGCGCCCTACACCTTCTAGCTCGGCCCGCCCCGTCTAGTTCTCTTGACAAAGGCCGGCCGATATCTAGACTACGCCGCTCGCCTGGGAGGCAGTTCGACACATGTACGCCGTCATCGTATCGGGTGGAAAACAGTACCGCGTCAGCGAAGGGGAGACCCTGCGCGTCGAGAAGCTCACCGGTCCCGCGGGGACCAAGATCTCGTTCGGGCCGCTGCTGGTGACCGACGACGCTGGCAGCGTCTCGGTGGGCCGGCCCACCGTGGGTGGCATGACGGTCGAGGCGGAGATCGTCGAACAGGGCTTGGGCAAGAAGATCATCATCTTCAAGTACAAGCGACGGAAGAGCTATCGCCGCAAGGCCGGCCACCGTCAGCCGTTCACCGCCGTGAAGATCACCGCGATCCGCGCGAGCGCTTGAGATAGAGGAACCGAAGCGATGGCACACAAAAAGGGTCAAGGGAGCTCCCGTAACGGCCGTGATTCCAACGGGCAGCGCCGCGGCGTCAAACGCTATGGCGGCGAAGCGGTGCTGGCTGGAAACATCCTGGTGCGCCAGGTCGGCACGGTGATTCACCCGGGCGTGAACGTCGGCATCGGACGCGACTTCACGCTGTTCGCGCTCAAGACCGGCACGGTGAAGTACGCGCGCTCGGGCGAGCGTACCGTGTGCAGCATCCTGCCCGCGCCGGCGGCCGCCGCTTAAGGTCCGCGCGCGCCGCGAGCCAACCGACGGCGCTCCTGGGCGACGGCGACCGCGCGAGCTGATTCGCCATGCAGTTCATCGACGAGGCGCGCGTCCACGTACGGGCCGGTGACGGCGGCAAGGGCGCGGTCGCGTTTCGTCGCGAGAAGTTCGTGCCCAAGGGTGGACCCTCGGGCGGCGACGGTGGCGACGGCGCCAGCGTCATCATGGTCGTCGACGGCGGCTTGTCGACGTTGCTCGACTTTCGCTACCGCAAGGAATACCAGGCGCCGTCCGGGCAGCCGGGCGCGAACAAGGACAAGTACGGCCGCGCCGGCGAAGATCTGATCTTGCGCGTGCCGCCGGGCACTCAGATCTTCGACGAGACGTCCGGCCAGCTGCTGGCCGATCTGCGCCGCGACGGCGAGCGCTTCGTCGTCGCGCGCGGCGGCAGAGGCGGCCGTGGCAACATCCACTTCGCGACGCCCACCGACCGTGCGCCCCGCCGCTCCGAGCCCGGTCTCCCCGGCGAGGAGCTCGACCTGCGCCTCGAGCTGAAGTTGCTGGCCGACGTCGGCCTGCTCGGCTTCCCCAACGTCGGCAAGTCGTCGCTGATCGCGCGCATCTCGGCGGCGCGCCCGAAGATCGCCGACTATCCGTTCACGACGCTGGTGCCCAACCTGGGCATGGTGCGCCTGACCGGCGAACGATCGTTCGTGGTCGCCGACGTCCCCGGCTTGATCGAGGGCGCGCATAACGGAACGGGCCTGGGCGATCGCTTCCTGCGCCACCTGGAACGCACGCGTGTGCTCGTGCATTTGCTCGACGCCACCGCCGGCAACGGGCGCACGCCCCTGCGGGACTACGAGGCGCTGAATCGTGAGCTACGTCTCTTCGACCCGCGCCTGGCGGAGCGCCCGCAGATCGTTGCGATCAACAAGATCGATCTCCCCGACGTGCGCCGCCGCCTGAAAACCATCGCGGCGCCGTTCAAGCGGCGCGGTCTCGAGCTCTTCGCCATCAGCGCCGCCACCGGCGAGGGCGTACCGCAATTGCTCGAAGCTGCCTGGCGAATTCTCGCGTCCACGCCCAATCCGATTGCGACTTCCGGAATGTCGGCGGACGCCGACGACGGTCGTGAAAACGAAAACGCCGGCTGATCGTGAGCCCACGCGCGCTCGCGCCGTGCACACGGCCTCGTTGCGTTCGGAGCGGAGAGGATCGAGCGCCGGACCGACGGTGAGCGAAGCTCTGCAAGGCGGCGTGAACATTGACCAACACGGCGCGTCCTGATATAGAAGGCCATCGCCGGAGTCATGTCCGCGTGGGTTGAGCTGGCCTCTTAAGAGACGGAGAACACAATGAGATGGTCTCGGACCGTTGGTTCGCATAGGGCCGCCCGCGTGTCGGCGGTGATCGCACTGTCGACGACGATGGGCCTGACTGGCGTGAGTTGGGCGGCGGACAACGCGCCTGGGACACCGGGAAACAGTTCGGCCGCTCCGTCGAGCGACGCGGCTCCGGCGCCGTCCAGCGCGCCCGCCGCCGGTGCGCCCGCTGCTGGATCCGGGGCGGGTGATTCCGGCGCGTACACAGTTCGCCTCCGTTCGCTGGAGAAGAACGTCAACGAGCTGAAAGAGCAGATCTTCCGTACCAAGGCACGCATCAATCTGCTGAAAGAGACCGTGCTCGGCGGCGTCATCGGCGCGTCGCGCGCGATCATCCGTCACAAGAACGAGATGGGCAGCTCGTATCGGTTGACCCAGGCTGTTTACGCTCTGGACGGGGTACAGATTTTCTCCAAAACCGACGACAGTGGGCGGTTGGCGGAGATGACGGAGTTCGACATCTACAACGGTGCGATCCAGCCGGGCTCCCACACGTTGAGCGTGGTCATGATCTATCAGGGCAACGGCTTCGGCGTGTTCAGCTACCTCAAGGGCTATCACTTCAAAGTGCGTTCCAGCTACAACTTCGTCGCCGGTGAAGGCAAGACCACCGGCCTCACCGTCGTCGGTTACGAGAAGGGCAACCTGACCACCGACATGAACGATCGCCCGCAGGTCGACTTCCGCGTGAACGTGATGGCCGCCGGCGAAGGCGCGCCCGCGACCGCGGACACCAAAAAATAGATCGTCAGCGAATGAGATTCCCCAAGCTCACCCGTTTTGGGCTCTCGCTTGCCGTTCTCGTAACCACTGTTCGTTCGGCTGAGCGCCCGGCGCGCGCCGACGAAGTGGACGACTATACACGGAAGCTGATCGAGCTCGACCAGCGCGTCCACCTGATGTCGCTGGAGTTCAAGGAGGCGCCGACGCCGCCGGCCGACGTGGCCGACCGTCGTGTGCTCGACGCGCAGGTGTTGTTCGGCCTGAAGAACTTCCAGGAGGCGGCGACCGTCTTGCTGGACGTCATCGAGAAGTACCCGCAGTCGCGCGCCTACGACGACGCGCTCTTCCTGCTCGGCGAAGCGCTGTTTCAGGCGCACGACCCGTATTCGTCGCGCCACTACTTCGAGATGTTCCTGCAGCGCAACACCGGCTCGCAGAAAGAGCAGGATGCGCTCCAGCGCCTGATCGAGATCTCGTTCCGCACGGGCGACTACGACCACGTCGACGAGTACCTGGCCAAGCTGCAGAACATCCCGGCCGAGCGGCTGGAGCCGGCGACGCCGTACGTGCGTGCGAAGCTGTTCTACTTCCGCGGCAAGGACGACGAGGCGCTGGCGGGGTTCTCCGCGCTGCAGGCCAACAACCCGTACTACTTTCAGGCGCGCTACTTCATCGCGACCATCATGGTGAAGAAGGGCGACCTGGCGGGCGCGTCCGCGACCTACGATTCGCTGCTCAAGCAGCAGGCGCCGGACGATTCGGCCGCCGAGATCCAGGATCTGTGCCGGCTCGCGCTCGGGCGCATCCTGTACGAGCGCTCGCAGTTCGACAAGGCGATCGACATGTACCTGTCGATTCCCCGTCAGTCGAAGTACTTCGCCGAGGCGCTCGACGAGCAGGCCTGGACGTACATCAAGGCCAAGGAGTGGCAGAAGGCCTGGCGGTCGATCGATCTCTTGTTGCTCAGCAACCCCGACATGCCCGACGCTCCCGACAAGCGGCTCTTGCTGGGCAATCTCCAGCTGCGCATCGGCAACTTCGCCATCGCGCACGACGAGTTCTCCAAGGTCCGCGAAGAGTTCGATCCGATCCAGCGCCAGCTGCAGGCGGTGATCGTGCACGCGCAGACCGATCCGGGCTACTTCGACACCCTGGTCGGCCGCAGCCTGGAGAAGTTCGACATCTCGGTCTTCGTGCCGCCGGCCGCGTCGAAGTGGGTCAAGGCGGAGCCGGACGTCGCCCGCATGATCAGCCTGGCGTCCGACGTCGGCGAGCTGCAGCGCGATCTGCAGTCGAGCCAGAAGCTGGTCGATCGTATCCAGCGCGCCATGCAGAGCAACAGCCGCACCGGCATCTTCCCCGACCTCGCGGCGTCGCGCACCAAGTCGGTGGAGATCGAGAACCAGCTCATCGACGTGCGCCAGAAGTTCGTGGGCAAGGTGCGGGCGATCCTGGAGCCGTCCCTGACCCCGGACGAGCGCAAGACGTTGGACCGCATCGCGATCGAGCGTGACAGCCTGGAACGGCAACTCAAGAACCTGCCGACCAGCCAGGACGCGATCAAGACGCGCGAGAGCCAGGTCAAGGAGCAGTACCGCGAGCTGGATGGCCGCGCGTCGGAGCTGAACGTCGAGATCCAGTCGCTGGAGGCGCAGCTGGTCGCGATCGAGCAGTACTACCGCAGCTCGCGCTCCGAGCAGAAGATCCGGCCCGAGGACATTCAGCAGCCGATCAAGGATCTGCGCACGACGGTCGACAACTTGCGCAACAGCCACGACAAGATCCGCGAGGAGATCGCCGACGCCGTTCGCGAAGACACAGCGGCGGGCGGCGCGGGGCAGGTCGAGCACGACGCGGGCGTGCGGCTGACCGAGCTTCTGCACCAGGAGGAAGAGGTCCAGGTTCGCGCGAAGTACCGCTTGCCGGCGGCGGATCAGCAGAACGTCGATCGGATGAACGGCGTGCTCTCGCGCTGCGACGGCATCGGCAGGCAGGTCGACGAGTTCAACAAGCGCGTCGACAAGCAGGTCGACGTGCGGCTCGAGACGGTCAAAGGTTATCTCGCCACCGAGAAGGAAGAGCTCGCGAAGGCGACGACCAAGCTCGGGGAGGTGGTCACCGAGTCGCAGAGCCTGGGCGGCGGCCTCGCGCAGGCGATGTTCACGCGCGTCGCCGATCGTTTCTATGACCTGGTCGTCCGTTCGGACGTCGGCATCATCGACGTCGCCTGGGGCCTGAAGGATCAGAAGACGCAGGCGGTCACCAAGCTGACCAACCTCAAGAACCTGGAGCTTCGCGCTCTCGACGAAGACTTCAAGAAGGTGATGGAGGACGACAAGTGAGGCGACACGCGATGGCAATCGGCGCGCTGGCGCTGACGGTGAGCCTGCTCTCTTCCAGCATCAACGGGCGGCGCGCCGTGGCGGCGCCGCTACCGGCGGGGCCGATCGACGCGCGCGCTCTCGACGAGATGACCCGCGACGTCCAGCACTACGCCGAGATCGTGCAGGACTATCGCTCGACGGCGCGCATGATCGTCAAGCGCGCGTACTCCGACAAGTCGAAGCAGATCAGCGCCAAGTACGACCCGCAGATCGCGTTCAACGACAAGGAGGCCAAGGAACGTCGCAAGGACGCGATCGCGATGTTCGAGAACTTCCTGCACCACTATCCGAACGACAAGCGCTGGACGCCGGACGCGATGTTCCGGCTGGCCGAGCTCTACTACGAGAAGTCGGCGGAGGAGTTCCTGGACGCGGACGAGGCGTACAAGAAGGCGATCGATTCGCCGAACCCGCCGACCACGCCTCCACCGCGTGTGGACTACACGCCGACGATCGCGCTCTACAAGCGCCTGCTGACCGAGTTCCCCAACTACCGGCTGCTCGATGCCGCTTACTACCTGCTCGGCTTTTGCCTGGGTGAAATGGGGCAGGAGCCGCAGGCGCGCCAGGCGATGCTGGCGCTGGTGTGCGCCAACAAGTTCAAGCCGATGGATCCGCCCGACTTGCCGAAGATGGATAGCAAGACGGACAAGACGTCCGACAAGCCGGAAGACGATCCCTACCTCGACTGCAAGCCGGTCAAGGAGTCGAAGTTCATCCCCGAGGCGTGGACCCGCATCGGCGAGTTCCACTTCGACAGCCCCAACGAGCTGCGCCTGGCGATCGCGGCGTTCAAGCGCGTACTGGGGTTCAAGGATTCGCCGTATTACGACCGCGCGCTCTACAAGCTCGCCTGGTCGTACTATCGCGACAACCGCTTCCCGGAGGCCGTGCGCGAGTTCGACAACCTGGTGGTCTACGCCGACAAGCGGAAGGCGGCGGGCCAGAAGGTCGGCTCGGACTTGCGCCCCGAGGCGATCCAGTACCTGGGCGTCAGCTTCTCCGAGCCGGACTGGGACGGCGACACCGTGCCCGACGCGGAGAGCGGCCTGCAGCGCGCGACGACCTTTTACAAGGGCCGCGAAGACGAACCGCACGTGCGGGAGGTCTTCCAGCGCCTGGGCGACATCTACTTCGATTCGACGAAGTACACCGAGGCGATCGCCGTCTACAAGGCGCTGCTCAGCAAGTGGCCGGCCTACACTGACGCGCCCCGCGTTCAGGACAAGATCGTGCGCAGCTACGAGCGCGACCGAAACCTGATCGCCGCGGCGAAGGAACGCGAGGCGCTGGGCCGCAACTACACCAAGGGCAGTGCCTGGTACGAGAAGAACAAGGACAACCCCGAGGCGCTCGCGGTCGCGCAGCAGCTGGCCGAGGACGCGTTGCTCACGGCGGCGACCAACGTCCACGCCGGCGCGCAGGCCTGCAAGACCAAGTGGCAGGAGAACCAGAAAGACCTCAAGAAGCTCGAGGAGTGCAAGGCGCTCTACCGCACGGCCGCGGAGCTCTATGAAAAGTACCTGGCGGCCTACCCGAACTCGAAGCGCAGCTACGAGTTCAGCGCGTTCTACGCGGACGCTCTCTACTATTCGGGTCAGCTGCCGCAGGCGATCACGGCCTATCAGACCGTGCGCGACTCACAGCTCGACAACCGGTACCAGGAAGACTCGGCGTTCCGGATGATCAAGGCCTATGAAGAGATCATCGACGACATGCGCCGGGAGAAGAAGATCGACGATCCGCCCATCCCGGACGAGAAGAACACCAAGCCGCCGGTGGCCGCGATCCCGATGCCGGACATCTACGTCAAGTACACGGCGGCCATCGACTGGTACGTCGATTACATCAAGAACGAGCGCACGTCCGAGCTGAAGTACGCGGCGGCGGTCATCTACCTGCGCTACCACAACTGGCCCGAGGCACGCCGCCGGCTGGGTGAGATCACGCAGCTCTACTGCGGACCGAATCCCGAGATCGGGTTCAAGGCGTACGACGCGATCTTGCAGACGTACTTCATCGACTACAGCGTGCAGGACGAGGAGCAGAAGGACTGTGCGCTCGGCAAGCTGCTCGACGTCGCCGAACAGTTCAGCGAGTCGCCGTGCGGGAAGTCGCCCAAGGCGGCGCCGTACCTGGAGCGCATCGCGCAGATCAAGGCGTCGGTGAAGACCACAATCATCACCAAGCGCCTGCAGCTGTCGATGGAGAACGAGGAGAAGGGGACCAACAAGGAGCTCACGGTTTGCCGTGAGAACTCCGGCGGTATCGCCATGGTCACCGGTGTGAAGACCGCGGGTAGCGCGGGTGGCAAGCCGGGCGAGAAGCTCTCGACGGAGCTCGATGTCGGGCTCGCGCTGGATCTCATCGACGTGGTCAACGCCAACCCCAAGGACGCAGGGGCGCCGACGGCGCTGAACAACGCCTGCGTCATCTACGAGAAGCTCTTTCAGTTCGGCGAGTCGACGAAGTGTTACGAGCGCCTTTACAAGGACTACCCGGAGTCGGAGTGGGGCAAGGAAGCGCTCTGGAACTCGTCGCGCAATCACTACCGGTTCTTCGAGTTCGACCAGGCGGTGAAGGGGTACCTGACCGTTGCGCAGGATCCGAAGTTCGCGGCGTCCGAGCACCGCAAAGAGGCCCTGGGATTGGCGGCGTCGCTGCTCGACAACGATCAGCAGTACTCGAAGGCGGCGGATCTCTACAAGCGCTACTCCGAGGCGGTGTCCGAGAAGCCGCAGGATAGCGCGCAGGCCTACTTCTTCGGCTGCAACGCCTATGAAAAGAGCAAGGACACCAGCCGCCAGACCGGCTGTCTCAAGGACTTCATCAAGAAGTTCAACAACCAGAACGAGGCCGGCGACCTGATCGTCCAAGCGTACATGAAGCTGGCGGTGATCACCGAGCAGAATAGCCGCGACAAGAACGCCGTGCTGAACGCGTACAAGAAGGTGCGCGACGAGTTCGTCGCGCACCGCGTGCCGGCGGCGACGCCGGCGGCGGGCTTCGCCGCGAAGGCCGACTTCTTGATCCTCGAGGAGAAATTCAAAGCCTTTCAAAAGAAAGAGCTGAAGTTCGGCAGCAAGCCCGAGCAGATCAAGAAGACGTTCGAGGCCTTCACCGCGGAGGCCAAGGCGCTCAACGAGGAGTACCAGAAGATCTGGAACTACAAGGATGCGACCTGGACGCTGGCGGCGTTCCTGCGCAGCGGCGACATCTACTACGAGTTCGCGCAGAAGCTGATCAAGGCCGCGAACAATCCGCCCGATGACGTCAAGAAGCTGGCCAAGATGGCATGCAAGGCGAACCCCGACGACTGCGGGATGGTCGAGAGCCAGTACAAGGACGCCGTCTACCAGTTCGTCACGCCGGTGGAAGACGAGGCGAAGAAGCGCTGGAAGGACACGTTGGAGCGCGCCGCGCAGCTGGGCGTCACCAATGACTACGTGAAGAAGGCGCGCGAGAACCTGTCGAAGTACCTGCCCGACGAGTTCCCGTACATCAAGGACGAGCGCATCGGAATGGAGCTGCCATGAGCCTCTTGGTCGTCGGCAGCCGCGTGCGTGTGATGCCCGCCTACAGGCGCGCACGCGCGATCGGCTTGTCGGTGGCGATCGCGTCCGTCGCGGCGATCGCTGCGCAAGCCCACGCCCAGGCGCCGGCCCCCGCGGCCGCGACGCCGGCCCCTCCGGCCGGCGACGCGGCGAACGCGCCCCGCAAGCGCCGCCAGCCGCCCCCCGCGGTGATCCCGCTGGCCGAGACCCAGGCCGCGGAGCAGCTCTTGCACGCGGGCAACTACGCCGGCGCGGTGGCGCAATCCAAGGCGGCCCTCAACAAGAACGAGCGCTACACACCGGCCATGCTGGTGATGGCCAAGGCGTACTACAAGCTCCACAAGTACGAGTGGACCAAGAAGCTCTGGGAGATGATGCAGGCCAACGGCGCGTCCGACGCCGAAAAGTCTGAAATCTATCAGCTCTTGGCCTTCCTCGAGGTCGACCAGAAGAACATCCCCGGCGCCATCGTCCTGTTCAAGAAGGCTGGCGAGACGCGGCCCGACAACGCCGTCATCTGGAACAATCTCGGCGCGCAGTACTTGATGGCCAAGAACTACCGGGATGCAGCGCCCGTCCTGGAGAAGGCAGCCCAGCTGCAGCCGGGCTTTGCGAAAGCCCATCTGAACCTGGGCGACGCCTACCGGGGCCTCGCCGAATACGAAAAAGCGCAAGCCGAGTACCAGCGCGCCCTACAGCTCTTCCCCAACTATGCCGACGCTGTGTTCAACCTCGGAATTCTCTACCTCGATGCCGACAAGATGCCGAATCTGGACGTCCCAGCGCGCATGAATACCGCGATCCAGTACTTCCAGCGCTACAAGCAGATGATGGGTGGAACCCTGCCGGCCGGTGACCCGACCGACAACTACGTGGCCGAGGCGCAAGAGGGCATCAAGAAAGAGGAAAAGCGCCTGGAGCGCATCCGAAAGAACGAGGACCGCGAGCGCCAGCGCGCCGCGAAGAAGGCCGCCGACGACGCCAAGAAGGCGGCGGCGGGTGGCGCCGCTCCCGGGGCGCCCGTTCCTCCCGGTCCGCCGGCGCCCGCCGCGGCTCCGGCCGCTCCCGCGCCCAGAAAGTAGCAGTCTGGAAAAAAGCCGCCGATGATCACTCCCGCCATTCCCAACACCATGACCAGTGAGAGGACGACGATGCTCGAACGCAAGCTCACGGGCCTGGCCCTGACGTTCCTGCTCGCGCTGTCGGTGATGGGCGTCGCCTCACCGGCGCACGGAGCCGACCGCGCCAACAAGAGCTCGACGAAATCGGCGATCTCCGCGCCGGCCGCGCCAGCGCCGCGCAACGGCTCAGCGCTGCCGGTGCCGGGCGCGACGCCCGCCAACGATGGGCCCAAGGTCAAGGTCGAGCGTGGAACCGGCGGGCACAAGGTCTACCGGATCACCGAGGAGATCCGCATCGAGGGGAAGATCCAGAAGCCCGAGGCCTTCTTTTTCTATCAGAAGTCGAGCATCAACTACGACTGGCAGGAGCTGAAGCAGGACTTCATCCCCAAGATCCTCGACAGCGTTTCGAAGGCCCCCTTCTAAACAAGGAATCCAACCTATGGCGACGCAAGC
>Ga0265314_10004572_pt1 | contig 12777 bp, 6 predicted proteins | sample 4126metaG_FD_203106 | JGI IMG/M metagenome (GOLD analysis project Ga0265314, IMG submission 203106) | Rhizosphere microbial communities from Carex aquatilis grown in University of Washington, Seatle, WA, United States - 4-1-26 metaG | ecosystem: Host-associated > Plants > Roots > Rhizosphere >... | reverse complement strand
TTCGCGCAGAAGGTCTTCATCGTCCATCAAGAGAATGCGGCCGCTTCCCGAATGGGGACCCTTGACCGGGGAAGGGGCGAACGGCTCGATGACCGGAGAGGCCGGGATGAACACATGGAAGACTGTCCCCAGGTTGGGTTCGGATTCGACTTCGACCCACCCCCCGTGTTTGAGGACAATAGAATGCACAGTGGCCAAACCGAGCCCTTGACCGTTAGGTTTCGTTGAAAAGAAGGGGTCGAAGATGCGCGGCAGACTCTCGGGCGGGATGCCGATTCCTTGATCGCGAATGGTCAGCTTCACGAAGGGACCGTGGGCAGTTTCAACATTGCCGGCCTCGATGAAGATCGTTCCGCCGTCGGGCATGGCTTGAAGAGCATTGGTCACGAGGTTGTCGATGACCTGGGCGATTTGGTTCTCATCGCACTCGCAAGGCCACAAATCATCGGGGATGGCGTAGTGGGACTTCGCCGTGGAACCTGTCAGCAAAGCGTCCGTTCGCGTCTTGATCAGCCGTTCCAGGTTGCGGTTCTGCCTCAGGGGAGAGCCACCTTTGGAGAACGTCAGAAGTTGCTGGGTCAACGCCTTGGCCCTGTCAAAAACAGACAGCGTCTTGGAAAGGTAGTGAAGCGCCTTCTCGGACTGGCCGTTAGAAACGCTCCCTTTGGCCAGTTCCAGGTAGGCAAACAGGCTGGCAAGAAGGTTGTTGAAGTCGTGGGCGATGCCGCCGGCCAGGGCACCCAAGGATTCCATCTTCTGGGACCGTAGCTGCAACTCCTCGGCCTTCAGCCGTTCGGTGATGTCCTGGCACACGCCGACAAGGAATTTTCTTCCCTGTTCGTCGACGTACAGGGTTTTTTTGGTCACGATGGTGTGAACAACCCCGCGTTTGTCGGTGAGCGGCTCCTGGACAATGTTCTCCAGCCCTGTGACAAAGACCTGCTCGTCGATCTGATCGAAAAATAGGCGCTCGCTCTCTGGGAAAGCAATCATCCGGTCCGCCGCTTCGAGTTCCAGGCGGGTGATCCCGAGAAGATCGCAGAACGCTTGGTTGACCAAAAGGAAGGGCCCGCCCGGCCTCTCCTTGACGAAGATCGGGTCGGCAACGGAGTTGATGATGTTTTCCAAGAAGCGTTGTGATTCTTCGAGGGCAAAATGACCCTCTCTCTCGTCGGTGATGTCGGCAATCACCCCGTGCCACAACAGAGTGCCATCTTCGCGCTGCTCCGGTACCGAGTCGGCTCGCAGCCAGCGTAGGCCCCGTTGGGCGAGTACCACACGGAACTCGGCGTGGAAGGGTTCGTGCTTGAGCGCCGCGCCGTGGACTCTTCGAAAGAAGGTCTTCACGTCTTGAGGATGGATCCTTCGAAAGATCCATCCGGGATTCTTCATCAGGTCTGTCGGGGCGATTTCAAAGACCGAAACGGCGCCCGAACTGACGTAGGGGAAGGAGTAGCGGCCCTTGGGAGACCGGCTTAACTGGAACACCATGCCGGGGACCTGCCGGTTCGACGCGGTCGGTGTCGCTCCTTCGGTCGAAACCTCTTCGTTGGCCACGGCGATTTCGTCGACGACAAGAATGAATCGGTCGGTCCCCGCGGGAAACAGCGACACCGATAAGCACCGACGCGGATTGTTCAACCAAATGTCTAGGTTCTGAGGACGTGAGGTTCGCACCACTGTCCTTAGCAAGCCCAGGTTTTCCGTAACCTGGTCCTTGAGCTGGGGCACCGCCGAGGAGATCCACTTTCCGGCCAGAGGAATCTCGCCGGCGAGTTTTTGGAGCGTGGGATTCACCGCCAGGAAGAGAAAATCCTCGGGAGCTTCGACCGAGGGAAAGAGTTGGCAATAGGCGGTGCCGTAGCGAAGGTTCTCGAAGAGAGTTCGGTAGGGCAAGTCGCTCTTGTCGACTGGACCCAAGTTGTGCATGGCGGTAATCAAAAGCCTCCAACTGCAATTCTAGGGGATGGACGACCCAATTTCCAGGACTGGACGCAGGAATTCCTGGTACCAACGGGAACTCTTCTTCCAGAACCGCTGCTGCGTGGCATAGTCGACCCGGAACAGCCCGAAGCGTTTGTCGTACCCGTGGGCCCATTCGTAGTTGTCAAGAAGAGACCACACGAAGTAGCTGTCGAGCGCGACCCCGGCGTCGATGGCGCGTCGGGCCGCCGCAAAGTGACCCTCCAAAAAGCTCCGCCTATCCTCGTCCTGCACCACGCCGTCGGCCAGCGACGCGTCGTCGAAGGCGGCACCGTTTTCGGTGATGCTGAGCGGAATGTTCCCATAATCGGCCTTCAAGCGGGTGAGCAGATCGAACAGGCCGTCGGGCCAAACCTCCCAGTTCATCGCCGTGTAGGGCGCACCCACGGGTTTCACCTCTTCAAAGGCCAGAAGCGCATGGACAGGAGCGTGTTTCACGACTTTCCGGAAGTAGTAGTTGACCCCGAGAAAATCGGACTTCGCCGCCGCAAGCCTTTCCATGTCGCCTTTCTTGATCTGGGGAGCGGCGCCTTGTTCGGCAAATTTCTTGCGTACGTCTTCGGGGTAGGTCCCCTTGAGGATGGGATCGAGCCACCACCGGTTGTGGTAGCCGTCGACGAACTTGGCCGCCGCCACGTCTTCGGGGCTGTCGGTCGCGGCCACAATGGGGTAGAGGTTCAACACGGCGCCGATCTTGCCGTCTCCGCGGCGGCTTCCCCTGTAGGCTTCGATGGCTCCCGCGTGGGCCAGAAGCAGGTGGTGGCAGACCTGCACAGCGAGTTTGAGGTCGGTCGCCCCCGGCGCGTGACGGCCGATGTAGTGGCCGGCCCACGCGACAACCCAGGGTTCGTTATGGGTGAACCACGTCTTGACTCGGTCTCCTAGGGCGCCATACATCGCCTCGGCGTAGTCCTCAAACCAGCCCACGACGTCGCGGTTGCCCCAGCCTCCGCGGTCTTGAAGCGCCTGGGGAAGGTCCCAGTGGTAAAGAGTGGCGCAGGGATCGATGCCCCGCTCCAGCAAGCCGTCGACAAGGCGGTCGTAGAAGGCCACGCCCCGAGGATTGCTGGCGCCAGTTCCTTCGGGAAAGACCCGAGACCAGCTGATCGAGAAACGGTAGGCGTCGACTTTCAACTGAGTGAGAAGGTCGAGGTCGCTTTTCCACAAGTGGTAGTGGTCACAGGCGACAGCGCCCGACTCCTGCCGGACGGTCTTGCCGGGAAGGGCGGCAAAGGTATCCCAGATGCAAGGTCCCCGGCCGTCTTCGGCGGCGGCCCCTTCGATTTGATAGGCAGCCGTGGCGGCACCCCAGCGAAAGGTCTTCGGAAAATCATGACGCGTCATTCAAACTCCTTCTAGTTGCCCACTGCCAATTTACTAGGGCTCGGATCTCGGCGTTTTGGCGTCGCCTCAAGGTCGCTCCGATCTCCTTCGCCCAGTTCTACACGGGCATCGCGGGGATTCGCCGAAGGCGAACCCCACTCGCCATTTTCCATTGCCGTTACATCGTTACTTGTTGCGGAAGCGGAAGGGTTCCAGGCCTGGGACCTCGACGTTCAGACTGAAAATCGATCCAGAGAGGACTTCGGTACGGCGTTCGGCCGGGCTGAGGTCCTCCTTGGCAGTAGTGATTAGAAGCGTCTTCAGGTCGGCTCCCCCAAAGGCACAGCTCGAAATTCGTGAGACGGGAAATGCGACGCGGGTCAGCACTTCTCCTTGGGGTGACAGGCGGACCAACTGCGACCCGCCCCAACGGGCGCTCCACACGCAGCCTTCGGCGTCGACGGCCAGGCCGTCGGGAACCCCTGGCCCCTCACTTCCGTCGGCGAACACTTCCCTGTCGGAAATCGAACCCGAAGCGGCGTCGTAGCGGTAGCGCCATATGACCCGGGGAATGCTATCGGTCAGGTAGAACCACCGGTGGTCGGGACTCCAATCCAGGCCGTTGGAAATTGTCAAACCCGTTTCCACGACACTACGCTGCCCGCTGCGAACGCGTTCCAGAGAAGCAATGGGATCGCGATGGGCGCGGTCCTTTCCGCCTATCCAGAAGGCGCCATCGGGTCCGACTTTTCCATCGTTGTAGCAGATGCGCTCCGTATCGAAGCTGGGCTGCGCGAGGAATGTGGGTGCCCGTCCCCAAGAAAAGGTCGCGATTCCCTCTTCCAGCGCCCCAAGCAACGTTCCTTGATCGGTCAGACCGAGCGCGGCAACGCGGACCGAAGGTGACCACGACTCGGGCACTGGCGCAGCCGTGTCCCAACGGGCCCTCCAAATGGTCCCCGAAACGATGTCGAGCCAATAGAACGTTTGAGACCGGTTGTCCCAAAGCGGACCTTCGCTGAGTTCGTTGGGTTGCTGGAAAACCAAGCGGGGTGATTCCATAGCGACAGACTACCCTCTCAGCGCGGGGCGTGACCATCCTCGGGACTTAAGAATAGGAGCTTTGCCACAAGTGACTGCCGGCTCGAAACGCCAAGCTTCTGAAAGATGTTGCTGACGTGGCGGTAGGTGGTCGCCGGGCTGATGAACAGGCGGGTGCTGGTTTCTTGGGTGCTGTGGCCCAGGCACAACGAAAGGGCAATCTCCTTCTCGCGTTTTGTGAGGCAGGGAAAATCCCTCACCTTGGCCTCGATGTCGGCGCGGGGCGCCTGGGCACGACACTGCAGCGAGTACAGATTCTTCAGAAGGGGCTGCAACAGCCCCAGAATCTGCAACTCCAGCGGCGTGAAGCCGATCCGAGAGCGCGTGCGGTACGTAATCAACTGCAGAGGACGGCCTTCAGCGGGATCGTCGATTGAGATCCCGGCAGAAAATTCGAACCTCAGCGGGCGAACCCAGCTTTGTCCGAATTCCGTCGCCACGAAGGGGCGGCTGGTCGTGAAGAAGACACGTGGGTCGTGGTGGAGTCTTGTCCTGTGGAACGCGTTGGCGTGCAGCCGGTTCCAGAACGTTGGGTAGGAGCGCACCGAAGGTTCGGGAAGGTCGATCGACCGCATTCCGGCCAACAAACCCCCGGGCTTCCGAAAGACCACGTGAGCCGAATCGAAGGGAACCAGAGTCCGTAGCTCCCTTAGCGCGGCGTCCCAGAAGGCTTCGGGACCCGGCTGCTCGCCGATTTGTAGGAGGAAAGTATGAATCAGCCGCCACGGAGGCTCCAGGGAGTTGTCCATGAAGAAGTTAGTATACAGGCTCCTTCCGCCAAAAACCGGGCCTACGGGTCGAAGAAATACATAGTTCTATGTATGGCGGCCAGGAAAGCCTGCCGCTACCCTTTGAGGGCCGCTGAAAGACCTTGCTCCGACCCCTTTGCCGAGTTTGTCGGTCCAAAGTTCGGGACGAAGACTTCAAAGTTTCGCGATATGTTCCGCCCGGTGGGGGATTGATGGCTCGTGGCATCGTGACATGGTGGGTGAAAAAGATTTTCCGGGCAGCTGGCTGGCCCGTGCGCGCTTTGGAACTCCTGGCCGGTTTGGCGGCCCTGTTCCTGCTGGCGCAATGCGCCTCGCCCATGACCCTCAACAATACGACCAAGGCTTTTGTGGAAGATGGACTCACTCAGTTGTTTGTCGCCTCGAGCACGTTCACCGAAGCCGGCGTCGCCAAGACGACGGTGGCCTCGGGAACCAGCTTGACTTCGCAGGTCACCCTGGTCAACCCCAAGAATCTTAACGCGACCTACTCCCTCAGTTGGAATGTCGCCAATACGTGCTTTTCGGCTCTGCCCCCGGCCAGCCCTACCGTCAATTCGACGACCAGCCTGTCTTTCGGTTTCACCTTGTCGTCCGCCGCTGAACACCAAGACATCGTCTTCACCCTTGCCATCTTTGTACCGGCCACGGGCAAGACCTACCCCAGCCAGAGCTTCAAGGTGCACTGCGACAGCCCGCCCAACGCCGCCACGAACCTGAGCATTGGTCGCGACGGGTCTTCCAAGGCCTACATCGAGTTCACGCTCCCCACAACCGCTACCGATGACGACCTAACCTCGGCGACCCTTGTCTATCAAGACGTCGACACGCCCGCAACCCCGGGGCCCGTCAACACGGTGACCGTGGTGCTCAGCTCGCTCACTGCCGCCACTTCATCGATGGGTACAACGCTCACCGATCTGCTTTCGTCGGTCACCGCCGCCAAGTACTATTTCGCTCCCCAGGTCACCTCGGGACACGCTTATGCCTATCAGGTGGTGTTGATCGACGGCATTGGCCAGAAGTCGGCCTCGTCGACTGTTGGGGCCAGCGGCATCTTCTACACGCTGTCGTACAACAACAACGGGGGAACGGGGAGCATCGCCACAACGACGTGGGCTTGGGGCGCGTCGGCGACGGTCGCTGCTTCAACGGCCATGAGCCGCTCGGGGTATGTGGTGACCAGTTGGAATACGCAGGCCAACGGCTCGGGGGTTTCGGTGGCCTCAGGTGGCAGCGGCACACTGACGATGAACTCGGGCAATGTGACCCTCTGCGCTCAGTGGGGCGGCACGCTCTCGTATAACGCCAATCTGGGAACGGGGAGCATCGCCACGACGACGTGGGCTCCGGGCGCCTCGGCGACGGTCGCCTCGGCGGCTCCCATGAGCCGCTCAGGGTACTCGGTTAGTAGCTGGAACACGCAGGCCAACGGCTTGGGGGTTTCTGTATTTTCGGATGGAACCGGTACATTGATCATGAACTCCGGCAATGTGACGCTCTACGCCCAGTGGACGGCTATCCCCTATACCGTCACCTACTCCAGCAGCGGCAGCTCCAGCGGCACTGTTCCGGCCGGCCCAACGGTGTACTCGGCCAACACTACGGTCACGGTGCTTGGGAATACCGGTAGCTTGACTGGAACCAACTTGGTCTTCGAAGGCTGGAGCACTGTTTCGGGCGGCGGCGGCACCAACTACCAGCAGGGAGACACCTTCTCCATTACCGGCAACGTCACGCTCTACCCCATGTGGTTCACGGTGTCTGGAACAGTCATCACGGCGATCCAGGGCAGCCCGACGTCAGTCACGATTCCCGAAGGTGTCACAGATATTGGAACCGCCTTCAGGAATATCACCTCGCTGACCTCCGTCAGTCTTCCCTCCACCTTGTCGACGGTAGTCGTTCAGGCTTTCGATGGGTGCACCAACCTCGCATCGATCACGAGCGCCAACGCGAGCTACACCGTTGTAAACGGAGCTTTGATTCACGGCACGACGCTCATGCTGGTTCCCGCGAAACTGACCGGTACCTTTAACATTCCCCCTGGAATCACGAGCATAGACGCCTACGCCTTTGACTCCTGCAACCTGCTGACGTCGATCGTAATTCCCGCGTCGATGACAACGATTTCGGGTAACGGGTTCTCGGGCGTGGCCAACCTGGCAAGCATGACAATACCGGCAACCGTCACGGCGATTTCTAATTTCGCCTTCTACAATTCGTCGATCGCCAACCTCTATATGCCCACCGTCGTGACCCCGGCGACCCTGGGAACCAGCTCGCCTTTCCCAGCGGGAGGCATCACGATTCACGTTCCTTTGACGGCCGACATTGCCATCTACCAAGCCGTCTCTCCCTGGAACTTATACACATTCACTTCCCCGTAGGAAACCGTCAGTGAGGAAACCTTCCCATGCCTAAAACAAAGAAGAACTCTGGTCCCATACCCTCCCGCCAGCGGGTCCGTTGGCCCCTGGCGGTCAAACTTATTGGCATCATTTCCATCATCGTTGTTGTCTCGATGGGACTTGTGAGTTTCTTGTCGTGGTGGCTTTACAGCGCCGACGCCCAAGCCCGCGCCGAAGAGAACAACCTTGCTCTCAGCCAGGTGCTGGCTTCGCAAGTCGAAGGCGAAATCGAGCGCGTCCATTCGGGCGTCTTGACCCTGTTCGACAACCTCAGAACCGAGGGCCTTGGAAACCGCCGGTCGGCCGACATGGCCTTGGCTTTTTTCAGCCGCAACGCGACGGTCGCGTACGTGGCCGTACCTGGCCAAAGCGAGTTCGCCAACGCCAAGTTCTTTCTGGCCAATGAGATCGACCAGGCCAATGTCCCGGCCTTTTTGAAAGCACAAGAGGCTCTGATCGACCGGGCCCGAGCCGGCGAAACCTTGGTGGTGAACGTCAGCCCGTCGTTCGGCATCCCCTCGGCGGCCCTGCTGTTCCCCTACCGCGACCTGGGAACCGCGAACGCCAAGGTACAAACTAAGGCGGTCAACTTCAGCTTCGTCGTTGACTTTGCTGGAGGTGTTGTGGCGCATCCCGACAACCGGCTCGTCAAGGTTGCCGCCTCGCTGGCCGACCACCCTCTTGTCGCCGCCCTTCTCAAGAGTACTACCGACAACATGCAGATTCGGTTCACTCAAGCCGATCCCGCCATCAAAAAGGGCGTCGATTCGGTCGGGGCTTTTCGCAAGTTGCCCCTGGGCGGACTCAGTGTCGCCAGCAGCCTCCCCGTGGACACCGTGTACGCCGCCGCGCTCAGGATTACCCGGCAGAACATGGAGTTGACCAGTGTCGTTCTCGTGCTGTCGATTCTAGCGGTCTGGTTTTTTGCCCGGAGCGTGACCCGGCCTGTTTTGAGGCTTGTGAAAGCCTCGCACGCCATCGAAGACGGCCAGTTTGAGCTCGACCTCAAGCCCACGACCCACGACGAGCTCGGCCTGTTGACCACAAGTTTCGTCGACATGGGAAAGGGCCTTGCCGAGAGGGAAAGGGTGAAAGAAACCTTTGGCAAGTTCGTCAACAAGGAGATCGCGGAACTCGCCCTCAAGGGCGACCTCAACCTTGGCGGAACACGGCGCGTGGCCACGATCTTTTTCTCGGATATCCGGTCGTTCACCGCGATATCCGAAACCATGGAACCCGAGGCTGTCGTCGAGTTTCTGAACGCGTACATGACCCGCATGGTGAGTTGTCTTGAACAGACCGGGGGGGTGGTCGACAAGTTCATTGGGGACGCCATCATGGGGGTTTGGGGAGCCCCGGTTTCCAAGGGTACCCCCGAGGCCGACGCTACGGCCGCCGTCGAGGCCATGCTGATGATGCGCCAATCGCTGATCGAGTTCAACGCCGACCGCGGCGGCCCAGGAAAACCGCTGATCAAGATCGGCTGCGGGCTCAACTCCGGACCCTGCCTTGCCGGTCAGATCGGGTCACTCCAGCGGATGGAGTACACCGTCATTGGCGACGCGGTCAACTTGGCCAGCCGTATCGAGGCGCTAAACAAGCCCTTCGGCACCGACATTTTGATCTCGCAGAGCACCTTAGAGCTTGTCGGCCCCCGGTTTGTCACCGAACCCATGACACCCATCAAGGTCAAAGGAAAGTCCCAGCCGCTTCAAATTCACGCGGTGGTCAACGCGGCGGGCGCCCCGGGTCCCAAGACTCTGCAGGAAGTACGGACCTTGCTCGGGATAGCCACGCCTGAGGGCCCGGTCGATCCGGAACAGGAAGAGAAGAAGTATGAGATTCTCTCCTAGCGACGGCCTGGTCACGGGGCTGGCCGGCGTCCTTTCCGGGCTGCTCCTCTACATCTTCTTTTTGGACCTCAACGCTATCGCCGGCCACGGGACCGAACCGTCTCTGGGGACTATTGTGTTCCGCAAACAGACGGCCACCCGGAAGTCCACCGACTCCCAAGTGTGGGAACGCCTTCAGAACCATTCTGCCGTGTATCAGTCCGACACCTTGAGAACGTCGGACGGTTCGGAGGCCGTTCTCAATTTCGAGGACGGACTTAGCCTCGACATGCTGGCTAACACCATGCTGAAACTGACCATGAAGGGCCGTGCCCGCAACGTCGACTTTGCCGAAGGTTCGATCGCGCTCCACGGCGGTGGAACCTCGGGTCCCGTCAGTCTGGGGCAAACGGGCCGAACGTTGACGCTTTCTCCCGACGCGCAGTTGGTGGTGAACCGCAAGACCGACAACTTGAGCCTGGAACTGAGCCAAGGAACGGCGTCGATCAGCGACGGCCAAGGGCACGAACAGGCCTTTTCTCCGACCCAAGCCGTCGAGCTCGACACGGCCACGGGTGCCGCCAGGCTTCGCGCCGTTGAGATGATTCCCCAGAGCCCGCTGCAGGGCGCCCGGCTGCTCAATTTGGCCGAGGGGCCGATTCCCGTAGCGTTTACCTTTCAGCTGGCAGGATCCAAACAAACTGGTGCTGAGGTACAATTGCAGCTTTCCGGCCAGGCGGATTTTTCCACAATTTCGTCCCAGGTGGCGGCCAGGGCGGGGGTCCGAGTTCCCTTGGAGCCCGGTACCTGGTACTGGCGTCTGACCGCAGGAAAGGATTCCTACTCAAGCGTTCGGCAATTCAGCCTTGCCCACGAAACGCCACTTTCGCTGAGTGAACCCCTCGACGGTGTCCCAGTGGCCTACCGAAAGAAACTTCCCGCCCTTCGTTTTTCGTGGACGGCCGACGAATTCACGGTCTCCTCAACGCTGGAATTGGCCTTCGGCTCCCCCGATTTCCGCAACCCGCTCATCCGGCGCCGGACCAACCTGACGAGCCTTGTCCTCGACGAGCTCAAAGCCGGAACCTGGTATTGGCGGGTGGTGCCCGAGTATGGCGCCACCGTGGTGTCCGCGGCCATAACACCTCCGGTGCGGAGTTTCACCGTCGTCCGCCGCGCCGAAATGGCCCAGATCGCCCCCCTGGTTCCTGTGGAAGGGACGCTCTTTCAAACCCAGGAGCTGGCTACTAAGGGAATCGCGCTGACCTGGGACCCAGTTCCCGAGGCCAAAAGCTACGAACTGACGGCCTACCGGGGCCGGGCAACCGGAAACCCAACCGCCCACTTCACAGTGACTAGCCCCTACGTCCTGTTGGAGCCCAGAGACCTCGGTCCCCTGACCCAAGAAGGCGACAGCGTTTGGGTTTTGCAATGGGTCGACGACGAAGGGAACCGCTCGCCTACAGGTCCTGCCCGCAACCTGCACGCCGTCGATGGAAGCCTCGCCCTCCGCCCGACTTACCCCCCCGACGGTTACAAGGTGGCCGGGCAGTTCCTTACCAACACGCGGTTCAGCTGGAAGTCGAATCTGCGTGCCCGGACCGATTTTCAAGTTTCCACCACCCGGGATTTTGCCGAATTGGCCTTCTCCGGCCCGGCCGAGGATGGGACCAGGCTCGGCAAGGATTGGGGGAAGGGGCTGCTCTACTGGAGGTTGAGCAGCTACAACACCAACGGTTCGGTCTTTCTCCAAACGCCTCCGCGCAGTTTTGAAGTGGTCGACCCCTTTCCCGCCGTTCAGCTCACCGATCCGGCGCCGGGCTCGACCATCCTTCTGCCGGAACATGAAACCTACGGCCTCTCCTGGCTGGTCACCAAGGGCGCCGATTTCTACCAGCTCAAGGTCTTCTCGGCCGGCGAGAACGCGACCCCGGCCAAGCAGATTTTCCAGACCGAGGTGGAGACCCCCGCAGGGCAACCGTCGGGCAGCGTCAAAATTCCGCTGGGGGATTGGCCAGACGGCCGGTATCTGGCCCGCCTTCAAGCTTTCGGCCGTGAAACCCTCCTTTCGACAAGCATCATCGGACTGTACGGCGAAACACAGTTTTCGTTTCGGCACCTGGCCTTTCCCGACCTGACTTCGCCTGCCGAGGGCGAAAAGATCGACGGACTGGCTGCCCTGCGCCGTGGTGTGAATTTTCACTGGGAGACGGCCAACCCTCCGCCCGACACCGTGGTGGAGGTCCGCCGCGAAGGCAGCCTAGTGGTCCAAACGGCCTCCGTGGGCGACCTTCACGTGGCGAGGTTCCCGGCAGGCGAGTACACCTGGACCGTCACCGGTCACATCGACCGCTTCGACCTCACGGCGAAGGCACCGAACCATTTCACGGTGACCGAAATTCCTAAGTTTCCTCCCCCCCGAAACCTGTCTCCGGTCAACCGGATGGTGTTCGGACCGGCGCAGCTGCGCACGCTCAAGGACTTCGAGCTTTCGTGGTCGGCTGTCGAAGGCGCCCACGAATACAGGGTGCGGCTCTTCCGCGAGGGAGGACTGCTGCCGGTCTACGACGAACGGATTCAGGTGGAACACGTCACTTTGGACAAAGCCAAGCTTCTCGATCGGGGCACCTTCACCTGGGAGGTCGAAGCCCTGTCCGTGGGGCCTGACGGTTCGGTCGAACAGGAGGGAATCGCGGCCTTGCAGACCTTCACAGTCGACGTCCCCGTGGTTTCGGCCCCCAAGCTCCCGACCGGGCGGACGTTCTATGGGCGTTGAAAAGCTAGCCTTGGCGTTCGTGCTAGCGGTCAGTTTGCTTTCTCCTTTGATCGCGTGGGCCGACGAAGCACAAGACGAGGTTGGACAGACCCTTTCGTGGGAATCCAGCGACGCCGTGATGAACTACGAGGTCGTGGTGGTCGATGCCTCTGGTCTCGAGGTCTTCCACCAAACCGTCGAGCAGCCCCGGGTTGAGTTGAACCTCAAACCGGGGAGCTACCGTTTCAAAATTATCGCCTACAACCTGCTTGAGAAACCCGAGGGAGAGGCGCCGTGGGAACCCCTGGAAGTCCTGCGCGCCGAGATACCCCAGCCCAAGGCTCTTCTTCCGGAAACCCTCTACCTTGAAGACCCCGTGCACCGCTTCACCGTTCAGGGAGAGTTTTTCAAGGAGGGAGCCACCTACATCTTGGTGAAGGACCAAACCCCCGAGGTCACAGCCACAGGCCGGGTCGTCACTCATTCCAGCGACCAGGAAGTCTCGCTCGAGTTCCCCGGGCTTGAGTTTGCGTTTGGAACTTACAGCTTGACCGTGCAGAACCCCGGCGGTCTCAAGCGAACCTTGAAGGCAGCCCTGAAGGTGA
>Ga0265314_10004571_pt1 | contig 12777 bp, 10 predicted proteins | sample 4126metaG_FD_203106 | JGI IMG/M metagenome (GOLD analysis project Ga0265314, IMG submission 203106) | Rhizosphere microbial communities from Carex aquatilis grown in University of Washington, Seatle, WA, United States - 4-1-26 metaG | ecosystem: Host-associated > Plants > Roots > Rhizosphere >... | reverse complement strand
ATCAGTTGATTCGTGCTGCGCGGGCGGTGTTGAAAATGCGGGCGGTGTGTTGGGCTCAAACGGCTGAGGTTCGTCTTCAAAATCGTCGCCGTCGTCGGCCTGGCCTTGAACGTCGGATTCCGGCGGCAGAACGACTTGGGTAGCAGGCGGCTGGTGCGCAGGCGCGGCGGGAGAATCTACGCGCTGATCGGCGTCGGGGGCTGATTCGGAGACGGCGGCGTATTCTCCGGATTCGGAATCGACGGCGTCGCGTTCTCCGCTGTCGCCTGCGCTTCCCTCGCCAGCAGAATCTTCCTCTCCAGCTGAGCCTCCTCCGACAACTCCGGCGGCATCTGCAGTTCCATCAGCAGCTTCGTCACTCGAACCTTCTTGAGTTCCTCCAGCGGCATTTCCAGCAGCAGGCTCAGCACTTCCAGCGGCCTCGCCGACCCCCTTGGACTTGGACGAACGTCGGCCAGCAGATCGCCCGCGGGATCGATTTCGAGAGCCAGAAGAGCCGGCCTTAGATCCACGTTTTGAATTCCCTTTTCCCTTGGTCTCGCGAACGGAAGAGTCTCCGCTGCCAGCATCTTCACCGGACGATCCGGAGGCACCTTCAGCCCCGCTTCCGTCAGATGAAGGAGATACTGAATCCGCAGAGGAATCTGACCCGCCCGGCGCGGCGGAAGATCCTTCACCGATTTCAGTTTCAGACCCGGGGGAAAAGCGGATGAGAGACGATCGAATAGTTCCTGTGTTGCCAAGCATTGTGAGAATTCGATTTCCGCTGCTTCGTCCAGTGAAGCGACGCCCACCTCCAGCGCCACGGGGAAAACGATGCGCGGCCGAGGGTTAAAACCTTCGGTCAAACGCACCGGCAATGCCGCCCGGCGCACGGCGCGCATGATCGCGCGCATGAGGTCATGATGGGAGATGAAGCGAATAGCTTCACCCTTTTCGAAGCGGATCTCTACCTTTTGCTGGATCATCGCAGCGGTCTATGGGAAGCCTCCATTGCGGGGCAGGTTATTCACCTGCCGGAGCCAGAGCTCAAAAAGCCTGGCTCGCCGGCCTGTTTCGCGCGAAGGACCCTTAGTGCCCTTTTTGAAGTAGCCACGGCGTCAGCCGTGTCCCTTGGCAGCTTCAAGCCGCCACTACTCTTTTACAGCCCAGGAACGCCCCAAGCCAGAAGAATCTAAAGTCTCTAACTCCCCGGAAAGCCGCTCTCCTGCATCTTTTGCAGGGACGATTGCAAGCATCTAAGCACCGGCGCAAGCCCCAATTTGCAGGATTGCACCGCGCGGTCAAGCTGAGATTACCGATTGCGTGCGCCTTTGGCGCAAACCTGCGCGCGGTGGCGCGCACAGGTGTGAAGTTCACGTCTTACTTCGATCCTGCCGCCGCCTCTTCTTCTTCGCCCAGGTTCGTAAACGGCTTGGCGTATTCGGCGCGGAACTTTTCGAGGTCTTTCTCAAACGTTCCCGTTTCGTAGAAGTCGATGATCGTCGGCGTCACGAACACCAGCAGATTGTTGCCAGTGATGTTCTTGTTGCGATGCTTGAAGAGCTGACCGATGAACGGAATGTCGCCAAAGATCGGGACTTTGCGTTCCGCGAAGTCTTCATGCTCTTCCTTCATGCCACCAATTACGCCCGTCTCGCCATTGCGCAGCATCATCTTCGTTACCACGATGCTTTGCGTGGTCTGGGGCAACTGCAGTGTGCTTGCGCCCGAACCAAACGTCTGGAAGCCGGTGAAATTTTCGACCTTGGGAACAATCGTCATCAACACGTTGTTTTCCGGTCCGGTCACGTGTGCGATGACCAGGAGCTGGAAACCAAGCTTCAGCGGAGATCCCTGCGCTTCGCGGAAGCCGCCGACGTTTCCACCACCCTCTGTGTTCGACACGATCGTTTCCGCGTAACGAACGAGCTGACCGACCTGAATGGTAGCTTCTTCGTTATCCAGAGTAACGATCTGCGGAGCCTGGATCACGCGGCCGCGCGTTTTGTTGCGGATCATTTCGAGCGTGGCCTGCGTGCCCGAAAAACCCATGCTGCCCAGCGTCAACGGCGCGGTCGTGGCTGTGCCGCCACCGACTGCTTCGCTGAACGTCGAGCCTTGCGTGGCTACGCCGCGCCGGGCGCTGAAGATATCCGTCGAACCCGCTCCGAGCGCCGCGCCGGTCAATGGATCGATTGAGGACCGTTGTCCCTGCACCGCCGCCAAGTCGCCCAACAGTGATTTTGACAGGCCACTGGATACGTCGAAGGGAAACGCTGATGCCCAGTTCGCCACTGGCGTGATCTGGAACTTGATGCCTGCGCCCCAGTCGATGCCCAGCGCTTCGGAATCGCCGTCGGTCAACTGCACCAGCTTCACGGCAACGTGGATCTGTTTCGGAGGAATGTCCAGTTTGGCGATGATCGACTGCATCTGGTCCAGCGTCGTCTGCGTGTCGCGGACGATGATGGTGTTGCTGCGCTTTTCAAAGGAGATCTGCCCCTGCGTCGTGCGCATCTTCTGCAACACGTCGATCAGTGACTGGCCGACTGGAGGCCCCGCTACTGCTGTGGCCGCCGCGTCCTTGGCTTCTTCCTTCTTCGTGAAGTCACTGGTGAGCACCGCCGTGTACTTCGATCCTTCCGGCGAAATGTAGGCCAGTCGGAAAATGCGGATGTCCAACTGCGTCGCGATCTTGCTGGGTGTCGTGATGCGGATGACGTTGTTGGGCTCGTCGACCAGCACCTTGTCGAGCGTGCGGACGACGATGCTCAGCGCGTCTTTCCACGGCACGTTTTCCAGGCGCATCGAGACGGTGCCGGTCACTTCGGAGTCGATCACCACATTCGCGTTGGACTGGATCGCGATGGTGTTGATGACGTCGCGGATGTCGGCGTTGTTGAACACCATCGACACCTTTTCAGGCGTGTCGAGCCAGATGATGTTCTGGTTGATCATGCTATCGTCGACAGTCATGCCGTATTTGCGGGCAATGAAGTCGAGAATCGCACGGTAGGTCACATTCTCGAGCTTGAACGTGACCAGAAGCTTGTTGTCTTTGTCCTTTTTGACGCGGATGTTTTTTCCGCTCACGGTGGACAAATAATCGAGCACCTGCTTCAGCGGGCGCTCATTAAGCTCCAGCGAGATGAAGGCGCCAGACGTTTTGGCTCCCCCCTCCCCTGTGCCTGCACCCGTCACAGCTTCAACACGCTTGGGAACGAGAACCGGCGCTTCCTCTTCTGCCATCGCCAAGCTGCTGGCGGTGATCAGAGTCGTTAGCGCAAGAATAGTCGCCAATGCGTGCCCACGGCGCAACTTGCGCACGGCGTGCACGTTATTAGACATTATCCCCTCAACCAAAGGCCCCTCCTGCCCCCCAGCGAATGGACGCAGCGTCGTAAAATGCTGCGGCCGTTCCCCCTGATTAATGAAAAGCTAAGTATAGCGCTCTTTGTGCTCCTGTCATTATTATTTTGACATTTCAGTCCAAGTCAGCTTCACTTTGAAGCCGTCCGGAGTCACAAAGACAACCTGATCGGGATGTATATCGTCGACTGAAACATCGTAATTATCGCTCGCAGCAACAATGTCGCCCTTGCTTACCGTTTTGCCGTTGACGATCGCCTGCGATTTTCTTTCGCGGGCCACGACTCCGGTCAGGCGAATGTTGACTTCGCGGAATTTTTTCTCGGCGTCCTGGCGCTGCTTCATGCGTTCCGACGCCTTGCGCAGATTTTCCAAGTGCGCGCGGACCGGCTGCCATTCAGGAATGGAACCGTAGTTCGTGTTCGCGTCACTCAACACTTTCAAACCTTCGTCGCACTTGGCAATCGCTTCCATCGAACGGCCTTCTTTGCCGATATCCATGAAAATATTTTCCGCTTCGGCATATTTAGCTTCTGCCTCGGCTTTTTTCTGCCGGATCAGAGCTGGATCGAGCACAATCTGGATTTCGCCCGGGGTCGTGCCGGGAATGGCGTCGGGAACAATCGTAGGTTTAATCGCAAAGGTAAACGGATCGCGGCGGCCACGGGATTCAAACACCCAGGGCTTTTCATCACTCGGCTTTTTCTCTTCGGTCTTCTTTTCTTCGGCGGGCTTTTCAGCTCCGGTCGGCGGCGGGGGAACGGGTTCACCGCCAAAGACGCGCGCGCCGGCCAGCAGGAATACTCCCGCCAGCAGCGCTGTTCGCCATCTTTCTTCCGTCTTAAACTCAGCCATCATCAAGTCCTCGTCGATCCCCACCCCAGTCTTCAAATCAGCTCTGCCCGCCGCTTACTGCCCTTTCACATAGCGGTAGGTCACCAGGTCCACGGTGATGTCGTGCGCCGTGCCGGTTGTCACCACGCCCGAATTCTTGGGCACGATCGACAGATTTTCAAAAGCGATAAAGCGCGGGAACTGCTCTTCGATGTCGTTCATGACTTTGCACCAGCCCATGAAGTCGCCTTCCCACTTGGTGCTCCATGTTTCGCGCGTGTACGAGCTTCCGACTTCGCCGCCGCCGGTGCCTTTATTGACGAAATTCAAATTGCGGGTGTTCGACAACTGCGCAATCTTCGTGATGTCGGTGTTCAATGTCGCAATCTGATCTGTGTCCGGCAGCTTGCTTTCCTGCTGCTTGAAGCGTTCGGTTAATTGCTTCAGTTCCAGCGGCTTGCCTTCACCTTCGCGAACGAATTTTTCCAAGCCCTGCTTTTCCGCGACCTTCTGCTTGTGAATCTTGTCTTTGTCCTGCCAGACGCCATAGACGTAATAGAAGCCACCCGCCAGCGCGACGTTCACCACCACGACGACGGCGGCGGTGACGATCATGCGCGTTCGTTCGGACCAGTCGTTGGCTGCCATGGATCACACTCCTTCTTTCGCGTCTACTTTACCGCATCGACCGCGTCAGTATTCGTGAACAACTCGAAGCTCATCGACATGACAAAGTCGATGCCTTCTTTCGGCGGCTTCAGGGCTTTCAACACTTTCGGGTCCGTCTCGATCGGCGCGGGAATAGAGAGCACAAAATTGCGGTTGATCAATCTCGGCCGGTCAAAACGCGCATTCAGGAACATGTTGATGCCGCGCTTGTCGACGTCGCGTTCGCGGAACTGTTTTTCCAGGCTCATCATCAGATCGGCCAGCTTCTGCACGCGATCGACGTCCGTATTTCCAACTGTGTATCCGGTTAAGTTGATCATGTAGCGTTTCCCGAGCGACGGACCGGCAGCCGCAACGGCGGGCGAACTGTCGACGGTGACGTTGAACGAACGGAACCAGGCTCCTTCGGGCGGAACAGCGTCGCACAGGCGGTCAAGCACGCGGGCAAAACGCACGCGGCTCTGGATCAACTTGTCGAGCGTCGACACTTTCGTCTTCAGCTCTTCGATTTCAGCGGAGATCTTGTCAATCGTTTCCTTGCGCTTTTTCAAGTCGGCGATTTCAACATCGCGGTTCTTGATTTCACCAAGCATCTTCGGAATTTCGACCATGTAGTACTTGGTGATGAAGAAGCTGGTCACGCATGCGATCGCCACGCCCACGATGATCACGGCCAGGCGTGCGGGCGGAGTGCCCTCGGCCTGTCGCATCTCTTCGGGAAGTAGATTGATTTCAATCATGACTCAAACACCTTTGGCTCGTTTGACCGCAACACCATCCAACAGCATTACATGTTGCGTAAGCGGCTGGCCAGACCCAGCGCAATGGCCATATCCGAGTTGGCTCCCCCCATTCCGCCGGGATTGAAGCTGGTGATTTCCAGCCCTTCCGTCGGATCCCAGATCTTCACCGGAAGATTAAAGATCTGAGCCAGCATGGTATCGATTCCCGGGAAGAGCACCGAACCGCCCGAGATGAACACTTCTTTTACTTCCTGATCGTACTGATTTTCGTGGTAGTCGAATGAGAGACGGATTTCACTTCCGATGTCTTCGAGCACCGGCAGCATCGCGTCCTGCATCGATTCCAGCGCGCCGCCCGGATCTTTCTTCATCTTCTCTACGTCTTTGGGATCTTCGCCGAAACGTTTCGCGACCGCATCGGTCAGGTCGTTTCCGCCCATGAATATTTCGCGCTGAAAGAACGACGCGTTGCCGCGCATGATGTTGATGTCGCTCTTGCTGGCGCCCACATCCACCAGCGCGCGCACTTCGTTATCGTTGATGCCCAGGCTCAGGTTGCGCAATTCGAACGCATTGCCCAGCGCCAGGAAGTCCACGTCAATTACCGCCGGCGCCAGTCCTACGGACTGCAGGAGATTGATGTGTTCTTCGATCAGATTTTTCTTTGCCGCGACCAGCAGCACTTTCATCTGGCCGGTGCCCGAAGAGGAAACAGCGTCGCCTTCCTGCATGCGCTTGGCGTCGAGCTGCACTTCGGTGACGTCAAAAGGAATATATTTATCGGCCTCATACTCCATGGCCTGCTTCAGTTCGGCATCGGGAATCGTCATCATCGGCACCTGACGATGAATCACCGAGCGACCGGACACTGAGCTCACGACGCGCTTGGTCTTGATGCCCGCGTCTTTCAACGCTTTACTGATGGCATCGCCCGCAGCCTCAGGGCCTTCGACCTCGGCCTTACCCATGCCCGTTATCACGAGCCCCTGGCCGACGCGTGTCAGTTCCACGGCTTTAACGCACGAAGAACCAACATCCAGACCCAACAGGCTTTTCTTGCGCCCAAAAAGACCCATGTACGGCTCCCTAAAACGTGGTATTGCCAGCATTCGTACCGGAGAGAGGCCGGCACGTCAAGCCTGAAATCGTTTCAGCGTTGCGCAATGTGGCAACATAACACTTTTGCCACGGGTGCCAACTTCGCTGTTCATGCGCCTAAGTCGGTACCCTGACTAGGGCTTGCTCTGCTTCAGTAGTGCACTGACTTCGCCGTTCTTCGGAAACCTACCCGTATTTGACTTGGAATAAATAACTTTTCCGTCGGCCACTACGTCGAAAACGCCCCCTCTTCCCGCGATCAGCTCCGGTTCAATCCCCAGATCATTCTTCAGCTCCGCCGCCACACGGGCAGCGTCGGGAAGGTAGTTTCACATAGTGCAGTAAGTAATACTTATTTTCATGGCGGACTCCTTACTTTATTTCGCATTTATTTCTTCGCGTACGCTTTTTTCATCCAATCAAGCGTGCGCCGGATGCCTGTTTCCAAGCGAACCGTGGTCCGGTGATCCAGATCGCGGATCGCCTTCGAACAATCTACCAGCTTCTGTTTTGTCGTCAAAATTTCGGATTCTCTGTATGTCACAAGTTTTTTTGCGCTCTTGCCGAGCGATTTCAAAATGATTGAAGCGCATGTTTCGATATCGTGAAAATCAGTTCCGCCAATGTTGTAAACTTCGCCTTCTTTAAAGTTTCCACTGATGTTCCCCAAGGTACGGCTCATATCCGTTACATAGGTGCTGGTGCGCTTGTGGCCGCGGTAAACGGTAAACGGAATGTCGTGAATCGCGCGGTAGCAGAACATGCAGATCACCGAACGGTATGGGCTGTAGTACTCACCCGGCCCATAGGTGTTAAAAAGTCGCACGCGCACCGACTTCGTTTTGTATTGCTGGGCCGAATTCATGACCTGTTGCTCATTTACCCATTTGGTCATGGCGTAGTCGTTGAGCTGCTTAATCTCAACCTTGTCCATCACGTCTTCGCTCATGACGCCTTCGTAATCGCCGTAGACTTCCGATGAGGAAAAATAAATCGCCTTAAACCCTTCGCGTTCCTGCATGCGCAGAATGTTCTTTGTACCGATCGCGTTCGCCTTCCACAGATTTTCGTAATAGTCCTCGCCGTTCCAGCGCCCGAACTCCGCCGCGAGGTGATACACGACATCGAACTTCTGCCCCTTCGGCGTGTACCCCTGCGGCCAGCCGCCGCCGCGCCAGAGCCGCTCGACCTGCCGGTATTCGCTGACATCGCAGCGCGCGTAATTCGGAGCGTTGTGGTGATGCCGCAAATCCGCGACGAACACGCGATGCCCGCGGCTCTCGAGCTCGGGAACGAGAAAACTGCCCACCGCGCCCAGGCCACCGGTGACGAGAATGTTGAGAGGTTTTTCAGGCTTCATTCCATGTCCTGTCGTCAATCGAGTTCATCCAAAATTGCGTACTGCTCTCCGATGCTCTTCGCAAGGCATCGCATGGCTCAACTTGAAAAATTCGTTTCTGCGAATTTCGTGCGCACGGTTTCGCCTTGAGATTGCGTTTAGATGCTTTCATTCTTGTAACTCCGTAAAGTCATCGTAATTCGGATTGCATAGTCTGCTTGGAAAGTTTGCTGCGCTTCCCTCGCACATTTTTCCGCGGCCTTTATGATGCATTCATGCAAATCGACACCATCCCCTTCCCCGCTGCGCTGCTCGCTGCGCTCGAAAAGATCGTCGGCGCGCCGAACGTCATCACCGAACGCTCCGAAAAACTCGTCTACGACTGCGACGGGCTGACGCTGCACAAAACGCTGCCCGGCGCCGTGGTTTTCGCGCATTCGACAGCCGAAGTGTCCGCGATCGTCAAAGCCTGCGTCGCCGCCAACTATCCTTATATTGCGCGCGGTGCTGGCACGGGCCTCAGCGGCGGAGCCATGGCGCTGAACCACGCGGTGGTGATCGAACTGGCGCGCATGAACAAAATTCTTGAGATCAACGAGAAGGACCGCTACGCCTGCGTCGAACCGGGCGTAATCAACGTCAATCTCACCAAGGCCTGCAGTTCGCACAACCTTCACTACGCGCCCGATCCGAGCAGCCAGGGCGCCTGCACCGTCGGCGGAAATGTCGCGGAAAATTCCGGCGGCCCGCACACTCTGAAATACGGCGTGACCACCAATCACATCATCGGCCTCGAAGTTGTTCTGCCCAACGGCGAGGTGATCATACTCGGCGGCCCGTGTGGCGGAACACCCGGCTACGATCTGGTCGGCCTGTTCACGGGAAGTGAAGGCACGTTCGGCATCTGCACCAAAGTCTGGACCAAGCTGACGCCAAATCCCGAAGCCGTGAAAACGCTGCTCGCTGTTTTCCCGACCGTCGACGCCGCCAGCCGCGGGGTGAGCGGCATCATCGCGGCCGGGATTATTCCGGCGGCGCTAGAACTGATCGACAACATCATCATCAAGGCCGTCGAAAGCTGGCTGCATCTCGGCTTCCCGCTCGACGCCGGCGCTGTGCTGCTGATCGAACTCGATGGACTGAGCGATGGACTCGACGCGCTCGCCGATCGCGTCTGCGCCGTGGTGATGGAAAAAGGCGCCATTTCGGTTCGCGCCGCGAAAGACAACTACGAGCGCCTCCTCTTATGGAAGGCGCGCAAACAGGCCTTCGGTGCCGTCGGCCGCATCTGCCCGAGTTTTTACGTGCAGGACGGCGTGATCCCGCGCACTAAATTGCCCGAGACGCTGGCGAAGCTCGAAGCTCTGGGCAAGAAATACGGCCTGACGATCGCGAACGTCTTCCACGCCGGCGACGGCAATCTTCATCCGCTGATTCTGTTCGACGAACGCGATCCGAAGCAGGTCGCCGACGCGCTGCTCTGCAATTCCGAAGTCATGATGGCAGTCGTGGCCGCCGGCGGCATGCTCAGCGGCGAGCACGGCATTGGCATCGAGAAGCTCGAATTCATGCAGCACGTGTTCACGCAAGACGATCTCGACGGCATGCAGAAAGTCCGCCAGGTCTTCGATCCGAAATACCTGTGCAACCCCGGCAAAGCCGTCCCGTCGCGCCGCTGCTGGGAAGTGAAAGGCCACGAACCGCCGAAGCCCGCGGCGCCCGTGCTGGCGTACGGCACGCGGCAAGGCCACGTGTGAGTGAATTAAAAATTAAAAGTAAAAATGAAAAAAGGAACTGCGTGCAGATTGTTTTGCACGCGATGAAAAAAATGACATCACCCTGGACTAAGTCGTTAGGCCAATTGCTCGGCGCCGCCAACGTCATCACCGACGCCGCGACGATCGAGGCCAACCACGCGCAAGGCGTCAAGCCCGCGTGCCTTTGCGCGCCGGCGAACGCATCCGAAATCGCGGCCGTCCTGCGCTTCGCGGCGGACAATAAAATTCCGGTGCTGCCGCGCGGCGGCGGGACGGCGCAGGGCATCGGCGGTCCGCCTCAGGCCGGTGCGCTCGTGCTTTCGACGAAGCGCCTGAATCGTTTGATTCATCACGAGCCCGGCGACATGGTGGCCACCGTCGAAGCGGGAATGACGCTCGGCGAATTTCAGACCGCGCTCGCGCTGAACGGGCAATGGCTGCCTCTGGACGGCGACCCGCACGCGACCCTCGGCGGTTTGATCGCCACCGATCGTTCCGGCCCGCGCGCGCTCGGTTACGGCACGCTGCGCGATCTGGTGCTAGGCATGACGGTCGTCAATGGCGACGGCGTCGCGCGCAAATGCGGCGGCAAAGTGGTGAAGAACGTCACCGGCTACGATCTGGCGAAGCTCTACATCGGATCGCTCGGCACGCTGGGCGTAGTGACGGAAGTGACGTTCAAGCTCCGCCCGCTGGCGATCGATCGACGCGCCTGGTCGATCCAGGGAATAGATATTTCCGGTGGCGTGGCGTGTCTCGCAAAAATCGCGGCGCTCAATCTCCCGCTTGAACAACTCGACGCGTACATTGTTCCGAAAGAAGCAAAAGCGAACATCGGCGCGATGGCCGCCGGCACGCCCGCCGAACTCGATCGCATTGCACGCGAACTTTCCACAATCGCCCAAACGTATTCCAAAGCGCCGGTGCCTTCCGATGTCGGCAAGAGTTGGAATGACGGAATGCAATTGCTCAATACCGTTCCGAGTTTTGCCTCCGGTTTCCAGATTCGCGCCTGGTTCCCCCGCTCGAGGTCTGCGGATGCGGTCAAAATTCTGAGCGATTACGCCGTGGGCATCTGGCTGAACTCCGACAACGCGCTCGCAACGTTCGCGCGTTCGCCCGAAACTGCCGCGACGCTCGCCGCCATTCTCGCAAAGTCCGGCTTTAATTATCGCTTCGAGAACGCGCAGGGCTTGCACATCTCCGAACCCTTCGGCCCCGCGCGCCCCGAATGGCCGCTGATGAAACAAATCCGCTCGGCGCTCGATCCGCACGGAATTTTGAATCCCGGACGCTTCGTTGTGTGAGCAGTTCAAACAAACTTCTTTCTTTGCGCTGAGCCGCTCCGCGCATACGATGCTTTCAGATGTGACGAAATGTGATGTTTTGAGGACGCCATTCCCACGATGGACATGACCCAGCTCGCAAACGCCGCCGTTGCCGAAGCCGAAGCGGCACCGGCCTGCCCCACTGCGAACGGCGCACACAAGCCGCTCTTTCAGTTCCCCGCCGAAGCGACCGAACTGCTGCGCTCCTGCGTGCATTGCGGGTTGTGTCTCGGCGCGTGCCCGACGTACCGCGAGAACGGAAATGAGAACGATTCGCCGCGCGGCCGACTCTACATCATGAAGGCGCTCAGCGAAGGCCGTCTCGATCCCACGCCGAATGTCACCAAGCACCTGGATCTGTGTCTCGACTGCCGCGCCTGCCAGACCGCGTGCCCCAGCGGCGTGCAGTACGGAGCGATCCTCGAACCGGCGCGCGAAGCGTTGCTGAAAGCCAATCCGCCGAAATTTTTCGAGAAAATGCTGCGCGCGTTTTTCTTCAAGATGATCATCCCGCGCCCCGAAATTTTGAGCATCGTCACAAAAGCGCTGCGTTTTCAACAGACCAGTGGGTTGCGCACCGTGGCGAAAAAAATGGGCCTGATGAATCTTCTTCCCAAGCGTCTGCGCGAACTGGAAGAATTGCAGCCCGACCTGAGCGCCCCCGCGTTTCTCGAAAACGCGCCCGATGTTTTCCCCGCCGAGGGCGGCAAGCCGAAAAAGCGCGTCGCGTTTTTCGCTGGCTGCGTGATGGATCAGTTCATGGGCGATATTCACCGCGCCACGATCAAGGTTCTGCAGGCGCACGGCGTCGAAGTGCTCACTGTCAAAGGTCAGCAATGCTGCGGAGCGCTGATGGTCCACGCCGGTGATGCCGAAATCGCCCGCGGTCTGGCGCGCAAGAATGTCGAAATCTTCCGCGGCCTCGGCGTCGACGCGATCGTGAACAATTCCGCCGGCTGCGGCGCGCAGCTCAAAGATTACCCACACCTGATTCATCACGACGAAGAAATCAACGCGTTCAGCGCGATGATCAAAGACGTGTCCGAAGTGCTCTACGATCTCGAACCGGTGCGGCCGATCAAGCCGCTCGAAAAATCGCTCTGTTACGATGCGCCCTGCCACTTGATGCACGCGCAGAAAATCACAAAAGAACCCGTCGCGATCATTCAGCGCATTCCCGGCTTGAAATGGATTCCGCTGCCCGACGCCGAATTCTGCTGCGGCGCCGCCGGCATTTACAATCTCACTCAACCGGAAATGGCGAACAAAATCCTCGCCCGAAAAGTCGAAGCGATCGCCGGCACCAAAGCCGACCTCGTCACGACCGGAAATCCCGGCTGCCTGATGCAGATCCGCAACGGCTGCAAAGCCGCCGGCCTCACATGCGAAGTGCTGCACCCGATGGAACTGCTCGCGCGGCAACTGTGATGTGTCGCGCTAAACTCTTTCGAAGCCCTACACTAAGGGTCATTTAATTGCGCGACAAAAGCATCAAGTCCTTGCCATCAAAGGACTAACATTCTCAAAAAATTGCATTTCGAATTGCGCAACACACAAAGCTTTTCGCAGCTTGGAGTTAATTTTAAGATGATCGATTTTTGAGACATTTTTCGGTCTCAAAATCGGTCTGAATAGGATCGCCAGAAATACAACTCCTT
>Ga0265314_10004570_pt1 | contig 12777 bp, 10 predicted proteins | sample 4126metaG_FD_203106 | JGI IMG/M metagenome (GOLD analysis project Ga0265314, IMG submission 203106) | Rhizosphere microbial communities from Carex aquatilis grown in University of Washington, Seatle, WA, United States - 4-1-26 metaG | ecosystem: Host-associated > Plants > Roots > Rhizosphere >... | reverse complement strand
CTTCGAGCATTGCCGCGGCAGCCGCATCGTCACGCTCGACGCCGACCTGCAGAATCCACCGGAAGAAATCGGCAGTTTGCTGACTGCAATGGACCAGGGCCACGATTACGTAGGGTCGATCCGCATGGACCGCCAGGACTCCGCCTTCCGCCGGCAGGCCTCTCGAGCGATGAACTGGCTGCGCGAGCGCATCACGAAGATCCGCATGACGGACCAGGGTTGCATGCTGCGCGCGTACGACCGCAATATCGTCGACGCGATCAAATCCACGCAGGAGGTCAACACGTTCATCCCGGCACTTGCCTACACTTATGCCAGCAACCCGACCGAAATCGAGGTCGCCCACGAAGAGCGTGCCGCCGGTCAGTCGAAATACTCGTTGTACTCACTGATCCGGCTCAATTTCGATCTCGTGACCGGTTTCTCGATCGTGCCGCTGCAGGTGTTCTCGCTGCTCGGCATGTTTGTCGCCGTGATGTCCGTGGTCGTCTATATCGGCGTCATCGTGCGGCGCTGGATTGCCGCCGACACCATGCGCGAGGGCCTGCTCGCCCTGTGGGACCGCGACATTCTGCAGTTTTTCCTGACCGGCCTCGTGCTGTTCGGTCTCGGCCTGCTCGGCGAATATATCGGCCGCATTTATCAACAGGTGCGCAGCCGCCCGCGTTATCTGATTCAGGCGATACTTGAAAAGAAGGATGAAGGCGGAAGGATGAAGGCGGAAGGTTCATTATCCTGAATCTTGCTCCACTGCGGAACTCGCGAGGCAATTGCAGACCGCGCTGGATGATTTTGTTCATCCTTCATCCTTGCGCCTTCGTTTTTTGATTATGACTACCGCAGTCGTCTTCGCGTATCATAATGTCGGAGTGCAATGCCTCTCCGTCCTGCTCGCGCACAAGATCAACGTGGCGCTCGTTGTCACCCATACCGACAACCCGGCGGAAACGATCTGGTTCGAGAGCGTGACGAAACTCGCGACCGCGCATGGCCTGCCGGCGATAACGCCCGAAGATCCCAACACGCCGGACATGATCGAGCGCATCCGCGCCTTGCAACCGGATTTTCTGTTTTCGTTCTATTACCGCAACATGCTCCAGCCTGCCCTGCTTGACGTGCCCACATGCGGCGCGCTCAACATGCACGGCTCCCTGCTGCCAAAATACCGCGGACGCGTGCCCGTGAACTGGGCAGTCATCAACGGCGAAGCGGAAACCGGCGCCACCCTGCATTACATGACCGCGAAACCCGACGCCGGCGATATCGTTGCGCAACAAGCGGTGCCCATCCTGCCGGACGACACGGCGGCGGACGTGTTTGAGAAAGTGACGGCGGCGGCAGTACAAGTGCTTGACCGCGTGCTTCCCGCGCTCGCGGCAGGCACCGCTCCGCGCATGCCGCAGAATCTGGCGCTCGGCAGCTACTTCGGCGGCCGCAGGCCCGCCGACGGACGCATCGACTGGCGCCTGCCCGCATTCCGGGTGCACAACCTCGTGCGAGGCGTCGCTCCGCCCTATCCGGGCGCGTTTACCGCCATCGGCAGCAGGACTTTGCGTATACTCCGCACACGCCTCGCCGGCGCCGCGAAATTTCCCGCGCCGCGACCGCAGCTCTATGTGCACGATAATGCGTGCTACGCCGCGTGCAGCGACGGTACGGCACTGCAGATCATCAGCATGGAACTCGACGGCCGACCGTTTACGGCCGCGGATTTTCTGGCAAGCTTTGGCAACCAACCCATCAGTCTCGAGACCGCACCGCAATGAAAAAAATCCTGATCCTCGGCGTCAACGGTTTCATCGGCCATCACCTCTCCCAACGCATCATCAAGACGACCGATTGGGAGGTCTACGGGATGGATATGCAGACCGAGCGCGTATCGGACCTGCTCAAGCACCCGCGCTTTCATTTCTTCGAAGGCGACATCACGATCAACAAGGAATGGATCGAATACCACATCCGCAAATGCGACACGATATTGCCGCTGGTCGCGATCGCGACACCCGCCACCTACGTCAAGGAACCGCTGCGCGTCTTCGAACTTGATTTCGAGGCCAACCTGCCGATCGTGCGTTCGTGCGTCAAATACAAGAAGCGCATCCTGTTTCCGTCGACGTCGGAAGTCTACGGGATGTGCCGCGACGGCGAATTCGATCCCGAGAACTCGGAACTGGTGCTCGGCCCGATCGCGAAGCAGCGCTGGATTTATTCCTGCAGCAAGCAACTGATGGACCGCGTGATCTGGGCCTACGGCTCCGAAGGCCGGCTCGATTTCACGCTGTTCCGCCCGTTCAACTGGATCGGGGCCGGGCTCGACAGCATCCACACCCCGAAAGAAGGCAGCTCGCGCGTGATCACGCAATTCCTCGGCCACATCGTGCGCGGCGAGAACATCAAGCTGGTCGACGGCGGCACGCAGAAACGCGCGTTTACCTACATCAGCGACGGGATCGACGCGCTGATGAAGATCATCGACAACCAGCACGGCATCGCCAACGGGAAGATCTACAATATCGGCAATCCGAAGAACAATTTCTCGGTCAAGGATCTCGCGCAGATGATGCTCGATCTGGCACTCACCTACCCAGAATATCGCAAGAGCGCGAAGAAAGTCCGCCTGATCAAGACCACGTCCGCCGCGTACTACGGCAAAGGCTACCAGGACGTGCAGAACCGGGTGCCGAAAATCACCAACACCTGCGACGAGCTCAAATGGAAACCGCGGGTGAACATGGAAACCGCGTTAAAGCACATCTTCGACGCCTACCGCACGCATGTCGCCGACGCGCAGCGATTGATGGACTAGCTGTGCGTGATGGGTAATGGGCGATGAGCAATGGGTTCAAAGCGCGATGTGCACGCGACTGAATTCCGCCCATCACTCATCACCCATTGTTCATCACCATTTTTATGAAGCTGGCCCTTAAAATTGACGTCGACACTTACCGCGGCACGCGCGAAGGGGTGCCGCGTCTCGTCGAACTGCTGAAGCAGCACGCGGCAGGTGCGACCTTCCTGTTCAGCCTGGGTCCCGATCACACCGGCCGCGCGATCAAGCGTGCGTTTCGTCCCGGTTTCATGAAGAAAGTCTCGCGCACGTCCGTGCTCGAGCACTATGGCGTCACGACGCTGCTTTATGGCACGGTGATTCCGGGGCCCGATATCGGCAGGCGCTGCGCCGATATCCTGCGCAACGTGCGCGACGCCGGGTTCGAGGTCGGCATCCACACCTGGGACCACGTCAGGTGGCAGGACACCGTAGCGACCGCGAACGCCGCCTGGACCGCGCGCGAAATGCAGCTCGCGTGCGACCGTTACGCCGACATATTCGGCGAACGCGCCCATGTGCACGGTGCGGCCGGCTGGCAGATGAACCGCCATGCGTACCGCCTCACCCAGCAGTTGGGCTTCGATTACTGCTCGGACACGCGCGGAACCCAGCCGTTCATCCCTATTTACAACGCGGAAATCATCGCGTGCCCGCAATTGCCGACGACGCTGCCGACGCTGGACGAACTGATCGGCGTCGACGGGCTCACCGTCGACAACGTTGCGGACCATGTTTTGAAACTGAGCGCCGACCCGCCGCCAACCGGCCACGTCTACACCCTGCATGCCGAGCTCGAAGGCATGAAGCTCATGCCCGTATTCGAGCAATTGCTCGCGGGCTGGCGTGCCGCCGGGCATGAACTGGTGTCGCTCAAGGACTATTTTTCGTCGCTGGACTTGAAGACCCTGCCGCGTCACGCGGTGACGACCGGGGAAGTCGCCGGCCGCTCCGGCGCGCTCGCCCTGCAAGGCGGGGAATTTCTGGCCGCCGCGATGCCATAACCTCGCAGCGTTGCCGTTTGATGACAACCCGCCGCCGCGCTCACTTGCCTAGCTGCGATATTTGCCCGACAATGATATCCAGCTATATCACCATAAGCGTCCATGCCCAAGCAACCGTTCGCTGATTTCGAGTTACCAGGCAGCAGCAACACGATCTTCAAGTTTTCCGAGCAGCGTGGCCATCCGGTCGTCATCTACTTCTACCCCAAGGACAACACGCCGGGCTGCACCACCGAGGGCCAGAATTTCCGCGACCTCTATCCGCAGTTCCAGAAGGCGAAGTGCACGATTTTCGGCGTGTCGCGCGACAGCGTGAAGTCGCACGAAGGCTTCAAGGCCAAAATGCAGTTTCCGTTCGAACTCCTGTCCGACGCCGAAGAAACGGCGTGCAAGCTCTTCGGTGTCATCAAGATGAAAAACATGTACGGCCGCCAGGTGCGCGGCATCGAGCGCAGCACTTTTGCCTTCGACACGCATGGCCAGCTTGCGCGCGAGTGGCGCGGTGTGAAAGTGCCGGGCCACGTCCAGGAAGTCCTTGATTTCGTAAAGACACTGAAACCTTGATTCGCCCCAGCCTAGGAGTGCCATGACCCAGCGTAAACCCGCTTCCGCAGTCACGCGCCTTCCCGCCCACGTCAAGTTCTTCGTGCTTGACACCAACGTATTGATGCACGATCCCACCAGCCTGTTCCGCTTCGAGGAACATGATATCTACATCCCGATGGCCACGCTCGAGGAACTCGACGGCAACAAGAAAGGCATGTCGGAGGTAGCGCGCAACGCGCGCCAGGCGAGCCGCTTCCTCGACGAAATCGTCAGCGGCAGCGAGCATGACATCGAGAACGGCATAGAACTGCGCATGCATAACGGCGGCGATGCGTCGGGGCGATTGTTCCTGCAGACGCAGGCAATCACCGGCGACCTGCCGGCGCGTCTCGCGAGCGGCAAGGCCGACAACCAGATCATCGGCGTCGTGAAATACCTGCAGGAAGCGCATCCCAAGCGCCAGGTCATCCTCGTCAGCAAAGACATCAACATGCGCATCAAGGCGCGCGCGCTGGGATTCGCCGCCGAGGACTATTTCAACGACAAGGTCCTCGAAGACACCGACCTGCTGTACACCGGCACGCGCGAACTGCCGGCGGATTTCTGGGACAAGCACGGCAAAGGCATGGAATCATGGCAGCAGTCCGGCCACACTTATTACCGGCTGCACGGGCCATTGTGCGCGAACATGATGGTCAACGAGTTCGTCTTTCAGGAAGCCGACCGTCCGCTCTACGCCATCGTCAAGGAAGTCACCGGCAAGACCGCCACTCTGCAGACCATCAAGGACTACGCGCACCAGCGCCACAACGTGTGGGGCATCACGGCGCGCAACCGCGAGCAGAATTTTGCGCTCAACGCGCTGATGAATCCGGAGATCGACTTCGTCACCCTGCTCGGGCAGGCCGGTACCGGCAAGACGCTGATGACGCTCGCCGCGGGACTCATGCAGACGCTGGAACACAAGATCTATTCCGAAATCATCATGACGCGCGTGACCGTCCCGGTCGGCGAAGACATCGGCTTTCTGCCCGGCACCGAAGAAGAGAAAATGAATCCGTGGATGGGTGCGCTCGAGGACAATCTCGACGTGCTGAACAAGACCGACGACGAGGCGGGCGAATGGGGGCGCGCGGCGACCCGCGATCTGATCCGCTCGCGCATCAAGGTCAAGTCGCTCAACTTCATGCGCGGGCGCACGTTCCTCAACAAGTACCTGATCATCGACGAGGCGCAAAACCTGACGCCGAAGCAGATGAAAACGCTGATTACCCGTGCGGGTCCAGGTACCAAGGTGATCGTGCTCGGCAATATCTCGCAGATCGATACGCCCTACCTGACCGAAGGCAGCTCAGGGCTGACCTACGTCGTGGACCGCTTTAAAGGATGGGCTCACAGCGGACACATCACGCTGCAGCGCGGCGAGCGCTCGCGCCTCGCCGACCATGCCGCGGAAGTCTTATAAACAGGACAGCCGCTAATAGCGGCCGGGCGCCGCGAAGTTTTCGAAGCGCGTATACTGGCCGAGGAAAGTCAGCTTGACGGTGCCGATCGGCCCGTTGCGCTGCTTGCCGATGATGATTTCGGCGGTGCCCTTGTCCGGCGACTCCTGGTTGTAGACCTCGTCGCGATAGATGAACAGGATCAGGTCGGCGTCCTGCTCGATCGCGCCGGATTCGCGCAGGTCCGACATCACCGGGCGCTTGTTCGGGCGCTGTTCCAGGCCGCGATTCAGCTGCGACAGCGCCACTACCGGGACATTGAGTTCCTTGGCTACGGCCTTAAGCGCGCGCGAAATCTCGGCGACTTCGGTCGCGCGGTTTTCCATGCTGTTGCCGGTTTCCATCAATTGCAGGTAATCGATGACGATCAGGCCGAGACCCGGTCCGCCCTGTTGCCGATGCAAACGGCGTGCGCGGCCCCGCAATTCGGTCGGATTCAACATGCCGCTCTCGTCGATGAAGATCGGCGCTTCATTGAGCCTGCCGACGGACGTCGTGAGCTTCTGCCAGTCGTCGTCGTTCAACGCGCCGGTGCGCATCTTGTGCTGGTCGAGCCTGCCGAGCGAACCGAGCATCCGCATGACAAGCTGGGGGCCGCTCATTTCCATGCTGAAAATCGCCGCCGGCATTTTCTCCGTCAACGCGACGTGCTCCGCGATGTTGAGCGCAAAGGCGGTCTTGCCCATGCTGGGCCGCCCCGCGACGATCACGAGGTCGCCCGGCTGCAGGCCCGAGGTCATGCGATCGAGATCGGTGAAGCCGGTTGCGATACCGGTGACATCGCTCGGATTGTCGCGCTTGTATAGCGTGTCTATCCGCTCCACCACCTTGGTGAGCAGCGGCTGGATTTCGCTGAAACCCTGGCGGCCGCGCGCGCCGGCTTCGGCAATCGCGAATACGTCCTTCTCGGCTTTGTCGAGCAAGTCCTTGGCCGAGCGGCCGAGCGGGTTGAACACAGAATCGGTGATGCCGGTGCCGACCTCCGCGAGCCGGCGCATGATCGCGCGCTCGCGCACGATTTCCGCATAGCGGCGGATGTTGGCGGCACTCGGCGTATTCACGGCGAGCGAGCCGAGATAGGCCTGGCCGCCCACCTCTTCGAGCTTGGCGCTGCGCTCGAGGCTTTCCGCGACGGTCAGCGCATCGGCCGGCTTGTTGTCTTCGACGAGCTGCGATATATGGCGGTAAATCAGGCGGTGGTCGGCGCGGTAAAAATCGTCGCCGGTCAGGAGATCCGCGATCTTCTCCCACGCGCTGTTGTCGAGCAGCAAGCCGCCCAGCACGGACTGTTCCGCCTCGACCGAATAAGGCGGCAGCTTCAGCGCATCGATTTGCGGATCGCGATTGATCGGGGTTACGGCCTGTGCCATGACGACTTTCTGTTGTTGCTACGAGCGTTTTTTCAGGCAGGGAAAGCGGCGGGGAATCGCGTAATTCACAGCGCAATTTACTAAAAAAAAAGGGCCGTCGCCAGCCCTTTTTTCGTCGCAATAAATTCCGTTTCGAATGAGCGGCTAAGCGGCCTCGCCAAGCACGGACACGGTGATCGTGACCACCACGTCCGTATGCAATGCCACCTTGAACTGCTGGTCGCCGACCTGTTTGATCGGGCCCGCAGGCATGCGGATCACCGCCTTCGGCACGTCGAAACCCTGCGCCTTCAGCGCGTCGGCGATGTCCGAATTCGTGACCGAGCCGAACAGCTTGCCGTCAACGCCGGCCTTCTGCGTGATCTGCACCATCAGTCCGTCGAGCTTGGCGGCGCGTTCCTGCGCGGCCGTCAGCGCTTCCGCCTGCGCTTTTTCAAGCTCGGCGCGGCGCTTTTCGAATTCGGCCAGATTGGCCTGGGTCGCGCGCTTGGCTTTGCCCTGCGGGATCAGAAAATTGCGGGCGTAGCCTTCCTTGACTTTGACGACCTCGCCCAACTGGCCGAGATTGACCACTTTTTCGAGCAGTATGATTTGCATGGCAGTCCTTTAGTGCAGATCGGTGTACGGCAGCAGCGCGAGGAAACGCGCGCGCATGATCGCGTCGCCGAGCTGGCGCTGGTAACGCGCCTTCGTGCCCGTAATGCGCGCCGGGATGATCTTGCCGTTTTCGTTGATGAAATCCTTCAGGAGATCGACGTCTTTATAGTCGATCTGCTTGATCTTCTCGACCGTGAAGCGACAGAACTTTTTGCGCCGGAAGAGGTTCTTCGCGCCGCGCTTCTTGTCCTTGTCCTTCTTGTCGTTCTTGCCTTTGCCTTTACCGCGTCCCATTGCCATCTTGATCTCCTTGATTCCTGTTCTGTCCGGTGCCGCCGCCAACCGGGTCTGTCTTCACCACCTGCAGCACAAGCCGTCTGTCCTTGACGCTGTGCCGGGAGAGAAAACCGCTGAACTGCAACGGCTGACTGAGTTTATGTTTGCTGAGCGTGACCGCGAGTTCGCCGATTGCCACCGCATCCACTTCGCATCGCGCCTCGCGCCGTCCGCCTGCTTCGATCTGGATCGACCGGTGGTCGATCACAAGATTTATCGCGGGGATACCGGCCGGGGTGTGACGCAACGTGCCGCGTTTGAGCAAAAGGCCGTCGATCACGACCTCGTTGCGCTTCACCTATGCCGTGGCTGGCGCCGCCGCTGCAGGCTTCGGCGGTTCCGCCGGTGCCGCTGCCGCTGCCGGCGCGTGCGTCAGCGAGCGCGATTTTTCCTCTTTCATCATCGGCGAGGGCGTGGTCATCGCTTCCGTCATCCTGACGGTGAGGTGGCGCAGCACGGCATCATTGAACTTGAACGCATGCTCGAGCTCCTCGAGTGTTTCATTGTTGCACTCGATATTCATGAGCACGTAATGTGCCTTGTGCATTTTCTGGATCGGGTAGGCCATCTGGCGCCGGCCCCAGTCTTCGAGGCGGTGAATGGCGCCGCCCTTGGCCAGCACCGTCGAGCGGTAGCGCTCGACCATCCCGGGGACCTGTTCGCTCTGGTCGGGATGCACGATAAAAACGATTTCATAGTGTCGCATCTACTAAACTCCTTGTGGATTAAGCCTCCCGCTATGCGTGCACAGTGAGGCAAGGATTATGGCCGGAACCGCCTTTGGGGCGACGACCGAGGCGCGGATTCTACAGAAGTTTCAGCGGGATAGCAATGTATGGCGAACCGGGCGTAAGGGGACTCGCTACTTGCAGATCGGAACCTTGCGAGTCGCCGTTTTGGTGGTGCTCTTATCACCCGCCGTCGAAGCAGTCTTCTGCCCGGATTGGTTGTTCGACGAAGGACTCCCAGACTCGTCCGCGGACGACGCGCTGCTCGTTTGCTGCCCAGTGGCGGCTGTAGTGGTCGTATTCCCGTTTGAATCCGCTGCAACTTGCTCGGTCGACGCCGGCGGGGGGGGCGGCGCGATCACCTGGTTGGTTTGCTGAACCACTTGATTGACCTGTTGCTGGATCTGCTGCACCACGGCCGGCGGCGGAACCACGGCCGGCGGCGGCACCACTACGCCACTGTAAGTGACCAGCAGGTTGGTGCCCAGCACCGCCGGCACTCCACCCGCGATAAATCCGCTTTGCGTCGGCGCGTCATAAACGACGTTCGTTATTCCGTTGACGGAATAACCGTTGCCGGTGAGATTCGGGAAATCGGCGTAGATCGATGTTGGCGAAACTGCCTGGACTGCCGCATAGGCGCCGCCGGTGCCGGCGTTCAGGCTGATCGTACCCGCGGTTACCACCATATGCGTGTCCGGATTGCCGATTACGCGCGCGTAGCCGGTCGCACCGGAACCGCCGTTAACCGTCAAGCCGCCGGTCGTAAAGGTGAACGAACCCGGACCAGTGTTGGCGATTTCCGCGGCTACCCCGGCGCCCCCCTGTAAAGTCGTCTGGCCGCCGATGGTGGCGGTGCCCGTCGTGCCACCGCGCAGTTGGGCGAATGTCGCGGTCGCGGTCACGTCGAGGCTCCCCGCCGAAACATTGAGCGGACCAGCCGAACTCGCGGTTGCATCCAAGATGCTGACATTGTTGCCCGCAGTGATCGCGAGATTGTTGCCGGCGATGAGGTTGCCGTTGATGGCCACGCTGTTGGCCGCGGACAACGCGATATCACCGCCGTTCGCATAGCCAGTTCCCGCCACGATCACGTTGTTCCCCGCAGCCAGCGTCATGTTGCCGCTCGCCGGCGCGCCGCTGTTGATCGTCACGTTGACAGCCGCGCCGATCACATAACCGCCGGTGCCCGTGTTGTTCACGTTCGCGCCGCCGGTGCCGATCAAAAGATTGCCGGCGGTCTGGTAGAGCACGATATCGTTGCTGCCTGTATTGTGCGCACTAAGGCCAGCACTGCTGCCGGGCTGCACGTCGAGCGGATTCGCCGCGTTGACGCCGATGCCCGTGACGGCGTTGAGCGTGATCGTCGGCGCGGTAATAACGCCCGCACCGTTGATATTGGCACCGCTCGAGGTGAGCGCCACGCTGTTGCCGTTGAGCGGCCCGTTGACACTCAACGTGCCGGATGCGATCACCGAGAGCGAGCCCGCCGCCGTCGCGCCGGTCAGCGCAACATTATTGATATCGTTGATCGTCGCATTGTTGGCCGACGCGACGTTTACACTGCCGAAATCGTTGGCGAGGCCCAGCGCAATATTGCTGCCAGCACCCGCCTGCAGCGTGGCCAGCCCGGCCGGCGCCACTATCGCGCCGGTTTGCGTAATCGCGCCATTTGCGGTCACCGTCAGGTTGCGTCCGACCGTGGATGCGGCCAGTTGAATCGCGTTCGCATCGCGGATCGCGATATCGTTCACACCCGAATTATTCATCGTCACCGCGCCGGTAAAATCGTTCGCCGCATTATTGAGCGTGATCGGGTGGGCGCCCGCACTGAAGCTCGCGCCGCCGCTCACCGTAACGGCGCCGGATTGGGTAATGGCGCCGCCGGCGGTCACGGCCAGATTGCCTGCGCTCTGGCTGACGCCGGTCAAGTCGAGCGCGCCGGCATTGTCGATCTGGACATTGCCGCCCGAGATATTGGTGGCATTGAAGGCGGTTATTGCATTCGCGCCGGCCAAGGTCGTGCCGCCAGCCGAGCTCGTTGTCAGCAGCGCTCCGTTAATGCTGCCCACGCCGGCGTTGTCGCTGATCGTGCCGCCCGCAGTCAACGTCACGTTGCCAGTCGTATTGACCGAATTCGCGACATTCAGTGCGATGTTGCGCCCCGCCGTGCCGGTGACGGTCCCGCTCAACAACACAGGTGCGGCCGTGATTGTGATGTCGCTCAACGCGCCGTTGGCGATCGTCGCGATATTGTCGTTCGTCGTGTTCGCCTGGAACCCTGCGTAGCCGTCGATGTTGATGCTGCCGGCGGTCGTCGAAAATTGAATCGTCTGTCCCGCCCCCGCAGCGCTCACCGTCGCAAGCTTGCTGAACAACAGATTGCCGAACGACTGGTCGACGAAAATCCCGCCACTCCCTGCGCTGAAATTCATCAACCCTGCACCCGGCTTTACTTCGAGTGAATTGCCGCCGGTGGCGATATTGGTGCCTGCATTCACGGTGATAGTGCCGTTGTTCGCGAAAGTGTCGACGTCGGTGCCCGCCGTGCCGCTGGTCACGGCGCCGGTCGCCGTGAGACTCACGCTGCCGGCCGTCAGCGTATTGGCGCCGCTGAACGCGATGTCCTTGCTCGCACCGGTGGTGGTCAGCGTTGCTGTACCGGTACCACCCGCCGTAATCGGCGCGCCCACCGTCAGCACGCCGCCGTTAGCAGTCAGGTTGATATTGCCGTTGGCGGCCGTGGTCACAGCACCTGACGTCGTCAGATTGCCGCTGTTGGTGAGGCTGGTGCTGCCGCCGCCGATTTGCGCAATGCCGGTCAGGTTCAACGCGCCGCTGTTGGTGACCGTGACGTTACCAGCGGTCGTGTTGGTCACGCCGAGATTTGCGACTGTCGAATCGAGCGCAATCCCGTTGGCCGCGACGAGCGTCAGGGTGCTGGCGGTCACGTTGTTCGCCGCACCGTTGCCGTCGAGGATAGCACCCGCCGGAGCACGCAGCGCAACAGTCTTGCCGGGGTTATTGAATACGCCGGCCGTTATGTTGCCTGCGCTGGTCAAATCGATATTGCCGGAATTCGTGAAACTGCCACCGGTCTGGTTGAAGTCGGTCGACACCGTGAGGTCGCCCGTTCCGCCTACGGCGCCCGACGACAGGTTCAGCGTAGCTATCGCGGTCGCCACGCTGTTGAAATTCAGCGTGCCCCCGCTGACTGAAGTTGTGGCCGGCGCGTAGGTTCCCGCAACATTCGTCACGCCGCCCGCGATGTCGACAGTACCAGCACCTGTGACCGTCGAGCCGCCTGTCAGCGTTGCGCCCCCACTGAAGCGCAATATGTTGCCGCCCGTCACGCTGAACAATCCGCCGTGCGTGCCGTTGACCGCGATGTCGAGCGTGCCGCTGTTCGCGTTGACCGTGCCCGAGTTGACGAACTGGACGCCCGTAATGCTGCTGGTCAGCGCTCCGCCCGTCTTGCCGAATGTGCCGGCGTTGTTGAACTGTCCGGCTGCACCGGTGCCCTGCGTGAGCCCCGAGTTGTCAGTGATGCTGAACGTGCCGGCGTTGTGGTTGAAGATTGCGCCGTTGGCGAGCGTGAAGTTGCCGCCGGAAAGCGTCGCGTTCAGCGAGTTGTTGAACGTGCGTCCGTCGAGCAGGCTGTTGCCGAGCGTCAAATTTCCGCCGCTCGCGGTAAAGAGTCCACTGCCTTTAAGTATGCCGCCCGTCCAGTTCAGCGTGCCCGCAGTAAATGTTGCGGCACCCGTGCCTTGCAAGGTGCCGGACAATGTCAGGCTCGCGCCGAAACTCGAAGCTGCGCCCAGATCCAGCGACGAGCCGCCGACAATATTCAGCGCTTCGGTGCTCGTC
>Ga0265314_10004568_pt1 | contig 12780 bp, 7 predicted proteins | sample 4126metaG_FD_203106 | JGI IMG/M metagenome (GOLD analysis project Ga0265314, IMG submission 203106) | Rhizosphere microbial communities from Carex aquatilis grown in University of Washington, Seatle, WA, United States - 4-1-26 metaG | ecosystem: Host-associated > Plants > Roots > Rhizosphere >... | reverse complement strand
CCGGCCAATTGCTCTGGTCTTCATACAACCGTCGGAAGCCTTGGCCAATTTCCGCATCTCCCTGCGTGAACTCGTCGCCCAGGCGCATCCAGCGTGCCACTAGCGCGCGACCTTCTGCGCTATCCGGCGAAACCTCGCGATCGAGCGCGCTCTGAACATCGGTCAACAAAGCCTTCCATCGCGCTCCGCTCTCTGCCATTTGTTCAGGCGTCATGGCTGCCCGCCGCTCCCGAAGCGCCTCAGCGGCCTTCGGACTGTAATACTTCTCCGTCCAGTCTGTTGCTTCCTGCATTTGAATCTCCTTCAGGATGGTCTGGTAGAGGAGCCACTCGGGTTCCGCGGGATCGTGTGCGCGTTGTTGTGCGTGTTCAATGGCTCGCAGGACGCGATCGAGGCCGTCGCGCCGCGCCGTCAGCGCCGCCCGCTGTCGCGCAAGAGTGACCGTCAACGTTTCTGCGCCGCGGTCAACAGGGGTGTTCAGCAGCGCGGCGATTTCGCGCAGCGTAAGGCCCAGGTACCGCAGAGCGAGAATCCGCTCGAGTCGGCCAAGATCCTGGTGACAGTAGAGCCGGTAACCTCGCTCAGAACGATGCGCGGGCGATAGCAAGTTGAGCCGGTCATAGTGATGCAGTGCGCGAACAGTAACGCCGGCAAGCTTTGCGAACTCCTGAATGCGGAAGGTGCTCATGGGTCTCACCATGGAAATCTTCGACCATGACGTAAGGGAAGGGTCAAGCGCCATTTTGAAGAAAGTTAATGATACGTTGCGTGCTGACGCGACGAGCCGCGCCGGATGAAGAGTGAGAACACTGCAAGTTGAACGGATTATTCTTCGGGCGAGAGAGCCTCGGCTAAGCCTTGCTTGACTGATCCGTGCAAGGCGAGGGTTGCGCCTGTGAGAGGGCCGGCGGCAGAAATTGCACCGGCGATAGGCCACCAGATGTATAGGATATCGAGGGTCAGGTATTCAGGAAACAGAATCGCAACAAGCAACCTGGCACCAAAGGTCATTACTATGCCTGCTGCGGTGCTGAGAAGCGTGACAACTACGGTCTCCTGGTAAAGGAGACCGAGAATATAGCCCTTTGAGGCGCCAAGAACTCTCAAAATTCCGATCTCATGAGTCATCCCATGCACATCGGAGTATCGGCCGATTGTTACGAAGATAAAGCTGACGGCAAATACGAACAGCAACAGGATCGAGATGAATAATCTGAAATTCAATCGCGCGACGCTGGGTTCTGGGCCTATGCCGTGATGAATGCCCACAGCGGTGAGGACTATGGTGACCAACATGGCCATGGAGAAGACCTTCACGCAGGTGTGGAGCAAGTTGCGGCGAAGGTTTTCTCGGACAAGCGGATGGATCACGGAAGTCTTTCGAGGCATTACACGCAATCCGATGATCGCATAAGGCGCCTGGCGATCCGCGGATCAAGAGGGGATGAGTTCATCCTGCGGAGGCTAGTTATCGGAAGGCTCGGCGATGTTATCAATGACGATTGTTTCGCTAGTGCCCTTGGCGGGGTGAAGCTTCAGGCCGAGTTGTTCTTTGAGAACTGTGAAGAGCGATGGGTCGGCGGAATCGGGAGTCTCTTCAGGGGCCCATTCAATCTGGAAGTCGAACGCGCCCTGGAGGCCGGTGTGGTCCTCGACTGGACGGCCCGACTGGCGGCGAAGGGCGGCCGCGATGTCGACCATGGACATCTTTGAGGCTTTCATGACGGCCTTGGTCCCGTTGCTGTTGGTGCTCATGTTGGGCTTGGAATCGGGAGTACTCAGCTTAAGCGCGGGCCCTAATTTTCCGGGCTTGTCGAATTCGAGCCAGTAGACGGGGACCTCTTTTTGCTCGAGATGGAACCTGAGTTGGAAACGGTCTTCGAGCAGCGAAAGAATGAGTTGCTGAAATTGCTGGGGGGATTCGACCTCGGCGTGGCCGGCAGTGACGGCGTTGATGTCGAAGGTCTGGTTGTCGGTCCAATGAGGCGCGCCGGAGATGAGGTTATCGTCGGTGCCGAAAGCGATGCGAATCAGGGCGCGAAGTGTGGTGGCCGTGGCAACAAATCTTCCGCCGGGGAGCATTTGGCGGTTTGAAGGGTCGTCGCCGGCGGACTTATGAGGGCGGATGGAAACGACTTCAAACCGGAGGGATGGCTGGGCGGTTGGCGCGGATGTGGACGGGGATTGAGCTGCGAGAGACGGTAAAGTGATAAGCAAGAGGTTGGCGAGCGGAAGCAGCAGGGCAAGGGAGGGGGCTCGAAACGACTCTGTCGGCGGGGCCATCATCGTGATTTCTACGCAGAGGCGCGTGCAAAGGTTCCGCGAAGGATTCGGTCGGGGCGGCGGGTCAGGAGACCGGCGATACAGGGCTGATTGCGGCGGCCAGAGCTTCGGGATCGGTGATGGGTGGCAGGCAGGTGCGACCTTTGCAGACCAGCGCCCAGGCTTCAGCACCGGCTGGTGGAGGGACTAAGAGCAGAGTGTCGGCGAGGCCTTCGGGGATTCCCTCTGGGACGAGGCGCGAGGGATCAAGGCTAATCACCGTTTTGTTGGGCGCGTAGCCGGCTTGCGCCGTGACGACAAGCTCGTTTGCGTGCGGGCCTGGGCCAACGATGACGACCTGCACAGGGTCGAGGAGCAGGCGCGCGAGAGCCACGCCGTAGCTGCCGGCGTAGAGGCCGAAATGCTCAACGATGCCGGCGAAACACTCGAGCGTGTCTTCAGCAATGTCACGGTATTTGGTGCGGCCGCTTAGTGGCTCAAGGCGGAGAAGCGCGGATGCCGCAGTGGGATTGCCGGCCGGGGTAGGTGTGTCTTGCAGGGGCTTGCGGCGAGCAGAGAGTGCGCCGAGGGGCGTGCCAGTTGCAGACGCGGGTGAATCGTAGAATGCGCCGGCGGTTGAATCGTAGAAGCGGGCGATCATGGCGTCTGCGAGCGTGGTGGCTGCGTTGTAGTAGCGCATTTCGCTGGTCGCTAGCCATGCGTCGATGCAGCCGTGGATTGTGAAGGCGTAGTCGTCGAGTGTGCCGGGGGTGGCTTCCGCTGGTGCCACTCCATCGGGATAAGCGATGACGTGACGGAGAGATTCTGCACCATCCCACGCTTCAGATAGCAGTCGGTCGAGGGTGCGCAGGGCGAAGTCGCGCGTGGGCAGGCCGGCTACGCTTGCAGCCTCTAAATACGCTGAGATGGCCATCGCGTTCCATCCGGTGTAGAGGGTGCGATCGATGAAGGGCGTTGGGCGGAGGGTGCGCGCGGCCAGGAGCTTGGCTCGGGCTGAGGCTAGAAGCTGCTTTAGCGCGTCTTCATCGATGTTTAGCTGCTTTGCTAGTTCGGCGATTGTTTGTTTGACGTGCAGGACGTTTTTCGCCGGATTGTGGTGCATGTCGCCGAGATCGCCGATGTCCCAGTATTTTGTGGCGGCGTCGAGTTCTTCGCCGGTCAACACGGCGCGGGTTTCGTCGAGGGTCCAGGTAAAGTAGTCGCCGTCGTCGTCGAGACCTACGTCGGCATCCTGCGAGGCGTAGAAGCCGCCGCGATCGCGGTCGGTCATGGTCGAGTCGAGCCAGCTTACAATCTCGCGAGCTACGTTTAAAAAACCTTTGCGAACGAGCGTCTGGAATCCGTGCACGTAGTTGCGCAGCAGCTCGGTGTTGTCGTAGAGCATTTTTTCGAAGTGCGGAACGATCCAGCGCTCGTCGACCGAATAACGATGGAAGCCGCCGGCGAGCTGATCGTAGACACCGCCGCTGGCCATTCTTTCAAGCGTGACGGTGAAGGCCTCGCCGACCTGATGGTCGCCGGAGATGGTGGCGACGTGGAGAAGCAGATCGAGAGCTGCCGGGTGCGGAAACTTGGGCTGCGAGCCGAAGCCGCCATTGCGCGGATCGAATTGCTTGACGATGGCGGCGGCGATTTTTTCAATGAGCGCGGGCGAGAGATCGGCGGAGCGTCCGCTGAAGCTCTCGTTGTGTTCGATGGCGGCCATGACGCTTGAGGCGGTTTCAAGAGCCTCTTCACGGCGATCGCTCCACACCTGGGCCATGGCCAGCAGCACGCGGCCGAAGCCGGGGCGGCCGTAGCGATCATCGCGCGGAAAGTAGGTGCCACCGAAGTAAGGGCGGCCATCGGGCGTGAGGAATGCGGTGAGCGGCCAGCCGCCCTGGCCGCTGATGGCCGAGACCGCGGCCTGGTAGCGCGTGTCTACGTCGGGGCGTTCGTCTCGATCGACTTTTACGGCGACAAAATGCTGGTTGATGACCTTGGCGATTTCGGGATCTTCGTAGGATTCGCCGTCCATGACGTGGCACCAGTGGCACCAGACGGCACCGATGTCGAGAAGGATGGGCCGGTTAAGGGATTGCGCGCGGGCAAAGGCTGCTTCGCCCCAGGGGTGCCACTCGACGGGCTGATGACGGGCCGAGCGGAGGTAGGAGGACGCGGAGTTTTCAAGTTGATTGGTGTGGGAGGGAACGCCCGTCTGCATGGGGTAAGGATAGCAGCGAGACGAGCCGAGCGACGGGAGTCAGGTTCGAGCACCCGGCTTGCGGCAGCGTCGCCAAATTCATGAGTTGATTCGCACGAATGGCGCTATACTGGTCGCGATCCGATCCGATTCAACCGATTTCCCCAGGCAAGTTTCCTTCGCTCCCAGTTTCGTTTAATGAGGATTCCGCATGCATGATTCCGCAGAGCCACCCGCGGAAGGATTGCGGCGCCGGGACAAACGGGCCCCCATTCGAGACTACCTCTTGCAATCCTTGATTCAAATTCTTGATTCAAACTGAGGAGGCATCATGGGCTGGATGTCAGTGGATGAGGTAAACCAAAAGATACAAAGCGTGGCCGGCATTCAACTCTCGCGATGGCCGGTTTCAAAGGTTCAACCCGAAGAGTTCAAGCTGGGCAGCTCACCAAGCAATTGGACCGGTGGAGGAGGTGCCGGGTCCTACTTAAAGCGTCGGTCTTACGACATTAACGCAATTAAAATTCCAAGCCGCGTTCGGACACACCGATATGAGGGTTCGCTCGATCATTTGTCTGTGATCATTACCGGCAACGTCCTGGGCAACGAACTCATCGGGCCTGAGGCTTCGCTGCACTTCGCCGAATTGTTCCTGAATGCGGTGAAGGGTTACCAGCAGATCGATTCTTCGCAGCAAACCACGAACTACATCCCGGCGCAGGACATTTCCATCGGTCAATACACGATCGACCACGCCGATCTTGAACAGATTCTTGAAAAACTGAATATCTGGGTGGTTCCGATGGTCAATCCCGGCGGCAGGGACGAGCAACTCTACCAGCAGACGGTCTCAAAGCGGACCTTCGGTACTTTGGGAGGCAGCCTGTACGCGGGCCGGCCAAATCCGAATGGCGTTTGCCTGAACCGAAACTTCGATATCGCGTGGCACTTTAAGAAGCTGTTCAACGAGAGCCCCGGATGGAGAAGCTTTTTGAATTCCATGGATGCAAACCAATTCGACCCGTCAGACCCGGCAATGAATTATCAGGGAAAGAATCCGGAGTCTGAGCCTGAGACGAAGGCTATTGCGGAACTATTGTGCCAGAACGTTCAATCTCCCGGCACAGTCGGTGACCCTTCGATTACGTGGCTCTTCGACATTCACGGGCAGGACGCAACCTATTCGAAGGCCAGCTATCCGTGGTCGTGGGCTGAGAATCAAACCTACGATGCGGGAATGTGCATCGGCAACCCCTATTACAATCCCACTCCGCCGCCTGTCCGCGAAGGGTTCGTTCAAACTCCAGGAGCGTATAAAGAATACCTGCCGCAAAAGACAGCCGATCAATTGCAGGACCTGGCAGAGATTTTTACCGATGCGGCCAAGCAGGGCCATATCTCGATATGGCAGCAGCCTACCCAGGGCAGCTCACCTGCCCACGGCGCTGCCGCGTTTCCCTGTGTCGGCGCAATCGACGATTACTTTCTGTGGCAGGACCGGAACCACTGCCGCGCCTTCACAATTGAATGCTCTTACCTGCAGCCGCCCGGAGCCATGAAAGACCACGAAATGGACGAGGTGGCGGCAGGCCTGTTTGCGGCAATCAAGCAGATCAAGGACTGGGTGGCTGCCAGTTCAAACCCGCAGCAGGAACTCAGCCGGCTCTCGACAGATCAGTTGACCTGTCCCTGAACAAGGAACAAAACCAGCTGCAGCCGCATGGAGATTTGCGGCCTTCCACCCTGGCGACAAGAACAAGAACGCCGCGCAGATCCACCCCACGAACGAAGACCTGTTCGTGGGGGCCCCGGAGGATGGGGCGCCCAGGATTGTGGTGGACTGTTTTAAGCGTGGGTCTGGAGACCCACGCTACAGCCGGTCAGGAGACCGGCGCTACATGGCTGATATGGCCACCCGGATTTGTGTGGAGCTACTCTTTGGCTAGTTCGGCTTCTATTGCGGCTGTTAGTTCGGGGGCGTCGGGTTGGGTGTCGGGTGCGAAGCGCGCCACTACTTCACCGTCGCGGCTGACCAGGAATTTCTCGAAGTTCCAGGTAATTTCTGGCTCGGGTTGGGCCTCGATGCCGTAGCCCTTGAGCTTTTCGCGGAATGGTACTGCACTGAGGTTGATGGCCTTGGGTTGTGCCGCTTCGAGCGCCGAGTAGAGCGGGTGCTTCTCAGGGCCGAGAACTGTGATCTTGCTGAAGAGCGGGAACTGTACGTCGTAGTTGAGCGAGCAGAAGGACTGGATTTCTTCGTTGGTGCCGGGCTCCTGCTGCTTGAAGTCGTTGGCCGGGAACCCGGCGATGACCAGGCCCTGGCCGCGGTAGAGTTCGTAGAGTTTTTCAAGGCCTTCGTATTGAGGGGTTAGGCCGCACTTTGAGGCTACGTTGACGACCAGCAGAACCTTGCCTTTGAAGTCGCCGAGAGAGGTAGGCTCGCCGGTGATGGAATGTAGGGGGATGTCGTAGATGGCTGCGCTCATTTTTAATTTCTCCATTATGGGAATGAAAATAGCCGCTGATGCGCGGGTTACTTGCTCACGGGCAGCATAGCAGAGTGGTGGTTGCAGCTTAAGAATGCTGGATAAGATTTGTGGTTTCCCATGTCTCAAAATCGAGACATGGGGCACCCAGTTTTGTTATGTGAATTTGATTCAGGAGAGCAGCTTTTTGGCTACCTGGATGTAGAGATCTACGGCTTCGAGTAGTTCCTTCTTAGCTAGCTTCTCGAAGGGTGTGTGGGCTACGTGGATGGAGCCGGGGCCGAGGAGCAGCGGCTCGCCCCAATTGGAGAGCTGCGGGATGTCAGTGGTGAATTTGGCGATCATGGTGGGCAGGCCTTCAACGGCGCGGAGGCGGACGAAGGGAATCTCAAGTGTGAACTCGACTTCGGCCTGATTGCCGCATGCCTCAATGAGCGCGGCGCGAAGGGGCGCGGAATCGCCGACGAGGCGGACGAGCACCTGGGCCTCGGCGTGATCGGCGATTACGTTGGGGGCGTGGCCGCCGTGGATTTGGCCGATGTTGAGCGTGCTTGGGCCCACGTCTTCAATCGAGGGCAGCGGGAGCTTGAGCAGGCGGCCTAGGACTTCAACGAGTTTGTGTACGGCGGAGTCGCCGAGCTCGGGATAGGCGGAGTGGGCCATTTTGCCGGTGGCCTTGAAGACCGCGCGCAGAGCGCCTTTTGAGGCGAGAGCGAGGCGATTGTCAGTGGGTTCGCCGTTGATTAGGAAGCGGCTGCCTTTGGGCGCGAGATTGGCGGCCTTGGCGCCGGCGGAGTCGCGCTCTTCTCCGCTGACGAAGAGGAGGCCAACGCGAAAGCCAGCATGGCGGAGGGCCGTGGCCGCAGCCACTTGGGCGGCGATGATTCCCTTCGCGTCTGAAACGCCGCGGCCGTACATAAACTCGTCGTCTTCGCTGAAGGGGATGTAGGGCGGGACGGTATCCATGTGAGTGGAAAAAATCAGCTCGGGGGTCTGGCCGGAGACGCCGGCGTAGACATTCCAGCGGGCACCGGCGGTGGCGCTCTCAAGCGGTTGAGCGACAGGAGTTTTCTGCTCTTGCCAGCCTTGAGAGGCGAGAAATTCTGCCAGAAAATCGCCGACATTGCCCTCGTGATAGGTGGTGGATTCGATTTCGCACAACTGGCGGGTGAGGCTAATAGGGTCAATTGATGCAGGTGAAATAGAGCTGTTCATGATGGTGAAAGGATATCCCATTCGGTTTGAGGGGACGATTCCTTCGACCCAATCGAGGGGCGCCCAAGTATTCGTAGGTTGGTTGGGATCGGCGCGTAGCCGGCTTTCCACGGCTTCCACATCGCTGGATTTTCCGGGGGTCTATGCTTGAGGCTGGACGCCGCCCTTGATCGATTTTGCCCAGAACGTGAAGCAGCAGGCCGACATCGTGAAGATTGTCGAAGGGTACATTCGCCTGCGCAAGGCCGGGGCTACGAATTACGTGGGGTTGTGCCCTTTCCACAAAGAAAAAACAGGCTCGTTTAACGTGCACGCGGTGCGGCAGTTTTTTCACTGCTTCGGGTGCGGCGTTTCGGGAGACGTGTTTACGTTTGTGGGGAAGATTGAGAATGTGACGTTTCCCGAGGCGGTGCGAACTGTTGCGCAGAAGTGCGGCATTCCGCTGCCTAAGATGGAGTATTCGTCGCCCGAGCAAGCGGCCGAGGCGCGAGTGCGGGGAAAGCTGCTGGAGTTGCATGAGGCGGCGACGGCCTGGTTTGAAGAGCAGTTGCGCGGAGCCGAGGGAGCGGTGGCTCGCGAATACCTTGCGGGGCGTGGGCTCGATCAAAAGGGGATCAAGGAATTCCGCATTGGCTACGCGCCTGACAACTTCAACGGCTTGCGCGACCGGCTGAAGACCCTGGCCGATGACGAAACTCTACGGGCTAGCGGACTGTTCAACAGCAAGGAGCAGGACGATGGGTCGCGCGGGCCGATCTACGACCGGTTCCGCAAACGCATCATGTTTCCGATTGCGAATGAGGGCGGAAGGGTGATTGGGTTTACCGGGCGCACGGTGGGGAATGATGAGAAGGCTGGGCCGAAATATTTCAATTCGCCGGAGACTCCGCTGTATAGCAAGAGCCATGTGTTGTTCAATCTCGACAAGGCTAAGAGCGTGATTCGGCAGGCGGGTTTTGCGCTGCTGGTTGAGGGGCAGATGGACTGCATCAGTGTTTTTTTGCGCGGGGTGCAGAACGTGATTGCGACGAGCGGCACGGCGTTTACCGAGCAGCAGGTGGCGATATTACGGCGGCATACGCAGAACGTGGTGGTGAACTTCGATCCCGATGCTGCGGGCGCGAATGCGGCGGAGAAGTCGATTGCGCTGCTGACGGAAGAGGGATTCACGATTCGGCTGGTGACGCTTGAGGGCGGGCTTGACCCGGATCGCTACGTGAGGGAGCGCGGAGTTGAGGCATATACCACGGCGATTCGCGAGGCGCGGCCGCAGGCGGATTATCTGATTGAGCGGGCGCGGGCGGCGTTTCCTGGCAAGAGCGCAGACCAAAAACTGAAGCAGATGAATTTTCTGCTGCCGCATATAAGGCGGATGCCTGAGAAGCTGGCGCGGGACCAGTTTGCGGCGGATGCGGCGCAGAAGCTGGGGATTGATTCAGCGGTGATGCGCGAAGAGTTGCGGCAGGCTGCGCTGAAGCGGCGCGACCGGGTTGAAGCTCGGCCGACGCAATTATCAGAGGTGGAGCGGGTGCTGCTGCGGGCGCTGGCGGTTACCGATGTGGATTTTGAAGCGGTACGCAGGCTTGTGGCGGAGGCGTTGACGGAGCGAGGTTCGTACTTTGAGCATCTTGGTGCGTATGCGGCGCTGCGGGCGCTGGCTGTGCGGGGATCGCGCGATCCGATAGAAGTGGTGGAGGATGAGGCTCAGCGCGCGCTGCTGGCCGATGCGTTGCTGGGTGAGGCAAAGCCGCCCGAGGAGAATGAGGTGCGGAGCGCGATTCAGGAAGTGGAGGAACGCGCGTTGGAAAACCGGCAGCGGGAGTTGCGGGGATTGATTGCCGAGGCTGAGCGGCGCGGCGATCATGTGGAACTGGCGGTACTGACGCAGAAGAAGCTGGAGATTGATCAGGAATTGCGTAGGATGCGGCGGGCAGGGGAGGAAGATGGGGCGTGATTCGTGGTTCGTGGGTGTGATCTTTCGCCCGCTTCGCGGGCTGCGCGCTGTATGATTCCGCAGTCCCCAGGCTTGCGCCTGCGGCTAGCTTCTTTTGCCCGCTTCGCGGGCTCGGCGCCTCTTATCGATCCTCTGTTCCCCGCAGCAGAAGGTTGTATCGCAAGGCCCGAAGAACAACTGCAGATCCTTCGCTCTGCTCAGGATGACAGCTTGTTATTTGGTACGACCTTTAGAGACGGTCAGCCTCTAACGCAATCATTCTGCTCTTAATGCGTCGGCGGGGTTGACGGCGGCGGCGCGGCTGGCGGGTAGGAAGCTTGCTACTGCTGCTGCCAGCGCCAGGACGATGGGTACCGCCGCGAAGGTTACAGGGTCGAGTGGGCTTACGCCGAAGAGCAGAGACTTCATGAGCCGCGCGAGTACGACCGCTGCACAGAGGCCGATTCCCGCGCCTACCGCGGTTAGCACCAAAGCCGAGCGCACGAACATCCAACGCATGAGCCCCTTTTGCGCGCCTAACGCGAGGCGGATTCCGATTTCGCGGGTACGCTGCGAGACTGCGTACGAAATGACGCCGTAGATGCCGATGAGACTGAGCGCCATCGCCATGGAGCCGGCGATGGCCAGCATGACGAGCGTGAAAGAGGTGCGCGTCATGGAGCGGCTGTAGAGCTGCTGTAAGGTTCCGACCGAACCCATGGGCAGGTTTGAGACGGCCGGGGCAAGCGCCAGGCTGGAGTTGACTTGCCAGACGGCCTGCTGCATTTGACTCATGAAGCTCTCAGTGCCGGCGCGGCTGGTGTGCATGACGAAGACGACGAAGCGCAAGCCGCCCATTTGGGGTCTGGGGTCGAAGCGGTCGTAGAACATAGCAGGCCAATAAACTGTGGGCGAAGCAGGCTGATCGACGCCGTGCATGCGAACGTCTTCGACCACGCCGATGACTTGCTGCCAAGGGGAATTGGAATATTTCTTAATGCGTTTGCCGATTGCGGCCGCGGCTGAACCCCAGTTCTCACGCGCAAAGTTCTCCGAAACAATCACCATGGGGCTCAGGGTGTTGAGGTCGGCCCAGGTGAAGTCGCGGCCGGCCACCATGCGAGTACCCATAGTACTGAAATAATCGGGCGAGATGTAGTTATAAAGGCGCAGAGGGCCGTCGCCGCCTTTGTAAGTTTTGCCTTCAACAGCGATGATGTCCCAATTGGGATCGTTGCCGTCCATGGGAATTCCGGCGGCAAATGCAGCCGATGTTACACCGGGGATCGAGGCGAGGTTCTGGTCGATCTGGTATTGCATGCGCGCCACCTGGTGGGGATCGGCGGCGAGCAGGTCGGGGATCCAGACGCTTAACAACTCAATGTGGTTGGGGTCAGAGAAGCCGGGCTCGACGCTGCGCAGGGCTGAGAATGTGCGGATCATAAGCAGCGCGCACACCATGAGCACAAGCGCCATGGCCACCTGCGCCACAACCAGCACATCGCGCGAACGGCGAAAGGTGCGGCCCTCACTGGCAGTGCGGCTGGTGGCGCCCAACTTGAGTTGAGCGCCGGAGCGAGCATACTTAAAGACCGGAATTAAACCGAAGAGCATGCCGGATAGGATGGCGAGCAGAAATGTGAAGAGGAGCGAGGGGGCGTCGAGAGCGACTTCGTTGAGACGTGGCAGTTCTGCAGGACCGATGGCGACGAGAAGCCGCAGGCCTGCGTAAGCCACGCCGATGGCGACCGCTCCACCCATGATGCCGAGCAAAAGGCACTCGATAAGCAAATCGCGCGCGATGCGTGCGCGGCCTGCGCCGAGCGCAGAGCGGATTGCCAGTTCCTGGTGGCGGCTCTCGGCGCGCACGAGCAGAAGATTGGCAACGTTCATGCAGGCCACAAGCATTACCAGGCCGACCATGCTCATCACGATCCACAACACACTGCCCACGTCGCCCACAACAAGTTGTTTGAGCGCGAGAAAGTTGGGCGTGATGCGCCAAACCTCGTAGTAATGCGGGTTGGTTCCAGAGCCATTGGAGAATGTGTCCATCCAAAGTTTCACAAGCGATGCAATGTCGACGTTCGCTTGCTGAAGCGTGACGCCTGGCTTAAGGCGGCCAATGCCGTTGTAGCCGAAGCCGGAAAGCCTCTGTTCGGTGGGATCGAGTGCGAGTGGAACAAGAATGTCGAACTCCTGATCGACCATGCGGAAGCCGCGGGGCATAATACCGACGATGGTGCGGGTTTCTCCATCGACATTGATGGCGCGGCCAATGGCGCTGCGGTCGCCAGCGAACCGGCGTTGCCAGTAGCCGTAACCGAGCATCACGGTTTTTGCGCCGTGCGGATCCTGGTCGGCCGGCGAAAACCAACGGCCAACCGCGGGAGGAACCGCGAGAGTTTGCAACACTCCGTCAGTGATGTTTTCCATCTGCACCTGCTCTGGCTGAGCCACGCCGGTGACGTTTGATGTGCGCGGAGTCCAGATGCCGAGCGATTGAAAGGTGTGGTTGTGGCCAGCAAAAGTTAGATACATTGAGGGCGAGAGATCGAGGCCGTCATTCGAAAGGCCTCCGGCGCCCGGCGCATCGAGCTTGAGCGAAACGATGCGGTCCGAGTCTGGGTATGGCAACGGCTTGAGCAGGATAGTGTCGATGACGGTGAAGACAGCGGTGT
>Ga0265314_10004567_pt1 | contig 12781 bp, 12 predicted proteins | sample 4126metaG_FD_203106 | JGI IMG/M metagenome (GOLD analysis project Ga0265314, IMG submission 203106) | Rhizosphere microbial communities from Carex aquatilis grown in University of Washington, Seatle, WA, United States - 4-1-26 metaG | ecosystem: Host-associated > Plants > Roots > Rhizosphere >... | reverse complement strand
CAAAGCCGCCTTCCCCATGATCCAGAAACTCTACGGCCCCGACGGCATGACCGCTTACTACGGCATCGTCGGCAAACGCATCATCTTCATCTACGGCTCAGACAACGTCACCATCGACTCTTCCATCACCGCCGCGCAGGGCGACACCGACACCCTCGCCGCCAATCCCCAGATTGCCGCCACCAAGGACCAGGTCGTCGCCAACCCCATCGCCGTCGCCTACCTGCCCATCGCGCGCTGGATCACCCTGGCCCAGTCCATCGTGGCGCCCGGCGGTGCAGCCCCCGCGCCCGGACCAAATATCACCAGCGCCCCGCCCATCGTCGTGAGCGCCGGCGTCTCCGGTACCACCATGTCGTTTGAAATGCACATTCCCCTGGCGACCATCACCGGCATCCGCGAAGCCGCCGAAGCAATGGACCGCGCCATGATGGGCGGCGGCGGCCCGCCTCCCGCGCCGCTCATGCCCTGAGCTGCCCATGCATCGACCCTTTGAACATGCAGTCATCGTCGGCTGTGGCCTGCTAGGCACATCCCTGGGCCTCGCCCTGCGCAATGCCGCCCTCGTAAGAACCATCACCGGTGTCGGCCGCCGCGGCTCGCCCTCCGTAAAGACGGCCCTCGATCGCGGCGCCATCGACCGTACCTCCGATGATGCGGCCCGCGCCGTTTCCGGCGCGCCGCTCGATGGCAGTCCCGCCGCCGTTTCCCCCGCGGACCTCATCATCCTCTGCACCCCCCTCCGCCAGTTCCCCGCCATCATGAAGGCCATCGCCCCCGCCCTCGCCAACGGCGCCATCGTCACCGACGTCGGCTCCGTCAAATCCCAGGTCGCCCAATGGGCCGCCGCGTTCCTCCCCGCACAAGCCCATTTCGTCGGCTCCCATCCCATGGCCGGGAGCGAGCAAAGCGGCCCCGATGCCGCCAAGCCGGATCTCTACCAGAACGCCCCCTGCATCATCTGCCCCAATCCCGCCGCTCCGCAAGCCACCGCCCGCATCGTCGACCTCTGGCAGGCCCTGGGCGCCCGCACCGCTGAAATCCCCCCCGATCTCCACGACCACTTCGTCGCCGCCATCAGCCATCTTCCCCACCTCACCGCCGCACTGCTGGTCAACACCGCCGCCGAAACCCCCGCCGCCCTCGCCCTCGCCGCCGGCGGGTTCCTCGACACAACCCGCATCGCCTCCAGTGACATCACCATGTGGACCGACATCCTCCTCACCAACAAGGACGCCATCCTGCAGGCGCTCGATCAATTCACAAACCACGCCGCCGCCCTGCGGAATGCCATCGCCGCCGGAGACTCTGCCGCCATCGCCAAAACACTCACCGATGCCCGCCAGGTCCGCGAAAAAATGCTCGACCGTCGCAAACCCGTCCCACCCCCAGGAGACGCATAACATGTCCGGTGGACTTTATTTCTGGATCATGCTCGCCGTCTTCCTCGGCTGTGTCGGAATCTCCGTCCTCCTCTGGATCATCTTTCGCATCGGTCACTGGCTCGAAAGAAAGCAGACCGGCGCCACCCACGGATTCCTCGAACTCCCCACCGAACTCCGCAAACCCCCGACGCCCCCAACCAAAAGTTCGTAACGCGCGCCGGCGGAATGACGAATGACGAAATGGCCCCGCCGGCGCATGTTTCGTCATTCGGTCACTTGAACATTCGAATTTGATTCGTCATTCGTGCTTCGTCATTCGTCATTCCCCGCAGGAATCACCGCACCTCAAACGTCGTCGTCACCACCGCCGTGATCTCCTTCTCCAGGCTCGTCGTATCATTGTTCCCCTCCGCACTCGTCGCCGACGACCCCTTCGGATTGATCTGCATCACCCCCATCTTCGCCTCCACCAGCCGCCCCAGCTTTCCGTTGGCATTCGTCACAATCTGCTCCGCCCGCGTCGTCGCATCCTTCGTCGCATCCGCCAGCATGTTGATCTTCAATTCCGACAGCTTGGTATACAGATAATTCGGCGACCCCGAATCAATCTCCACGTCCTCCTTGATTAGCGACGTCACGCTCCGCGACACCTCCGGCACCTTCTCCATATCCGTACTCTCAATCGTTACCGTCTGCGTCAGCACATACATCTCAATCTTGCTCGTCTCCACCACCACCGGTTGCACCCGCCCATCCGTCGCCTTTCCCTCCTCCCCCGTCGAAACCTCCTTGTGATACACCTTCGCCGTATTCACCGACGAAAACGTGATCTCCTTCTCCGGCACCCCCTTCTCCTTCAAAAACGCCGCCACCTTGTCCGCATTGGCCTTGAGCTTGTCATATGCCTTCACCAGGTCCTCATCCCGCGTCGTAATCGTTCCGCTCCAGGTGATCAGGTCCGACTCAATGCTCTTCTTCGCCGACCCCTTCACCTCGATCGTCTTGGGCTCCAGCTTCACCGAAAGATACGCCCACGCCAGGATTGCCACGCAGATGATGTTGGCAATCGCAAAGAAAAACCCGCCCACCTGCAGCGAGACAATCATCCGATTGCCCTTGGTCGAAGGCGGAACTTGTGCGGGTGAAACCGGTGCCGGGGATTCAGACATGATTGAGACTCCTTCTCAAAAAAAGACGCCGCTCCAGGCGCTCACACGACTATCGTCTCACTGCCCCACCCCGGATTAGAAATCAATTTTCGCGCAAAACTCGCCCGCCAAACGCTCAGGGGCGAAGCCCCGACAGTTAATAGCGGCAACTGTAAGGTTGCCGTTAAATACCTCCCAATTTCCGCGAGGGGCGAAGCCCCGGCACTTCGCGAGACCAATACCTCATGGCTTCGCGGTCTGGAGTGTATGATGCTCAGACCTGTTGCTCTAATACCTTCAAGAGGCATTTTTATGCAGATGGTTTGGTCGTTAATGTTCGCATTATGGCGCTACTTGCCCTGGGTGGCGATCGGCCTGATGGCCGGGTTGGCATTGCGAAAGCGGCGGGAATCGCGCTCCCTGATGTTGCAGGCAGCCGGTGCCTGCGGAACATTCCTTTTGGGCGCCGGGAAATGGGTGGTCGTTGAACTTCTTTTGCGGGGCCTCGGGGCCTCCGACAGATACACCAAGCCCGCCGACGCCATTTTCGAATTTCTCCTTTTCGTCGCCCTCGCCGCCTTCGCCGTCGGCTATTGCGCCGAACGCCTCAAGCGCAGCAACCGCGCCATCCAGGTCTCCGCCACCCCCGCCGACTGAAAACACCCTACCCAATTACCAGCTTCAGCGGCGAGGCGTTCGCTGCCAGCGCATCCCCGTCCCCCTCAAATACCGCCGTCAGTGTATGCGCCCCCGCCGCGCTATAACTCAGCGCCGGCAACGTCGCATCCCCACTTCCATCCAGCGTCAACGTCCCCAGCGCCTTCTTCCCATCCATAACCACAACCGAATCGCCCGCCACATTGCTCACCCCAGGCGCAAGAACCGCCACATGCACGTCCAGATTAAACGTCTGGTTATGCGGAATGGTCCCCGCCACGCTCGGGGTAAGCGTCACCGATGTCTTATCCTTGCCGACTGCCAACGCCGCATTGGACGATGTGCTCCCCTCAAAATCCGTGTCGCCCGAATAAACCGCCTTGACCGTGTGCTTAGCGATCCCAAGCAGCAGTTGGGAAAGGCCCGCCGAGCCGTTCCCGCCCAGCGTGTCCATTCCAAGCTGTGATGCCCCGTCATAGAAAGTCACCACGCCCGTGGGTGTCCCCGCCGCCTTGGTCTTCACGGCCGCCATCAAGTCCAGTCCCTGCCCGAAGACCAGCGTCTTCGCGTTAACCGCGAGGGATATCGACGTCGTCGCCTGATGCACCACCAGCGTAAAAGCCGGCGACGTGGCCGCCGAATGATTCAGGTCGCCCGGATACGTCAGCATCACCTGGTGCGAGCCCGCATGAATCCCCGTCAGCGCAAATTTCACCGCCCCGGTCGCCGTAAGCGTCGCCGTCCCCAGCACCGTGTTCCCCGCGTCCACCAGGCTCACCACCCCGGTAAACGGAATCGTCTTGCCCGCATCCGACGTCAGCGTGCTCGAAATGCTGATCGTCTGCCCAAACGTGGAGGCCGCCACGCGCGGCGCCGCAACATGCGTCGCCCCCGGCGTAATACTTTCCGTAAACTGCGCCGCCGCCACGCCAGGCGCGCTCAGCCCCAGCGTATACGTCCCCGCCGCCGACAGCGTCTCCTTGCTGAACGTCGCCACCCCCTTCGACGCCTTGGCAGTCAGCGTCGCCGCCCCGCCAAAATTTCCGCCCCCGGGCCCCGCCACGATCGACAGCACCACCGCCGCACTCGCCTCCGTCCCGGTCGTCAGCACATTCCCGAACTGATCCTCCAGATCCACCACCAGCGGCCCCATCGCCCCGCCCACCACCGCCGCCCCCGGCTGGCTCGCAATCACAAGCTGCCCGCTCCCCGCATCCGCCGCCACGATGACATTGCCCGATTTGGCCGTCGTCAGCACCCCGTCGCTCGCCGTCAGGGTGTACGTCCCCGCCTTGGCCAGAGATAAACCGCTGAATGTCGCCACGCCGTTGACCAGCGCCGCCGTCGTGGTCCCGCCCAGCGTCGCCCCGCCCGCATTTCCCGTCAGCGCAATCGTGACCATCGAATTCTCCCCCGTCACCACATGGTTCCCGGAATCCAGCACCTCCACCGTCAGCCCCAGGCTTGCGCCCGCCGTCACGCTCGCCGGCGGCCCCTGCAGAAACGCCAGATGCGTCGCCGGCGGCCCAATCGTGATCGGCCCGGAGAAAAACGTCTTGTCCGCCGCATTGCTGTCCACATCCCCGCCCGCATCCACTAGCGTCGCCGCCAGGTAGTACGTCCCCGCCGCCAGCGTCCCCGGCACGGTAAACGACCCGGTAATCGGCACCGTCGTCTGCCCCGGGTTCAGCACTATCCCCCCCGTCACCGTCCCCGCCAAAACATCCCCCTTGCCCAGCTGCGCCGCGCCCTTCTCCAGCTCAAACGTCACCGTATATGTCCCATCCGCAGCCGATGGCCCTGCATTGCTCAGCGCGAACGACAGCGGCGCCGAGTCCCCCGCAATCATCGCCGTAGGCAGCGCCGGCGTGGAAGCAAACTGCCCGCTCAAATCCGTCAGCACCTGCCCCGTCACCGTCCCCGCCACAGGGATGCTGAAATTCGAGACCAGCGGATCGTTGCTCGGAATGACAATGTTGCCCGAGTATTGCCCCGCGGCCGCCGTAAGCATCGACACCGACAGCGTCGCCGACTCCCCCGGCGCAAGCGTTGACGCAGGCGCGGCCCCATTCATCGTAAACCCCGCGGGAAACGTGATCGTGCTCAGGTTCAGCGGCAACGACCCATTGTTACGAATCGTAAACACCTGGTGCGTATCAGTCGTGGCGACTTTGACGTTCCCAAAGCTGATCGCCGAATCCTGCCCGCTGGCGATCGTCGCAAACCCCTCCACCACGCCAATGACCGGCGTAATCGCCGCGACCTCAACATCCAGCCGATAGTGCGTATCACCACCGCCCGCACGTTCCACCCCGATGTAATACGTCCCCGCCTGCAGCGACGCATTGATCTCCGCTGGCGTGCTGCCAGAGAACGCCAGCCCCGTCCCATTCGAATCCTGCAGTACCAGGCTCACCTGCCCGCCGATCGCCGGCGTCGCAGTTATGTGAATCGATTGCGCCGAGGTTAACGTGAATCTGTAGAAATCATCCGAATCCAGTGGCGAGGAGAGCTCCGGCGTATTGGCCCCCGCGTTCACAAACTCCGTCAGCGATATCGACCCGGTCAGCGTCCCCAGATCGCGCGCCGTGGCAAAGTCCCCGCCCGCCGTATCCGTGGGCGGCGTCGCCCCATTCATTACCACCATCAGCCCGCCGGCACTTACGCCCGTCAGACCCAGCGACTGTCCAAAAATCAAATCGATCTTCCCATCGTTATTGATGTCCGCCGCCACCGGGTCCAGCGGCACCTCCATCCCGCCAAACGACAGCGGTGGCTCCAGCGTCGTAAAATGCCCATCCCCCGTGCTCGCCAGAATATTCCAGTTATCGCCGTAATATCCCACCAGGTCCGGCAGGTGATCCCCTGTGTAATCCAGCAGCGCATCCGGCGGAATTGTCTGATCCCGACTGAGGTAAATGGTCCTGCCAATACTCGTATCGATCGGCGGCCCAAACGCCCGCCCCGTCGTGTTCAGCAGCACCTCCAAAACGCTCCCCGTGTAAATCAAATCCAGCTTCCCGTCCCCGTTAACATCCGCCAACCCCGGATAACTCCCTGCCGTCACCGAACCCGATGGCGCCGGCACCAGCCCCGTGCTGTCAAAAACCCCGCCCCCGTGGTTGAAATATATCGACGTCTGCTCCGCCCCATTGCTCGCCGTAAAACGATCCACCACCAGGTCCGGCAGATGGTCCCCGTCCACATCCTCCACCAGCCGCGAGCTGTCATACGATGCCACCGACGTAAACGCGATCTGCTGGGTCTCGGTAAACCCCGCGTTCCCGTTGTTCTTCAAAATATGCAGCGTCACGCTGTTGCTCGTCCCCAACCCGCCCTCCACCAAAATCATGTCATTCACGCCGTCGCCCGTCAGGTCCGGCGTCAGCAGCGGATCCTTCGCCCCATTGATTCCGAGTGCAATCGTCGGCATCCCCCCAGCGAACGTCGCCGAATGAAAACTCTGCGTAAACGTCCCGTTCCCCGCCCCGCGAAACACAAACATCGAGGACGCCACCGTCGAACTGCTCACCGTCCCCGAGCTATATGCCACGATGTCCGCATTGGTATCCGAAGACAACTGCCGCATCGCCAGCAGCGTGAGGTTGTCCGTCGTATCACTAAAACTCGGCGTCGCGTTGTACTTTCCGTTCGCCTGCCCCTTGAACACAAACAGCCCCTGCGCCGACGACGAAAAAAGCCTCCCGCTCACGACCAAATCCGGGATCCCATCCCCGCTCAAGTCCTGCTGAAACGACGCATTGGACACGTTCGCCAGTTTCAAAAACCCCGCCAGCAGGTCCGTCGTCACCGCCGCCCCAAACGTTCCATCCCCATTCCCCGGATACACCGTAAACGCCGTCCCATTCTCCAAAAAAACATCCGTCTTCCCATCACCATTCTGATCGAACAGCGTCAACGTCGGCGTCGATATCGAAACACCAAGGCTGATCGGCGCCGGCGCGGTGAACGTCCCATCCGCCTGCCCCAGAAAAATGTCCACGAAAAATTTGTGCGTGGTGACCGACCCCCCATCATTGCGCAGCACCGCCACATCCGGCCGCCCATCCCCGTTGATATCCCCCACCACCACCTGATCGATCACCGGCAACGGCGCCGCCTGCGGTATCGCATACCGTGCAATCTGATACTCCCGCGACGACCCATCCGCGTTCATCAACAGCGCCGACACCGCCGCCACCGAAGAGAGCGCCCCAACCTCATTCCCATATTCCACGATCATGTCCCCCATACCATCCCCATTCAGATCCATCTGCGGAACTCCATTCAAACCGCCAGGCCCCGCAACGATCACCGGATTCGCCCCCAGCGGCGTGAACAACGCCACCCCAAACGGATCCCCCGTCAGCATCACCCGAGGCTCCAGCCAATCCAGCCCCGCGCGCACCGCCATCGACAGCATCCCCGCCCTCCGCCGCGCCAGCTTCCGCCGAGTGCCTGCCCCATCCACAATCCGCGTCCAACCCATAGCCTGTTCGTGCTGTGCGCGCATGATGCTGCTTCCTCTCAACAAGTGTGTCTTCTTATGCTGTCCACATTTCCCACAACGCGAGCCGGTGATCCCCCGAGTCATACGCCCCCCACCCACCCCCGTCAAGCCGCCCCCTTACGCCTTCCGCCGCGCCTTCCACGTCCCCGTCAGCACCACAGTCGTAAGCCCCTGCGAACTCCCCGGCACATCCACCTCCGTCGAGGGCATCCGCCACTTCCCCTCCATCTCCTTCCCGTCCGCGCTCACCTTCCCCATATGCAGAATCGCCGGGTGCGCCCTGCCCGTATCGATCACCACCTTGTACCGGTCCGCCACCTGCTCCAGCCCCAGCCGCGACCGCTCATGCATCAGCCGCAACTTCGGCTGCAATTTCTTAAACCCAAACGTCTCCCCCTTGATCCGCCCCTTGATCGTCCCCGCCTCCGGAAACCCCGTCCGCACATCATCCTGCACCGTCCCGCTCACCATCCCCAGCCACCCCTGCTTGAGCGTCATCGTAAACCTCACCACCTCCCCCGCCACCTGCGGCGCCGCGTCACTCTCATCCACCACATACTCCCCTTCCCAGTTCCCGGAAATATTCATCGCCTACTCTCAGCTCTTAAAACGTTTCGTCATTCAGCCATTCGTCATTCGAATTTGATTCGTCATTTGTCATTCGTGCTTCGTCATTTCCCCATCTTATCTTCCAGCTTCTCACTTCTGACTTCCGTCTTCTCCCCTTCTCTTCCAAACTGCTCCCGCGCCCAGCTCCACGCCGCCACCGTCCTGGGAAACCCCACCGTATTCATCCCCTGCAAGATCGCCTGCTCCACCTCCGCCTCACTCGCCCCCGCCTCCATCGCCCGCCGCACATGGCTCTTGAGCGCCGACTCCAGCCCCGCACCCACCGATATCCCAATCTTCACCAGCTCACACTCCTTCTTCCCCAGCGGCCCCGCCGCCAGCGACGCCTCCGCCACCATCTCATGCGCCCTCCCAATCGCCGGAAACCTCCCCACAAACGCCTTATAAGTCCCTGGCACCTTCCCCTTCCCCGCATCCCCATGCTGACCAGAATTGTTCACAGCCAACCTCCAACAACCCCCGCATCCTACCCCAAACTCACCCTTTGGTCCTCAGTTCCCAATCCCGCAACTCCCCTTCGCCCCGTTCGTCATTCCATCATTCGTCATTTGAATTTGATTCGTCATTCGTCATTCGTGCTTCGAATTTTTCCATTTGGTCATTGATTGGTCATTGGCCATTGGCCATTGTCACGTGGGGCAGTCTCATTTCCTCCCCCTCTTGACCCCACGCCCGCCATCCCTATGATGAATCTCTCGAGCACCAGTAGCTCAGTTGGCAGAGCAGCTGACTCTTAATCAGCGGGTCCTAGGTTCGAGCCCTAGCTGGTGCAGTGGGTTTTTGGCATAAAAACGTTGATTTTACAAGCTGAAATGAGTTGATCGCGAAAGTGAATTTGGCGTAGAGATACGCCAAAAAACGCCCAAAACCGCCAAAAACATATCGCCAGCATATCGCCAGATAGGGCCGTACCGCTCTCCCGAAAGGGGTTTACTGGTGCGGATTAAATTCTCGGTCAAGGCTCTCGAAGGCATATCGCCACATAGCGCCAAGAAAATTTATGCCTATGACACAGAGGTGCGGGGGCTCGTTTTGGAGGTGACTCCGAACGGGAATAAAACGTTCCAGCTATACCGATGGGCGTTCGGCCGGCCGATGCGAATCAAGCTCGGTCTCTTCGGCGAAATCAGCATCGATGCCGTCCGCCGCATGGCGGCCGAAAAGATCGCCATGATCGCTCAGGGCCAGAATCCCCAACTCGCCAAGCAAGAGGCCAGGGCGGAACCGACCTTCGGTGAACTCTTCGCCGCGTACATTGAAAAATACAAAAAGCCCCGGCGCCCGAAATCGTGGGAGCAAGACCAAAACAATTACGATCTTCACCTGGCCGGATGGAAGGCCAGGCGCCTCTCAGAAGTCACCAGAGACGCCGTGGCGGCCTTGTCGGCCAAGGTTGGGGCGAAACACCCCTACCTGGCCAACCGCCTCTTGGCGCTGATTTCTACCATGTTCAATCAAATCCATAACATCGGAATCGCCTACGATGGTCCGAATCCCGCCAAAGGCGTCCAAAAATGGCCGGAACAAAAACGGGAAAAGTACATCGCGCCGGACGCCATGCCTAAATTCTTTGCCGCGCTGGACGAGTTGCGGGACGAGGCTACCGCCGATTTCTTCCGTATCGCCTTATTTACCGGGCAGCGGCGGGCCAATGTTCAGGGGATGCGGTGGGATCAAATCGACCTTGACCGCGGCTTGTGGGTTATCCCAGATACGAAAGCGAACCGGCCGCACACCGTTCCGCTCGTTGCTGAGGCCGTAGCGGTCCTACGGCGGCTCCGCAAGGCTACGGATGGCCCGTGGGTATTCCCCTCGCCGTTCTCAGAGAGCGGGCATATCGTAGAGCCCAAAAAGGCGTGGAAAGCGGTTCTGACAAAAGCTGGATTAACCGGACTGCGGTTGCACGATTTGCGGCACACGCTGGCCAGTTGGCAGGCTGCGGCCGGGACATCCCTGGCGATCATCGGCAAGGGCTTAGGTCATACCCAAGTTTCCACCACGCAACGCTATGCACACCTTGATTCGGATCCCGTGCGGGAGGCCATGAGCCGGGCCATAAAGGGTATGACGGATGCGGGGAATAAAAAGAAGAAGTCCCCTTAGTGCACATCGGAAGGCCTTAATTTTTGCAAGCCGCTCAGCCCTATATATTTAAGGCCACGGTGAACGTATCGATATCGAAATTAGTTTCCTGGAATTCGTGAGAATAAGGAACTACTGCAAGAATCATATCGTTTTCTCTTGGGTGAGCAAAGAAATGAACGCAAGCAGGCCGCCTCGATTGGAGTGCATATGCCCCGTTTTGCTAGCGGAAGTTCCTCTCGACTTTCAAGCCCTAACCTGACGATTATCGTGGTCGTGGCTTTAGTGGTCGTGTTGGCAATCGTTGCAGTCGTTTACCACCGACCCATGGACGCCGATATTGATTCTAGCGGGGTCCAAGTGCGTTTGCCGCCAGCAGCGAATCCTACCCCCGCACCTGAAGGCCGCGCCTTTGCGTCTGATTCGATGTCGCGATAAGCTTTGGACGAGTTCAAAGAGATTTTTTTACGGGAGTTGAGGCATTGATTACAGTCCCGACCGTACTCGTTATGGGCGCTGGCGCCAGCATAGACTTCGGTTTTCCATCCGGCTGGGAGCTGTTTCAAGATATCGCACATAAAGCCGAGCATGATTGGCCCGTCCTGGCCGATATTTCTCCAATGGCCGGAGACTTAAAAAGATTTGCACAAGCGCTTACGAAAAGCGGCCAGTGTTCCGTAGATTCATTCCTCGAACGCCGCGAAGACCTGGTAGAAATTGGAAAACGCGCGATCGCTCTAGCGCTAATCCCAAAGGAGCGGGAGATTTCTCTATTTAGCGAATCCACTACAAAAGGGTGGCTTCCCCGAATGTCGTGGTATAGGCACCTTTTTCAAAAGATGGATTGCCGCCCCGGCGACTTTCATGCCAACAATATCTCGTTCATAACTTATAATTACGACAGGTCGCTTGAACACTTCCTGACAACAGCGTTAGCCAGCAACTACAGAATTACGCATGACGCCGCGTGGAAAGCCGTTATGGCCCTGAACATTATCCACGTTCACGGGCAGCTTGGGGCTTACTCGCCGATAGGCTCCGGCAACGGACGGCTATACACAGACACATTTTCTCCGCATGAGTTATCATTGGCGGCGGCGGGCATACAAGTGATACATGAACATAATGATACCACTAAAATCGATGCGACAAGGAAATTGCTCAAAAATGCCAAACGTATATGCTTCCTAGGATTCGGTTACGACCTCGTATCGCTGGAACGCCTAGAAACAAAGCAACTTCCTTTAGGTATAGACGTGGTTGGCTCCTGCTATAAAATTCCCGACTCAAAGAAATCTTCACTCGGTAACATTATTCCAAATATTAGGTGGGCTGACCCGGCGCGGCTCTGCCTAGACGTTCTACAGAATGAATTCCCACTGGTTTAGCAACCCAAGCTGATCCGCCCCCACCTGGCCGGCGCTCTTAAGCTTTCTTTTTCGGTTTGGGGTCCAGTTTGGCCCGGAAGTCGTCAAGCGCTTCCTCGATAATCGACGTGGCGGTACGGCGAAGGGCTGACGCGTGGGATTTGAGCCAGGCGAGTTGGTCGGATTCTAGCTTAATGGTAATTGGCTTTTTCATTCTCGAATAATACCTTCCCTTATGGGCCGCCGTCAATATGTGTGCCCGCACAGTAATATTCGCTTGCACGCGTACGTACACGTACGTATACTGTCTCCTGTTCCGTCCGATAAACCGCATGTTGCGGTGGTTCGCGGCGGAACGCGATTCATTAGGAGGCCAGGTAATGGCAACCAAGGAAAAAAAGGCAACACCCGTCGACATCTTTGACCGGCTGTCTCGCGACGATCTGGCCCACGTTCACAATCTAGTGGGCCAGATTGTTGGAATTGTGCGGAGCGAAGCGCTTGCTGACGGGGCAAACTCAATCATGCTTGGGATTGGGGAATCCGACGCGCCGGGATCCACTCAAATGCTGGACGTGATCCACATTCCTTTGGCTTGATCTAGACTAATTACCAATGACCTAGGGCCGGCACCCCGCCGGCCTTTTTTGCGCGCATTAGAAATCCGAAAACTTTTCCGGCGAAACACGCTGCTTGTCTGGCATATACATTGTGGAGTGTGGTAAACCCCGCCACTTCTCTGACATATAGATTGACGGGATTGTTTTCGGATTTTCTCGGTAAAAAGCCAGACTGCTCTGGCATATACGATAGAAGCCCATTGGAGAATTGATGCAGCCTAGAAATAACAAACTTCTTACGCGAGCCGAAGCTGCCGAATTCCTGCGAGTGAGCCGGCAGTTTCTTTGCGACAACCACCATGGGATATGGTGGACAAAAAGCGATTCGCAACGTTCGCAATCATCTCCCTGGCTAACCAAGCTGGTATATGGAAAAGCGACA
>Ga0265314_10004566_pt1 | contig 12781 bp, 1 predicted proteins | sample 4126metaG_FD_203106 | JGI IMG/M metagenome (GOLD analysis project Ga0265314, IMG submission 203106) | Rhizosphere microbial communities from Carex aquatilis grown in University of Washington, Seatle, WA, United States - 4-1-26 metaG | ecosystem: Host-associated > Plants > Roots > Rhizosphere >... | reverse complement strand
TCGAATTGTGTCCGATACCCCTTGTAAGCTTCTACAAGACAGAACTTTGCAAGTTTGTGTTTCTTATTTTTCAAATGTTACGCGATTGGTGTGGGAAGTGCATTTAGCTGACTGCGTAGGCTGCTATTGCGACGTATCTGCGCGGAGTCGAACGGTTTATGTCGAGCGGGGCTGGGATTCCAAATCGCGCAAACGGGCTGCTGGGCTTGCTCCTGATCGGGGCGTTCGGCGCGGCGAATGCCTACGCGTTGTCTTCCGGCGACCATGTTGTGCAAGGCGGCGCGACCGTCGTACACAACGGCGCGAATATGACGGTCACGGCGCTCTCCGGCAAAACCATCGTCAACTGGCAGAGCTTCGGCGTCGACGCGGGTTCGATCACGCGTTTCAATCTGCCCGGTGCGAATTCGGCGATCCTGAATCGCGTGCTGGGTTCCGATCTTTCGCGCATCGACGGTTCGCTGCTTTCGAACGGGCGCGTGTACCTGATCAATCCCAACGGAATCGTGGTCGGCAAAAATGGAGTGATCCAAACCAACGGCTTTGTGGCCAGCACGCTGGATGTGAGCAACGCCGAATTCATGAAGGGCGGCAGCCTGACCTTCAGCGGAGATTCCACGGCACCCGTGGTGAACCTGGGTTCGATCGAAGCGATCAGCGGCGACATCTACATGATCGCGCACCGCGTCGAAAATCAGGGGCGCCTGGACGCGCCGAACGGCACGGTGGGCCTCGCGGCGGGGCAGCAGGTGATTCTGGTGCAGTCGGGCTACGAGCGCCTGGCGGTGCGGCCCGGCGGGACGAAGAGCGACGACACGGGGATCGTGAATTCGGGCACGATTGAGGCCGCGGCGGCGGAACTCAAGGCCCACGGCAACATTTATGCGCTGGCGATTAACAACACGGGCATCATCCGCGCGACCGGCGCACAGAACATCAACGGACACATCCTGCTGCGGGCCGACGGCGGGCGCGTCGAAAGCAGCGGCGAGCTCAGCGCGAAGAACGGCTCCAAAGGCGGCGACATTCAGGTGCTGGGCAAGGAAGTCGGCATTTTGGGCAGCGCGACGGTCGATGCTTCGGGCGAAAAAGGCGGCGGCACGATCAACATCGGCGGCAATGCGCAAGGCCTGGGCCCGCTGCCAAACGCGCAACGGACGCTGATCTCCAATCAGGCGCGGATCAGCGCCGACGCGCTGACGCTGGGCAACGGCGGCAAGATCATCATCTGGGCGGACCTAGGCACGGGCTTTTACGGCAGCCTGAGCGCGCAGGGCGGGCGGCTTGGCGGTAACGGCGGCTACGCGGAAGTCTCCGGCAAGCAGTGGGTCGACTTCGGCGGCACGGTGAACCTGCTGGCGGTCAACGGCAAGACCGGCAGCCTGCTGCTCGATCCGAAAAATATCATCGTCCAGATTGCCAATCCGGGCGGCGGCGCGGTCAACCGGCCGGGCGCGGCGTCGCTGAACGCGTTCGCGACGAACCCCGCGGAGACGAGTTGGATCACGCCGGCGCAGTTGATCACGCTGCTCAACGCGGCGGCGGTCACGTTCCAGGCGAGCAACGACATCACCTTCAGCGATGCGGTCGCGGCGACGGCGGGCAATTTCAGCCTGACGCTGCGCGCCGGGCGCAGCATTCTGATGAATGCGGACCTGACGCTGCGCGGCGCGTTCACCGCCACGGTCAATGACGCTGGCGCGACGGCGGCGCAGCGCGATCCGGGCGCGGGCGTTTTCACGATGGCCGCGGGCACGACTCTCGACACGAGCCTGAACAACAGTGCGGTTTCGATCACCACGGGCCTCGGCCCCGGCGGCACGGCTTCGGGCGACATTACGCTGGCGAACATCAAGGCGGGCACCGGGACGATTACGGTGACGCAGGGCGGGCTGACGGCGGGCAGCGACATTCTGAGGGCGTCGAGTTCCGACGTGCTGACGGCGCAAAATATCGTGCTGAATGTTTCGAATGCCGCCGGCACCGGCGGCGTGGGCGCGGCGGGCGCGCCGATCAATGTGAAGGCCACGAATCTGGAAGCGCTGGGACGCCTCGGCGGGGTGTACCTGAGCGCGAAGCAGAACGTGAATATCGGCGGCGCGGGCGCGCTGACGGGTATTTCGACGACCAACGGTGGCGCGCTCTCACTCGACGCGGGCAGCTTCAACATCACATCGACGGAAGCGGTTTCGACGGCGCCGGGCAACAACCTCGATGCGGGTTCCATGAGCATCACGACGACCGGCAGCATCGGTTTGACGAGCGTGACGACGACAGGCGGCGCGGCGACGGCGACCAACCCGGGGCGGGCGGGCGGCGCGATCACGATCAGCGGGTCGTCGGTTTCGATCACCGGTGCGCTGATTGCATCGGGTTCGGCGGGCGCCGGCGTGAACCAGAATGGCGGCAACGCGGGGGCGGTTTCGATCACGGGCACGTTGGGCACGGTGAGCACGGGCGCGCTGACGGTTTCGGCCGGCGCGGTGACGGGCACCGGCGTGGCGGGCACGGCGGGGAGTCTCACCATTAATGGCGTGGGGATTACGACCGGCACAATCGTGACGACCGGCGGGTTGAAGGGCAACGGCGGCAATGTGATTTTGAACAGCAGCGCGGCGCTTTCGGTGGGCGGCACGCTGACCACCAGCGGCGGCGCGGGCAGCACGAGCGACGGAGCGAACGCGGGCAACGTGACGCTTTCGGGCACGACGGTCGGTGTGACCGGACTGGTGACGATGAGTGGCGGCGCGGGCAACACGGGTACTTTTGCCGGCGGCAATGCGGGCGCACTTTTGATCACGGCTTCGAGCGACGTAACGCTGGCCGCGGTGACGGTGCAGGGCGGCGCGGGCGTGACCAGCGGCCTGGGCGGCGCGGCGGGCAGCATCAATGTCAGCGGCGTTGGCATCGTGACGGGCACGCTCCTCACGACCGGCGGCGCGAACGCCAACGGCGGCAACGTGACGTTGAACGGGACAGGCGTGGTCAACTTGGGCGCGAACACGCTCACGACCAGCGGCGGCGCGGCGAACACGAACAACGGCTTCAAGGCCGGCGCGGTTACGATCAACGGCAGCAACGTGACGACCGGCGCGATCACGGCGAGCGGCACCGCAGGGAATGGCGGCACGAACAATGGCGGCGACGCGGGCCTGATCAAGGTCACGGGAACGGGCACTTTGAATCTCGGGGCGCTGACGAGCCAGGCCGGCGCGGCTGTAACGGGTGGAAACGGTGGCGCGGCGGGCGGCGTGAATGTCAGCGGCGTGGGGATTACGACGGGACTGATTCAGACGACGGGCAACGCGAAGGCCAATGGCGGTGCGGTGGTAATCAATGGGACTGGCGCGGTCTCCGTCGCCGGCGCGATCACGACGACGGGCGGTGTCGGTGCGACGAGCGCCGGTGCGAACGCAGGCAACGTCACGATCAACGGCACGACGGTCGGCATCACCGGAACCGTGACGCTAAATGGCGGCGCGGGCAACGGCGGTGCGAACGGGGGCGGCAACGCGGGCGCGTTGCTGATCACCGGTTCGAGTGACGTGAACATCGCGGCGCTGACTGTGCAGGCGGGCGTGCCGGTGGGCGCGGGCCTCGGCGGCGGCGCGGGCAGCATCGCGGTCAACGGCGTGAACATCACCGGCACCGGCACGATCACGACGGCGGGCGCGGCGAATTCGAATGCCAATGGCGGCAGCGTACTCCTGAACGGAACCGGCGCGGTCAACCTGGGCGCGAATACGATTTCAACGTCCGGTGGCACGGCGGTGGCCACGAACAACGGCTTCAAGGCCGGGACGCTTACCATTAATGGAACGAATGTCACGACCGGCGCGCTCACGGCATCCGGCAGTGCGGGCAACGGCGGGACTTCGGCCGGCGGCGACGCGGGGCTGATCAAGATTACGGCCAGCGGCGCGGTGAGCACAGGCGCACTAACCAGCCAGGCCGGCGGCGGCGTGAGCACCGGATTGGGCGGCGCGGCGGGCGGCTTGAATATTTCCGGCGCGAGCATCACCACCGGCACGCTGCTGACCAGCGGCGGCGCGAACGCGAACGGCGGCGACATCCTGCTGGCCAGCACAGGGCTGGTGACGACCGGCGCGGGCACGATTGCGGCTTCAGGCGGTGCGGCGACGACGCACGACGGCTTCAAGGCCGGCGCGGTGACGATTAGTGGGACGACGATCACGTCGACCACAATCACGGCGTCGGGCAGCGCGGGCAACGGCGTGAACCAGAACGGCGGCGACGCCGGACTGATCAAACTCACGGGCTCGAGCACGATCAATGTGGGGGCGCTGACGAGTTCGGCGGGCGGCGCGGTCGGCACGGGAACGGGCGGGGCGGCCGGCGGCGTGAATATCTCCGGCGGCGCGGGCGCCACGACGCTCGTGATCGTTACGACCGGCGGCAACAAAGCGCTGGGCGGCGCGGTGACGATCAACAGCGCGGGCGCGATCCAGACCGGGAACATCACCAGCACCGGCGGCGGCCTGACCAATGCCGGGGCAATTACACTGAATTCGACCACGAGCACGGTTGTCGCGGGAATCGTGACGGCCAATGGCGGTGCGGCGGTGACCAGCGATGGCGCCAAGGGCGGCGCGGTGACTCTGGGCGGTACGAACGTGACGACGACGTCGATCACGGCTTCGGGCAGCGCGGGCAACGGCGTGAACCAGAACGGCGGCGATGCGGGACTGATTCAAGTCACTGGTACGGGCAACTTGAATCTGGGCGCGCTGACGAGTCAGGCCGGTGCGGCGGTTGGGACGGGCAACGGCGGCGCGGCGGGCGGCGTGAATGTCAGCGGGGTGGGCATTACGACCGGCCTGATCCTGACGACTGGCGGCGCGAAGGCCAACGGCGGCGCGGTGAGCCTAAATGGAACTGGCGCGGTCAGCGTGGCCGGTGCGATTACGGCGAGCGGCGGTGCGGGACTTTCGAGCGCGGGCGCGAACGCGGGCAACGTCACGATCACCGGCACGACCGTGGGCGTGACGGGCAACATCGCGCTGAACGGCGGCGCGGGCAATTTGGGCACCAGCGCCGGCGGCAATGCCGGCGCGCTTTTGATCACGGCTTCGAGCGATGTGACGCTGGCGGCGCTGACGTCGCAAGGCGGCGCGGGCGTGGTCAGCGGGCTGGGCGGCGGCGCGGGCAGCATCACGGTCAACGGTGTGGGCATCGTGGCGACCACCATCACCACGACGGGCGGCGCGAACGGTAACGGCGGCAACGTGCTGCTCAACGGTACCGGCGTCGTGAACCTCGGCGCGAACGCGATTTCGACCAGCGGCGGCGCAGCGAACACGAATAACGGCTTCAAGGCCGGCACGCTCACTATTAATGGAACAAACGTGACGACCGGCGCGCTCGCCGCATCAGGCAGCGCGGGCAACGGCGGGACGGCGACGGGGGGCAACGCGGGACTGATCAAGATCACCGCGAGCGGCAGCATTACCACGGGCACGGTGGCCAGCCAGGCCGGCGGCGGCGTGACGACGGGTCTCGGTGGCGCGGCCGGCGGTGTGAACTTCTCCGGCGTGGGCATCACGGCCACCACGATCACCACAACCGGCGGCGGCAATGCGGTGGGCGGCGACGTGGTCCTGAATGCCACGACCGGCGTACTCAATCTGGCCGCCAACACGATCACCACGAGTGGTGGCGCCGCGAACACAAGCAACGGCTTCAAGGCGGGTGCGGTAACGCTGAGCGGTACGAACATCACAGCCGGCGCGATTACTGCGAATGGCTCTGCCGGAAATGGCGGCGTCAACAATGGTGGCGCCGCGGGTCTGATCCAAGTCACGGGCAGCGGAACGGGCGTGGTCGGCTTGGGCGCGTTGACGAGCCAGGCCGGCGCGGCCGTGGTGGGCGGAACTGGCGGCACGGCGGGCGGTGTGAGCGTCTCCGGCGTAAGCATTGCGACGGGCCTGATCCAGACGACGGGGAATGCGAAGGCCAACGGCGGCAACGTGAACTTGAATGCCAGCGGCGCGGTCAGCGTGACGGGTGCGATCACGGCGACCGGCGGCGTTGGTTCGACCAGCGCGGGCGCGAACGCGGGCAGCGTGACGATCGCAGGCTCCACGGTCGGCGTGACCGGAACCATCACCCTGAACGGCGGCGCGGGCAACGGCGGTGTGAACAATGGCGGCAATTCGAATGCACTCCTGATCAACGCGACGAGCGATGTGACGCTGGCGGCGCTGACGGTGCAGGGCGGCGCGGGCGTAACCAGCGGCTTGGGCGGCGCGGCGGGCAGCATCACGATCAACGCGGTGGGAATCACGGGTTCCGGCGCGATCACCACGACGGGCGGCGGCAATGCGAACGGCGGCAACGTGCTGCTCAATGGCTCCGGCGTGGTCAATCTGGGCGCGAACACGATCACGACCAGCGGCGGCGCGGCGAACACGCATGCGGGCTTGGCGGCCGGAACGATCACCATTAATGGAACGAACATCACGACCGGCGTGTTGACCGCGTCGGGCACCGCGGGCAACGGCGCGGCCAACAACGGCGGCAATGCCGCGCTGATTAAGCTCACGGCCAGCGGCACCGGTGTCATCAGCACCGGCAATCTGTTCAGTCAGGCAGGCGCGGCGGGCGGCGCGGGCGCGGCTTCAGGCGGCAACGCGGGCGGACTGAATCTGTCGGGCGTGAGCATTACCACAGGCACGCTGACCACCAGCGGCCTCGGGATCAAGGCCCTCGGCGGCGCTGTGACCGTGAATGGCAGCGGCGATGTGAGCGTGGGCACGATCGCCACCACCGGCGGCGCGGGCAGCACGAGCATCGGGCGCGCGGGTGGCGCGGTCTCCTTGACTGGTGGCACGCTGACCACGGCAGCAATCACCACCGGTGGCGGCGCGGGCAATGGCGCGTTTGACGGCGGCGCGGCCGGGACCATTACACTGACGGCGAACGGTTCGACGCCCACGCTAACGCTGGGCGGCAACCTGCAGTCCATCGGCGGCTTGCGCGGGGGCGCGGGAAACGCCGCCGGCGCGGGCGGCACGATTACCGTTACGGGCAATTCACTGATGGCCGCGACGCTGACCATCGATGCGCGCAGCGGCGGCGGCTTGGGTATCGATGGCAACGTGGTCTTCAACGGCAAGCTCGACCGCACGGGCGCGGGCACGGTGGACCTGAGCATACTGGCGGGCAACGGCGACATTTCGATCAACGCGGTGATTGGCAGCACGCTCGCGCTGCGCAATCTGAGCCTCACGGGCAACGACCTGACGCTGGGCGGCGCGGGCAGTTCGGGCGCGGCGGGCTTGAGCGGCACGGTGACGCTGACGGCGTCGAACGCGGGCGCGGACACGGGTTCGATCACCACCAACGGCGTTGTGAATTCGACCGGCGTGCAGAGCTACGGCGGCGCGGGCATCGCGACGACGCTGGGCGGCGACCTGACCACGGCCAATAACAACATCACGCTGAGCGGCCCCGTGACGCTGACGACGGGCGTAAATATTTTCGCGGGAACGGGCACGGTGCTGTTCAACTCGACGGTGAATCTTGGCGCGAACGCACTGAGCGTGCAGGCCGACGAGATCAACTTGAGCGCGAATGTCTCCGGCTCTGGCGCAATCACCTTCAAGCCCGCCACGGCCGGCCTGGGAATCACAATTGGCGGCGCGACCAACGACGCGAACCTGAACCTGACCGGCGCCGAGATCGCCTTCCTGCAGGCGGGACTCTCCTCTATTACCATCGGGCGCAGCGACGGCACGGGCACGGTGACGCTCTTCTCCGATGTGGCCAATGGCGGCGCGAATCCCTTTAAGAGCGCGGTAACGATCGCGGGCGCAGGCACCTTGGTCGGGCCGAACCTCGCCGCGACCTGGAACATTACGGGCGCAAACGCGGGCGACCTGAATGGGATCTTCTCCAATGGCTTAAGTTTCGCGAACGTGGCCAATTTGACCGGTGGGACGGCCAATGACACTTTCTCCATCAACGGGGGCAGCGTCAGCGGCGCCATCGATGGCGGCACCGGCACGAATACGATTGCGCAGGTCAGCGGCACAAACACCTTCAATCTGACCGGCGCGGGCAGCGGCAACGCGACCAACGTGGGCAGCTACTCGAACATTCAAAATCTCACTGGCGGCAGCGGCGACGATTCCTTTGTGGTGGCCAGCGGCGGCAGCATTACCGGCACGGTCGATGGCGGTGGCGGCACGAACACGCTGGATTACTCGGCGCTGAACACGAACGTGTCGATTGATCTGCAAGCGGGCACGGCGACGGCGACCGGCGGCATTGCGAACATTCAAGTGTTCGTCGGCGGCAGCGCGACCAATACGCTGGCCGGCACCAACGTCGACACGAACTGGACGATCGCCAGCGCGAATACCGGGAGCAACGATCAGGGCATCAGCTTCACGAATTTCCAGAACCTGACCGGCGGCTCGGGCAACGATTCGTTCGCGATCAATGACGGCGCCAGCATCGGGACGCTGACCGGCGGCGCGGGTGCGAATACCCTCGATTACACGGGCAACACTGCCAACGTGACGGTGAATCTCCAGACCGGCGCGGCGACCTCGACCGGCGGCTTCTCGAACATCCAGACGTTCGTGGGCGGTTTGGGCAACAATACGCTGATCGGCACCAACGCGAACCAGACTTGGACGATCAACGGGACTAACAGCGGCAGCACCACGCAGGGCTCCACATTCAGCGGCTTCCAGAATCTGGTGGGCGGTTCCGGCAACGACGACTTCTCGCTGGCCGCGGGCGGCAGCATCACCGGTTCAATCGACGGCGGCGGCGGGACGAATTCGCTCACGCTGGCCAGCGGCGCGAACACCTGGACGATCTCCGGCGCGAACAGCGGTTCGATCAGCGGCACGACGGTGAGCGGGTTCTCGAACATTCAGAACGTGACGGGCGGCTCGGGCAGCGACAGCTTCAAGATCGGCACGGGCGGCAGCATCGGTGCGGTGGACGGCGGCGGCGGCGCGAACACGCTCGACTACACCGGCAACACCGCGGACGTGACCATCGACCAGAACGCGAATGCGGCGACCTCAACCGGTGGCTACGCGAATATTCAAACCTTCATCGGCGGCAGCGGAAACAATTCAGTGGCCGGGCCGAGCGCTGACACGATTTGGACGATTGACGGCGCGGACGGCTTCTCCAACAGCTCGGGCAGCTTTACGAATTTTCAGAGCATTACCGGCGGCGCGGGCAACGACACCTTCAAGCTCAACACGGGCGGCAGCCTCACTGGCACGCTGGATGGCGGGGGCGGATCGAACACGCTGGATTACACGGGGTTTGCGGGCGTGGTGAACGTGAGCCTGGCCGGCGGCACTGCGACCAGCACCGGTGGGATTGCGAACATTCAGAATGTGATCGGCAACGGCGCGAACAGCACCTTTACCGGTACGAACGTGAATACGATTTGGACGATCACGGGCATCAACGCCGGAAGCACGGATCAGGGCGGGAATTTCACGGGCTTCGGGACGCTGGCCGGCGGAAGCGGCAACGACAGCTTCAACATCACCGCAGGCGGCAGCATCACGGGATCGATTAATGGCGGCGCCGGTACGAATACGCTGGACTACACGGGCAACACTGTCGACGTGAACGTGAATCTGGAAACCGGCAGCGCGACGAGCGTGGCCGGCGGCTTCACGAACATTCAGAATTTCATCGGCGGTACGGGCACGAATTCGGCCACCGGCTTGAACGCGGTCACGACCTGGACGATTGGCGGGGCCGACAGCTTCTCGAACAGCCAGGGCAATGGCTTCACGAACTTCAAGAATCTCACGGGCGGCAGCGCAGCCGATACATTTAAAATCACGCCGGGCGGCAGCCTTAGCGGGACGCTGGACGGCGGTGCGGGGGCCAACGCGCTGGATTACTCGGCGCTTGCCACGAACGTGAATATTGACCTGCAGGCGGGGACGGCGTCAAACACCGGCGGCTTCCTGAATATCCAGAGCTTCACCGGCGGCAGCGCCACCAACACGCTCTCCGGCACCAACGCGAATACGACCTGGACGATCAACGCGGTGAACGGCGGCAGTTTGACGGGGGGCTTCGGCTTCACGAACTTCCAGAACCTGAACGGCGGCAGCGGGAACGATGGTTTTGTGATCGGAGCGAGCGGAAGTATTGGGAGTATCGACGGCGGCGCGGGCACGAACACGCTCACGGGCAACAACGGCGCAAACACTTGGACGGTCAGCGGCACGAATAGCGGATCGCAGACCAACGTCGGGAGCTTCAACAATATCCAGAACCTGGTTGGCGGGACTGGTGACGACAATTTTGTAATCGGAGCAAGCGGTAGCATCGGCAGCGTTGATGGCGGCGCAGGCACGAACACGCTCACGGGCAACAACGGCGCAAACACCTGGACGGTCAGCGGCACGAACAGCGGATCGCAGACCAACGTCGGGAGCTTCAATAATATCCAGAACCTGGTTGGCGGCACGGGCGACGAGACCTTCGCGATCGGCAACGGCGGCAGCATCACCGGTTCGATCAATGGCGTCTCGGGAAACGATACGCTGGACTACACGGGCAACACGGTGGACGTAACCATCAACCTGCAGACGAACAGCGCGACCGGCGTGGGCACGTCGTACTCGAACATCGAGAACTTCATTGGCGGCTCGGGCAACAACACGCTGGTCGGCACAAACGCGGCCACGACTTGGACGATCAACGCGGCGAACGGCGGCAATTTGACGGGTGGCTTCGGCTTCACGAACTTCCAGAACCTGAATGGCGGCGCGGGCAACGACAACTTTGTGCTTGGCGCGAGCGGCAGTATCGGGAGCTTGGACGGCGGCGCGGGTTCGAACACCCTGACCGGCAACAACGGCGCGAACACCTGGACGGTCAGCGGCACGAACAGCGGTTCACAGACTAACGTTGGGAGCTTCAACAATATCCAAAACCTGGTTGGCGGCAGCGGCAACGATAGCTTCGCGATCACCACCGGCGGCAACATCTCCGGCACGCTTAACGGAGGCGGCGGACTCAATACGCTCGACTACTCTGGCAATACGGCCAACGTGAACGTGAATCTGCAGACCAACAGTGCCACGGGTCTGGGCTTGGGCTACCTGAATGTGCAGAATTTCACCGGCGGCACGGCCACCAATACGCTGACCGGCACGAATGGCGCCACGACCTGGAACGTGACCGGCACAAACACCGGGAACACCAGCGGAGGCGTGGGCTTCACCAACTTCCAGAATCTGAACGGCGGCACTGGCAACGATTCCTTCGTCATCGGCGCCGGAGGTTCGATTACGGGGGCGCTTGACGGCGGCGGCGGCACGAACGCGCTGAACGGCTCCAACATCAATAACACTTGGACCTTGAGCGGCGCCAACAGCGGCTCGTCGAGCGACGTGGCCAGTTTCTCGAACATGCAGAACCTCACCGGCGGCAGCGGCAGCGATACCTTTAAGGTGCTCAATGGTGGCAGCATCGCGGGCACGCTGGACGGCGGCGCGGGCGTCAACGCGCTGGATTACTCCGCGTTCAGCAGCAATGTAAATGTGAATCTGCAGACGAACACAGCCACCGCAACGGGTGGCATCGCCGGCATCACGCTCTTCACCGGCGGCAGCGCAACCAACACGCTGACGGGTACCAATGCCGCGACGACCTGGAACGTGAACGGTGCGAACAACGGGAACACCAGCGGCGGCGTGGGCTTTACGAATTTCCAGAACCTGAACGGCGGAACTGGCGACGACAGCTTCGCGATCGCGCCAGGTGGCAGCATAGGCGTGCTGAATGGCGGTGCGGGCAACAATACGCTGGACTTCTCCGGCTTGAATACCGCGGTGAACGTGAACCTGTCCACGGGCAGCGCCAGCAATACCGGCGGCTTCTCCAATGTGCAGAATTTCATCGGCGGTACGGGCGCCAACGCACTGACCGGAACAAACGCGAATACGAATTGGAATCTCACCGGCGCGAACGCGGGCAACGCCAGCGGCGGAATACGCTTCTCGAATTTCGGGACGCTCACCGGTGGCGGCGGCAATGATGTCTTTACCGTCGCGCCGGGTGGCAGCATCACCGGCGTGCTGGACGGCGGCGCGGGCTTCAACTCGCTCGACTACTCCGCGCTGGGCGTCAACGTGACGGTCAACCTGGGCGCGAATACGGCGACCGCGACCGGCGGCATCGCCAACCTGCAGAACTTCATTGGCGGCACGGGCAACAACGCGCTCACGGGCGCCAACGTGGACACCACCTGGAGCATTACCGCCGCGAACACTGGTTCGACGAACACGGGTTACGGTTTCTTGGGCTTCCAGAATCTTACCGGTGGCACGGGCAAGGACACCTTTACCTTCATTGGTGACGGCAGTGTGAAGCTGAACGGCAACCTTGACGGTGGCCCGGGCATCGACACCCTCGACTACAGCCAGTACACGGGCGGCACGCCGTTCTTCACGGGCTCTGCCGCGACAGGTGTGGATGGCACGGTCTCGAACATCGAAAACACCATCGGCGTCCCGATCCCGCCGTCGGCGACGCTCGATCTCGTGGACTTCATCTCCCCGTACGAAATGCAGCAGTGGTACGAAGAACTCCGCCGCCGCCGGCTCGCCAGCCGCGGCAAGCTCAGCGCAACTGCGCTCAAGTTCTTTGATTCATATCACGGCACGAAGGTTCTGACGGGCGCTTCGACGATAAAGCCATAACCAATTTTAAAAATTGGAGTTGTGGGTTATTTCAGGCGTTTCTATTAGGTCTTGCTTTG
>Ga0265314_10004565_pt1 | contig 12782 bp, 10 predicted proteins | sample 4126metaG_FD_203106 | JGI IMG/M metagenome (GOLD analysis project Ga0265314, IMG submission 203106) | Rhizosphere microbial communities from Carex aquatilis grown in University of Washington, Seatle, WA, United States - 4-1-26 metaG | ecosystem: Host-associated > Plants > Roots > Rhizosphere >... | reverse complement strand
CAAAAGAACTTGCGCTTGTGTAAGTGTGGCTAAAAACTAAATCTTTACTATCAGTTGCATTCACTGTTTCTGGCTCGGAGCTGTCGCCCCAATTCATGGTAATTGAGCTTAAATTTGTATCAACATCTTTTGCGTTTAGCGTGACGGTATAAGCTGTGTTTATAATTGCTGATGTTTCAGCTTTAATTAACGTCAATGTCGGTGCATGATTTGTGGGGGCTACACTTGTAACCATATAAGTTCCGTTAGAAACTTTACCTTGCAAAACACCATTATTGTTATAAATGCCAACTGTGTATGCTTTTTTACCAGCCGTAAATACAGCTTGTGATAACGAATATTGAATCCCTGTTCCTGTCATCACAACTAAAGAGTTACCACCAACATTGATTTTAAGTTTATCGCCAACATTCAATGGAGAATTTAATGTTGCAATGAATTTAAACTTTGTTCCTGCAGGTGCAGAAGTTGGCGTAACGCTGACTTTAGTAATTTGGGGTACAACCGTTGCCGCTTGAGTCAAAAAAAATGGAAACAAAAGAAATGTTAAAAGGCTTAATTTAGCTACACTCACCTGTAATTTCCTAAAAAGTCGCGGCAATTTTTTGTGCTTCAGCAAAATCTAACGTGCCTTCATAAATCGCCCGTCCGGTAATTGCGCCCATGATACCGTCGCTTGCCACTTCGCCCAGCGCGTAAATATCATCCAAATTCGTAATACCGCCCGACGCAATCACAGGAATTCTAATGGCTCGCGCTAAACGCGCTGTGGCTTCCACATTCACGCCTTGCATCATGCCATCACGAGAAATATCGGTATAAATAATCGCTTCTACGCCATCAGATTCAAAATGTTGCGCTAAATCGATAACATCGTGATGCGATAATTTCGACCAACCGTCGATAGCCACTTTGCCATCTTTAGCATCTAAACCGACAATAATATGTCCGGCAAATTGCACCGCTACATCGCGAACAAAATGCGGGGCGCTGACCGCTTTTGTGCCGATAATTACATATTGCACACCCGCGTTTAAATACGCTTCGATAGTTTCTTCGTCACGAATGCCGCCGCCGATTTGGACTGGCACATCCGGATAAGCGTTGGCAATAGCGTTAATCACATCAGCATTGCGTGGTTTACCGGCAAATGCTCCGTCTAAATCAACTAAGTGAATCCGTTTTGCACCCGCTTCCACCCAGCGTCCAGCAACCGCCACAGGATCATCTGAAAACACCGTATCATCGTCCATGCGTCCTTGACGTAAACGCACACATTTTCCTTCTTTTAAATCAATCGCGGGGATCAGTAACATAATAAAAAACCTGCTTAAAACTTGAAAAAATAAACGCTCTGATTGAAAGCTAACTCAATCAAAGCGTTGGAAAAAATAATGGAAATCGTCGCAGATTATTCCATTCTATAATTCGGAGCTTCTTTTGTAATCGTCACATCGTGAACGTGACTTTCGCGCATACCTGCGCTGGTCACACGCACAAACTGTGCTTTATCGTGCATAATTTCAATTGTGGCACTACCGGTATAACCCATGCTGGCACGAATACCACCGAGTAATTGGTGTAACACGGCTAACATGCTGCCTTTATATGGCACACGCCCTTCGATTCCTTCCGGCACTAATTTTTCGACCGAATCGGCTTCTTCTTGAAAATATCGATCACTTGAACCTTGTTGTTGCGCCATCGCGCCAAGTGAACCCATACCGCGATAAGATTTATACGAACGTCCTTGAAAAAGTTCAACTTCGCCCGGAGCTTCTTCCGTTCCGGCAAATAATCCACCTAACATGACCGAGTGTGCGCCAGCAGCAATGGCTTTTGCTACGTCACCGGAATAACGCACGCCACCGTCAGCAATTAACGGTACACCTGTTTCTCTCAATGCAGCCGCAACATTACTTACCGCTGTAATTTGCGGCACACCCACACCGGCAACGATGCGTGTTGTACAAATTGAACCAGGTCCTATTCCTACTTTAACGCCATCTGCGCCCGCTTCGACTAATGCCAAAGCCGCTTCGGCGGTGGCAATATTGCCGCCAATGACTTGCAAGTTCGGATAGGTTTGTTTAGCCCAACGCACGCGATCTAATACACCTTGTGAATGACCATGTGCCGTATCGACAATAATGACATCAACGCCGGCTTCAACTAATGCCGCGACACGTTCTTCCGTATCTTTTCCTGTTCCAACCGCTGCGCCAACACGCAAACGTTCTTGCTCATCTTTGCAAGCATTCGGATAATCTTTGGCTTTTTGAATATCTTTAACTGTAATCAAACCACGCAAATGAAACGCATCGTTTACGACTAATACTTTTTCAATGCGATATTTGTGTAATAGCGCAAGAACGTCTTTGCGATCAGCATTTTCGTTGACGGTTACTAAACGATCTTTAGGAGTCATGACTTTTGAAACAGGTTCATCGAAACGTGTTTCAAAACGTAAATCACGGCTCGTGACAATCCCGACTAATTCATCACCTCGCACAACGGGAACGCCTGAAATTTTGTTCGCTTGCGTGATTTGCAATACGTCACGAATACTGACATCTGGCGCAACAGTAATCGGGTCTTTAATTACACCCGTTTCGTATTTTTTGACGCAATGTACTTCTCGCGCTTGCTGTTCGATGGTCATATTTTTGTGAATAATCCCAATACCGCCTTCTTGAGCAATCGCAATGGCTAAACGCGCTTCCGTCACCGTATCCATCGCCGCCGAAACGAGAGGAATATTCAGTGTGATGCCGCGTGTTAATTGTGTAGTCATTGACACTTCGCGCGGCAGAACTGTTGAATGCGCGGGAACTAATAAAACGTCATCAAATGTCAACGCTTCTTGAATAATCTGCATAACTCTCAACCTAACTGTTAATAGAATAACGCCATATTATAGGGCGAAAATTGCGGTTCGTTTTTAAAAAAACAGTCCATCAATGGGAGACGAGGCCGACGCAAATCGTTTACGAGGCATTCGACCGGCTAAAAAGGCTTCACGTCCAGCTTGAATGCCTTTACGCATTGCCGATGCCATTAAAATCGGATTTTTCGCTTCAGCGATTGCGGTATTCATTAACACGCCCGCACAACCTAATTCCATTGCCATCGCTGCGTCAGAGGCCGTCCCCACACCGGCATCCACTAAAATCGGCACGTTTGCATTTTCCACAATCGTCAAAATATTGTATGGATTGCGAATCCCCAAACCTGAACCAATTGGCGCAGCCAGTGGCATGACCGCTACACAACCCATTTCTTCCAAACGTTTCGCTGCAATTGGGTCATCGTTGGTATAAACCATCACCTCAAACCCTTCGCGTACCAAAATTTCAGCCGCTAAATACGTTTCGGCGACATTAGGAAATAATGTTTTTTGGTCAGCCAATACTTCGAGTTTTACCAAATTGTGTCCGCCCAATAATTCACGCGCCAAACGACATGTTCGCACCGCTTCTTCTGCGTTATAACAACCAGCGGTATTTGGCAAAATCGTATATTTGTCTGGCGAAATAACATCGAGCAAATTCGCTTCGTTAGGATTTTGACCAATATTTGTGCGACGAATTGCTACGGTCACAATTTCCGCGCCACTTGCCTCAATTGCTAATCGCGTTTCGTCTAAATCTTTATATTTTCCTGTGCCGACCAATAACCGCGACTGATAACGTTTGCCGGCGATTAAAAATGAATCATCTTGTCCACCGCCAATTGCGTGAACAATTTCTAATTTATCATTCGCATTCAAAACTTGCGTGGCAAAATTTTGAAACGGCAAAATTTCTTCGTTTAATTCGACGGCAATTTTTTTATCCGTTAAACCTAATTCAGCCACCACATCGGCAACATGACTATTTTCTGCAATTTCACGCCCGTCGCCATTGATATAAATCATCATATTTTTATACTCCGTCTTTTTTGTACTGCATTCGCAAGGTTTTTCAATAATGGCAAAGTATCTTCCCACGACAAACACGCATCAGTAATACTTTGCCCGTAAACCAGCGGTTCACCTTGAATGACCTGCTGTTGCCCTGCTTTCAAATGACTTTCAATCATCACGCCCATAATGCGTTTATCGCCACTGGCAATTTGCGCGGCAACATCGTCACCAACAATCAATTGACGTTGGCATTGTTTCAAACTATTAGAATGACTGAAATCAATCATGATATTTGGACGCAAATGCGCTTTTTCCATGCCGTGCGCGACTTGATTAACATTTACGGCATCATAATTTGGTTGGTGATTACCGCCGCGCAAAATAATATGCACGTCTTCATTGCCAGTGGTCGAAAAAATCGCCGAATGCCCCGCTTTGGTCAATGACAGAAAATGATGCGGACTCATCGCCGCGCCAATGGCATCGATGGCAATTTTAATCGTACCATCCGTCGCATTTTTAAATCCAACCGGACACGATAACCCTGAGGCTAATTCTCGATGCACTTGGCTTTCTGTGGTTCTCGCACCAATCGCACCCCACGACACACAATCCGAAATATATTGTGGCGTTATCAAATCCAAATATTCGGTCGCTGCGGGAATGCCCATATCATTTACATCCAGCAACAACTGCCGCGCAATTCGTAAGCCCTTATTGATGTTAAAGGTCGAATCCAAATCTGGATCGTTAATTAAACCTTTCCAACCCACTGTGGTGCGCGGTTTTTCAAAATAAACTCGCATCACAATCAATAAATCACGATTAAATTCAGCAATCGCATTTTTCAATAGCCCCGCGTATTCATGCGCGGCTTTGGTATCGTGAATCGAGCAAGGTCCAACGATGACCACTAAACGATCATCATCGCCTTTTAAAATATTATGTATAGCTTGCCGTGCTTGAAACGTCGTTTCTGACGCATTATCCGTTATTGGCATTTCTTCATGAACTTCTGCGGGCGCGATAACTTCGGTTATGCCAGAAATGCGTAAATCGTCCGTATTATATTTGTGCAAAATGGAAATCTCCTGTTTTTTTGTTTATTCAACCGTGACGGATTTTGCCAAATTACGCGGCTGGTCAACGTCTGTGCCTTTTAAAACAGCCACATGATACGACAGTAACTGTAGCGGTAATGTGTAAAGTATCGGTGAAATATGATTATCCACTTGCGGCACTTTAATGATTTGCACATTGTCATCGGGCGTTGGCGACAGCGTTTCATCCATAAATACAATCAGTTGTCCGCCACGCGCTGAAACTTCCTGCATGTTTGATTTTAATTTTTCTAATAAACTGTTGTTTGGCGCAACAGTAATCACTGGCATGTCCGAATCAATTAACGCTAAAGGACCATGTTTTAATTCGCCTGCCGGATAGGCTTCAGCGTGAATATACGAAATTTCTTTAAGTTTCAACGCACCTTCCATCGCAATCGGATAATGCGAACCACGCCCTAAAAAGAGCGCGTGATGTTTTTCGGCAAACTGTTCCGCCAAAATTTCAATTTCATTGTCGAGTTGTAACACTTGTTCCATTTGGCGCGGTAACTTGAATAATTCCGTCGTAATGTGTTGTTCTAAGGTTTCGTTTAATTCAAATCGTCGTCCAACAGCCAAAACTAACAACATCAATGACACTAATTGCGTGGTAAAGGCTTTTGTCGAAGCTACGCCAATTTCAGGCCCTGCGCGAGTGAGCAAAACTAAATCTGATTCACGCACTAATGAACTTTCTGGTACGTTACAAATTGCCAGCGCATGTTTTGCGCCCAAACGTTTTGCTTCTTTTAATGCCGCTAAGGTATCCGCTGTTTCGCCAGATTGCGAAATTGTCACAATCAATGTGTCAGGAGCTAAAACGGGGTGACGATAACGAAATTCACTCGCCACTTCAATCGAACACGGTACTCGCGCTAACTCTTCAAACCAATATCGCGCCACCAATCCCGCGTGATAACTCGTGCCGCACGCTAAAATTTGCACGGATTTAATACTGTCAAAAATTCGTGCGGCATCAAAACCAAACGCGCTATCTTGCACACGCTGTTGAATAAAACGCCCTTCTAAAGTTTGTGTGATGGCAAACGGTTGTTCGTAAATTTCCTTCATCATAAAATGGCGATATTCGCCTTTTTCCACGGCATCCGCAGTCAATTGACTTTCTTTAATTTGACGTTGCACCACATTATTTTGGATGTCGTAAATCACAAGTGAATCAATTTTAAGCTCTGCAACATCGCCTTCTTCGAGAAAAATAAAGCGTTGTGTAACCGGCAATAATGCTGCGACATCTGATGCCACAAAATATTCACCAATCCCCACGCCAATCACTAACGGGCTGCCTTTTCGACAAGCAATCAACGTGTCAGGTTCGTCACTTGACATAATCGCCAGCGCGTAAGCCCCTTCGAGTTTTGGTAGTGTTACTTGCACAGCGTGTAATAAATCCGACGACGATTTCAGCGCATGGTAAATTTCATGCACAATGACTTCGGTATCGGTTTCGGAGGTGAATTCGTAATAATGGCGTAATTGTTCAGCACGCAGTTGCTCGTGGTTTTCGATGATACCGTTATGAACCACTGCCACTGTATTACAACTAACGTGTGGATGCGCGTTTTCTTTACTTGGTTTACCGTGTGTTGCCCAGCGCGTGTGAGCGATGCCAATTTGTCCGGACGTTGGATTTTCACGCAATAATGTTTCCAATCCACTGACTTTTCCCACTGCACGTTGACGCACAATGGCTTGATTATGAAGCACCGCTAGACCAGCAGAATCATAACCACGATATTCCAAACGCTTTAAACCTTCCAATAAAATGGGAATTACGTTGCGTTGCGCGATGCCTGCGACAATACCACACATTATAATTTCTCCTTTTTAACCGGACGTTGCCAATTCGGCACGGAAAGTTGTTTACTGCGACTAAGCGTGAGCTGTTCATCGGGCGTGTCTTTTGTGATAGTAGAACCTGCGCCAATGGTCGCATTTTTGCCCACTGTAACCGGTGCGACTAACTGTGTGTCCGATCCAATAAATGCGCCATCTTCGATAATTGTTTGAAATTTATTCACGCCATCATAATTACAGGTAATCGTACCTGCACCGATGTTTACTTTTTTACCAACAAGGCTGTCACCGATGTAACTCAAATGATTGACTTTGCTGCCCTGTCCGATAACTGATTTTTTAATTTCAACAAAATTTCCAATATGTGTATCGTTAGCCAAAACGGTTTCGGGACGTAATCTCGCAAAAGGTCCAATGCGACTATTTGCCCCAACAACAGCGTTTTCAATTACACAATTTGGCAAAATAATCACCTCATCTTCAATTGTGGCATTTTTAATTGAACAATTCGCACCGATTTTGACATTATCACCAATTCGATTTTCGCCTTCAAAAATCACATTCACATCAATTTCAACATCTTGTCCAACGTCTAAGTTTCCGCGCAAATCAAATCGCATCGGATCTCGCAATGTCACACCTTGACGCATTAAGTTTTGCGCTTGTTGCAACTGATAAACTCGCTCTAAATGCGCGAGCTGAATTTTATCATTTACACCTAAAACTTCATCTTCGTTTGAAGGTGAAGTGGTAGCGATTTCAAAACTATCCGCAACCGCTAAGGCAATAATATCGGTCAAATAATATTCACCCTGAGCATTGTTATTATCAAGTTGTGCTAACCATTTTTTCAACGCTTTGCCTTGTACAGCCAAAATGCCGGTGTTTACTTCAGTAATTGTTTTCTCTGTGGCATTTGCGTCTTTTTCTTCCACAATTCGTAAAACTTTTCCCGAATCGTCACGCACAATTCGTCCGTAACCGGCTGGATTTTTTAAATTTACCGTTAAAAGAGCCAATGTCTTTTCATTCGTTTTAGATAATAACTTTTCTAATGTTTCAGCCTGTAATAACGGCACATCGCCATATAAAATCAATGCGATAGAATTATCATCGATTTGCGAACTCACTTGTTGAACGGCATGTCCAGTGCCTAATTGCTGTGTTTGTTCAATCCAATTAACAGGCAACTTAGCTAGCGTTTGTTGCACGCGTTCTGCACCATGTCCAATAACAATATGAATGGTGTTATTTCTCAATCCGGCACTCAAATCATAAACATGTCGCAACAACGGTTTGTCACCAATTGAATGCAAAACTTTCGGTAATTGCGAACGCATCCGCGTTCCTTTACCAGCGGCGAGAATAATTGTGATTAAATTCATTTTCTTTTCCGTGAAACAAAAAAACCCGATAGCGTCAAACGTTATCGGGCTTTTGTCGAGATTAGAGCGATAACTACGACAGTTACCCGCCGCGTTTTCTAAATCTTTCGAGTGTGCGTAATTGCATAATCGCTTGGAACAATTGTCTTTCAGCTGAGGCGTAATCTACACGACTGGTCTTGTCTGCCAAAATTTCTTCCGCCCGCGCTTTGGCTTGAATTGCTGCCGCTTCGTCGATGTCTTTCGCACGAATTGCCGTATCAGCCAAAATAGTTACAACGTGTGGTTGAACTTCTAGCATCCCACCCGAAATGAAAAATGGGTAACTTTCCGTTGCGCTTACTTTAACGCGTACTTCGCCAGGATTCAGCCTTGTAATGAAAGGCGCGTGACGTGGCGAAATGCCAACTTCCCCTTCTTCAGCAGGTGCAAAAACCATCTCTGCTAAACCAGAAAAAATCTCTTTTTCCGCACTCACGATGTCTACATGCACCGACATTGTCATGATTTGTTACCTTAAAAATTTAAAGTTAGTCGACAACAAGCCTTACGCCTTCATCGTTTTGGCTTTTTCTAACGCTTCGTCAATTGTGCCAACCATGTAGAACGCTTGTTCTGGAATCGCATCATAGTCACCGGCAAGAATACCTTTAAAGCCTGCAATGGTGTCTTTGAGCGAAACATATTTACCTGGTGAACCCGTAAATACTTCAGCAACGAAGAAGGGTTGTGATAAGAAACGTTGGATTTTACGCGCTCTGGCAACAAGCAATTTATCTTCTTCAGATAATTCGTCCATCCCCAAAATCGCAATAATATCACGCAATTCTTTATAACGTTGCAACGTACCTTGAACGTTACGCGCTACGTCGTAATGCTCTTGACCGATAACCAATGGATCTAATTGACGACTGGTTGAATCAAGTGGATCAATCGCAGGATAAATACCTAATTCAGCAATTTGACGTGATAATACAACGGTTGCATCCAAATGCGCGAAGGTTGTCGCTGGCGACGGATCGGTTAAATCGTCCGCGGGAACGTAAACCGCTTGGATAGAAGTAATCGAACCTGTTTTCGTTGACGTAATACGTTCTTGCAACACACCCATTTCTTCAGCAAGCGTTGGTTGATAACCTACTGCAGAAGGCATACGACCTAATAACGCCGATACTTCAGTACCTGCTAACGTATAACGATAGATGTTATCTACAAAGAACAAAACGTCACGGCCTTCGTCACGGAAGTATTCCGCCATCGTCAAACCTGTCAACGCAACGCGCAAACGGTTTCCTGGTGGCTCGTTCATTTGTCCGTAAACTAACGATACTTTATCGATAACGTTTGAATCGGTCATTTCGTGATAGAAATCGTTACCTTCACGAGTACGTTCACCCACACCTGCGAATACAGAATAACCACTGTGTTCGATAGCGATGTTACGAATTAACTCCATCATGTTAACGGTTTTACCCACACCTGCGCCGCCGAATAAACCGACTTTACCGCCTTTGGTGAATGGACAAACTAAATCGATAACTTTAATACCCGTTTCCAACAATTCAGTTGCCGCCGCTTGATCTGCGTAGCTTGGTGCTTCACGATGAATCGCCCACTTGACTTTTTCGCCAATCGGACCTTTCTCATCAATCGGATCGCCAAGAACGTTCATAATACGCCCCAACGTTTCTTGACCAACAGGTACAGAAATCGGTGCTTTCGTATTCGTTACGTCTAAACCACGGCTTAAACCGTCAGTTGTACCCATAGCAATCGCACGCGCGACACCGTCACCTAATTGTTGTTGTACTTCTAAAATTAAACCTTTACCTTCAACAACTAAGGCATCATAAACTTTCGGCAGTTCGTCGCGTGGAAATTCCACGTCCACGACCGCACCAATAATTTGAACAATTTTACCGCTCATAAAAATTCGTCCTCGAAACAACCCTACGCAAATAGTTTCGCGTAGGGAAAATTATTTTTGTAAAAATCTCAAAGTAACCCAAGAATCTGGGTGCATCACGCTACTCTTCTTGTGCTTAAACAGCAGCTGCCCCAGCGACAATTTCTGAAATTTCTTGAGTAATAGCGGCTTGTCTAGCTTTGTTGTAAATCAGTTGTAACTCTTTAATCAAATTACCTGCATTGTCGGATGCGCTCTTCATCGCAACCATTCGTGCTGCTTGTTCGCAAGCGTTGTTTTCAACTAAACCTTGATAAACAATCGACTCAACGTAACGCATCAACAAGTGGTCTAACACTTCTTTCGCATCTGGCTCGTAAATGTAATCCCAATGGCGGTTGCTCAATTGTTCATCCAATTCGCTCGCCACAATCGGCAATAATTGCTCAACCGTTGGACGTTGCGTCATGGTATTGACAAATTCATTGCTGACAACATGCAATTCGTCAATTTGACCGGCATGATAGGCATCAAGCATGATTTTGATAATACCAACAACATCTTGTAAATGCGGCGTATCGCCCAATTTCGCAACATGTCCGATAACGTTTGCTTTCAAATTACTAAATAATCCGTAAGCTTTTGTACCAACCGTACAAACGTCAATTTCAACGCCAGCTTTGTCCCATTGGTGCAATTGCAACAATAATTTTCTAAACAAATTGGAGTTCAAGCCGCCGCATAAACCACGATCCGAACTGATAACAATGACACCAACACGTTTTACATCGCGCTTAATCAAGAAAGAATGTTTATATTCAGGATTCGCATGAGCAAGATGTTTGATAATCTTGCCAATTTTGTCCGAATACGGGCGAGTCGCCAACATTCTTTCTTTTGTTTTACGCATCTTACTTGCCGCGACCATTTCCATAGCGCGAGTGATCTTTTGAGTATTCTTAATACTGCCGATCTTTGTGCGTATTTCTTTACCAACAGCCATAAGAAGACCTTTTTACCAACTGTGAGTTTTTACAAACGTTTCAATAGCTGAACGAATGCCCGTGCTAATATCGTTGTTGAAATCACCTGTTGCATTGATGGTAGCCATCAATTCAGCGTGTTCCGATTTCATGTACGATTGCAATGCCGCTTCAAAATCTAAGACTTTATTGACTTCAACGCTGTCTAGGAAACCTTCGTTCGCTGCAAACAAAGAAACCGCCATTTGTGCAACAGACATTGGAGAATACTGACTTTGTTTCATCAACTCAGTAACACGTTGACCACGTTCAATTTGTTTGCGTGTGCTTTCGTCTAAATCTGAGGCAAACTGAGCAAATGCGGCTAACTCACGATATTGCGCTAAATCTAAACGTGTACCACCACCTAATTTTTTGATGATTTTCGTTTGCGCCGCGCCGCCTACCCGTGAAACAGATAAACCAGCGTTGACCGCAGGACGAATACCTGAGTTGAACAAGTTACTTTCTAAGAAGATTTGTCCGTCAGTAATCGAAATTACGTTCGTTGGTACGAAAGCCGAAACGTCACCACCTTGGGTTTCAATAATGGGTAACGCAGTTAAAGAACCTGTTTTACCTTTTACTTTACCGCCGGTTAATTTTTCAACTTCATTCGCATTGATACGCGAAGCACGTTCTAATAAACGAGAATGCAAATAGAACACGTCACCAGGATACGCTTCACGACCTGGCGGACGACGTAACAATAATGACACTTGACGATACGCCCACGCTTGTTTGGTTAAATCATCATAAATGATTAACGCATCTTCGCCTTTATCGCGGAAATATTCGCCCATTGTACAACCAGTATACGGTGCAATGAATTGTAATGCCGCCGATTCAGAAGCAGATGCCACAACAATAATTGTGTGTGCTAAAGCGTCGTGTTCTTCTAATTTGCGAACGACGTTAGCAATCGATGAACGTTTTTGACCAATCGCCACATAGATACATTTAATACCAGTGCCTTTTTGGTTAATAATCGCGTCGATGGCAATTGCGGTTTTACCGGTTTGACGATCGCCGATAATCAACTCACGTTGACCACGACCAACGGGAATCATCGCGTCAATAGATTTCAAACCTAATTGGACTGGCTCATCAACTGATTGACGTGCAATAACGCCTGGCGCAATTTTTTCAATTGGTGAAAATTCAGTCGTATCAATCGCACCTTTGCCGTCAATTGGATTACCTAACGCATCCACAACACGACCTAATAAGGCTTCACCGACGGGTACTTCTAAAATTTTACCGGTACATTTAACGGTATCGCCTTCAGAAATATGTTGGTAGTTGCCTAATACCACAGCACCAACCGAATCTCTTTCTAAATTAAGAGCCATACCAAAGGTATTATTTGTGAACTCTAACATTTCACCTTGCATCGCTTGAGAAAGTCCGTGAACTCTCACAATCCCGTCAGTTACACTGACCACGGTGCCTTCGGTGTGTACTTGCGTACTCAAATCGAAGTTTTCGATCTTCTTTTTAATCAGATCACTGATTTCAGATGGATTTAATTGCATGTGCTTTTCTCGCTCTAAATTTAGAGTCTTTGTGCTAATTGTTGAAGCTGACCTCTAACCGAACCGTCAATCACCTGATCACCTGCTCGCACTAGAACGCCACCAATAAGTG
>Ga0265314_10004564_pt1 | contig 12783 bp, 10 predicted proteins | sample 4126metaG_FD_203106 | JGI IMG/M metagenome (GOLD analysis project Ga0265314, IMG submission 203106) | Rhizosphere microbial communities from Carex aquatilis grown in University of Washington, Seatle, WA, United States - 4-1-26 metaG | ecosystem: Host-associated > Plants > Roots > Rhizosphere >... | reverse complement strand
GCGAATGTCATCCGGCAGCTCGGTCGGCAGCCAGGTCGGCGGCGAGCCGATGCCCTGCGCCTCGAAGAACTCGTGCGCGAGGTACTTGTCCGAGCAGCGCGCGACCGTCTCGATGCCGGAGACGAGCACGAGGGCGTCGCCCAGGCTGTCACGCGCCTCGGCCAGGACGTGGTGGTCGAGGTCGGTCAGCGGGACGATCAGGCGGACGTCGTGCAGCTCGACGAGCTCGCGCAGGGCCGCGATGTAGCCGAAATCGTCGACGCGCGGCACGATCGCGCGATGGTCGGCGTGGTAGAGCGCAGGCGCGAGCTGGTCTACATCGACGGCGATCGCGGTCGCGCCGGCCTCGCGAAATGCCGTGACAATGTCGACGCGCTGCCCAGCGCACGTGAACAGAACTGCCGTCACGATCCCTGAGGGTAGCGGGGGCGCGTGAAGGCGCTGTTAGCTCTCGGGCTCCCTGCGCGCCAGGAGCGGCGCCAGTGCGGCGAGATAGAAGATCGGGCCGGTGACCACGCGTCTCGCCGACGTCGCGAGATGGTAGTGGAACGGCAGCGGAGTCGTCCAGTAGGCGATCAGGAGACCGGCGAGCGCCAGCGTCGCACCGACGAGCGCGAGCCAGACGATCCCGCCCGCGCGCCGGCGCGCCCAGAAGGCGATCGCGAGGCACACGGGCACGAGCAGGATCCAGGCGCGCGGATCGAGCGTCCGCCAGGCCAGGTAGCCGGTGGCGTACGGAACACGGCCGATGTGGCCCCCGAGCAGCGACGGCGACAGGAGCCGGTGCAGGGTCACCTCCTCGGGGATGTGGTGGATGGAGAGCCAGATCTTCCACGGAACGATCCCGACGGCAAGCGACGCGAGACCGACTGCCGCCGGGAAGAGCAGCGCACGTCGCTGGACGACCATGATCGCGACGAAGAGCGCGAGCACGAAGACGATCCCTTCGATCTTCGTTGCCGCCGCGCCGCCGGCGAGCACTCCGGCCAGGATCAACGCTCCGCGGCGACGTTCCTCGAGCCACACGGCAGCGCACAGCCCGGCGCACGCGAACAACGCTGCGATCGGAATGTCCGCCTCCGCGGACGCGAGCTGGTCGGCCACGGACGGCGCGAGCACGAGCGACAGGAGAACGGCGGCGAGGACGATCCGCCGTCCGTTCAAGCGCACCGTGACCTCCACGACTGCGCCGAGGAACGCAACCAGCACGAACAACGACTGCACGTCGAGCAGTTGCGTCTCGTAGCCGGTGAAGCGGAACGTTGCCGCCTCGATCGCCGGCAGGAGCAGCGGGTAGTCGGGATCGCGCATGTCGTGCGCGCCGAACCAGCCCGGGTCGAGCCCGTTCAGCGCGAAGAGAGCGTGAGCGCGCGGAGTCCAGTACGACCACGCGTCGTACGCCCAGAGCGGCTGGAACCAGAGGTCGACCGCCAGGAGCGCGAGCATCGCGACCACGACCGCGATCACCCACGTGGGCAACCGGATCGCAGCGACGGGTGGCGAGACCCTCCGCAGCGCGCCGATCGAGCCGAGCGCGAGCACCGCGCAGATCCCCACCACCTGCCAGCGCGCGAGCGATGCGCCGAGAACGTAGAGCAGCTGCGCTCCCATCCCGAAGGCGGCGATCCCGACGAGGTAACAGACGCCGAGCGAGCGCACGACTCCGCGAGGCCCGCTCCACCAGCCTGCGAGGCCCGCCACACCACAACCGGCGGCCAGGAAGCACGCGTTCACGAGCAGGAGCCCGCCGAGGTTGAACATCATCGCTGCACCCGGGCCACGAGCACCGCGGGGTACACACCCGACCTGCGCTGCGCGACGATCACGTGGCCGACGTGGGCGACGCTGCCCGGCGTGGCGCCCCACGCCACGATCCACTGTGCGTCGTCGACGGACTTCGAGAGGCGGGGAAAGAGCGTCTCCATCGCGAGCGACGGGAACGCCCGCTTTGCCGTGTCGTAAGGGACTCCCGGGCCGACCACGGTGGCGTACGTCGCGTTCGGCGGGATGATGTTGCGCACCGGATCGAGCAGGTAGGGCTGAAGGTACGCCTGCACCGGGCCGGCGACGCTTCGGTCGTACGCGCTCATCGCCGTCGTCGTGCGCAGATCCTCGACGACGCGCCAGGCCAGGTACGGCGTGACCGCGACCAGCACCGCGATCGCGATCGCAGCGAGCCGCTCGGCCGGGTCACGTGCTCGGCGGCGCACCGCCGGCAACTCGAGGCCGAGAATGACGACCGCGAGCAGCAGCAGGCCGTACCCGATCGCGCCGGGGTGCGCAGGGACTCCGAGCACTTGGCTCAAGAGCGTAGCGAGGGCGGCCTAGACTCCGGCCATGAGCCACCCCCGGCCTCAGACCGCGATCGTGACGGGAGCAACCGGCCAGGACGGGTACTTCCTGGTCAACCGCCTGCTCCGCGAAGGCTGGACGGTGCACGCACCCGTGCGCGACGTGGATGCAGCGCGGAGCCTGTTCGGCGCGCACGAGCGGCTGGTGCCGGTGAAGCGCGACCTGCGCAATCCGGCGCCCCTCGCCGCCCTCGTCGGCGACGTCCAGCCCGAAGAGCTCTACAACCTCGCCGGGGAGAGCAGCGTCAGCGCGTCGTTCGACGACCCGCTCTCCACCTGGGAGACAAATGCGCACGTGGTCGTGCAGCTCCTCGACGCGGTGCGCAACGACAGCCCCGGGACGCGCTTCTATCAAGCGTCGTCGGGCGAGATGTTCGGCTCCACTCCCGGCGGCGACGTCGTGCACGACGAGGATTCGCCGTTGAACCCTCAGAGCCCGTACGCGGCAGCGAAGGCGGCCGCGCACCTGCTCTGCCGCAGCTATCGGGAGTCCTACGGGATCCGGATCGCCTGCGGCGTGCTCTTCAATCACGAGTCGCACCGCAGGGGGCCGAGGTTCCTCTCACGCAAGGTCGTCGACCACCTCAAGGCTCTGGACGAAACCGGCGACCGGCGGCCGCTCAAGGTCGGCAACCTGAAGGCGAAGCGCGACTGGGGGTACGCCCCCGACTACGTCGACGGGATGGTCACGATCCTGCGCCAGGCGGCCGTCGCGGGCCGGCCCGACGAGCCCGAGTCGTATCGCGACTACGTGCTCGGCACCGGACAGCTGCACTCCGTCTGGGAGCTGATCGACGTCGCCTTCCGGCTCGCCGGCCACGCGCTCGAGTGGGAGCTCGACGATCCCGATCCGCTCCGCTGGCACGCAGCGTTCGGGGACACCGGAGAGCCTGCCGTCGCCGTCGATCGGGCCTTCGTCCGGCCGGCCGACCCACGTGCGATCGCCGCCGATCCGTCCCGCATCCGTGCGGAGCTCGGCTGGGAGCCGCAGGTCGGCCTCGAGATCTTCCTGCGCGACATGCTCGAAACGCCTGCGCGGGTCTAGCCGGGCTCCTTCCAGCCTCCGCCCGGCCCCTTGTAGGTGCCGCCGAAGAGGGCGAGCGGCGTCCGCAGCAGGATCAGGAGATCCGTCTTCCAGTCGTGGTGGCGCACGTACCAGAGGTCGAGCTCGATCCGCTCCGACCACGGCAACGTGGCGCGCCCCTGGATCTGCGCCCAGCCGGTGATGCCCGGCTTCACGTCGAGGCGGTGGAGCTGCCGCTCGTCGTACTGCTCGACCTGGTAGCGGAGGGTCGGACGGGGGCCGATCACCGACATGTCGCCACGCACGACGTTCCAGAGCTGTGGCAGCTCGTCGATGCTCAGTCGCCGCAGAAGCCGGCCGGTCCGCGTGATTCGCGTGTCGCCCTGCTCGACGGCGAACCCGGCGCCCTGTTTCTCGGCGCCGACGATCATCGTCCTCAGCTTCAGCAGCTCGAAGTCGGCGCCGTCCTTGCCGACGCGAGTCTGCCGGTAGAGGACCGCGCCGCCGTCCTGCACCTTCACCGCCACGGCTGCGATCGCGAGAAACGGGCTCGAGACGACGAGTCCCGCGCCGGCGATCGCGACGTCGAGCGTCCGGTTCAAACTCGTGTGCCCTCCGCGACCTCCCAGGTCGCAGGCACACCGCGGCGGAGGTAGTTCAAGAGCGCGACCAGCGTCGCCCAGGACACGAGCACGTAATAGCGCGCGATGCCGACGCCGACGGCCGCCGCAGCGAGCAGGCCCAGCTGTCCGGCCAGCACGACGGCGTAGAACCAACCGTGCGAGTACAGCGCGAGCGAGGTGACGAGCAGGACGACGTGCAGGATCCCCGAGCCGTAGCGCAGCAGCCGGTGCGAGACGATCTCGAGGAAGTAGACCGGCCCGAGGCGGCGGAACATCTTGCCGCGCAGAAGGATCAGCCAGCAGTGCTCGAACATCCGCACCTTGCGGCGGTACTCGGTCTCGTTCGACGGAGTCGGCTTCTCCCAGGCGTGAGCCTCGGGCTCGTAGACCGCGCGTCGTCCGTGCTGCACCATCAGGTACGGCAGCGACAGATCGTGGCCGAAACGCGGGTCGACCTCGACGTAGTCGGAACGGCGCACGGCGTAGATCGAGCCGTTGCCGCCGGTGACCGATCCGAGCTTCGACTCCGCGGCCCGTTGCTTCATCTCGTAGCTCCAGTAGACGCCCTCCTTGTTGTTGCCGTCGGCGTCGAGGATCCGCAGCTGCCCGCAGACGTACGCGACGTTCGGATCGGCGAACGCGCGCACGAGCGTGCGCAGCGCATCCGTCGACCACGTGCAGTTCGCATCGGAGAACGCAACGATCTCGCTGTCGGTCTGCCGGACGGCGCGGTCCTGCGCAGCGACCTTCCCGCCGCGCGGGTTCGAGATCACGTGTACGCCGGGGTACTGAAGCGCGATCTCCTCGGTGCGATCCGAGGAGGCGTCCGAGCTGACGACGATCCGCAGCTTGTCGGCGGGATAGTCGAGCTCGAGCAGGTTCTCGATCCGCCGCGCGATCACCGACTCTTCGTTGTAGGCCGCGACGACCACGGTGACGGTGGGCTCGATGTCGGACTTCGCGACCCGTCGCGGCGAGACCCGCGCCAGCACGGCCGCGAACAACGGGTAGAGAACGTGGGTCCACGCGAGCGCGCCGAGCGAGACCCAGAAGAGGACGATCAGGACGATCATTCGCGCCCGATAGTACGCTCGGCCGCATGAGACGAGCGCGCGTTCTCGAGCTCTCGTTGCTCGGCGTCACGCTGGTGGCGCAGGCGATCCTCTTCGCCCGCCCGATCCACAGCGCCACGAACTACGACGAGGACGTCTACCTCGCCGCGCTCGACGCCCTGCGGCACGGGCAGGCGCTCGGCGCCGATGTGTTCGCCGCGCAGTTCCCCGGCTTCTACGACCTGCTCCGCGGGCTGTCGTTCGTCACCGGCGTCGGCGTCGTCGGGGTCCGGGCCGGGCTCCTCGCGGTGACGCTCGCCGGCACGGTCGGCGGCTGGCTCGTCGGACGCCGGTTCGGGGGCGCCGCCGGCGGCCTGCTCGTCGCCGCCTTCCTCGTCGTCGCACCCCCGCTCGACCTCTTCTCGTTCCAGGTGATCGCCGACACCCCGGCGCTGTCGTTGACGGTGCTGGCGCTCGGCCTGGCGACGCTCCCCGGCACGGTCGCCGCCGTCGCCACCGGCGTGATCTTCGGGGCGGCGCTCTCGGTCAAGCTGACCGCGCTCACCGCTGCCCCGGCGGCGCTCTGGCTGATCCGGCGGCGCATCGGCCCGGCGCTGGCCGGCTTCGGCGCGCTCTGGCTCGTGCTGCTGCTCGCGCATGCGCGGGCGCTCGGCTCGCTGTGGTCGAGCGGGATCACCTACCACGACCGCGCGCGCTCCACTCCGGCCGTCATCCCGCATCCGCACCGGCAGATCCTCGACCAGATCCCTCATTCGACGCCCTTCTTCTGGCTTGCGATCCTGGCCGCGGTCGCGGCGATCGCCTACCTCGCTCTGCGTCGGCCGCTCGGCGTCTGGCCGCTCTGGTCCTGGGTCGTGCTCGCGGTTGCGTTTCTGCTCGTGCACAAGCCGCTGCACTACAACCACCTGATCGAGTTCCCGTTCACGCTCGCCGTCGCCGCGGGAGCGACGCTCGGCGCCGCGCTCGAACGGCAGCGGCAACCCGCCCGTCCGGTGCTGATCGGGCTCGTCGCGCTCGTACTGGTCGCAGCCTTCGTGCAGCAGTGGCATCGCACGTCGCTCGTGCTGGCACGAGAGCCGTCGTCGAACGTCGCCGCAGCGCATGCCCTCGAGCGCCTGACGAAGCCGGGCGCCCGGACGATCGACGACAGACCGATCATCTCGTTCCTCGCGCACCGCCGCGTGCTCGGGCCGGTCGTCGATCTCGCAGCCTTGCGGTTCGAAACAGGCTCGCTCGACGATGCCGACGTGATCGGCGAGCTTCGCCATGCAGATGCCGTGGTCGTCTCACGCACGCTCCGCGACCACCCGCTCGTGCTCGCGGCGCTCGCTCGAAGCTTCCACCGCAGCTACAACCGGGGTGGTGTTGCGATCTGGCTGAAGTGACGGGAGCAGCGAGCCCGGCGAAGCGAACGTCGAGCAGCGGTGTTCGCGCGGGCGCGATCATGCTCGTCGGCGTTGCGGCGCTGAACGCCGGCAACTACGTGTTCCATCTGATCGCGGCGCGTCACCTCGGGCCGGCTCGGTACGGCGACCTCGCAACGCTGGTCGCCATCTCCGGATTGATCTCGCTGCCGCTCGGCGGCGTTCAGGTCTGGGTCGCCCGCTCCGTCGCGGAATATCGCGCCGTCGGCGACGACGACGCCATCCACTGGTTCACCCGGCGCGTCGGCAGCTACCTGGCGGTCGTTGCCACGGTCGTCACCTTGATCCTGCTCGCCCTCGCGCTGCCGCTCCAGCACGTGCTGGGCATCGCGAGCCTGGCAGCGGTCCTCCTCACCGGCCTGACGGCCTTCCCGGCAATCGTCTCGTCGGTCACCTGGGGCCTGGCGCAAGGGCTGCAACGCTTCGGGCTGACGTCGCTGACGTACGCCGCCGGCCCGGTGGCGCGCGTCGGGTTCACGCTGCTTGCCTTCGCGGTGGGGCTCAAGGTCGGCGGCGCGATGCTGGCGACGCTGCTCGCGATGGGGGTCGGGCTGCTGCTGCCGCTGTGGGCGATGCGCACCTGGTTCACCCCCGCACCGGCAGCCGGGCGCCGGATCAACCGGCGCGAAGCGATTCGCTCGCTGCAGCCGGTCGTCGTCGGGCTGCTCGCGATCACGGCGCTGACGACCGACGACGTCGTCGTCGCCAAGCTGGCGCTGAGCGACCATGCAGCCGGCATCTACGGCAGTGCATCGTTGATCGGGCGCATCGTGCTGTATCTACCGGCCGCCATCGTCACCGTCCTGCTCCCTCGTGTCGCAGCGCGGACCGCGGGCCGCCAGGCATCGACCGACCTGCTCGTCAAGAGCGCCGGCGTGACCGCCGCGTTCTGCGCCGGGCTCACGACGATCTACGCCCTCGGCGGAACACTGATCGCGCGGTCGGCGTTCGGCACGAGCTATGACAGTGCCGGGCCGCTGCTCTGGCGCTTCGGAGTCGCAATGAGCTGCTTCGCGGTCCTGAACGTCCTGCTCTTCTACCACCTGGGCCGCGGCGAGCACCGTCTGTCGTGGCTGCTCGGAGGCGCAGCGTTGCTTCAGCTCGCCGCATTCGCGGCGGCTCACGGCAACGGCCGGCAGCTCGTGACGGTCGACGTCGTCTTCGGAACCGGGCTGCTGCTCGTCTACGCGCTGCTCGGTAACCGCATTCGCCGCTGAGCCCTGCCGCTATTCTCGCCCGATGGCGCAAACCGGTCTGCGAGATCGCATCCAGACGGTGCTCGCGCAGCGCAGATGGCGAGACCTCCTCGTCCTCGTCCTGTTCCTGGCGGTGACGACGCTCTGGTTCCACCACCTGATGACCCATCTGCACAATGCCGTGCTCGTCGGCCCGAACGACGAGTCGTACGGAATCCGCCAGTACTGGGGCAACGAGTTCATCGGCAAGACGCCGTTCACCGCGCACCGCGACCCGCTGAACGGCGCACCCGAGGGACTGCCGCTCTCCTCGGCGGTGCAGACGGCCAACTTCATCATCCCGGCGGCGATCTGGGGGCTGCACTGGCTCGTCGGCTTCACCGCCGCCGCAAACCTCTTCCTGCTCGGCGGCTTCGTCCTCACGAGCTTCTCGGTCTACCTCCTGTTCGACCGGCTCGGCATTCACCCGCTCGCTTCGATCTATGCCGGCTACGCGGTCGCCTTCAACCCGTGGATGATCGAGCACGCATACGCCGGCCACGGCGGCTTCATGCAGGCCTGGGTCTTTCCGGTGCAGATCGCCGCGATGCTGTACGCATACAGGAGACGCTCACTGCTCTCCGCGGTCCTCGTCGGCCTCAGCCTTGCACTCTCGTTCTACGAGAACTCGTACTACGGGCTCCTGTCGGCGCTCCTGTTCGCCGTCTTCTGGGTCATCGACCTCGCCCGCCAGCGAGAGTGGGACGAGCGACTGAGGTCGTTCTCATTCGCCTGCATCGCCTTCGTCTCAGCCGTGATCGCGTTTGTGCCGGCGCTGATCGCCTGGCGCGGCGACCGGAGCTCGGTCTCGGCGAGCATCTCGAATCCGATCGCGGACCTGCAGAGCCTCGGCGCGGCGCCCCAGTCGTACTTCCTGCCGTCGATCCGGAACCCGTTGCTCGGCGGCATCACGCGTCACCTCTATCCGAACGCCAGCTACTGGACCGAGCGCACGCTCTATCTCGGCTGGTCGTTGCTGATCCTCGGCGTGATCGGCGCGGTCCTCGTCGTTCGCCGATACCCGGAGACGCTCGCGACACCGACCCGCCGGTTCTTCTTCATCTGCATGACGGTTCTCGTGCCGGTTGCGTTCGTCTGCTCGCTGAAGCGCAAGACGTCGATTCTCGGCCTCGACGTCCCGATGCCCTCGTACGTGATCGGCGAGTTCACGACGTTCTGGCGCGTGTTCGCGCGCTTTGGGTTCCTGGTCACGTTTGCGCTCGCCGCGCTCGCCGCGCTCGCGCTCACGGCTGTCATCCGGCGCAACCGCTTCGGGACGGCAATTGCGGTAGCTGCGATCGCGGTGCTCGGCGTGGAGTACTACGCCGGCGTCGCACCCATCTACGTGTTCAAGCCGACGCCCTATTCGAACTGGATCGCGAAGCAGCCGCCCGGCATCGTCGCGAACTACCCGCTGCCGACCGATTCCACCCAGGCGCTGACGCTCCTCGCGAACACCTTCTACCAGCAGATCTACAACAAGCATCCGCAGTTCGCGCTCTTCGGCTCCGGGTACGGCGGGACCCGCGAGGACGGGATCAGGATCCTCGCGCGCTACGTGACGAGCCCGGACACCGCCGGCATCCTAAAGGCCGAGCACGTCCGCTACATCCTGTTGCACGACGACGTCTACCGCGCCGAAGGCACCGCGCCGCCGGGCGACCCGCCCGGCATGCGGCTCGTCGCGACGATCCCGGGCCACGTCCGGGCCTACGAGATCGACCCGAGCGTGGCGCCTGCCAACCTGCCGAAGCTGCTCGATCTGAACTCGGCGACGATCGCGCTCGCCCAGTCGCTCCTGACACCGACGCTCTCGCTCTCCGGCTTCTCCGACCCGCACTCCGTGAACGGACAGGCCGGCTGGCGGACGATGCCGGCCGAAGCCGAGGTCACCCTGACCTCCGGAGATGCGCGCGTCCGCCGCGCGCAGCTCGTCTTCTCGACGGTCGCGACGGGGGTCCCGCGCACGCTCGAGCTCGTCGACAGCACGGGGACGGTCGTGCGGCAGGTCACCGTCGACGTCAGACCGACCCAGGTGCTGCTCGGTGCGTTCAACGTGCAGGGCAAGACGACGAAGTTCACCCTGCGCACGGACCCAGCCGGGCCGATCGAGGTCGGGCCGATCAGCGTGCAGCCGCTCGCGGACTTCTCGACGAGCATCACCGACCACTGAGGACTGGGCACTGCGTGCGCCTCAGCGTCGTCATTCCCGTGTTCAACGAGCCCGAGCAGGTTGTCGCGACGATCCGCTCGGCGACGGCGGCAATCGGAGAGAGCCCAGCGTTTGCCGAAGCTGAGATCGTCGTCGCGGACGACGGTTCGACCGAGGACGTCGCCGGCGCGGCTCTCGCAGCGGCGACGACAGTTCCGGTACGCATCGAGCGCCTGCCGCAGAACGGCGGACGGTTCAAGGCACGCCAGGCTGGGCTCGCTGCAGCACGCGGTGAGTACGTGTTCTTCCTCGACGCGGGCGTGACGGTCGAGCCGGGGAGCCTCTCGTTCCTCGCCGATCGCCTCGCAGACGGGCGTGACGTCTGGAACGGGCACACGATCCTCGACACGCGCGGGAGCCCGTTCGCCCACTTCTGGAGCGTCGTCAGCTCGCTCGCGTTCGGCGACTACGTCGACGATCCGCGCGAGACGAGCTTCGGGATCGAGAACTTCGACCGCTTTCCCAAGGGGACGGGCTGCTTCTTCGCGCCGCGCGAGCTGATGGTCACCTCCTTCGCGTCCTTCCGAACGCGCTACGAGGACACCCGGAACGCGAACGACGACGCGCCGATCATTCGCGCGGTCGCCGAGCAGAGACCGATCAACATCGCGCCACAGTTCGCGTACGTCTACACGCCGAGGCGCAGCCTGTCGTCCTTCGTCAAGCATGCGTTTCATCGGGGGATCGTCTTCGTCGACGGGCACGGCCGGCGTGAATCGCGGTTCTTCCCGGTCGTGGTCGCGTTCTTCCCCGTCAGCGCCGGTGTTGCGGTCGCCGTCGTGAAGCGCCCCGTGGTCGCGCCGGTCCTCCTGGCCGGGAGCGTCGCGATCGCCGGCATCGTCGCCGCCCGGAAGCGGCGGCCCCTCGCGGAGGTCGCCTCATTCGCCGCGCTCGTCCCGGTCTACGCAGCAGCGCACGGGGCGGGCATGTGGCGAGGGGCGGCGCTCGCCGCCGCCAAGCGGCTCAGGTCGCGCACGTGATCTGCGTCATCTACGGCACGACAGGAGAGCTGATCAAGCTCTGGCCCGTCCTGCGAGGAATCGAAGAACGCGGCGGGCGATTCGTGAACACGACGACGGCGCAGCAGGTGGCGCAGATCCCCGGGCTGCTCACGCAACTCGGCCTGCCTCAGCCGGACGTCTACCTGGCGCACGGCCGGAGCGGGCACGAGTTGCACACGAACCGGGACATCCCGTTCTGGCTCGGCTCGGTCACGAAGGGCTTCGCGCTCAACCGCCGCGCCCTGCGCAAGGCGATGCGCGCCGATGGAGCGCCGCCGCTCGTCCTCGTGCACGGCGACACGATGACGACCCTGCTCGGAACGCTCATCGGCCGGGGGCTCGGTGCCCCCGTCGCGCACATCGAGGCGGGCGTGCGCACCTGGGACCTCCGACATCCGTTCCCGGAAGAGCTCACCCGTCGCCTCGTCAGCAAGGTGGCGCAGATCCATTACGCCCCAGGCGCAGAGGCGGCATCGAACATCAAGCGCGGCGTCGTGGTCGACACGGGGATGAACACGATTCGCGACAGCGTCGAGCTCGCAGCCGTCGATGTCGAGCTGCCCTTCGAGCTTGCTGAAGGAGACGAGTTCGGGCTCGTCTCCCTGCATCGGTACGAGCTGCTGAACGACGGAGCTCTGCTCGGCGCCGCGCTGCGCGCTCTCGCGACGCATCCTGCACAGCGGCGGATGCTGTTCGTCGACCACCCCGTCACGGTGGCAGCCATGGCTCGGTTCGGGCTGCTCGACGTCTTCGCAGGTTCGTCGGTCACGCGCATGACACGGCGTTCGTTCTTCGAGTTCATCGGGTTGTTGCGGCGTTCCGCCTTCGTAGTAACCGACAGTGGCGGCACACAGGTCGAGTCGTACGTTCTCGACAAGCCGTGCCTCGTGCATCGCAAGAAGGTCGAGCAGCCCGATGGGATAGGAGAGAATGTCGTCGTGTCTGGATTCGACCTGACGATTCTTTCGAAGTTCCTCGACGATCCGGCACAGCATCACCGGCGCACCCCGCCGCCTTCGGTCTCTCCGACGGACGTGATCCTCGACGATCTCGAGCAGCGCGGCTATCTCGTCGAGAGCGCGCGTTGAACCCGCTTCGGATCGCAGTCGTCGGCGCGGGAACGATGGGGTCGCACCACGCGCGCGTCATCGCCGACTCGCCCGAAACCGAGCTGGTCGCAATCGTCGACCCGGCCGAGACTGCCGACGCCGTCGCCCATCGCCAGCACTCGCGGCGCGTCGACACGATCGAGCAGTTGCTCGCCGAGGACCGGCCGGAAGCTGCGATCGTCGCCGTCCCGACGAGCAGCCATGCCGAGGTTGCCACGCGACTGCTCGAAGCCGGCATCCCGGTGCTGATCGAAAAGCCGATCGCCGCGTCGACGGAGGAGGCCGAGGCACTCGCAGCGGTGGCCGCCGCCGGCAACGTTCCGCTCGCGGTCGGGCATGTCGAGCGTTTCAACCCGGCCGTGCGCGCGCTTCGAGAGCGTCTCGACCATGAGGAGCTCGGTCGCGTGTTCCAGGTGCACACTCGACGGCTGAGCCCCTTCCCGATCAGGATCGGCGACACCGGAGTCGCATTCGACCTTGCGACCCACGACCTCGACATCATGTCCATGCTCGGAGGCAAGGCGCTGCGCGTGTCGGCCGAGGTCGACCGGCGAGCGCATCGCAGCCACGAGGACCTGCTCGCGGCGACTCTCCGGTTCGACTCGGGAATCATCGGCCTCCTCGAGGTCAACTGGCTCACCCCGACCAAGGTGCGGCAGCTCTCGGTGACGGGAGAGCGCGGCATGCTGGTCGTCGACTATCTGAACCAGCACCTCACGCTGTTCGAGAAC
>Ga0265314_10004562_pt1 | contig 12786 bp, 13 predicted proteins | sample 4126metaG_FD_203106 | JGI IMG/M metagenome (GOLD analysis project Ga0265314, IMG submission 203106) | Rhizosphere microbial communities from Carex aquatilis grown in University of Washington, Seatle, WA, United States - 4-1-26 metaG | ecosystem: Host-associated > Plants > Roots > Rhizosphere >... | reverse complement strand
ACGAACACCACCATCCAGCCCATGCCGAGATAGAGCGCGATGGCGGCATTCTCCAGGCGGCGCGGAAAAAGGACCTTCAACGCGACGCCGATGCTGGCGCAGACCCAGATCGCGATGAGCACGGTCGTGCCGTAAGGCGCGCCGACGCGATTGACGGCGAAGGGCGTGTAGGTGGCCGCGATCATGATGAAGATGGCGGCGTGATCGATGCGGCGCAGAAGCTGCTTGGACCGCGCCGTTTCGGGAACCAAGTTGTAGATGCCGGAGGCGAAGATCATGGCGAGCAGGCCGAGGCAATAGACCGTGACGCTGGCCGCCGCCGAAACACCGACATGCAGCAGGAGCCATGCCGCCGCGTTCACGGCGAACAGCATGCCCGCGACATGGATCGCACCATCCACGAACTCCTCATGGCGGCTGTAGATCCGTTCGGCTTTTTCCGTCAGCGTCGTCATCGAAATTCCTTGTGCGCATTATGCGGCATAGCCCGGCGGCACTGTATCACACGATTTCTTACAGTTAATGCATCCATCGGGGCCGCTTTGGCGCGTACCGAACTGCGCTATAGTCGCATATCGGGGTGGAGGGGATCATGGACAAATTCTTGAACATGCTGGCGGCGCTACCGCTGGCCAATCTCAAGCTGGGCGGGATGAGCGTGGAGCTGACCATGCTCGCGCTCGCCGCGGTTCTGGGCTTTGTGCATCTGTTTCTGGGCGCGCATTTCACCACGCAGGAGCTGGGCGCGGCCTGGAATGTCGGCGCGCGGGACAATACGCCGCCGCTCAAGGGAAAACTGGCCGGGCGGCTGGACCGCGCGTTCAGGAATTTCCGCGAGACCTTTCCGATCTTCGCCGTCGCGGTCCTCATCATCACGGTTCTGGACCGGCACAACGCCCGCACCGAATGGGGCGCGCAGCTCTATTTCTGGATGCGTGTGATCTATCTTCCGCTCTATGCGGCGGGCGTGCCGATGGTGCGGACCATCATCTGGATCGCATCGGTGGTCGGCATCCTGCTGGTGCTGTCGGCCGCGTTCGCGGGCTAGGTCAGCGAGTTCTCGTCGATAGGCGGTGAGACGGCAATCGACCTGCCGCCTTTTTCGACATTCGGCAGCAGCGCCGTCAGCAGACCGATGGCCGGCAGGAACGAGCAGACGCTGTAGGTGTATTCGATTCCCCAATGGTCGGCGAACAATCCGATCACCGCCGCGCCGATGCCGCCCATGCCGAACGAGAAGCCGTAGAACATGCCCGACACCATGCCGATGCGTCCCGGCATGAGTTCCTGCGCGAACACCACGATGGCGGGAAAGGCCGAAGCCAGGAGCAATCCGATTACGACCGACAGCGAGGCCGTCCAGAAAAGATTGGCGAACGGCAGGAGCAGCGTGAACGGCAGAATGCCCAGGATCGAAACCCAGATCACAGGCTTCCTGCCGATGCGGTCACCGATGGGGCCGCCGGCAAAGGTGCCGACGGCGACGGCGCCCAGAAACAGAAACAGATAGAGCTGTGCGCTCTGCACCGACACGTGGAAGTGGTGGATCAGGTAGAAAGTGTAATAGCTGGTGATGCTGGCGAGATAAAAATATTTCGAGAAGATCAGCATCAAGAGGATGAAGATCGAGAACACCACGCGGCGCTGCGAGAGACCCGTCTCCACCAACGCCTGCTTCGCCGCCTTCATCCGCGCGAGTCCGTGATCCTTGTACCAGCGGCCGACGCGCCACAGGACCGCAATCGAGATGAGCACGACGGCCGCCGACCATGTGATCGCGCGGTGTCCATAGATGGCGACCACGGACGCCGCCAGAACCGGACCCAGCGCCGAACCGGTATTGCCGCCAACCTGGAACAGCGATTGCGCAAGACCATGCCGGCCGCCCGACGCCATGCGCGCCACGCGCGCCGATTCCGGATGGAAGACCGACGAGCCGACGCCGACGATGGCCGCGGACAGAAGCACCATCGCATAATTCTGCGCGAGGCCGAGGCCCGCGATGCCGATCAGCGTGAAGGCGGCGCCCATCGGCAGCGAGAACGGCATCGGCCTGCGATCGGCGACAAAGCCGACCACAGGCTGCAGCAGCGACGCGGTGCATTGGAAGACCAGCGTGATCAGCCCGATCTGCGCAAAGGACAGATGAAACATCGTCTTGATCGACGGATAGATCGACGGGATCAGCGACTGCATCATGTCGTTGAGCATGTGGCAGAAGCTGATCGCGAAGAGCACCGAGAAGGTGGTGCTGTGCCCGGCGATGGCGGATGCGGTTTTGTTCAAGGCGGAAGCTCTGAATAGCAGTTGGCAGCGGGTTTAGGAGATGCGGCGGGGCTTGTCGAGAATGGCGCGCTGCCGCATGACCGGCAGACGCAAAGCGCATAGAGTCAGCGGACATGGCCGATTCCCGTAACATCGAGACATTGTTCGTGAGCAGCCTTTACCGCGCACAGATTTCCGCGCGCGGGCTGAACGCGGCCCTGGCGAAAACCTGTCTCGCCATCGCGGCGGAAGACAAGGCGGGGCAGCGCTGGGCGAAGGCGCATGGTTACAAGGGCTACACGTCCTATGCCTCGCTCGACGATCTGCCGACCCGCGCCAGCGTGTTTGATGAACTGGTCAAGCACATCGACAGCCACGTTCGCGGTTTCGCCAAGGCGCTGGATTTTGCGCTGGGCGGAAAATCGCTCGTGCTCGACTCGCTCTGGATCAATGTGATGGATCGCGGCGGCGTCCATGCCGCGCATATCCATCCGCATTCGGTCGTCAGCGGCACCTATTATGTGGAGGTGCCCAAAGGCGCGGCCGACATCCGCTTCGAGGATCCGCGCCTTGTCATGATGATGGCGGCGCCGCCGCGCAAGGAAAACGCCCGCCGCCAGAACCAGACCTTCGCGCGCGTTTCGCTCAGAGCCGGCACTTTGCTGCTCTGGGAAAGCTTCCTGCGCCATGAGGTTCTGCCCAATGGCGCGCCCGGAAAACGCATCAGCATCAGCTTTAATTACGCCATGCGCTGAAAGCGGCCGCCGCTTTCGAAATTTGCATGGAGGGCCATTAGGGGCTCTGCCCCATATCTCGTTTTCTGCCGTGGAGTTTGCCGATGCACCGTTTGTCGATTGCCGCCCTGACAGCCTGCCTGCTGCTCGCCTCCCCCTGCCTTGCAGCCGGGGACGCACCGGTGACGGTGATGATCGTGGGCGATTTTCACATGAGCAATCCGGGCAAGGATCTGCACAATGTCGACGCCGATGACATGCTGTCGCCCAAGCGCCAGGCGGAAATCGCCGCGGTCACCGATGCGCTGGCGCAGTTTCATCCCACCATGGTCGCCGCAGAATGGCCGGCGGATGCCGCCGCGCAGCGTTACGACCAATATCTGAAAGGAACGCTGGCGCCCTCGCGCAACGAAGTGGTGCAGCTGGGCTTCCGCCTGGCGAAGACGGCAGGCCTTTCCACGGTGTACGGCATCGATGTCGATGGTGAGTTTCCCTATGACGCGGTGGACGCTTACGCCAAGGCGCATGGCGAGAGCGCCCTCCTGGAGGCGGCGAACGCGCAGGTAGAACAATTCGTCAAAAACCAGGACGCATTGCTGAAGACCGGCGATGTCGCGCGCGTGCTGCGCTTTCTCAACGATCCGGTCCAGCTCGAAAACGGCAACGGCTTTTACCGCATGCTGCTGCGCATCGGCGGCGGCACGAACCAGCCGGGCGCGGAACTCCTCACCGCCTGGTACAAGCGCAATTTCCTCATCTGCGCCAATCTCGTGCAGCAGGCCAAGCCGGGCGACCGCGTTGTTGTGTTCTACGGCTCCGGCCACAGCTTCCTCTTGCGTCAATGCATCAGCGAAATGCCGGGATACCGGCTGGCGGAGCCGAACGACTACCTGCCGAAATAAGCGTTTCCCCCAACTTGCAGTCGCATGCCGGATCGGGTGATAGAGTGGGTGTTCCAATCCGGACGACCGCCATGACCAGCGACGACCTGCCGCCACCGCAAAACCACCGGGAAGACGACACCATCTGGGGTCAAATCGGCGATCTGTTCGGCCAGGGCATCTGGATCGTGTTGTTTCTGGCGATCGCGGGCGGGCTTTTCTATTTTCTGGCGCGCGCCATCCATTGAGAACCGCCATGCGATCGATGTTCGTGACTGCGGCTGCCGGAATGCTGTTCGCGTCCGGCGCGATGGCGCAGGATGCCGCCCAGCAGGCGGTGATCGACACCTCGCTCGGCTCCATCACCGTTGCGCTGGATGCGGTTCATGCGCCGCTGACCGTCGCCAATTTCATCCGCTATGCGAACGAAAAGCATTTCGACTGCACGGTGATCTACCGCGTCGTTCCGGGCTTCGTGCTGCAGATGGGCAGCTATGAGGCCGACGGACATCCGCGCCCCACCCATGCGGGCATTCCGCTGGAAGCCAACAACGGACTGTCCAATGTCCGCGGCAGTCTTGCGATGGCGCGCGGAGACGATCCGGCCAGCGCAACGGCGGAGTTCTTCATCAGCCTGTCCGACAATTCCGCATCGCTCGATCACGCCGCAAGCGACACCGGCAACACCACGGGCTATGCCGTGTTCGGCCACGTGACGAGCGGCATGGACGTGGTGGACAAGATCGCCGCCGTTCCTCTGGGCGGCGTCGGTCCCTTCGCGGACGCCGCGCCGGTGACCCCGGTGGTGATCGAAAAAGTGAGCATCGTCACCCTGCCGGTCACACCGCCCGGCGCGGCGGAACTTCCGCCGGATACGCATTAGGCGCACCGATTTCACACCTTGCGCGTTTTGCCGCCGGAGAACGGATGACAAAAGAAACGCTCGGCCAAATTCGGAAAGACGCGGAACGTTGCACCGACTGTCCGCTTTACAAGCACGCGACGCAGACCGTGTTCGGCGAAGGCCCCGCGCGCGCCAGCATCGTGCTGGTGGGTGAACAGCCCGGCGATCAGGAAGACCTCGTGGGCAAGCCTTTCGTGGGGCCTGCGGGACAAGTCCTCGACCGCGCGCTCAAGGATGCGGATATCGAGCGCACGAAAACCTACGTCACCAATGCGGTGAAGCATTTCAAGTTCGAGCCACGCGGCAAGCGCCGCATCCATTCCAAGCCCAATGCGGCCGAGATCAAGATCTGCCACCAGTGGATCGCGCGCGAGCTTTCCGCCATCGCGCCCGCGCTCGTCGTCGCGCTGGGCGCGACGGCGGCGCAATCGCTGATGGGAAAGCCCATGCCCATCGGCAAGAATCGCGGACGCGAACTGACCTGGGCCGACGGGCGGCGCGGCCTCATCACCGTGCATCCGTCGTTCCTGCTGCGCATTCCCGACGCGGAATCGAAGTCGCGCGAATATCAGGCCTTCGTCCGCGACCTGAAGCTGGCGGCGAAACTTGCTGGATAATGGAATTCAAGTTTTCCGTCTTCGCATCGCACGTCTCTTGATGAGCATCGTGGGCGAAGATAGGCAGGCGTCCCTCAACACCGGTCGCGCATGCGGCGCGAACCCTTCCAGCGGCGATCCCTATGGGTGCAGCGGCGGGGCGATGATCGTTCTTCGGCCCATCCGGCGGTCGCATGCGTCAGCAGCGGACAACACCGGCAGGCAGGCCGGAAGAAGATCAGGGTGAGGGGAGTTCAGAGGTTGGGCATTGGTGTTCCTTCAAAACAAAACCTGTCATCCCCGGCCGAGTGACCGCAGGGAACGAGGGGAAGGGGACCCAGGTGGCAGATACAGAAATGGTCTTGCGGGAAAGGCAGTGGTGCCCTTCCTCGATGACCGTCTTCGTGTTTTCGACCTGGGTCCCCTTCCCTCGCCGCTTCGCGGCTCGCCGGGGATGACAGTGTGAGAACGGCCCAAAACGCAGAAAACCCGCAGCTTTCGCGGCGGGTCTGGATTTTGGGCGCAGTTCGAGAATTGGGAGTTTTGTACGCTCCGACCGTTACGGTGTCAAGCTAATTATCCTGCATTCAGGAAATTGTTCTAAGCACCTGAATCGACTTTTATTTCGGACTTTTCGCGCCTACCCCACCCGTCCCGGATGGCGCTTGACGAAGGTTTCGAGTTTTTGCGCGAGGCCGGACTGGCCGTATTCGCGGTCCCAGACCAGCGAGGCTTCGTAGAGGATCTTCTGCTGCAACTCGGGCGGCAGGGATGGCCACACGCTGAGCAAGCCGCTGCCGAGGCGGCGGACATAGGTTTCGTCTTCGCTCGGATATTTGAACTGGCGCTTGCCCGGAATGCTGGAGGCCAGTTTTCCGGTGGTCTTGACGAACTCGGTCATGGTGCGCGCTCCTTGGGCGAAAGCAAACAAGACGGACGGCGCAACAGCGCGCCGGCCGCACAATCTTCATTCCCCCGGTAAAACTATTTCTGCCGCTTCTTGCGGGCAGCGTACCGCGCATCGCGCGCGGCTTTCTGGTCGGCGAGCAACTGGGCGTGCGCTTTCAGGCGCTCGACCTTCTCGCGTTCCTTGGCTTCGGCTTCGAATTTCGCGGCGGCTTCGGCGGCGATGCGGGCGGCTTCGCGGTCCGCGGTATCCTTCTTCGCGCGCGCTTCCTTTTCGATCTTGCGCTCTTCCTCGCGCTTGGCGCGTTCGGCGGCGATCTTCGCGCGTTCGGCATCGAGCAGCGGCTTCTTCGCGGCGACCTCGGCCATCTTGGCGCGCACTTTTTCGAGCTGCTCCTGGCGCGCCTTGGCGGCGTCCTTCTGGCGGTCGGCGAATTTGTCGGGATTGGAACCACGCATGCGAAACGTCTAGTCCTTTTTTGTGATCCTTTGACTCACTACCGGCCCCAGAATCAATGCATCAAGAGTTTCTCTACTTCAGGGACTGCCTGAAACACAAATCCGAGTGCCAACAATGCTAAGCCGGATTTAAAGATCGAAGGATATAGAAACGACGCCAAGTACACCTTTCGGCCTCTCGCATCATTTTGATATCCCCCACCGAGATTTTTCCCAAATGACACGGCGACGAGAATTGTGCCGATGAAATTCAGAAATAGCCCGATAAGCGCCACCCACTTCATTTGATCAGTTGTCGAGGAACGACCGCAATTTGCGGCTGCGCGACGGATGCTTGAGCTTGCGCAGCGCCTTCGCCTCGATCTGACGGATGCGTTCGCGCGTCACCGAGAACTGCTGGCCGACTTCCTCCAGCGTGTGGTCGGTGTTCATGCCGATACCGAAGCGCATGCGCAGCACGCGCTCTTCGCGCGGGGTGAGCGTGGCCAGAACGCGCGTGGTGGTCTCGCGCAGGTTCGCCTGGATGGCGGCGTCGATCGGCAGGACGGCGTTCTTGTCCTCGATGAAATCGCCCAGATGCGAATCTTCCTCGTCGCCGATGGGCGTTTCGAGAGAGATCGGCTCCTTGGCGATCTTGAGAACTTTCCGCACTTTTTCGAGCGGCATGGCCAGGCGTTCGGCCAGTTCTTCCGGCGTCGGCTCGCGGCCGATTTCGTGCAGCATCTGGCGCGAGGTGCGCACCAGCTTGTTGATCGTCTCGATCATGTGCACCGGGATGCGGATGGTGCGCGCCTGATCGGCGATGGAGCGGGTGATGGCCTGACGAATCCACCACGTCGCATAAGTCGAGAACTTGTAGCCGCGGCGGTATTCGAACTTATCGACGGCCTTCATCAGGCCAATGTTGCCTTCCTGGATGAGATCCAGGAACTGCAGGCCGCGGTTGGTGTATTTCTTGGCGATGGAGATCACGAGGCGAAGATTGGCCTCGATCATCTCCTTCTTCGCCTGTCCGCTTTCGCGCTCGCCCTTCTGCACGGTGTGCACGATGCGGCGGTATTCGACGATGGACTGGCGCGTTTCCTGCGCGAGGCTCTGAATTTCATCGCGCAGATTGTTGATCTTGTCGCGCTCGTCGGTGACGAAATCCTTCCAGCCGTGGCGCGTGAGGCGGCCGACGCGGCGCGACCAGTGCGGATCGAGCTCGTTGCCGAAATGCTCCTTCAGGAAGTCCGCGCGGTCCACGCCATGCGCTTCGGCCAGGCGCAAGAGGCGGCCTTCGAGCGAAACGAGACGGCGGTTGATGCCGTACATCTGGTCGACAAGCGCTTCGATGCGGTTGTTGTTGAGCTTGAGGCCCTTCACCAGATCGACGGTGTCGTTGCGCAGCTTCTTGAAGCGGCGCTCCTGCGACGTCGACAGATCTTCGGCGCCGCCCAGCGCGGCTTCGACGCTCGCGTCCTGCAGCTTGCCCAGCTTCTTGTAGAGATTGGCGATGGCGTCGAGGGTTTCGAGCACCTGGGGCTTGAGCGCCGCTTCCATCGCGGAGAGCGGAAGATTGCCTTCGTCTTCCTCGTCATCGCCGGCGTCGGCGGCCGCGGCGGCTTCACCCGGATCGACTTCCTCGCCTTCGGCGGCCGGAGGCTTGGGCGCCGGCGGCGGCTTGGGCACGAAAGCCGGGCGCGGCTGCATGGGCGCAGCGGCCTGGCCGGTGACGGGATTGTTCAGCGGCTGTCCGTCGGGACCGACCGGCGGCGGCACGGCGGCGGGCTGCCCATCGGGCCCTGCGCCATACATCGCTTCCAGATCGATGATGTCGCGCAGGAGAACTTTGCCTTCGTTGAGCTCGTCGCGCCAAACGGTGATGGCTTCGAAGGTGAGGGGGGATTCGCACAAAGCGCCGATCATCAGCTCGCGGCCGGCCTCAATGCGCTTGGCGATGGCGATTTCGCCTTCGCGGCTGAGAAGCTCGACGCTGCCCATCTCGCGCAGATACATGCGCACCGGATCGTCGGTGCGGTCGTAGGTCTCTTTGCCGGTGGCGGTGGTGGCGACCGCGGTGCCGGTGGTGGTGGTCAGCGCGCCGCCTTCGCCGCCCTCGCCGCCTTCGCCTTCTTCCTGCTCTTCGGATTCGATGACGTTGATGCCCATCTCGTTGAGCATCGACATCGTGTCCTCGATCTGCTCGGAGGACACTTTCTCGGACGGCAGCACCTTGTTCAGCTCGTCATAGGTGACGTAGCCGCGCGCCTTCGCCTTGGTGATCATCTTGCGCACTTGCGCGTCCGACATATCCAGTAAGGGCGAGTCTGCATCGCCCGGCGGCTCGGCCTCGCCCGGCTTCAGTCCCTTCACGGGAACGGGCTTGCCGTTCTTCATGATGACGTCGGGCTTCTTCACCAGGCCGACGGCGGCAGCAGCTTTCGCGGCCAGCTTGGGATCGAGCTTTTCGGATTTCTTGCTGGCCTTGGGATCGACCTTGACCGCAGCCTTCGCGGCGGGTTTGGGCGCCGGCTTGGCGGGGGCCGCTTTCTTCACCGCGGCGCTTTTGGAGGCAGCGGCTTTCGCGGCGGGCTTCGCCTTGGATTTCACAGCGGTCTTCGCCGTGGATTTGCTCGGAGCGGCTTTCGCCGGCTTCTTCTTGGTGTCTTTCTTCGTCGCCAACTGACAATTTCCGTTTTGCTGAACCCTCTACCCTATGTGCAGAGAGTCCGGTTTTTGCGCTCTAACGTGAACAGAACGCGAATACCGCGCTATTCGTCATGCCTTGGGAGGAAATTTGCGGCATCGCGCCAGCTTTCCTCCGTGCCTTCCGACTTGAAACGCTCGAAAGCACGGGCCCTTTCGGGACCGGTTTCGGCCATGTCCCGCAGCTGGGACGCGGCTCTGAGCCAGCGGGCTTCGATGTCTTCGGCACCCTCAATCCCCTGCACGTCGTCCGCGGGGGCAATTTCTCCGCTCGCCAGCGCCCGCGCATTCAAGCGCTCGACGAGATCGGACATGCCGTGACGGACCAGATGGGCTTCCAAGCCTTGATTTTCAAGCCTGGAGCCGGAGGCCGCGAGGTTTAGGAGTTCGTGCCGGAACCTGTCAAGGACGCGGTCGGACAAGGGCAATTCGGCGACAATTTCGGCGTGCCGCGCCGCCAGATCGGGGTGGCGGAAAAGGAGCACGAAAAGTTCCATTTCCTTAACGCTCCGGGCGCCGGAACGGCCGGAGCGCGCCAGGATCGAGTTCTTCACCGCGGGCGACACCGTTTCGCCGCCGCCGGCAAAGCCGGGGCGAGGCGGCGGACGGCGGCCGCCGCCGGAGAAGCTGCGGCGGTCGGACTGGCGGTCGCGCGGCTGATGGTTCTGCTGCGCCGGCGCACGGCGTTTGAAGCTCTCGAAAACTTTCTGGTCGAAATCGCGGCGGTAATAGTCCGCGATCTTCGGATCGGAGATGCGGCCGACGATTTCCGCCAAGGCGCGTTCCAATCCGGCGCGGCGTTCGGGCGTGGAGAAATCCTTGCCTTCGGTTTCCGCGCGCCAGAGAACTTTGGCGAGCGGCTCGGCGGCGTCGAGGATCTTGCGCATCGCCGCCGGGCCTTCGCGCTTGATGAGCGTGTCGGGATCTTCGCCGCTGGGGAGAAACGCAAAGCGCAGCGAGAAGCCCGGCTTCAGATGCGGCAGCGCCAGATGCGCGGCTCTGAGCCCCGCACGCAATCCGGCTTCGTCGCCGTCGAAACAGAGAATGGGCTCGGGCGCGGTGCGCCACAGAAGCTGCAGCTGGTCTTCGGTGAAGGCGGTGCCGAGCGGAGCCACGGCATATTCAAAGCCCGCGCGCACCAGCGCGATCACGTCCATATAGCCTTCGGCGAGAATGATGGTCTGCGCCTTCAGCGCCGCGGCGCGGGCGGTGGCGAAGTTGTAGAGCAGATGGCCCTTGGAGAAGAGCGCCGTCTCGCCGGTGTTGATGTATTTGGGCTTGGCGTCGGGGTCGAGCGCGCGCGCGCCGAACGCCACGATGCGCCCGCGCGCATCGGAAATCGGAAACATCAGGCGGTTGTAGAAGAAATCGCGCGCCGGACGGTCGCCATCCTGCGGGCGCACCAGACCGGCCGCGACCATGTCTTCGAGCGGAATGTTCTTCGCGTAGAGATGATCCTTCAGCGCGGAGTTGGAATCCGGCGCATAGCCGAGGCGAAACTGTTTCGCCGCTTCGCCGTTCAATCCGCGCGAGATCAGATAGTCGCGAACCTCGCCGCTGTTCTTCGCGCGCAACTGTTCCTCGAAGAAGACGCAGGCCGCTTCCACCACGTCGTAAAGTGATTTCTTCTTTTCCTCGCGCGCTTCGTCTTCCGCCGACCATTTGGGCAGCTCGACACCCGCTTCGCCCGCCAGCTTCTCAACCGCTTCGGGGAAGGTGAGCCCCTCCGTCTCCATCACCCATTTGAAGGCATCCCCGCCCGCGCCGCAGCCGAAGCATTTGTAGGTGCGCCGCTCGTTCTCCACCTTGAAGCTGGGCGACTTCTCCTTGTGGAAGGGGCAACAGCCCCACATCACCCGGCCCTTGCGGGTGAGCTTCACACGGCGGCCCACAAGCTGGACGAGATCCGTCCGCCGCAGGACTTCGTCGAGAAGATGGGGGCCAAAGCGCATGGGACTAATGTAGGTGCGCGCTGGCCAAATGTCCCTGCGCGGCGGGGATTCGGCTGTGGGTTACGCCCGAGGCTTGAAATTTCGACGGTTTCGGATGGCCGCCCGCGCTGTGCGTTGCGACAAATCCTGACAGTAAAGAAGTTCCCTCAACCCCCGGTTTTGTTGTCTTCGAACAGGGAGACTTGTATTTCTCAAATGGGGACCAAGTCCGGGGGCAGTATTTGTCGAACGATATCCATATTCGTGGAGATCAAGACTTCCGTCAGAAGCTTCTGGAGGCGGCGCAGGACCGGCTGAGCGTCGCCGGCTCGCTGGAGGAGATCATCGCCATCGTGCGCTCGACGGCGCGTTCCGTCTGCTCGGCGGACGGCGTGACCTTCGTGCTGCGCGACGAGGGCAAATGCCACTATGTCGAGGAAGACGCCATAGGGCCTTTGTGGAAGGGCCAGAAATTCCCGATGGAAACCTGCATCTCCGGCTGGTGCATGATGAACAAGCAGACCGCCGCCATCGAAGACATTTTCGTCGACGACCGCATCCCGCACGACGTCTATCGCAAGACCTTCGTGAACAGCCTGGTGATGGTGCCGGTCGGCGGCGATGCGCCCGTGGCGGCCATGGGCACCTATTGGCGCGAAAAGCGGGCGTTCACGGAACACGATGTGGCGGCCGTGGAAAAACTGGCGGCGGCGGTGTCGGGGGCGATGCGAAGGATTGCAACGTAGATACTCGTAGGTCGATCACAAAAAAAATTGTCATCCCCGGCCGAGCGACGCTTCAGCGTCGCGAGGGGAAGGGACCCAGGTAGATCCGGTAACGCGATATTGCCGAGAAGTCCTTCGTACAGATCGTTCCAGCCGGAGTTATCTTTTTCGATTAGCTTGATTTTCCAAGCCCGATTCCACTTCTTAAGCTGTTTTTCGCGTGCGATTGCGACGTTGATGTCGCCGAATAACTCGAACCAGACGAGGATATGCACACCGTATTTCTTCGTGAATCCACCTACCAGTTTGTTTTTGTGCTGCCATGTGCGGTGCATAACATCATTCGACACGCCGACGTAAAGCGTGCCGTTGCGACGGCTCGCCAAAATATAGACGTAGTAAAGATGATCTTTCACGCGCCGATGTTGTCACTCCGACAACGAACCGTCGCTGGTTATAAGATGGTTTCGGCATCATTCGGCCCTAACCAACGATCATTTCCCCGTCAGCAGGTCTTTCACCATTCCGCTCGCCTTGCCGAAATCCATTTGCCCCGCGTAGCGCTCTTTGAGCGCGGCCATGATCTTGCCCATGTCCTTCATCGAGGTCGCGCCGGTTTCCTTGACGATCTCGGCAATCGCGGCCTTCGCGTCCTCCTCGCTCATCTGTTTAGGCATGAATTCGCGGATGACTTCGA
>Ga0265314_10004561_pt1 | contig 12791 bp, 8 predicted proteins | sample 4126metaG_FD_203106 | JGI IMG/M metagenome (GOLD analysis project Ga0265314, IMG submission 203106) | Rhizosphere microbial communities from Carex aquatilis grown in University of Washington, Seatle, WA, United States - 4-1-26 metaG | ecosystem: Host-associated > Plants > Roots > Rhizosphere >... | reverse complement strand
GTCTTTGTCGATGGTGTCCACCGCCCAGCCAACCATATTCACGATGTGAGTGGCCAGCGAAGCCATCGTGAAAGACTTCGGATGGGGCGTCCAATCGAACTTGTCTTCCGGACACCGCGCCAGGGTTTTGCGGGTGCCGGCCATTTCCTGATCGAACTCAGGCAGTAATGCGTCAGCGATACTCATATTTCCTCCATTGATGAGTTTCGCCTTTTATTCGCCTCACGTCAAGAGATCTTTTCATCAATCCCCGGCATGTTAGCATTGGCCGGACGGGGGGTTCCACGCCGGAAAGACGCAATTAAGCCCATGAAGTCGCCAAGAGACGCTAAGCTCTCCACATCCATGACGGAGACGGAGTTCGACAATGGCTACTGGTACGCCGGCGACCTCAAGAAGTTCGCCGAAGACATCGGCGTTCCTTCGGCAGGTCGTTTGCGAAAGGACGAACTGGAGCAGGCGGTGAAGCATTTCTTGCGTACCGGGAATGCCAAGAATTTTGCCCGACGAACCCTGACGAAGTCCGGGCCGCGAGATGTCGACCGGGGCCTGCGGCTCGACCTCCCGGTAGTTCATTACACCAGCAATCGTGAGACGAAGGACTTTATCGAGCGGCAGGCGGCCAAACTGGAGCCGGGTTTCAAAAGAAAGTCCGGCACGCGATATTTACTCAACCGCTGGCGGGAAGAACAGCTTCGTAAGGGTCGTCGGATCGCATACGGCGATTTGGTCCGGCAGGCGATCGAGCTGAATAAGACCAAGGACGGCCCGCTGCGCGTGGAGCACGCCCGATACATCAATTTCATTTCCGATTTCATGAAGGCCAACAAACACGCGCCCATGGGTGAAGCCATTGCCGCATGGAACGTCGTAAAAGAATTCGATACGCCGAAAACTTATCAGGCCTGGCTCACGGCCCGGAAGCCTTGACTGCTACCCCCAAAGAGGCCGCACAGCGTTCGTACGCCACTGCGTTGGGGCTTAGTCATAGGATCGTCGCTCTGTCTATCGGTTTGCCCCTGACGCTGATTTACTCATGCCACCGCCGAGCCCAGCCGTCGGACTGCGCCAACCATTAACATCGCCGGGCGGTCCGGCGTACCCAAGATGGGGTATTGCTTGCGCATCCCTTTGTGGTACCGAAGAAACACTCCATCTCGTGACGTGCTCCTTTCCGCGATGCCGCATACTACCGATTAGAGTCTGACGACGTCCGGTTGGATCCGATCACCCGGCGGCCGCGACCAGTTGCGAAGGTTCTGTTACACGCGACTCAGGAGAAGACTTGATGCCCACTATCACGACCAAAGACGGTATTGAGATTTACTACAAGGACTGGGGTAAAGGACAGCCCATAGTTTTCAGCCATGGTTGGCCGCTTAGCGCGGACGACTGGGATAACCAGATGTTGTTCTTCCTTCATCACGGCTATCGGGTGATCGCCCATGATCGCCGTGGGCACGGCCGCTCGACGCAGACCGCCGATGGCCACGATATGGACCATTATGCCGATGACCTGGCCGCTCTTACGGCACATCTCGACCTGAAAAATGCCATCCATGTGGGCCATTCCACGGGGGGCGGCGAGGTGACGCATTATCTGGCACGGCATGGCGGAAGCCGGGTGAGCAAGGCCGCGCTGATTAGCGCGGTGCCCCCTCTCATGGTGAAGACGGCGGCCAATCCGCTCGGCCTTCCCAAAGAAGTGTTCGATGGTTTGCAGGCGCAGCTTGCCGCAAATCGTTCGGAATTCTATCGCGCTTTGGCCGCGGGGCCTTTTTACGGCTACAACCGGCCCGGCGCGAAAGCTTCAGAGGCTGTGATTCAGAATTGGTGGCGCCAGGGTATGATGGGCGGAGCCAAGGCGCATTACGACGGTATCGTGGCCTTTTCCCAAACGGATTTTACGGAAGATCTCAAGAAGATCGACGTTCCGGTACTGGTCATGCATAGCGAGGACGATCAGATCGTGCCTTATGCAGCCGCCGGTCCGCGATCCGCCGCGTTGTTGAAGAACGGGACCTTTATAAGCTACAAGAGCTTCCCGCACGGTATGCCCACCACGGAAGCGGACACCATTAACGCCGACCTGCTGGCGTTCTTCACAGCCGCTGCGACAGTGGCGGCTTGAACATCCCCGGCCCGCATTTGCTGCGAACGCCGGGATCACTTACTTCTCACGCACCGGGCAGCGTCGGGAAAACCAGGCCTGTGCGGTATGCCGCTCACACGTGACGATTCACTCCATAAGCAACATCAGGGAGCATAGTCTTAAAAAAGGAGACCAGGCATGAAACGCAAAAGCATCGGCGTAATGTTATCGGTTGGAGTATTTCTCTCTGTTCTGGTGGCGCTGGCGATTGCTGCCCCGGATAAGTACACTTTGAAAGTTCCGAATGGGCTCTCGTTCTCCGAGTTCAGAGGATACGAGTCCTGGCAGCTAGTCTCCATCAGTCAGGATGGGAGTCTTATTGCCGCGATCCTCGCTAATCCCGTGATGATCGAGGCGTACCGCGCCGGAATTCCCGGCAACGGCAAGCCTTTCCCCGACGGCTCCAAGATGGCGAAGATCCATTGGAACCCCAAAAAGTTGGAGACGTTCCCCGCGGCGACGGTGCCGGGTACGCAGCATGATGTCGACTTCATGGTAAAGGACAGCAAGAGGTTCGCGGACAGCGGCGGATGGGGATACGCCGTGTTTGAGTACGACGCGGCGTCCGATACGTTCGCGCCCGGCACCTTGGCTGCCAAGCCGCCGCAGGGGAACGACGCCAAGTGCGGGTTCACGTGCCACACGAGCGTGAAGACGAGAGATTACGTCTTCACGGATTACGGGCATAGGTGAAGCGGATCAGTCAGCGATTCGACTGGACCACCACCGCGAGTGCTCCGAAGGCGGCGGACGTCTGCGCTAGCATGCGCTCGATTGCCAGCGGCCGGTCCTCGATTTCGGTGAACGGCGCGACGTCTTGCAGGCCTCAGCGCGGACGGAAGTCGCGCGCCATGTGACCGCCCATGCGGCGGGCAAGGCCACCACGATGCCCGAAAACTTATCAGCCTCGGCTCAAGGCCCAGGAGCCCTGATGACTATCCCCGAAGCCCGTGAGTGGCGCTCCGTTGCCGCGGGAGTGCGCCACGCCCTCTGTCACCGGCGCGGTACCCTTTCATCGCCATCGATGCGGCCGTCAAGTAAGCTAACACGACGGTCGGCGGCGCGCACCAGGGACTCTTCATGCGTCACCAGTACCAGGGTGTTGGACTGTTCGCGATGAAAGTCGAGAAGGAGATCGAAGATCAGCTTTCCGGTGGCGGAGTCCAGGTTGCCAGTGGGCTCGTCGGCCAGAAGGATCGGCGGATTCATGGCGCAAGCGCGGGCCAGGGCCACCCGCTGCTGCTCGCCGCCCGAGAGCTGGGCGGGGTAATGATCGAGACGGGAACCGAGGCCGGCGCGGTCCAGGAGGTCTCGGGCGCGGCCATCGGCAGCTTGGTCCAAGCCGGCCAACTCCATCGGCAGGCGAACATTCTCTTCCGCCGTGAGCGACGGGATGAGATGGTACGACTGAAAGACGATGCCGATGGTTCGCCCGCGCACCACCGCCATATCTTCTTCGGAGAGGCGGGTGATGTCCTGGCCGTCAAGGAGGACCTGGCCGGCGGTGGGCGAGTCCAGGCCGGCGATCAGTCCGAGCAATGTGCTCTTGCCGCTGCCTGATGGGCCGGTGATCGCGACGAACTGGCCCCGGGGGATGGTCAGGTCGATTCCCCGCAGAATCTCTACCAGGCGGGCGCCCGTCGGGATCGATTTGGTGAGCGCCCGCAGCTCGATGGACGCCGCGCTGGGGCAGTTCGGCTCCAGACTGTCAGTCGCCATTTGGCCTCGCCCAGCAGGGATCGAACGCCCAGAACCACTGATCCGGGTAGCGGCGTACCTCGGTTTCGAGGAGCCTGTAGAGCCGCCGGGTGTCGTGGCAGGCATCTCCGCTGACGGTAAACGGTTCCTGAGTGCGGGCGATGTAACGGCGTTGCCGGTCGCACCACATGGTGAAGCAAGGAAGTACCACCGCTCCGCTGCTCGCCGCCAGGCGGACCAGGGCAGTACTGGCGCGCACCGTGGCGCCCAGGAAGGCGACCTCCATGTCGCCAGGGGGTGGCACGTTGGCGTCGATCATCATGGCGACGCCTTGGTTGCGGCGAAGGGCTGCGAGGATCTTCCGTGCCGAACCGGCGCCGGCGATCAGCTGATTGCCGGAGCGTGTGCGATAGTGCCGGGCAAGGCCTTCGAAGGAGGCGTCGGGATAGATGCGGGTGACCAGGTGAATCGGATCGCCGGCGAGTCCGCGGGCGTATGCGGCGAGGTCCCAATGTCCCAGATGTCCGGTGGCAATCAGGACGCCGCGGCCCTGAGCCCTGGCGGCACGATAGTATTCTTCCCCCTCCACGAAAAAGCAGGCCGGGATCTGCTCTTTGGTTAGGAATGGGAGGCGCGCAAACGTGGCGTAGTAACGGGCCAGGGACCGCAGCGCAGCGGCACGAATCCGGGGCGAATCGTAACCCGCGAGCGCGAGGCTGCGGATGGTGCGACGGCGGCGGCGTGGCATGAGGACGGCCGCGAGGCGGAGGTAGCATTGCGCCAGGGTGAGCCCCAGGGCGGGCGGCGGTATACGGAGCGATTGCAGGGCGGGGCGCCAGTAGCGCAGGGCGCCTGTGAGCGCTCCGTCCGGCGGTTCTTTCCAGAAGTCGATGGACATGGCGGGCTATTCGGCGCGCAAGATGGCCAGCGGCCGCTCGGGGAGGAGGGGCGCGCAGGAGATCCACCCGCCGGCAAGTGAGATGAGGATGCCCAGGACGACCGCGCCCGCGAGCACTGCCGCGTCCCAAGCCACCGTCGGCCTGCGGAAGGCGAGGGAAAGCAGCATGGCCCCCGCCAGGCTGCCCGCGGCACCTCCGCCGGCGCCGGCCAGCAAACCGAGAGAGGCGAACTCAGCGAGCAGGCCGTTTCTCACCTGCGACGGGCGCGCACCCAGAGCCTTGAGGATGGCGATCTGGCTGGCCCGGCTCCGTTCCTCCAGGACGAACAGGAGCGTGAGCACGGCCGTCCCCGCCACCAGCACGAATAGCGAGGAAATGCGCAGGACTCCGATGGCGTCCTGCCCGAGAGCGTCGATGGCCGCCGCGAGTTCCTCACGGGCGATCACTGGAAACGCCGGGAAGCGGGCGGCGAGCGACTTGCGCACTTCGGCTGCGCGGACGCCCTGCAAAGAGATGCCGACATCGTAGGAAACCGCCAGGCCGGTAAACGCTGCGCAGGGAAAGATGAGGCCTCCGCGTAATTCCTCAACAGCATCGAGTCGGCGTAGTCCGACAACGCGCGCCTGCAAACGCTTGCCGCCGGAGACAAGCGCGATGGTGTCTTCCGGCTTCACTCCGGCCATGCCGGCGAGAGACTCGGCCATCACGGTTTCGGTTTCGCCGGCGTCGACATGCCACCAGCGGCCGGCGGTGAGCGGACTGCGTGGCGCGTCTGTGGTACACGTGGCCACCCAGCGCTCCGGGGCGCTAGCGGGCGCGGGCCGTCCCGCGATGCTCGAGAGCTGCAGCGTCGCGACGGGTTGCGTATCGATCGGCTGGCGCACGCCGGGCTCGGCGGCGAGGAATGCGTTGAGAGGCACGATCTCAGATGGTCCCAGCCCCAGGACGAGCAGGTCCGCGCCATGCAGCGGCAAAGATTCGTCGATAGCCCGGGTGACGGCGCCGGGACCGAGCCACGCCGCCTCCACCACCATGATGGCCGCGGAAAGGGCGACGAAACGGGCCGCGGCACGGCTGCCTGGGCGGGCGAGGTTGGCCATGGCGTGGAAGGCCACTGCCGGGATGTGAGTACGGCAAGCGGCCGCCGCCCGGCCGGAGAGCGCGATGGCAGCGCGCCCCGCGCCCAGCAGGACCACTCCGCCGGCCGCCAGAGCAGAGAGAAAGGCGAGACCGGCTGGCCAGCCGTGCATGGTGGAGGCGAACAGTGCTACAAGGCTGAAGAGGGAAATCGCCATCGCCATGCGGATGCCCCGGTGCCACGCGGGGGGAGGCCCGGCGTAGCGGCGCAGCACCAGCAGCGGCGGCACGCGGCGAACCGAGAAGAGCGGTACGATGGCGGCGGCATACGTCGCCAGAACGCCGAGCAGCAGCGATTCGCCTGCTCGCGCCCAGCTCCAGGGCAAGCGGACCAGGAACGGAATGCGGTCGGGGGCGGCCCACAGCACAGCTCGTTCCAGTGGTACGGCAAGGAGAAGTCCGAGGCCGCATCCGGCGAGAGATAGAATCGCGATTTGCCAGAGATCGATGCAGATGACCTGCCGCCAGCGGCCGCCGAGCGCCTTCATGATAGCGACGGAGTCCAGTCGGCGGTCGATGTGGAGACGAACGACCACGGCGACACAGAGTGCCCCGAGAGCCAGGGCCATCCACGCGATGAGGTCGAGCCAGGTGAGCGCCGTGTCGAGCAAGGCCGGAAATCGCGGATCGGCGAGGCCGCGGTAATCCAGAATCTGGGCGTCGGGAAAGATTGCCCGCAGGGTGTCCTTCAGACGGCCGCCGGCACCTTCCGCGCGGCGAAACAACAGCCGCCAGGTGATGGCGTTGCCCGCGCGGGCGATCTGGCCGTGGGCGAACGCCGCCGCCGACAAGATCACGCGTGGAAATGCGTTGGGGGCGGCCGCCAGGCGGTCCGGCTCGAAAACGAGGATGGCGGCGACGCGAAACTCCGCGCCGTTGAGGCGCAGGCGATCTCCCTGGCCAACCGCCAGCCGTTCGGCGAGGGTGCGCGAGATGACCAGAGAGTCCGCTTGGAGCGCGGTCTGCAAGGAAACGCCGGGCTCCAGTCGCACCGAGCCATACCACGGGTAACGGAACGGGTCGACGCTTTTCACCGACACCAGTGCCGGGTCCGCAGCTTGGTCGGACGCCGCCATCCCGTAAGTTTCAAGCGATTCGGTGGCCTCGATGCCTTGCCGCTCCAGGCCCGCGATGGCTGCCGTTTGCTCGTCGCTGGGCGCCTGGCGCAGGGCGACGGCGGCATCGGCGGCGATCCACTGGCGCATGTCCCCTCGCAGGTGGCGGGCGAATTCCGCGCTGACGGCGCGCGATGCCGTCATGGTGGCGACACCCGCGGCCAGGGAAGCCAGGGCGATGAGAAAATGCCGCCGCCCGGAGCGCAAATCACGCCGCGCAATCCTGGCGGCAGTACGCCAAAAGGGCCGCGATTTCATTGGGCGGCCACCGCGGCGCGCCTGCGGGCGATCATTGACAGAGACTCCCGGCCGGCATGAGAATAGCAGCTTATCACACGCCGCCGGATCGCTATTCTCAACGCCTGTTTCGGTTCCCTGGGCCACAAAGTCCTGGCCCACAATTACGCGCAGTTGATGGCGCAGCATGGTTGGGAAGTGCTGGAACTCGACCTACTGGCGCGCGATCCGGGTGCGGTGGTGCGGGCGGCAACGGCGTTGTATATCGCGGTGATCAAGTTCGCGCCGGGAGTCTGGCGCTTTCTGTATACGTCCTGGAACCGTGTCCCCGGGCTGGAAAGACTGCGACGATGGTGGATGACTGCGCGATTTCGGACGACGGGACGCGAGGTGTGCGCGTGGGATCCGGACGTGATTCTCACCACGCATCCTCTCGCCACCGCAATCGCGGCGCGGATCAAATCGCGGGGCGAATCGCCCGCCAGGCTGGTGACGGTGCTGACGGACTGGCATCTGCAGCCCTTCTGGTGCTTTCCGGAAGTGGACCATTACCTCGCGACGGTCATACCCCAGCGCGAAGCACTGCTCGCCACGGGGATCGCCGGCGTTCGGGTCACGGTGACGAGCCCGCTGGTCGGGGACGCGTACCACGCGCAGATGAGCAGAGCGGAGGCCCGCTTGCGGCTGGAACTGCCGGAAGATCGGCCGATGGTCCTCTGCATGGGAGGCGGCCGGGGGTGGGGTCTTGAGGCGTTGCTGCGGGCTTTTCTGCGTTTGCGGAGGCCCGCTTCGATTGTGATGCTTTGCGGGAGCGAAGAACGCCGCGGCCGTTTGGACCGAATCCTGGCGGTGGAGGGAGCCGGCCGCGGCAACATCCGGCTGCTCGGTTTCGTCGAGCCCGAGCCGGCGATCTATTTCCGGGCGTCCGACCTGGTGGTGAGCAAGCCGTCGGGTCTTTCGCTATCGCAAGCCTTCGTCTGCGGCGCGCCGGTATTGGCGAGCGCGCCGGAACCGGGGCACGAGGAAGCGAACCTGGCGGAGCTGATACGCTGCGGCGCGGTACTGGTTCCCCGGGAGAAAGAGGATCTCGCCTCAGCGATGGACCGCGTTCTGAACGATGCGGAGGCGCGGCGCCGGGTCGCCGAAAACGCTCGTGCGTTGGTGGCACTACCTTCCGCCGAGATCTCCCTCATCGTGTTAACGGGACTGTGCGTTGAATCGGCGGCGGAAAAAGGATAGGGTTATGAGGAGATTTGCCATGAAGAGATCTGCGAGTGTTCTGGGTATCGGGTTGTGGGCTCCCCTGCTGTATGCACAGAATTGCCCCCCAGTGAGTTTCCAGCAAGCCCCCGCGGTGCAGGTGTTCGACCGATCGACAGCCGCGGCTCTGCACCGGCAACCCGACGGGTCGTTCACCAGGTTGCGGTATCAGTCTAGCTCCCCGTACAACAAGATCGATTCCTTGGCGAATTTCCAGACGTCGCTTTTCAATTGCACGGGGATCCCGCCGCGCACCTTCAAGATCCCGGCCGGCTGGAAGTATCTGGCCGACCAGCCGTTTGCCGCTTCGCAGAGCTATTGGATTTCCGACCTGCTCGGCAATGGCACGCCAGTCGGTGTGGCGGCCGTTCCGCCGCATGCGCTGCTCGGCGCACCCGCGGTGGACAGCGTGCTGGTGAATGTTTTCAATGCTGACGGCACCGCCAAGCTTCACAATTTTTATCCGGTGGCCCCGGAGTCGTCAGGGGTGCTGATCGCCGATGTGAATCGTGACGGCAAGAAGGACATTGTGGCGATCAGCGCGGGATCCACGGCCACCACCGGCGCCACCATTGCCGTCCTGTTGGGGAACGGCGACGGCACGATGCAGCCGGCTGTGATGTATTCGGCGCATCAGATTCCGGAGGCGGCGGTGATCGCCGATTTCAACGGCGACGGCTGGCCGGATCTGGCGGTGGTTAATATAGGTTCCTCCGACGTCTCGATTCTGCTGGGGCAGGCGAGCGGTAAATTCGCCGCGCCAGTGCAATATCCGGTTGTCGGCGCATTCGCGATTGCGTTGGGAGATGTGAACGGCGACGGCCGGTTGGACCTGATCACGGCGGGCAGCAAGAGTCTCTCGATCCTGCAAGGAAACGGCGACGGCACGTTTCGCCCGGCGGTGACGGTTCCAGTGTCGTTCAGCGCCACGGCGCTGGCGACCGGCGACTTCAACAAGGATGGCAAACTCGACGTCGCCTCCATCGATTCGATCGACGGCATTCTTTCCATCGTGCTGGGGAACGGCCTGAACAGCTTCAGCGGCGAAACGGATTACCTTGCGGGTTACGATCCACCGAGCTTGCTGGTTACCGACGTCGACGGCGATGGGATTCCCGATGCGGTAGTCGGCTGCGGACATCCTGATGTTCTTTCGTCGGGATACTATTCGGAGCAGGTCACGGTGTTTTTCGGGCGCGGTGACGGGACGCTGATCGGACCTTCGGCGTCGGCGGTGGGTTCGCAGCCCAATTCCATGGTGCTCAGCGATCTCAACGGCGACGGCAAGCTTGACGTGGCGGTGGCGGCGAGCGATCTTTGGATTCTGATCTCGGCGGGAGGAGGCGCGTTCAAGACGCCGGTCAAAGTTCCGCTCTCAGTTTCGGGAACGACCGTTCGACCAAGCGGCATCGCCGCCGGGGATTTCAATAAGGATGGCAAACAGGACCTGGCAGTGGGCGACGGCAGCGGGCGCGTTGTCGTGCTGCTAGGCAAAGGCGATGGGACCTTCCAACCCGCGACGGCTTATGCCACAGGCGGAGGCATTTCGGCGGTCGCAGTGGGGGATTTCGATGGTGACGGCAACCTCGATATCGTGGCGTGTGGCGGGAGTTACTCCGGCGTCGGAACGGCGGGAGTGCTCCTGGGCGCTGGAAACGGCACCTTCCAGTCGATCAAGCCACTGGCTGGGCCCGTTTGGCCGGCGTCGCTCGCGCTGGCGGACTTTGACGGGGACGGACGGCTGGACATAGCCATCGCCGACGAAGGAATGCCAGGCGACGACTCCAACGTCGGCGGTGTCTTCGTGTACCTGGGGTTGGGCAACGGGAACTTCCAGCCGGCCGTGAAATATGCCGCGGGCAACCACCCGTCGTTCATCGTGACGGCGGATTTCAATAACGACAAGCTGCCCGACCTGATTGTGTCCACGGAGAATTCGAATTTCGCCAACAGTTTCGAGTTCGATCTCGGAATCCTGTTGGGGAGTGGAAAAGGAGCCTTCAGTAAGACGACGTTCCAGTCAACCGACTTCGGGCCGGGATGGCTCTCGGTGGGCGACATCAACGGGGACGGAAAGCCCGACCTGGTGGTAGCGCACTGCTGCGGCGATACAGACCTGACCCTGGACTTTGGCAAGGGAGATGGCACTTTCCAGACGGAAGTGCACTTTCCGGCAGCGACGTCTCCCTCGACTGTCCTGGTGGCTGACCTGAACGGCGACGGTAAGCCCGATATCGTTGCCGGGCTGGAACTGGCGAGCACCGGTTTCGTGGCTGCGTTTTTGCGCCTTGCCACGACGCTCAATAACGTCAATGGCGCCACTTTTCAGCCCACTCCACTGGCGCCGGACTCGTTCGCCACCGCGCTCGGCAGCGGTCTGGCGAACGTTACGCAAATCCTCACAGCTCCCTATCCGCCCAACGTCAGCGGCACCACCGTTACGTACACCGATGCCGCCGGGGTTTCGCGGCAAGCCGGGCTTTCTTATGTTTCGGACTCGCAGGTCAACTACATTGTTCCGGCGGGCACGGCAATCGGCCAGGCGACGGTGACGGTGAACGCGCCCGGCGGCAGCTACACCGGTTCCGTTACCGTCGCGGGCATCGGCCCCGGGCTGTTTCTGTTTGGCGGCACCAACCTCGTGGCGGCCAATGTTCTGCGCGTGAATGCCGACCAGTCGCAAACCGTGGAGGACGTATTCACAGTCAATGGCAGCGGCGCGCTGGTGCCCAAACCGGTGAATCTGAGTCCTGCGAACAGCCAGGTGTACCTGGTGCTCTACGCCACCGGGCTGCGAGGCCACAGTTCCGCGGCCAACAGCGTGACCGTCTCGGCGGGAGGGACCAGTCTGCAGGTATTTTACGCGGGAGCCCAACCGCAGTATCCCGGGCTCGACCAGATCGATGTGCTGCTACCGCAATCGCTGGCCGGGAAAGGTGACATCGTGATCCAGGTCACGGTGGACGGCATTGCCGCGAATCCTGGACACGTTACCATCCTGTAGGATGCGAAGCGTCGCGCTGCTGCTGGCGGTGGCGGGCCTCGGAGGCGCGCAGGCGCCGGAGATCCGTTCGGGCGGGGTGGTCAATGCTGCCAGCCGCATCCCGTCAGTCCTGCCCTCTGGCGCGATTGCGCGCGGCGCACGATTCGACATCCTCGGCGTGCGCCTGGGAAACGCCACGGAGAGCACCACGGTGACGTTGGCCTCGGGCACGGTGTCGCTGCGCGTGCCGTTGATGACAGTGTCCCCGCGCCGCATCGAAGCGCGCCTTCCGGCAGAGGCGCCACTCGGCGAAGTCTCATTGACGGTGGCGGTGAATGGTGTCGCCAGTCCGCCATCGGCAATGCGGGTGGTGCGTGCCGGGTTCGGAATCTTCAGCCGCAACGGCGAGGGCTGGGGCCCGGGAAAGGTGGACAATCTGGTGGCCGGCGGCGCGCGCTCGGCGAATGGCCTGCGCAGCGCCGCTCTACCGGGCCAGAGCCTGGTGCTCACCGGCACCGGGCTCGGGCCGTCGCCGCCCGAGGTTTGGGTGGGACCACGCCGCGCCATGGTGGTAAGCGTGCGCCATGGCGCCGGCGGCTCGCCCGACGAGATCCGCTTCCGGCTCGCACGCGGCAGTCCGTCCGGATGCTTTGTGCCGTTGCAGGTTCGCCAGGCGGAGGCGGCGCCCAGTAATACGGTGACTGTCGCCATCCACGAGGGTGGCGGCGTCTGCCAGCCATCCGAGCCGCTGGCGTTGGTGGCGTGGCCGGGGAAGACGATCGGACTGGTGGTGTTGTCACGCAGTGTGAAACGGTCCGGAGGCACGCTGGACGAGGGCATGGCGGCGTTCGACCGCAACGAGAGCGACGATGAAGCGCTCAGCCCGGCCCTGTTGATTCCGCCGTTAGGCTCCTGCGCGACGTACTCCGGCTCAGCCGTCTCGGCGCAGGAACTACCTGCCTCGGCGGCGGACGCCTTGACAGCGTCTCCGCGCGCCGTGGGCCGCGATGCCGGACGGCGCATCACGGTGGCTCGCGGGAATAGGCTGCTGCCAGTCTCGCCCGCCCCCGGCGCGATCGGAATCTACCGGAAGGTTCTGGGAGAACAGCAGGAAGGGCGGCCCAGCCGGTCCGGTCCCCTGTTCTTCACGCCTGGCGACGTGGTGGTCGGAGGCGAGGGAGGAGCGGACATCGGCGCCTTTCGCCTTTCGATCCCGCCCCCCGTACCGTTCGTGTGGGATGATCGCAGCGAGCTCGACGCGGTGGATCGCGCGAAGGGTATCGTTCTCCATTGGCGTCCCTTACCGCCCG
>Ga0265314_10004560_pt1 | contig 12793 bp, 11 predicted proteins | sample 4126metaG_FD_203106 | JGI IMG/M metagenome (GOLD analysis project Ga0265314, IMG submission 203106) | Rhizosphere microbial communities from Carex aquatilis grown in University of Washington, Seatle, WA, United States - 4-1-26 metaG | ecosystem: Host-associated > Plants > Roots > Rhizosphere >... | reverse complement strand
ACGATATCGCATCGGGGCAGCCGACCATCGTGGTGACGAGTTCCGGGGGGACGGAAGGCGATTATTTCAATCCGACCGGGGGATTGGTCACGGCGGACCGGGACACGCGGCAGGTGTCGCTGCGGTCGACGTCGAATCTTTCGACGGTGGTGAGCGTGCTGGCGTCGAGCTTTGGCGGCAAGCAGTTCAACGGGCCCAACGACCTGGTGGTGGATTCCACCGGGGGCGTATTTTTTACGGATCCGAACTTTGAGGGTTTTTCGAATCGCCAGCCGCAGGATGCGGTGTATTACATCACGCCGGGGGGAACGGTGAACCAGGTGTTGACGGAGGGAACCGCGGCGCCGAACGGGATCATGCTCTCTCCGGACCAGAAAACGCTGTACGTGGGGCTGTGGGCGAGCAATGTGGTCGATGCGTTTGATTTGAACACGGCGGGCGTGCCGACGAACGAGCGGCAGTTTGCGGCGCCGACGCAGCCGGACGGAATGACGGTGGATGCGTGGGGGAATCTGATCGTGGCACGGCAGGGCGGGGTGTCGGGGTACAGCCCAAGCGGGGTGAAGTTATTTGATGTGTCGATTCCGGAAGCGAATTTCAATGCTTCTAACGTGGAACTGGTGGGGAATTCGCTGTATGTGACGGCGGGGATTTCGCTGTATCGGGTGCCGCTCACGCAGGTGCCTGAGGCATCGACGGTGGGGATGCTGGGCGTGGGGGTGGCGGCGTTAATGCGCCGCCGACGGAAGTAATCAGGCGGCCGAGGGGCCGAGCGTTGTGATGGTCATGGGTTTAAACGCGTTGCTGGCGGCGACGGCGACGATGTCGTCGCGGGTGATGGATTCGAGCAGCGCGAGGTCTTCCTGGAGGGAGCGGTACTCGCGGTTGTAGGTCCAGCGGCTGGCGAGGCCACGCATGCGTCCGAGGGGGGATTCGCCTTGCAGCACGGTGGCGGATTCGATTTTATTTTTACTGCGCTGGACTTCCTCTTCGGAGAGGCCGTCCTTGGCGACTTTTTCGAGCTCGGAGAGGAGGATGCCTTCGACGTGTGCGGCGCGTTCGGGATCACAGGAGGCGTAGATGAGAAATGAGCCGATGTGGTCGTGGGGGTAGAAGGAAAAATCGGCTTCGTCAGCTAGGCCGGGCTCGACCAGGGCCCAGAAGAGGCGAGAGCCTTCGTGATCGCCGAGGACATCCGAGAGGACCATGGCGGCATAGCGGGAGTCATCCTGGGCGGAGGGGCCGGGGCAGAGGCCGGCGATGTAATGGCGTTTGAGTTTTTTGTCCTGGATGTGGCGGCGCTTTGGAGAAAGTTGCGGGGCGGCATAGGCGCGCTGGACGTCGAGATGGGCCCAGTTGCCGCAGTAACGCTCGGCGGAGGAGACGAAGGCGTCGAAGTCGATATTTCCGGCGGCGGCGAGAACCATGTTTCCCGGGCCATAGCGGGCGTCGAAGTAGGTTTTCATCTGCTCGCGGGTCAGCCCCCCCACCGATTCTTTGGTGCCAAGGACGGAATTGCCCATGGCATGCCGGCCGAAGTGATCGGACATGACCGCTTCAAAGAGGACATGCGCGGGGCGATCGAGATAGAGCGCGATTTCCTCGAGGATGACTTTTTTCTCCATGTCGAAATCTTCGGTGCGCAGGGCGGGGCGCATCATGTCGGAGAGAAGTTCGAGCGTACGATCGGAAAATTCCGGCAGCACCTGGGCCCAGTAGCAGGTGACCTCGTTGCTGGTGAAGGCGTTGTTCTTGGCGCCCATGGCGTCGAATTCTTCGTTGACCTGGCGGCTGTCGCGCTTGGCGGTCCCCTTGAACATCATGTGCTCGAGGAAATGCGAGACGCCGGCGACGGGGGCGGGCTCATCGCGCGAGCCGGTCTTGACCATGAAGCCGACGGCGGCGGAGTGGGAGGCGTCGTTGATCTCGGCGACGACGTCCAGGCCATTTTTAAGTTGCGCGTGTTTGAAAGTCAGCATAATCACTCGTTAATTAAGTAATCGGGTTAATTGAGTTAACTGGGACTTCGCCGCCGAAATCCGGAAAGGCTGCATGTCGGGACAAAGTCAACGGCATCCCAATTAACTCAATTAACCTAATTAACCCAATTAACTTAGGCAACTGCGTCACTTGAGTTCCACCGACCAGTAGGCGTGATCGAGGAAGTGCTTCCAGGAGGCGTATTTGTCGGAGCCGAGGCGCAGGTTGATGACCGGGTTGCGCTTGGGCTTCACGGGGGTTTTCATCAGGTGCATGTGAGCCTGGTGCGGGGTGCGGCCGCCCTTTTTGGCGTTGCAGTAGACGCAGGCGCACACCAGGTTGTCCCAGGTGGTTTTGCCGCCCATGCTGCGCGGGACGACGTGATCCAGGGAGAGCTCCTGGGTGGAGAATTTCTTGCCGCAGTACTGGCACATGGAGTGGTCGCGGGCGTAGATGTTGCGGCGATTGAGCTTCACATCCTGGCGCGGAAGGCGATCGTAACTCAGCAGGCGGACGATGCGGGGCACGGCGATTTCAAAGCGGACGGTGCGCACGAAGTCATGATTTTCGCGTTCGAACTGGGCCTTGAGCGCCGAGAGCTCAATCCATGAGGAGATGTCATACGACATGTAGCCGGCATTTTCGACGGAGATGACTTCAGCGAGGTTGCGGAGGAGAAGTGAAAACGCGCGGCGTGCCGAGACCACCCGAACCGCCATATAAAGACGGTTGAGCACCAGGACGTTACATGAAAGTCCAGAGGGAAAGGGCGCGACTGCTTCCACCGGGGTTACTCCACAAAAGAACCATAAAGGCACGCCTGCAAAGGCCGGAATAACACACCTTTGCCACTAAGCCTAGTGGTGGGGTTGTGCCAAGTCAATACATGTATGTTTGGGGTGGATAAAGACGCAGCGGAGGGGCGAATGGAGGCCGCTGCATCGCCAGGGGGCGGGGTTTTGGCTAACATTCTTGCTCTGAGTATTTCTTCCCGGGAGAGTCCATGGCCGGTCATTCGCATTGGAAAAATATCAAGCGAAAAAAAGCCGTGGTGGATGCACGGCGGGGGCAGGCGTGGTCCAAAATCGCCCGGCTGATCATGATCGCGGCGAAGCGGGGATCGAATCCGAATGACAACCTGGCCCTGCGATTCGCGATGGACAAGGCCCGCGCCGTGAACATGCCCAACGACACCATCGAAAAGGCGGTCAAAAAAGGTTCCGGCGAACTGGGGGCCGCGAATTTTGAATCGGTGCTCTACGAAGGCTATGGCCCGGGCGGAGTGGCGATCCTTGTCGACGCCCTGACCGACAACCGCAACCGCACCGCCGGCGAAGTGCGGTTGATTTTTGACAAGCACGGAGGCGCCGTGGGAGCGGCGAATTCGGTCGGCTGGATGTTCACCAAGAAGGGCGTGATCAACATCGAGAAGAGCAAGGTGGAAGAGGATAAGCTGATGGAGCTGGCACTCGAAGCGGGGGCCGAAGACGTGCAGGCTTCGGAGGAAGGCTACGAGGTGACGACGGCATATCAGGATTTTGAAAAGGTGCGGCACGCGCTCACCGCGGCGAAAATCGAGCTTGCCCAGGCGGACCTGCTGATGATCCCATCGCAGACGGTGGCGGCTTCAGCGGAGAACGGCGAGAAGCTGCAGAAAATTATCGAGGGGCTCGAAGCAAATGATGACGTGCAGAACGTGTACAGTAACGCCGAATAAAAAAATAAGTGCTGAGGATTGGGGACTGAGTGGACACACTCCATCCGCAAGCCTCAGCACTCAGGACTCAGTCCTTTGCACTGCGTTCGTTCAGGCCTTGGCGCCGGTCGGGGCGGGCTGGGGCGGCTGGCTGGGGATCTTGAAGAGCGTGGTGCAGTTGCTGCACTTGACGTTCTTGCCGCGGGCGGTTTCGGGCACCACCAGAATGCTGCGGCACTTCAGGTTCGGACACATGATCCGGATATTCTTCACAGGATTCATTGCCTGTCTCCACAAAAAGCGCGGCATATGGTTCATGCTTGCCGCTACCCAAAGCTATCGGTCCATCGGCGCGAGCGGTTTAGCCGGGATGCGGGAATTCTCCGGACGCTGGAAAAAGGCACGGTCTTTTTGAAAGACCGCCGGTATGCACGGATCAGGCGAACGCCCCGGCAGGCCCACGGAGCAAATTACAGTTGAACGCACGTCGCACGGTTGCGCCCGGCTCGCTTGGCGGCGTAAAGGGCGGCGTCCGCGGAGCGAACGATCTGATCCCCCGTGAACGCATTGGCCACCTGCACATGCACCGCGCCGAGGCTGACCGTGAGGGGAAAATCGCCGAATTCCGTGCGAATGGGCCGTTCGGCAAAGCGCGAGCGGATGCGCTCGGCGACGGTGGTGACGTCGAGCGGGCTGCTGCAGCCGCCGAGGACGACGAGGAATTCCTCGCCGCCAAAACGGCCGAGGGCGTCGGTTTCGCGGATGGCGCCGAGCATGCGCACGCCGGTCTGGCGGAGGACTTCATCGCCGGCGGCGTGGCCGTGGGAATCATTGATCTGCTTGAAGAAATCGACATCGGCAAGAATCGCGCCCACGCCGGCGCCGCTGCGCCGCGGGCGGGCGAGTTCGGCGTCCAGCAGCTCGAGGATGAAATCCCGGTTCCAGAGCCGCGTGAGGGAATCGACCTGCCCGCGCCGCCGGATGTCGTCGAGCTGCCGGAGAAGTTCGTTTTGCACGCTTTCGTGCAGGGACTCGCGCAGTTCGCTCTCGGCGACGGCGGCGAGATCAAATAGCGTCTGGCGCTCCTCTTCGAGCAGCGTGCGCGGGGCGAAATCCAGGACGCAGAGGACGCCGACACGGTAACCATCGGGGGAGAGGACCAGGCATCCGGCATAAAAAACCGCGTGCGGATCCCCGGTGACCAGGGGATTGTCGTGGAAGCGCGGATCGAGGCGGGCATCAGAAACTTCAAGCAACTTGTCTTCGCAAAGGACGTGAGCGCAGAATGAAACGCTGCGCGGGGTTTCCTGGAGTGCGGTGCCCTGGACGGATTTGAACCACTGGCGATCACTGTCCACAAGCGTGAGGGCGGCGATGGAGGTTCCAAGGGCGCGCTGGGCGAGGCGCGTGAGGCGCTCGAAGCGCTCTTCCAATGGCGTATCGAGAAGCCGGGTGCGGCGAAGCGCGTCGAGACGGAGAGATTCGTTTGGCGCCCTGGGCGCTTCGATCATGGCGGACCTCCGAATGGTCTGAATGGCGTATCGGCCGCCGGTGAATGTCACTGTGGCTTGAACGCCTCCCCTGAAATGGGACGTATCGCCCCACAAGGCCCGAAGCGGGTGGTTCAGCCCTGAATAGGTCACAAGCGGCTTGCGCATCCTGCGTTGCCCGTGGCACCTTCGCCCGCGCATGAAAAAGCCCGAGCAGCTGCGCCCGGGCCTTTGTCAATTGCTGATTCAAATGTTCGGTGATCAGTCGATCACATCGACGCCCATGGACCGCGCCGAGCCGCTGAGGATTTTCACGGCGCCTTCTATGTCGTAGGCGTTGAGGTCCTTGAGCTTTTCCTCGGCGAGCTTTTTGAGCTGCGCCTTGGTGATCTTGCCGACCTTGTTCTTGTTGGGCTCGCCGGAGCCTTTTTCGAGCTTCAGGATGTCCTTGATCATCACCGAGGCCGGCGGGGTCTTGATGATGAAATCGAAGGAGCGGTCGGAGTAGACCGTGACTTCGACGCCGACGACCTTGCCCTTGAGGGCCGCGGTCGCGGCATTGAACTTGGTGATGAACTGGCCCGGGTTCACGCCATTGGCACCGAGGGCCGGGCCGATGGGCGGGGCGGGCGTCGCGGTGCCGCCGGGGGCCTGCATCTTGAACTTTTTGACGACTTCTTTGACCTTTGCCATGGTTTATTTCCTGCAAGTTACTGCGTTGAGACACATCCACCGATCTGCCGCCGCGAGAGAAGCGCCGCGGTTTCTAAAAAGGGAACCGGGCCACGCGTTGGCAGGAAAAAGACTGCTTATGGATCCACCACCCGGGCGCTGTGGACCACGATTTTGACATTGCGGCGGCCATCGTCCAGCGAGCGGCGATGAAAGAGCCGATGCACGAGACCGAGCACGCCGCCCACAACAATCACCGCGAGCAAAACCACGGTGCCGGTGAGTGCGGCGGCGAGGAGAAGAAAAATCAGGAATGCAACCACCGGCACCACCGCCCCGACGATGAAGGCGATCCACGCCCACCGCGGCATGCGCGCCAGGCGCGCCTGCCACCTGGTGAAACGGGGATGTTGTAAGTGCATGTGGATCATGATTCTCTCTGTGTCGCGTTCGGACCAGCCTTGCGAGAAATCAGCAGGCCAGAACACAGCGATGCGCCAAAGCCCTGCGTTTCAACGCAAGGCCAGCCGGCACCCGCTCAGCTCCCTTCGGTTCGCTCAAGCTGCCAGTATTCGAGTTCCAGCGGGGTCGCCCGGCCGAAGATGGTCACGATCACGCGGACCACGCCCTTGTCCGGGAAAATTTCGTCCACGGTCCCTTCGAAGTTTTCGAACGGGCCTTCCTTGATCTTGATGTTGTCGCCCTTCTTGAACTCCACCTTCACCGCGGCACTGCCGCTCTGGCTCTCGGCCTTTTCGACATCCTGGAGCATCTTGGAGACTTCATCAACGGCCATGGGACTGGGCTTGTTGCGCTGGCCGATGAAATCGCCGACGCCCTGCGTGTCCTTGAAGAGGTAATAGGCGCGTTCGGGAATCGTGCCGTCGTTGTTGAGTTCCATCTCGACGAACACGTAGCCGGGATACAGCTTGCGTTCGGCGACCTTCTGCTGGCCCTGCTTGACCCGTTTGATGCGCTCGGTGGGGACGATGATCCGGCCGATGAGGTCGGCGAGATTTTCGATTTTCACCTTGCGTTCGAGGGCGTCGCGCACCTGGTCTTCGCGGTTGGAAGCCACGCGGAGCACATACCAGTTCTTTGTCATTGTTGCCATTTCCATCTGCACACTGCCGAACCCGGCGTGACCTTTCCGTTTGTCGTTTCAGGAGACCCCGATGGTCTGGAACAACTTCAAAAATCCCAGGTCCACGACCCAGAGAAGGATGCCCAGAAGGAGCGTCAGCAGAATAATCACTTTTGTAGAATTTATCACGTCATTCCGCGCGGGCCATGCGACTTTCTTCATTTCTGACTCGGTGAGAATCATGAACTCGGCGAGTTTGGGGGTATTGACCGCCCAGAAAGTGACGCCGCCCCAGATCAGAATCCAAACCGCCGCGGCGATGATCCGCACGACCATGGCATAGACGGCGAGTTCATCGTGCCCCAGCCAATAGGCACCCGAGAATGCGACGATGGCCAGCCCCGAGACGGTTCCCCAGCGGACCCACTTGCCCTGGCCGGACTTGTAGATGCTCAGGAGACGGTGGCCGCCTTCCTTGCGCTTGTAATCGAGTGTCGTCACAACGTTCCTTTTTGCTGCGCCCGCGGGCTGAAAATCAAACACGCCAGGGGACCCAGGGAAGCACGCCGGACAGGAATCGAACCTGTAACCTGCGGTTTTGGAGACCGCTGCTCTGCCAATTGAGCTACCGGCGTGTGTACGGACAGTTTTCAGCGGTCGGAAATAACAGGGTTCGACGACTGGAAACTGACCGCTGCGGTTACTTGCCCTTCTTGACCTTGTGTTCGGTGTGCTTGCGCAGGCGGGGGCAGAACTTGTTGACCAGCTTCTTGGTGTCGAACTCCTTGGGATTAATGGTAATCCGGTAGTTCAGGTCGCCCGTCTGCGAGCATTGCAGCCAAACCCATTCACGCGCCATGGTATATCCTTTTGCGGTAGCTGGTCTTCGCCGCCCAAGTCCGCTCAGGAATGGAAGCGGGCGAAGCAACTCATTTTAGCAAGAACGGGGCGGTTTTGCGAAAACCGCCCCGATTCACAATTATACAAACTCAGTCTGACCAATGGCCACTGGCCGCTGGTCCATGCATCAGGCGATGATCTTGGTGACCACGCCTGCGCCCACGGTGCGGCCACCTTCGCGGATGGCGAAGCGGACACCCTGTTCCATGGCGATCGGAGTCTCATTGAGATCCACGTCGATCTTGACGTTGTCGCCGGGCATGACCATCTCGGTGCCGGCCGGCAGCTTGAGCGAGCCGGTGACGTCGGTGGTGCGGAAGTAGAACTGCGGGCGGTACCCGGTGAAGAATGCCGTATGCCGGCCGCCTTCTTCCTTGGTAAGCACGTAGATTTCCGCCTCGAACTTGGTGTGCGGGGTGATGGAGCCGGGCTTGGCGATGACCTGGCCGCGTTCCAGCGCATCTTTTTCAACGCCGCGCAGAAGCAGTCCGACGTTGTCGCCGGGAATGGCCTGGTCGAGCGTTTTCTGGAACATTTCAACACCGGTCACGACCGACCGGCTGTTTTCCTTCTTGAGGCCGATGATTTCGACTTCATCGCCGACCTTGATCACGCCGCGCTCCACACGGCCGGTGCCGACCGTGCCGCGACCCTTGATCGCAAACACGTCTTCGACCGGCATGAGGAAGGGCTTGTCGGTTTCGCGGACCGGCTCGGGAATGTAGGCGTCAAGCGCCTCGACGAGCTTCATGATCGGCTCGATGGCCTTGGCGTCGGTCGGGGCCTTGAGGGCCGCGATCGCCGAGCCACGGATAATCGGGATCTCATCGCCGGGGAACTTGTACTTGGTGAGCAGTTCGCGCACTTCAAGTTCCACGAGGTCGAGCAGTTCCGGATCATCGACGAGGTCGATCTTGTTGAGGAACACGACGATCTTGGGCACGTTGACCTGGCGGGCCAGAAGCACGTGTTCGCGCGTCTGGGGCATCGGGCCGTCGGCGGCGGAGACCACGAGGATGGCTCCATCCATCTGGGCGGCGCCGGTGATCATGTTCTTGATGAAGTCGGCGTGGCCCGGGCAATCGATGTGGGCATAGTGCCGCTTTTCAGATTCATATTCCACGTGCGAAACGGCGATGGTCACGATCTTGGTGGGATCGCGCCGGCCCTGCTTTTCGGAAGCATTCGCGACTTTATCGTACGAGACGGCCGTCGCGAGCCCTTTGGCGGCGAGCACCGTGGTGAGCGCCGCGGTGAGCGTGGTCTTGCCATGGTCGATGTGACCGATGGTGCCGACGTTCACGTGCGGTTTCTTACGTTCAAATACACCCTTTGCCATGGGAAAGAACCTCCATCTGGGGTTTCGAGGATAATTAAGCAGCCGACCCGCCACCCGCCATACGCTCGGCGAATCAGATCGTCAGTTGCTGGTTTGGGCAGCCGTTGTCACGAAAGGCCATCTCCCCCACTCAATTGGTCTTGATGAGCCTGGGTGCCGTCGCGCCGTGCCAATGCCTTTCACGTACGAGCTGTTGAAGGGACTTGAACCCTTGACCTCGTCCTTACCAAGGACGTGCTCTACCAACTGAGCTACAACAGCCTGTGGCCTTATTTTGCGAGCCGCTCCCGCAATTATGAGATCAGAAAGTCTACCGGTGGTGCCGGAGGCTTGCAAGAGGGCGGCAAAGAAGGCGGCCATGCGGCCGGGCTTTTTAGCCGGGCGGGCATGTCAGGTTTTTCATCGGGCAATCGCCGGGGGAACATTCGCGCCCGGTTTTTTGCCTGGGAAAGGGTGATGTACGGGACTCGAACCCGCGACCCTCGGGACCACAACCCGATGCTCTAGCCAGCTGAGCTAACACCACCATTTTATCGGCCGCAGCGCAATACGCGCGGCGATCAATCATCGTGCAAGATCGTAATACTCAAAGCGGAGGCAGTCAAACCGCGAGGGACGGCAATCGGCGGCCGGAGCCGGGGATTTCCACAGCCGCGAGCGCGCCGGCGGCTCAGTTATACCTGGCCGACGGCGCGCCTGATGGGCGTTCAAAGCGGAAAAACCCGAGCGGTCAGAAGGACTGCCGCGATGAAAGGGAATCACGACTCCGGCGTTTGGCCTTTGCCGTGAAGGGGATGGCGAAAAATCCTGCGATCACGGAAGCGAGGAGCCAGGCGGAGCGGCGTTCAACGCCCCCGTGATTCGCAGAAAGTCCGGATTGCAGGGATGCGACTTTCGTTCCTGCGGTGGTGGTCGTGGTATCTGATGCGGCGACGGACGCTGAGTCCGAGGGAAGCGACGACGTTTCGGTGGCGACTTCGTTGAGCACCGCATCGCTCATGGAGACCGGAGCGGCGGCGGCGGGCAGGGCGCCTCGATCACTGCCGGCGGAGGCCCGGGCGAACTGCCCGCCGGAGACGGTTGCCGCTGCGCCGTGCGTGCCCTGCGTCGCGGTCTGATACGACCCGTGCATGGCGGCTGCGGCGGTGGGGCCGATGATCGTGCGCCAGGCCGACCAGCCGTGGATGCCTGAAACGGAGAATTCCGCCGCGCTCATGGTGCCCGCGGAGAAGGCCGCACTTGCAGGCAAGGCGTTCGTGGAAGAATCGATAAGGCCGGCGGTCGTGCCGAGGTCGGCAGGGGCGCCTGCATCGGAGAGCTCTGCCGACGCATCAAAGCGCGTTGTGCCGGCACTCGTTCCGGTCCGCACGACGATGACATTGCTCACCGCGAAAGCGTTGGTGGCCTGGAAGGCGCCGGTCACGTCGACGGCGTCGGAGCCGTTGTCGATGACGCGGGCCTCATTGCCGGTGTTGTCGCCGGAGGGCTTGAATTTGATGAGATCGTTGACCATGGCAGCGGCGACAGGGGTGCCCAGGCCGGTGACCATGTTGTAGCCGGAGCCGGCGCTGAAGCCGCCGTTGTTGCCGGTGAGGATCTGGTTGAAATCGCTTGAGGGCAGGCTGTAGAGCGCCTGCTGGGCATCGGTGGGGGTGGCGCTGTTGAGGGTCTGTTCACCGGCGCTCACGCGGCCCTGGTTGATGAGGGCCATGATGCCCGCCCACGCGGGAGCCGCGAGGCTGGTGCCACCGACGACTTCCCACGGGCTGTCGGTGGAAAGATTGTACGGATCGGCGACCCAGACGCCGGTATTTGGATCGGCAACCAGCGAGACATCCGGCGTGGAGCGGTAACCGGTGGATTGCACGGCGGACTGATAAGCGGGCTCGGCTTCATACATGCTGGTGCCGCCACCGCTCCCGATGAAGGCGCCGAAGGTATCCGAATAGCCGCCCCAGCCGGTTTCAGAGTTGTAGGAGTTGTCGGAATTGATCTGCAGCGAAGTCCCGCCGACGGCGACGACATTGGGCGAGAAGGCGGGGAATTCCGGATCGGCGCTGCCGTAGTCACCGGTGGAGGCGACAAAGGTCACGCCCTGGTGTCCGGCGGGCGTGGTGAGGTCGCTGTTGTAGAGGGCCTCGTCGCTGGCGGAAACCGCGAGTCCTTCAGGCATGCCCCAACTCATGGAAACGACCGAAACGCCCGGCAGTGCGGCGGCCGTCGTGACGGCGCTCATGAGATCATCGAGCGACTGGCTGTTGGCCTCGACGACGACGATGTGCGCGCCGGGGGCCAGGGCATGCGCCCATTCGACATCCAGTTCAGATTCGAGCTGCCAGCTGCCGGTGGGGTCCACATCCGGCATGACATCGCTGCCGCCGGATTGATTCAGCACGGTGAGGAAAGACGAGGCGTCGCCGTACTGATTGAGGAGGCTGGGCCCGGTATCGGCGGCGCCGAACTGAGCGTCGTATGCATCGAGCGCCTGGAACAGCGTGGGCGTGTCGTAGGCGCCGACAATGGCGATGGTCTGGCCGGTGCCGTCGAGGCCCAGACCGCTGATGCCATAGGCGTCGCGGACCTGCGCCGGCGAATAGGCAAGGGAGGAATCCGAAAGCGAGGCGTTGGTGACGTTGCCTCCGCGGTTGATGTTGCCGAACAGGGTGTTGAGCGTGCTCATATTGTTGTTGAGGGTCGCGGTATTGGCGCCCAGGAGATTGGCATTGGCGAGGATTTCGAGAACCATCTGGGAGGAGTTATTGGCATAGCCGAGGATCGATCCGGCGGATCCGACGTTGAAGCCGTCGTAGCCGGTTCCGTTGGCGGGGATGTTGAGGCCATAGGAGTGGGCGTACGATCCACCGGCGAGCGTGGGATCGGTGGCATAGCAACCCAGGGCGGTCGCGAGGATCTGACAGTAGCCGGCATTGTTGCCGGTCAGGCTGTAGAGGGTCTTGTAGAAATTGAGGACCTGGGCGTTGGTGCAATTGCTCAGGTCTTTGGTGTAGGGGTTGGAGGGATCGCACTTGTTGCCATAGAGATAGGGGTAATTGCACGCCAGCCAGGAGCCGAGCTGTTTGCACGTTCCGGAAGTGCCACCGCCATTGAGCTGGCAAAGGAGGGCCTGGCCGTTCTTTCCGCACCAGAAGCTGGTGGTTCCGTAATCGCCGGCTTTGACGCCCGGCAACGTGCAGGCGGAGGTTCCGCCATTGTCGGCGCTCAGGAGGCGGCCCTCCGCGGAGTAGAAGATGTTGGCGGCATCCGGGCCGGCGTTGGGATTGCCGAGGATGTTGATCGCCGGTCCGCAGACAAAGTCGATCTGGTAATAGCAATTGGGGATCTGCACGGTGAGGGTGTAGGTGCCGGGGTTAAAGACGCCGCCAGCCTGGTCGAAGATATTCTGCTGGTAGGCGGTACCCGAATCGAAGGAAGACCCCGGAGCGGTGTAGCTCACGAGGGTCACTTCGTCGGCGGGCTGGGTGATGGTGAAGGTGACGGTGACGGTTTCGCCGGCCTGGGTGTTGCCGCGGAGATCGGAAACGGTGTGCGTGGTGCAGGTGCCGCCGAGCTTGAAGCTGATATTGGTGGCTGAACATTGATCCACATAGAAATCGTCGAAGTTTTCGCCGGAG
>Ga0265314_10004558_pt1 | contig 12795 bp, 13 predicted proteins | sample 4126metaG_FD_203106 | JGI IMG/M metagenome (GOLD analysis project Ga0265314, IMG submission 203106) | Rhizosphere microbial communities from Carex aquatilis grown in University of Washington, Seatle, WA, United States - 4-1-26 metaG | ecosystem: Host-associated > Plants > Roots > Rhizosphere >... | reverse complement strand
CTCGGATGCGATCGCGTTCGTGAGTTCATCGAGCTTCGGGTTGCTGTACGCGCCGAGGTTGAACTGGCCGCGCCCGCCATCGCCCGGCGTGGACATGATCGAGTACAGGACGTTGTGTGCATCGACCGTGCTCGACGTCCAGCCGAGCATGTAGAAGCTCGTGTCGCGGCGCAGAATTTTCGGGAAGTACGTGCCCTTGGTTTCGGCCACGAGATTGATCTTCACGCCGATGCGCGCGAGGTTCGCCGACACCGCCTGGCAGATCGGGGCGTCATTGACGTAGCGGTCGTTCGGGCAATTCATCGACACTTCGAAACCGGTCGGGTAGCCGGCATCGGCCAGCAGCTTTTTCGAAGCCTCGGGGTCGTAGGGAAGGCGCTTGTTCAAGTCGGCCGCGAAGCCGTTGACCTGCTGCGGCCACATTTCGGCGATCGGGTTCGACGCGCCGCGCATCACGGTGCGCTTGATGCCTTCGATGTCGATCGCCTGGTAGAACGCCTGGCGCACGCGCTTGTCCTTGAACGGATTCTTGCCCTTGACGTTCGAGAACAGCAACTCGTCGCGCTTCTGGTCCATGCCGAGAAAGATCACGCGCAGCTCAGGGCCTTGCAGCACCTTCAGGTTGGGCGTGGACTTGATGCGATCGAGGTCCTGCACCGGCACGGGTTCCATGAAATCGATTTCGCCCGACACGAGCGCAGCGACGCGAGTGGCGTCGTTACCGATGACATTGAAGATCACCTCGTCGACATTGCCATCGACCTTGCCCCAGTAGTTGCCGTTGCGGGCGAACGTCGTGCGCACGTTCGGCTGGCGCTCGCGAACGCGATAGGGCCCCGTGCCGTTCGCGCGGAACGACGCGGCGTTCTCGATGCCTTTGCGGCGATCCACCGGATGCACGGCCTGATTCTGTTCGCACCACTTCTTGCTCATGATGAACCAGCGGTAGAAGAGGTCGGGCAGGATCGGGAACGGCTGCGTGGTGACGATGTCGATCGACCAGTCGTTGATCTTCTTGATCTCCTTGATCTGGCCGACGTAGGTTTTCATGTCGCTGCCGGGATCTTTCGCGCGCTCGTAGCTGAAGATGACGTCGTCGGCCGTGAACGGCGTGCCGTCGTGGAACTGCACGCCCTTGCGCAAGTCGAAGTGCCACAGTGTGGGGCCCGTCTGCTTCCACGACGTGGCGAGCGCAGGCACAAGCTTGTAAGTCTTGTCGCGCGTGACGAGCGGCTCGTAGACGTTTTCGAGCACCGTGAGCTGCAACGATTCGTTGAGCGAATGCGGGTCCATCGACAGCGCGTCGCCCTGGTCGGCGATCTTCAGCGTGACGGCGCCGGCGTTGCCCGCGGCAAGTGCAACTACCGCGGCCGCGGCAAGGAAGGTGGTCTGGAATGTCATCGTCGCTCTCCTCTTGTATGGGATGAATCCGGTTTGGCCCATGCGCGTCCTACGCTGGCAAGGGCATCGCCTGTTCGACCAGGCTCGCGTGCAACGCGGAGCCGAGCGGCAGGACATCGTCGTTGAAATCGTAGCGGGAGTTGTGCAGGAAACAGTTGTCCGCACCCTGCCCGAGCCGCAGGTACGCGCCGGGCCTCATCTGCAGCATGAACGAAAAATCTTCGGCGCCCATGCTCGGCTCCATGTCGCGATCGACATGCTCGGGGCCGACGAGGCTTTCGGCAACGTCGGCCGCGAACGCCGCTTTGTCGGGTGTGTTGATCGTGGCGGGATACGAGCGTTCGTACTTCACCGACGCAGTTGCGCCGAAGCCGAGCGCAACGGCCGATGCAATCTCCTGCAAGCGCCTTTCGACGAGCGCCTGCACATCCGTCTTGAAGGTGCGGATCGTGCCGACGATAGTTGCGCTGTCGGGGATCACGCTCATTGCATGCAGGTCGCCGGCCTGGATCGCACACAGGCTCACCACGGCACTGTCGATCGGCCGCACGTTGCGCGACACGATGCTCTGCGCCGCAGTGATGATGTGCGCGCTGACAAGCACAGGGTCGACAGCGAGATAAGCATGCGCACCGTGGCCACCCTTGCCCGTGACTTCGATCGTCACGCGGTCGGCCGCGGCCATCATCGCGCCCATGTTGATGCCGATCATGCCGGGCTTCATCCCGGGCCAGTTGTGCATTGCGTAGATCGATTCGACCGGGAAGCGATCGAACAAACCGTCTTCGACCATCGCCTTCGCTCCCGCGAAGCCCTCTTCGCCCGGCTGGAACACGAGCACAGCCGTGCCGTCGAAGTTGCGTGTCTCCGCGAGATAGCGCGCGGCGCCGACCAGCATCGTGGTGTGCCCGTCGTGGCCGCAGCCGTGCATCATCCCCTGCTTCGAGGACTTCCACGCGAAGTCATTGTGTTCGGTCATCGGCAGCGCGTCCATGTCGGCGCGCAGGCCGATGAGGCGGCCGCTTGTGTTTTTCCTGCCGCGAACGATGGCGACCACGCCGGTCTTTCCGATGCCGCTGTGAATCTCGTCGACGCCGCAAAGCCTGAGCGCCTCGGTCACGCGTGCCGATGTGTACACCTCTTCGAAGCCAAGCTCGGGATGCGCATGCAAGTCGCGCCGCAGAGCGGTGAGCTCGGGAATGTATTGCGCAATGTGCGCGAATGCACGGCCATTGGCTTTCAAACGCGGTGCCAGCATCAGTATCCTCTCGCGGCCTCGACACGCAGGCGCGGGTCGACAGCGAAGTAGAGCATGTCCACGACCAGATTGATGATCACGAAAACCAGCGCAATGAGGCACAGGTACGCGGCCATCACGGGGATGTCGGCGAACGTCACGGCCTGGATGAAGAGCAGGCCCATGCCGGGCCACTGGAACACCGTCTCCGTGATGATCGAAAACGCGATGAGCGTGCCCAGCTGCAGGCCGATGATCGTCATCACCGGCACGAGCGTGTTCTTCAGCGCATGGCCGAAATGGATGACGCGATCGGGCAAGCCGCGTGCGCGTGCGAACTTGATGTAGTCGGTGCGCAGCACTTCGAGCATCTCCGCGCGCACGAGCCGCATGATCAGCGTGAGCTGGAAGATCGCCAGCGTGATTGACGGCAGGATGACGTGATACCAGCCATCGGCCGTGAGCAGGCCGCTGGTCCACCAGCCGAGTTTCACGACATCGCCGCGCCCGAAGCTGGGTGTCCAGCCGAGCATCACCGCAAACACGAGGATGAGCAAAATGCCGATCAGGAACGTCGGCAACGACACGCCCAGCAGCGAGATCGTGAGGAAGACTTGCGAAAGGAACGTGCCGCGCCGCAGCGCCGAATACACGCCCATGGGGATACCGAGTGACACCGCGAGAACACCGGCGACGAACGCGAGCTCGAGCGTGGCGGGAAAGCGTTCGCCGATCAGGCGCGAGACCTTCGCGCCTTGCCGCAGCGACAGGCCGAATTCGCCTTGCACCGCATTGGCAAGGAAATGCACGAACTGCACATAGAAAGGTTGGTCGAGACCAAGATCGTGCGCCAGGTCGGCGCGTTGCTGCGGCGTGGCGTCCTGCCCGAGCAGGAACGTGACCGGATCGCCCACGTACTGGAACAGCAGGAACGCAATGAACGCGACCACGACCATGACGATCACGGCCTGGAAGAGTCGGCGCAGGATGAAGGCGAACATGCAGTGAGACAGGCCCGCATCTCGCGAGCGACGAGGCATGCTATCAGAGAGAGCAAGAACAGCGCCCGACCGAGGGGTTTCCTTCGGTGCGCGCCCATAAAAAAAGCCGCCCCGAAGGGCGGCTTCCCAAGTTTCTTCATGTCGCGCCAGCTCCGTGAGGAGCCGGCAACGCTATTTAGAACGCGTGACGCAGGCCGATGTCGATGCCCGACGAGCCACCGTTCACGTTGGCCGCGCCAGCAACGGCGCCGATGCCACCGGAGCTGAACGAGCCGGCCGTCATCGCGGCGCCGCCCGAATTGCCGACGTGCGCGTAGTACGCGAACACAGCCGTGCGCTTGCTCAGGTTGTACACATAGCCCAGGGCCCACTTCGACGAACGAGCGTCCGGCGTGGCGGCGAGGCCGTCCACGGAAGCGCGGCTGTAGGAAACCAGCACGTCGCCGGCGCCAACGCCCCAGTCGGCACCGATGCCCCAACCCTTGGTCGTGACGGTGTTGCCGAGAGCAAAGGCATCGTCGTTCTTCTGACGGAAGATCTGCGCCATGGCCTTGACCGAACCGAACGTGTACGAACCGCCCCAGCTCAGGTCGGTGTAGTTGCCGGCTGCATACGGTGTGAGGCCGAGCGGCGAGGCCGTGAACGTGCCCGATGCGTACGTCGTGCGCGCATACGACACAGCGGTGTTGATCGGGCCCTGGCCGTAGCCGAAACGCAGACCAATGTACTTGCCGTTGTCTTGCGTGCTGCGCACAACTGCGTAGCCGGTCGCCGTTTCCGTGCTGGCACGGTTGCCGAAGGCATACATGGCCTGGCCGAAGAAGCCGCCCATGGTGGCCGGCAGGAAGTAGCCCACCGAGTTGGAAGCACGCACGAAGGTCGCGCCCATGCCGTTGCCCGTGTAGCCGCCGAGGGTGGCGCCAACCGAGTTCGTGCCGAACGGATCGTAGATCGTGTAGTTCCAGAACGAAGGCGTGTAGTCACGGCCGACGCGCAGTTCACCGAAACCGCCCGACAGGCTCACCGTGGAACGACGATTGAACGTCAAGCCGCCGGCAGCAATCGTGGTGGCCTGGTTGTTTTGAGTCGTACCCGACGAGCTCGAGCCGTTCATCGGCGCAAGGGCGGCTTCGAGCCAGAAGCTGGCGGACATGCCACCGCCAAGGTCTTCGACGCCGCGGAAGCCGAGGCGGCTGGACGAGTTGGCCGACGGCGAGATGCCGCTGATCGAGCCGGCGTTCGTCTTGACACGCTCATAGGACAGGTCCAGCACGCCGAATAGCGTGACGGACGATTGGGCAAAGGCTCCGCCGGCGGCAGCCAGCGCAGCCAAAGCAACGAGGGTCTTTTTCATGCAAGTTTCTCCAAGGTTGAACGAAGGGCTCCGGTGAGAGGGGGGTCACAAACGATGGGCAGCATCGAGTGCTCCCGCTGGATCCCCGGGCCAACCTCCTTTTGGGAAGTTGGCTTTATTGCACCAGAGGACTATTTCCGGCGCAAAGGATTTAGGCCTCGGGGCCCGCTTTCGTTGCACATGGACAACAGGCGGAAACGTCTCAGTGGACCCGATGCAACACCATCTGCCCCGGTTTCGGATCGCGAAATTTTTTTCTTACACTGCTTGCATGGACCCTCTAGACCCGCTACTCGCTGCGGCCGACAGCGCCCTGCGAACGCTGTTCGCGAAGCCACGCTCAACGCGCGAGTGCCCTGTCGTACCCGCGGACGAGACCAAGATGCAGCCCCAAGAAAGGCGCCGCGCCGCAGCCCTGATGCGCGTGAACCATGTCGGTGAAGTTTGCGCGCAGGCGCTCTATACGGCGCAGGCCCTCGCGACTCGCAATCCCGTCCTGCGCCGCCAGTTCGAAAAGGCCGCCGCCGAGGAGAGTGACCATCTCGCGTGGACGTCCGAGCGCCTGAAAGAGCTCGGCGACCGGCCGTCGCTGCTCAATCCGCTTTGGTATGCAGGCGCATTCGGCATGGGCCTTGTCGCCGCGCAGTTCGGCGATCGTGTGAGCCTGGGCTTCGTCGTCGAGACCGAACGCCAGGTGGAGCAACACTTGCAAGGCCATCTCGAGCGGTTGCCCGCACAAGACCATGCATCGCGTGCGATCGTGGCGCAGATGAAGGAAGACGAAGCCGCGCACGCCGCCGGCGCGCTCGATGCGGGCGGGATCGAGCTGCCGGCGCCGGTGAAAAACCTGATGCGCGCAGCGGCGAAGGTGATGACCACCACCGCGCACTACATCTAGCGGCGAAGTTCTTGTGGCGTGAGTTACGCGACCAGCTCGAAGCTCGTCGTGATCTCGGCGGTCTTCGCCAGCATGATGCTTGCCGAGCAGTACTTCTCGTGGCTGAGCGCGATCGCGCGCTCGACAACAGCGGCCGGCACATTGCCGCTCACCGTGAAGTGCATGTGGATCTTCGTGAACACCTTCGGATCGACAGGCGCGCGTTCGGACGTGAGCTTCACCGTGCAGCCGCGCACGTCGTGGCGACCGCGCTTGAGGATCAGCACGACGTCGTAGGCCGTGCAAGCGCCCGTGCCGGCCAGCACCGTCTCCATTGGGCGCGGCGCAAGGTTCTGGCCCCCGTTTTGCGGGTTATCAGCGTCGGGTGCGCCGTCGATTGCAATCACATGACCGCTGCCAGTTTCGGCAACAAAACCCATCGCCGATCGAGCGCCTGTCGCGCCGGTCCAACTTACCGTGCATTCCATCGTGTTTCCTCTCGCGGCGACTGCTGCAATGCAGCATCGATCTCGCTATACTGATTTTCAACGACGCTTGTCTCCTCCACCTCCCTGGTGGATTTAGCCCCCGATCCCAAAAGGTCCGGGGGCTTTTTTCGACTGCGGCCTATGATTTCCGCGCCCATGTCCAAGAAACAACTGAAGCCCGCCGACTATCTCAAGAAGATTTTGACCGCGCGCGTCTATGACGTCGCGGTGGAATCGGCGCTCGAGCCCGCGAAGAACCTGAGCCGCCGCCTGCACAACAAGGTGCTGCTCAAGCGCGAGGACCAGCAGCCCGTGTTCTCGTTCAAGTTGCGCGGCGCGTACAACAAGATGGCGCACCTCACGCCGGATCAGCTGAAACGCGGCGTGATCTGCGCATCCGCCGGCAACCATGCGCAAGGCGTCGCGATGTCGGCGCACAAGCTTGGCGCGCACGCTGTGATCGTGATGCCCGTGACGACACCGCAGGTCAAGGTCGAAGCCGTCAGGGCCCTCGGCGGCGATGTCATCCTTCATGGCGACAGCTACTCGGATGCGTACGAACATGCAGTCGAGCTCGAACGCAAGAACGGCCTGACGTTCGTGCATCCGTTCGACGACCCCGATGTGATCGCGGGCCAGGGCACGATCGCGATGGAAATCCTGCGCCAGCATCAGGGCCCGCTTGATGCGGTGTTCGTCGCGATCGGCGGCGGCGGGCTCATCTCGGGCGTGGCCAACTACATCAAGGCCGTGCGCCCCGAAGTCAAAGTGATCGGCGTTCAGATGAGCGACTCCGACGCGATGGTGCAATCGGTCGCGGCGAAAAAGCGCGTCACTCTTGCGGATGTCGGCCTCTTTTCGGACGGCACCGCGGTAAAGCTCGTGGGCGAAGAGACCTTTCGCATCGCGCGTGACCTGGTCGATGACTTCATCGTGGTCGACACCGACGCCGTGTGCGCGGCGATCAAGGACGTATTCATCGACACGCGCAGCATCGTCGAGCCCGCGGGCGCGCTCGCCGTCGCGGCGATCAAGCAATACGTCGCGCAGCACAAGACCAAGGGCGAGACCTACGCCGCGATCCTGTGCGGCGCCAACATGAATTTCGATCGCCTTCGCTTCGTCGCGGAGCGCGCCGAAGTCGGCGAAGAACGCGAAGCCTTGTTCGCCGTGACGATCCCCGAAGCGCGCGGGAGTTTCCGCCGCTTTCTCGAAGTGATCGGCGCGTTGCCCGGCGGCCCGCGCAACGTGACGGAGTTCAACTACCGCATCAGCGACGAGAAGATCGCGCACGTGTTCGTCGGCCTGACCACCCACAACAAGGGCGAGTCCGCGAAGATCGCATCGAACTTCGAGCGGCACGGCTTCAAGACCGTGGACCTCACGCACGACGACCTCGCCAAGGAGCACGTGCGCTACATGGTCGGCGGCCATTCGCCGCTTGCGCACGACGAACGCCTGCTGCGCTTCGTCTTCCCCGAGCGGCCCGGCGCGCTGATGAAATTCCTGTCGAACATGCGGCCGAGCTGGAACATCTCGCTCTTCCACTACCGAAACCAGGGCGCGGATTACGGCCGCGTGCTCGTGGGCCTGCAAGTGCCGCAAGGCGATGCGAAGGCGTTCAAGGCTTTTTTGGACAAGCTGGGCTACGCGTTCGTCGAAGAGACGGGCAACCCCGCCTATCGGCTTTTCCTTAAAGCTTGATCTACTGCCTGCGCGGCAGCTCGAGCGTGACGGCCGGCGGCGCGTTCCTCGACGGCCCGATCGACGCGCGCTTCGATTCGACCGACAGCAGCAAGAGCCTGTCATCCACCTGCGCGCCGACGCGATAAGGCTTGGGCGGTTTGCCGTCGATGGCAATCAGCGCCGCACCGCCGCCATCGCGATTGGCAACGACCCCGATCAACTGGAAGCGGCTCGCCAGGCTAAGCACGGGCGCTTCCGCCGAAGGCACGGCGCCAAGCATGCGTGCGATGGCAACGGCATCGGGCGGCGGCGCGCTGCGCACCGCAGGCGCGACCGGCGCCGCATCGCGGCCGCTGCCGAGCTTCAGGCCCCAGTACACCGCACCGGCGGCCGCCAATCCCCACACGACGAACGTGCTTGCCGCAACGGCCCAGCGATTACCCGGATTGCTCACCATTCAGGGAATTATCATCCACGGAACAGACTCCATCCCCCATATGAAATTCTTGAAGAGCAACGCGCAACGCGGCTTCACGCTGATCGAATTGATGGTCGTGCTGGTGATCATCGGTGTGCTGGCTGCGCTGATCGTGCCCAACGTGCTCGATCGCGCCGACGACGCCAAGGTGACCGCCGCGCGCACCGACGTGAGCAACATCATGCAGGCGCTCAAGCTCTATCGCCTCGACAACAACCGCTACCCCACGACGGACCAGGGCCTGCACTCGCTGATCGCGAAGCCCACAACCGAGCCCATGCCGCAAAACTGGAAGCCGTATCTCGAAAAGCTTCCGAACGATCCCTGGGGCCACCCGTACCAGTACCTCAACCCCGGCGTGAAAGCCGACGTGGACGTGATGTCCTACGGCGCCGATGGCCAGCCCGGAGGCGAGGGCAAGAATGCGGACATCGGCAGCTGGCAATAAATCCCGCGTCGGCCGCAGCTTCGCGCTTGGCTTCACCTTGCTGGAGCTTCTGGTCGTCGTGACGATCATCGCGCTCGCGACGGCCGGTGTGAGCTTCGCGATCCGCGATTCGCAATCAACGCAACTCGAACGCGAAGGCCAGAGGCTCGCGGCACTGCTCGAATCGGCGCGCGCGCAATCGCGTGCAACAGGCGCGCCGGTGCGCTGGGTCGCGGCCGCCGGCGGCTTTCACTTCGAAGGATTGCAGCCCGGCGCATTGCCCGAACAATGGCTCTCGCCTTCGACGCTGGTGCAAGGCAATGCAGTGCTCGTGCTGGGCCCCGACCCGATCATCGGCCGGCAGCAAGTCGTGATCGCGCAATCGGATGCGCCCGGCCGGCAGCTTCGCATCGCGACGGATGGGCTGCGGCCTTTCCGCATCGCAACCGACGCACAGCAATGAAAGCGCGCGGCTTCACGCTCGTCGAAGTGCTCGTCGCACTGGCGATCGTCGCGATCGCGCTGGCCGCGGGCTTGCGTGCGACAAGTGCACTCACGAACAACGCGATGCGGCAATCCACCGTGCTGCTCGCGCACATCTGCGCCGAGAACGAGCTCGTCAAGGCACGCCTTGCGCGCGCGCTGCCCGACATCGGCGACACCACGGATGCGTGCCCGCAAGCCGATCGCGATTTCTCGGTGGCGGTCGGTGTGCGGCCCACGCCCAACCCCAACTTCCGGCGCGTGGATGCGCAGGTGTTCGAAGGCAACACGCCGGTGCTGCGCTTGTCGACCGTCGTGGGACGCTACTGATGCGAAAGCACCGGGGCTTCACGCTCATCGAACTGCTGGTCGCACTCACCGCGATGGCGATCCTCGCCGTGCTCGCATGGCGCGGGCTCGACGGCATGACGCGCGCGCAAGCCATCACCGCTGCGCGATCGGATGAAACGCTCACGCTTCAAACCGGGCTGGCGCAATGGGGCGCGGACCTCGATGCGATGGAACAGATTTCCGGCGTGAAGTCGATCGACTGGAACGGCCGAGTGCTGCGCCTGACCCGTCGCAGCACGGCGCAGGTCACGGACGGTGTGATCGTCGTGGGCTGGACACGGCGCGTAGTCGGCGAAAGGCCCATGTGGCTGCGCTGGCAGTCGCCCCCCGCGACCACGCGCAACGATCTCGATTCGGCATGGCAGCGCGCGGACTTGTGGTCGCAGAACCAGGCCGGTAACGACGCCGCGAACGAAGTCGCGGTGACGCCGCTCGAAGACTGGCAGATCTTTTTCTTCCGCGACAACGCGTGGACCAATCCGCAATCGAGCGGCATCAGCGTGTTCGTGGGCACTGTGCCGAACGCCGTCGGTGTACCGGCCGGCGTGGCTACGGGATGGAGTCCGCCCGACGGCGTGCGGCTCGTGCTGACGCTGCCGCCGGACCAGACGATCAACGGCACCCTCACGCGTGATTGGGTCAGGCCGCAGGTGACGCCATGACAAGCGCCATCAAGAACTTCGCGAAGAAGAACGCCCAACGCGGCGCGGCATTGCTCATCGCGATGCTTGTTGTTGCGCTCGTGGCCACATTCGCGGCCGCGTCGTTGTGGCAGCAATGGCGCAGTGTCGAAGTGGAAACCGCCGAGCGCGCACGCGTGCAATCGAGCTGGATCCTCATCGGTGCGCTCGATTGGGCGCGCCTTCTGTTGCGTGAAGACGCGATGAGCTCGGGCGGCGCACAGGTCGATCATCTCGGCGAGCCGTGGGCCGTGCCGCTGCAAGAAGCGCGGCTGTCGAGCTTCCTCGCAGCCGACAGCAACAACGCTTCGACCGATTTCGGGCCCGAGGTGATGGAAGCTTTTCTCTCGGGCCAGATCGTCGACCTGCAATCGATGATGAACCTGAACAACCTCATCACTGTCACCGGGCAAGTCGACCCGGACCAGCTGCTGGCCTTCGAGCGCCTGTTCGAAATCCTCAGCCTGCCGCAAAGCGAGCTGGCCAGGCTCGCGGAGAACCTGCGGTTCGCTGTGGCCGCGACAAGGCAGACGCCCAGCCCCGGGCTCGCGCCTCTTGCGCCGCAGCGCGTCGCGGAGCTCGTATGGCTCGGCGTAAGCCCGCATACGGTCGCGGTGCTGGAGCCGTATGTCACGCTGCTGCCCGCGACGACGCGCGTGAACGTCAACACCGCCGGCGCCGAAGTCATCGCCGCATTCGGCGGCATGGACCTTTCGGACGCGCAGCGGCTCGTGCAGATCCGCAACTCGTCCTACTTCCGCACGCCCGACGACATCCAGGCGCATCTTTCGGGCAGCGTCGCCAGCGCGGGGCCGGGCACATCCACCCAGCTGGACGTCAGCAGCAGCTTCTTCGAAGTCCGCGCGCGCCTTCGCCTGGACAAGCTCGTCGTCGAGGAACGTTCGGTGCTGCAACGCAGCGGCAACAAGGTGCTGGTACTGTCGCGCGAACGCGGCACCGGCGACCCCACAACGCTGTCGCGCATCGCGATGGCACAGCGTTGAACCGCGGCCTTCCTACAATCGCCCATTCATGAGCGCCCTTGTCGTCGTCCTTCCGCCGCACTTGTCCGCCGGGACCGAGCTCGCCTACGTCGTGACGAACGACGGTGCAACCGCCTCGCGCCACGGCACGGCGCGCGCCTCGTTGTTGCCCTTGCCCGATCGCGCGGGCAGCGAGGTCGTGGGGCTCGTGCCCGCGGCGATGCTGTCGTGGCATCGCGTCGAGCTGCCCAAGGGCACCACGGCGCGTTCGCCACGCCTTCGTGCCGTGCTCGAAGGCGTGCTCGAAGACCGCCTGCTCGACGAACCCGAGACGCTGCACTTCGCGCTGCAACCGCATTGGCGCGCGGATGCGCCCGTGTGGGTCGCCACCTGCAATCGCGAATGGCTGCGCGGCGCGGTTCAGTTGCTCGAAGAGGCAGGCCGGCCGGTCTCGCGCATCGTTCCGGAATTCGCACCAGCGAGCGCCCCGGCGCTCTATGCGATGGGCGATGCGCAAGATGCGCGGCTTGTCGCTGTGTCGGCCGACGGCGTCGCTGCCTTGCCATTGAGCGCTGCGGCGCTGGCGCTGTTGCCCCCGCTGTCGGACGACGCCGTGTGCATCGCGGAACCCGCTGTGGCCGAGCTGGCCGAACAAGTCATGCAGCGCCGGCCCTTGCTCCAGCAATCCACCGATCGCTGGTTGCGCGCGGCGCAATCGGAATGGGATCTCGCGCAGTTCGATCTGTCGAGTTCCGGCCAGGCGGCCAAGCGGCTTCGCGCGATGTGGGGCGACATCGTCTCTTCGCCGCAGTGGCGGCCCGCGCGCTGGGGCGCAATCGCGCTCGTTGCGATCAATCTCGTGGGGCTCAACGCATTGGCATGGCGCGAACGGTCGGTGCTCGAAGGCAAGCGCAATGCGGTGCGGCAAGCGTTGGTCGAGACATTTCCGCAGGTGAAGGTCGTCGTCGATGCGCCGGTGCAAATGGAACGCGAAGTCGCGGCATTGCAGCAGGCAACAGGCGTCGCTTCCGGCCGCGACCTCGAAGCGATGCTGGGCGCGCTGGCAACCGCGATGCCGCCGTCGCATGTCGCAGCGGGCATCGACTACGCGAACGGCGAGCTGCGCATTCGCGGGCTGGGGCTCAATCCCGATGAAGGCAGCATGTTGTCGTCCACACTGCGTACGCAGGGCTACGACACCACGGCCAGCGGCGATACGCTTTCGGTCACGCAAGGAGCGCGTCCATGAAAGTGCAGCTCCAGTCGCAAATGAGTTCGCAAGTGAAGTTACTTCGTGCGCGCTTCGATGCACTTGCACCGCGCGAAAGGGCGATGGTGCTCGCGGCAAT
>Ga0265314_10004557_pt1 | contig 12799 bp, 10 predicted proteins | sample 4126metaG_FD_203106 | JGI IMG/M metagenome (GOLD analysis project Ga0265314, IMG submission 203106) | Rhizosphere microbial communities from Carex aquatilis grown in University of Washington, Seatle, WA, United States - 4-1-26 metaG | ecosystem: Host-associated > Plants > Roots > Rhizosphere >... | reverse complement strand
CGACATCGTCGATCAATGGCGGGCCAAGCAGCAGGGTTAAAGCGTTTTCGAGCGAAGTGGACAGCGGTTCGCGTGAAGAAAACGCGTCAAACAAGAATCTAGAGCTTCGGTTCTGATTCTATCAGAACCGATAATGCTCTAGCGTCCCGGCACGCCCGACGGCGTCAGGCGTCCGCGGCGCCGCCGTATTCCCATAAAGTCGTCTACACCGGTCCGATGCGCCGGTGCTAGATTCGAATACCAAGGCTCGCCCGAGGGGGTACAAGAAGCCACACCGGACCAGGGAGTGGATGACAATGCTTGCCACGGTCGAGGCTTACCCGAACGTCGACATCATGGTTTTCTATGCGGTCGCCACCGCGATCTTCGCGCTGATGCTCTATCGCTACCACCGGGCGCAGCTTTAGCCGCTGCAAAGCGAAAACCGCCGAAGCCACTGACCGATCGGCCATCCGCAGCGTGCTAATGCACCGCCGCGTACATGATCTTTTCCTCGGTGGCTTCCAGCGCGGAAAATTCCTCGACCACCTTGCCCTGGCGCGACACCAGGATGCGGTCGGACAGCGCCATGATCTCCGGCAGATAGGACGAGATCACCACCACCGCCTTGCCCTCATCGGCCAGCCGCTGGATCAGTTCGTGGATTTCGACGATGGCGCCGACGTCGACGCCGCGGGTCGGCTCGTCGAAGATGATCAAATCGGGATCCTGTACCAGCGATTTGGCGATCACGACCTTCTGCTGGTTGCCGCCCGACAGCTCGACCACCTTCATGTCATTGCCGGTGGTGCGCACTTTTAAGCGGTCAACCCAGCTTTGTCCGACCTTGTCGGCCTCGCTGCTGGACAGGAAGAAGCGGCCGCCCGGCACCTTGGCGAGCAGGCCGAGATAGATGTTGCGCGCCACCGACATGGTCTCGAAGAAGCCTTCGACCTTGCGGTCCTCGGTGACATAGGCGATGCCGGCGCGCACCGCCGGCGCCGGCACCCGGTAGCGCACCGGCCTGTCGTGCAGGATGATTTCGCCGCCGTGGAAGAAATCCCGCTTCATCACGCCGGCGACAATTTTAAAAGTCTCGGTGCGGCCGGCGCCGACCAGGCCGAACACGCCGGTGATTTGCCCCGCGAATACCGACAGCGAATTGTTGCGCACCATCGGCGCCATTTTTAGGTTCTGCACCGTCAGCACCCGCGCGCCGGGCGGCCGCACCGTCGTCTTGCGGGTGCCGTACAGCGTATTCGACAAATCGCGCCCGACCATCGCCTGCACGATCCGGGTACGATCGAATTTGGCGGCGTCGTCGGTCACCACGTGCTTGCCGTCGCGCAGCACGGTGATGCGGTCGGCCAGCAGCAGCGCCTCCTCCAGCGCATGCGAGATGAACACGATCGAAACGCCGCGGCGTTTCAGGTCGCGCACCAGATCGAAGAAGTACTTTTTCTCCTCCGGGGTCAGCGTCGCGGTCGGCTCGTCGAACACGATGACCTTGGCCTGGTGCAGCACGGCGCGCGCGATCTCGACCATCTGCTTCTTGGCGGCGCCGAGCAGATTGACCTGTGCGGTCGGCGTGACGTCGAAATTGAGCGATTGCAGGAACTGCTGCGCCGCGATGTAGATACCGCGCAGCCGGTTATAGAATTTTTCCTGGCCGAGAAACAGATTCTGCGCCACCGTCATGGTCGGCACCAGGCTGTTCTCCTGGAACACCATGGCGATGCCGAGATGGCGCGCTTCCAGCGGCGTGCGCGGCATGGCGTCGACGCCGTCGACCTGCATCGATCCGGAGGTCAGCGTCACCACGCCGGCCATCACTTTTGTCAGCGTCGATTTGCCGGCGCCGTTTTCGCCGACCAGCGCATGGATCTCGCCGCGGCGGAGGGCAAAATCGACATTCTCGATCGCGGGCACGCCGGCATAAAGTTTGGTCGCGTTGCGCAGCGAGAGGATGATGTCTTCACCGGTTTCCAGATTCATGCGCGCAATTCCCTCTCGATCATCGCGAGCGGCGCGCGCAGCAGCCGGCCCGGCCCCTTGGCGAGCGCATACAGCGCGCCGTCCATTTCGACTGCGGCAACGATGCCATGGTTGATGCCGTCGACCCGGCTATGCACGGCGTATTGCGGCACGCCGGCCTCGCTGAGCCGGATCACCAGCCCATAGGAACGCGGCGGCGCCCATGGTTTGACGACGCCCATGGTTTTCAGATGCGCGCCCTGCATCGGCTCGAGGAACGATTGCCCCGATCGCAGTTTTGGCGCGATCCAGTATTGCGGATCGATCTCCGCCATCATGCGGCGGCGATAGGCGTTTTCGCGCAGCACGAATTCGACCAGTTGCGTGCGCGCGGTGAAAGCGGTGAGCCAGAAGCCGCCGCCTGACGCCGGCGACAGCCGCGACGGATAGACCGGCAAATTATCCAGCACAGCGCGCTGGCTGCCGTTGGCGGCAATCGCGATCACGCGATGTTTCCAGCTTTCGCTGACAAGGACATCGTCGCCGCTGGCGCAGGCGCCGAACGCATGGTTGAGGCCGGCGGCCAGGGTACGCACCTTTCCGCTTGTCAAATCGAGCGCAAGCACCCGCCCGCTGCGGCCGCGCTCCATCAGGTCGTACACCCACTCGCCCGCGGCGCGCGTCGACGAGCCGTCGATGGCGACCAGCGTACCCGCCTTGCCCGCCGACAGCGCGTTGACCGCGTGCATCGACGGATCGCTGAAAGTTACCCGGGCGTTGTCGGCCGATGGCGTCGCGAATACCCTGATCTCGCGGCCGTCGAGCGCCACCGCGAGGCCACCGTCCGGCAGGCAGCACAGTGCGGTGATCGGGCGGTCGAAACGCCTGACTTCCGAAATGCCGGATGCATCGAGGCGCCGGATCGTCATGCCGTCGGCGATGTAGATCGCCTTGCCGTCGGTGGCGATATCCTCCGGCGCGTCGAACTGGCCGGCGGTTTCGGCCTTTTCCAGGATCTGGTTCGGCTTCAGCGCGCCATCGAACGACGGCACGGTGATGGTGGCGTCGCCGCGCCCGAGCAGACGGTCGGCGAATTGCTTCAGCGCCGCGATCATTTGCCCTTCCCCCAGCGCCGGTCGTACTGGACGAAGTTCGGGTCGGCTTTGTCGAGTTTGTATTTGCCGATCCGGTTGTTCATGATGCCGCCGAGATAAAGATAGCCGCGATGCTCGCGCATCGAGGTGATCATCGGATGGTTCTCGCCCTTCAGGTCCCAGAACGAGTCCAGCACCTCGCCCTTTTCGTTGAATTTTATCACGCAGCCGGTGTTGATGTTCGGGAATAGCCACTCGTCGATCGGCACCCGCTTGCCCATCCGCTTGCGGAAGCCCGGCATCTTCCAGGCCAGATCGAGCGCGGGGCTGCGCATGCCGACCATCGCCAGCCAGTAATTGCCGTCGGAGGCGAGGTTGATGTTATCAGGATAGCCCGGCAGATTGTCGATCACCATCTCGGTCTGGCCCGACTTCGGGCCGTCGAACCAGTAGCGGCGGATGCAGCAGCCAAAGGTTTCCGCGAACAGGATCGATTGGCCGTCGCTGGCGATGCAGATGCCGTTGGGGAATTTCAGGCCGCGCAATACCGTGCGCGTGGTGTTGGTGTTGGGATCGTAACAGATGATGCGGCCATTGCCGCGGGCCTCCAGGCCATCGACCGGCCATTCGTGCATTTCATATCGCACGGTCGCTTCCGAGAAGAAGATGCGGCCGTCATCGGCGATGTCGAGATCGTCGGCCAGCCGCAGCCGGCTGTCGTCATTGACCGAGTAAAGGCTGCGGTTGGTCTCGTCGGTGACCTTCTCGACCTTGCGCTCGGGCGTGATGCGATAGAGTCCCATGCCGCCGATGCAGACATAGAGATTGTCCTTGCGGTCGAACGCCATGCCGAGCGGCTGGCCGCCGATATGGGCATAGACTTCCATCTTCTGATAGTCCGGCGCCTCGAAGCGCATGATGTCGCCATGGCGCGAACCGGCGTAGAGATTGTCGTTGCGGTCGAGGATCACATCCTCGGGCGCCTCGATGCGGCCGAGCCCGATCAGCGACACGTCGCGCAGCCGATCATTCTGCGCGAACGTTCCGCTGCCGGGCGCAGTCGAGGCCGGCGGCGCCAGCGAATGAAAGGTCGGACTGACATAGACCTTGCTGATGATGCGGGTGCGGTTCTTCAGCCAGCGGATGTCGATGGTGGCGGCGACCAACAGCACGCCGGCCAGCACCATGCGGTTGACGCCGCCGGAGACCGACAGCGTGGTCATGCCGTTGATCAGGAACAGCACGATCAGGGTCCCGACCAGCGCCTTGGCGACCGAGCCCTTGCCGCCGCCGAGGCTGATGCCGCCGAGCACGGTCGCGGTCAAAACCGTTACCTCGAGGCCGACGCCGACGTCGCCACCGACGGTGCCGAGGCGGGCGGCGAAGAACAGCGCGCCGATCGCGGTCAAGACGCCGCTTGCGACATAGCACAGCGCGATGGTGCGCCGGACCGGAATCCCGGAATTGTAGGCCGAGCGACGCGAGCCGCCGATCGCGGTGACGTGCCAGCCCGGTCTTAAGCGAGTAAGGAAGATGTGGCCGAAGATCGCGACCACCAGATAGACCAGCACCACGCTGGGCACGCCCACGAGATCGCCGCCGCCGATGAAATTCCACGACGGGAAGTCGGGGAAGGCGGCCGCGATCTTGTTGGAATAATCGAACAGCAGGAGATCATAGGCCGAGCGGTAGATGATCAGGGTGATCAGGGTGGTGATGAAGGCGCGCAGCCTCAAGTACCCGATCAGGAAGCCGTTTACCGCACCTAACAGCGCGCCGCAGATCAATGTGGCGGCGATCACGGCCGGCACCGGCCAGTTCATCACATTGAGGAAGAACAGCGCGCAGAAATCGCACAGCGCGAACATCGAGCCGACCGACAGGTCGATGCCGCCGACGATCACCACCAGCGCGATGCCGAGCACGACAAAGCCGATCTCGCCGGCCTGGCGGCCGGCATCGGCAAGGCCGGCGGGCGACAGGAAGCCCGGTATCGCCCTGCTCAACAGCACGGTGATGATCAGCAGAACGATCACCGGGATCGCGGTTTCGGTCCAGCGCTTGGACAGTATCTCGCCGAGCAGGTGATCGGGCCAGTAGCGATATCGCAAACGAAGAAGTGCGTCCTGCATCGGCTGTCCGGTGTCTGAAAGAAAAGCGGTCGAACGCGGCGGGCCGCGTTCACGCCTCGGGGTTGTGACGGGAGTATCAGATCGTTAAGTGGGCGGGCGGCCGTGCCGATGCGCGGCCGCCCGCGAGACTTGCTATTTCTTCAGGTCGCTGAGATTCCAGCACGCGGTCTCGCTGCCCGCGTTCTCCTTGGTGACCGGAATCAGAGTCGTATACTCAGACCCCTTGACGGAACCCGGCTTGACGCCGGACGAGATCAGCCACTTGATGGTGCCGGCCATCTGCGCGGCCTGGGTCGGCACGTCGTAGCTGAGGTCGAGGCCGAACGCGCCGGACTTGACGAGGTCGCAGGCGCCGCGGCGCTCGCCGCCGCCGGAGGTCGCGACGAACACCTTGTCGGTCATGCCCGCTTCCTTGACGGCCGCCGCGGTGCCGATGTCCATGCCGTCCCAGAAGCCGACGATGCCGCACAGATCAGGGTTCTGCTTCAGCACCGTTTGCGTGATCGCCTTGGCCTTGGCGGCATCCCAGTCGGCGGCCTGGCTCGACACCACCTTGACGTCGGGGTTTTTCGCCAGCACGTTCTCGACGCCCTTCAGCGTGTAGGCGCTTGCCGCTGCCGACAACGCGCCCTGCACCACCGCGATCTTGTTCGACTTGCCCTTGCAGTAATCGACCACCGCCTGGGTGTCGCGCTCGCCGATCTCGATCCAGTTGGCGCCGACAAAGGCTGAGCTGCGATAGTTCGAGCCCATGTTGATCTGGATGATGTAGATGCCCTCGGCCTCGGCGCGCTGCAGCAGTTTGGCGTAGGTCTGCACGTCGGGATTATGGACCACGATCGCCGCCGGCTTTTCCGAAATCAGCGTGGTCACCGCCTGCGCGCCGGCATTGGTGCTCCAGTTCGCATCGCGCACCACCACCTTCATGCCGTAGGGCTCGAGCTCCTTCTTCAGGCCGGCGAACCAGCCTTCGGTGAGATCGAAATTCATCGCCACCGGCACATAGGCAACCGTCTTGCCGGCCAGCGCTTGCTTGAACGCGCCCTGAAACGGTTCATCAAGGCCCTTCTGCGCCAGCGCCGGCATGGTCGCGGATGCGACCAGCCCGATGCCGAGCAGCATCGCCTTGAGCATTGTTGGTCCTGTCATGTCTTCCTCCCGGTGATGATTGTTGATTGTCAGCCTGCTAGATGTCGCCTTGCTGGGCGGTCTCTTCGTTGCGCGGATTTAAAAAGGAGTCCGCGATCACGGCGGCCAGCAGCACCACGCCCTTGACGAGATTCTGGCCGGAATAGGAAACGTCCATGATGGTCATGCCGTTGAGCATGGTGCCGATCAAAAGCGTGCCGATGACGACGTTGAGGACGCCGCCGCGGCCGCCGGACAGGCCGATGCCGCCCAGCACCACCACCAGGATCACGTCGTAGATCAGCGTCGAATTGAAGATGCGGGTCGGCATGCTGTTGACGGACGCCGCCAGAATGAGACCGGCGCAGCAGCCGATCAGCGCCGCCAGCACATATTGCAGCACGATGATCGGGCGGGTCGGAATACCCGTGACCCGCGCGCCGTTGGGGTTGTCGCCGATCGCATAGATGTAGGCGCCGAGCCGGGTCCGGCGCAGCAGGAAGGCGATCGCGATGCACGAGATCGCAAACATCACGATCGGCATCGGAATGCCGAGAAAATTACCCTGGCCGAGATGCTCGAAGCCATCGAGACCCGGGCTCCATTGCACGACGTCGAGCTTGAACAGCGCCGCCTGGCCGAGGCCGGCCAGAAACAATCCGGACGCCAGCGTCGTGAACAGCGACGGCACTTCGGCGTACGCGATCAGCCAGCCGTTGATCAGGCCGAAGGCGGTGGTCAGGGCAAACGCTGCCGCCAGCGAAATCGGCAGCGAATGGCCGTCCTGCACCATCTGCAGCACCAGCCCTGGCGGCACCGCCAGCGCCGCGATCAGCGAGATGTCTATGCCGCGGCCGATCACCACGATCGCCATGGCAAGGCCGAGGATGCCGAGCACCGCCACGTTCTGCAGCAGCGTCAGCATATTGTCGGTGGTGAAAAAGCCGGGCAGAAAAGCCGCGAAGCCGCTGAAAAGCACCGCGAACACCGCGAACACGATTCCCTGCTGGCCGATGTTTTTGATTCCCATCCCGGAAAACCTTATTAGTTCTTTTGCCGAAGATGTTCGCGCGCCTTGCTCGCGATTGCAAGTAATCCCTTTTGCGTCATGGCGCTGCGGCCGAGCTAATTCCGCGTGCAGGAAAGAGTGTACAAGCGTCACGATCGACGCGCGGCGGAAGCCTGATTTGGCGATGCGAAACCCGCGTCAACGAAAAGAGGTGGATTTTCTCTTGGCCGCACCGGTTTTGGAATTTCGCAGCGAGGCGACCAGGGTCCGCAATGCCAGCACCGGCGGCGAAATCTCGCCGTCACGCCAGACCAGTGGCGTCCTGATATCGGCCAGCGCCTTGGGCAGCGCGTGACGCGCGACATGGGCCTGCGGCATGGTGTCGAGCACGGATTCCGGAACCAGCGCGATGCCGGCGCCGGCGGCAACGCAGGCGACGATCGCATGATAGGAGCCGAATTCCAGCGCCCGCCGGCCGGCAAGACTGTCGGCGCCGAGCCAGCGCTGCAGCACGCGGCGATAGGCACAGCCATCGGGAAACGCGATCAGCGAGGCGTCTCCCACCTCGCCGGCGCGCCGGATCGGCGGATGATCGAGGCTCGAGATCACAACCAGACGCTCCGGAAATACCGGCACATGCGCCAGTGATTGCGCCAGCGACCGGGTCGGTGCTTCGGCGGTGAACGCCGCCTCGATCCGGCGATCCGCCACCGCCTGGATCAGGAAATCGTTGGTGCCGGTCAATAGCTCCAGCCGGACATCCGGATAGAGCCGGTGGAAATCGGTCAGCAGGGCCGGCAACCGGCTCGCCGCCGTGCTCTCCAGCGTGCCCAGCTTAAGCACGCCTTGCGGCGCAGCCCCCGAAACCACCGCTCGGGCTTCCTCGGAGAGCTGGATCAGCCGGTCGGCATAACCACGCAGCAATTCGCCGGTCGGCGACAGATGCAGGCGCTGGCGGTCACGGTGGAACAGGCTGACGCCCATCGAACTCTCGAGCTGCTGGATCCGCGAGGTGACGCTGGACGGCACCCGGTGCAGTTTTCGCGAGGCCTTGATCACTCCGCCTTCGTCGACGACGGCCTTGAAGACTTCAAGATCGGTGAAATTCATGGCGCGTCCCTGCCGCTGGCTTGGTTCTCTAATCGAGAATATCTAGTTCTTTCTTATTCAATATTCAAGAATGTTTCGGAAGCCTATAACGGCTGCCATGCATGGCACAACAAGAAATCTCTCCGCCACGGCGGCGGTCTGTATCGGAACTTTGGCGCTGGCGAGCGCACTGGGGATCGGGCGCTTTTCGCTGACCCCGATCATGCCGCTGATGCAGCAGGATCTCGGCCTGACGTTGCCGCAAGGAAGCTGGCTCGCGACCGGCAATTATCTCGGTTATCTCTTGGGCGCGCTGATCTGCGCCGCGCTGGCGCCGCGGCCGGCCAGCGCGATCCGCTGGGGCCTGATTTGCGTCGGCGTGTTCACGCTGGCGATGGCGGCAACCCATGCGCTGCCGCTGTGGTTCGCCTTCCGTTTCGCGGCCGGAATTGCCTCGGCCTTCGTGCTGATCGGCGTCTCGGCCTGGGCGATGCCGATCCTGGCGCATCACGACGTCGGGCACTGGTCGGGCCGCGTGTTCGCCGGCGTCGGCCTCGGCATTGCCTTTGCCGGACTGGTCGGCCTCGCCGCCGCGATCGAAGTCTTAAGCTCGCAACTGACCTGGATCGCGCTCGGCGTCGTCGCCTGTGTGCTGGCGGCCGCGCTATGGCTTCCGCTGCTATCGGAGCATCGCGCGGTCGTACTGCCTGTGGTCAGCGCGCCCGGCCCGCTGTCGCGCCGCGCGCTGATCGTCGCCGCCTGCTACGGCGCGTTCGGCTATGGCTACATCATTCCCGCGACCTTCCTGCCGTCGCTGGCGCGCGGCTACATCAACGACCCCGCCGTGTTCGGCATGGTGTGGCCGGTGTTCGGGCTTGCGGCGGCGATTTCCACCGTGGTCGCGGCGCGGCTGCTCGATCGCATTTCGGCCAGGCAATTGTGGATGGGGAGCCAGTGGATCCTGGTGATCGGCGTGCTGGCGCCGGTGATTGCCGTCAAGGTCCCGACGTTGTCGATCGCGGCGCTATGCGTCGGCGGCAGCTTTATGGTGATCACGATGGCCGGCATCAAGGAAGCGATCCGGCTTGGCGGCGCGCATGCGGCGCGCGCGGTCGGCATGATGACGGCGGCCTTCGGGCTCGGCCAGATCGCGGGGCCATTGATCGTAGGACTGTTCGCCGGCTCCAGCGGCGCGCGCGTGATGCCGAGCCTGCTCGCGGTGCTGGCGCTGGTCGTGAGCAATGTCGTGCTCTACATCGTGGACGACGAGCCTTCGATTGCAACGCAATAGCGCGGCTGAATGCCTTTACGCTGCCGGGGCGGTTGCCTAAGTTGGCGGTCCCCGAGGCAGCCGAAGGCCCTGTCATGCCCGACCAGTTTTCCAACACCCAGCAAATCCGCAAACCCGCGACCGTTTCCAAAGGCGGCATCGTCGCCACGCAATCGCGCAAGGCGGCCGAGATCGGCGCCGAGGTGCTGAAGGCCGGCGGCGATTGCGTCGATGCCGTGATTGCGACCACCTTCGCGCTTGGGGTGCTGGAGCCGTGGATGAGCGGCGTCGGCGGCGGCGGCGCGATGGTGCTGTACCGCGCCCGCGAGGATAAATACGAGGTGATCGACTACGGCATGCGCGCGCCCGACAGCCTGCGCGCCGAAGACTATCCGCTGACCGGCCATGGCGCCGCCTCCGACATATTTCCCTGGCCGCGCGTCAAAGACGACCGCAATCTGCACGGTCCCGGCTCGGTCGCGGTGCCCGGCGTGGTCGCCGGCATGGAGGAAGCACACCGCCGCCACGCCAAAACGCCGTGGCAAGATTTGCTGGCGCCCAGCATCAAACTCGCCGGCGAAGGACTCTTGGTCGACTGGTGGACCACGCTGATGGTCGCAAGCTCCGCCGCCGATTTGCGGCGCTATCCCGCGAGCGCGGAGGCCTATCTGGTCGACGGCCTGCCGCCGAACGCGCAATGGGGTATCCGCTCGCAAGTACGGCTGCCGCAGGACCGGCTCAAGGCGATGCTGAGCTATCTCGCCGCGCAAGGCCCGCGTGACTTTTATCAGGGCGATCTGGCGCGCAGCATCGCCGCCGACATCAAGGCAACAGGCGGCGCGCTCTCGGTCGAGGACCTCGCCGCGTTCCGCGCCCATCTGCGCGAGCCGCTGGTGATCCCCTATCGCGGCGGCAACGTCTACGCGACGCCGGAACTGACCGCCGGGCCGACGCTGGCGCATACCTTGCGCCTGCTGCAAAACGACCTGCAGCCTGCGAAGAACGGTCCGGATGCAGCGGCCTACGCAGCGTATGCGCAGGCGCTGCAATCGGCCTATCGCGAGCGCCTCGAGGGCATGGGCGATGCCGATGGCCGCCGCGCGCTCGGCGCCGAACATCTGGCGCCGAGCTGCACCACGCATTTCTCGGCGGTCGACCGCGACGGCAACATGGCCGCGGTGACGCAAACCCTGCTGTCGACCTTCGGTTCGAAATTCGTCACGCCGCAGACCGGCATCACCATGAACAACGGCATCATGTGGTTCGACCCGACGCCGGGCACGCCGAACTCGCTGCAGGGCGGCAAGCGCTGCCTGACCAATTACACGCCGGTGCTGGCGCAGGCGGCCGATGGACGCCAACTCGCGGTCGGCGCCTCCGGCGGCCGGCGCATCCTGCCGGCGGTGACGCAGATGCTGTCCTTTGTGATGGATTACGGGATGGATCTCGATGCCGCGATCCACACCCCGCGGATCGATGCCAGCGAAGCCGTGATCGTGATCGGCGATGTCCGCCTGCCGAAGCCGGTGCGCGAGGCGCTGGCAAAACGCTTCGACTATGAGGAAGCGCGGACCCAGACGCTGCCGATGAAATTCGCCTGCCCCAGCGTGGTGCTGCGCGACCGCGATACCAACAGCGGCGCCACCGAGCCGTTCCAGCCCTGGGGCGAGGCGGTGGCGGAGGGGTGAAACCTCACCTGATTCCTTCTCGCCACCAACGTCTGGCCGAGGCCGCCGGACATTGCGCTTTCCGGGGCATCCCGTCGCGGCTATACTGAAGGCATAGAGATCCAGGAAATCTAAAAAGCGATCTCGAAAACAAAGGCTTTGGGAGCAGATAAAAAACGCAACAGGGAGAAGACCGATATGGCAATCACTCGTCGTCAAGCGCTGGTGTCCGCCGGCACAGCGGTTCTCGCTAGCAGCCTTGCAAAACCCGCGATCGCCGCCAAGGAGCCGATCCGGATGGGCTATCTGCCGGCACTGACCGGTCCTTCCTCGTCGACCGGGATCGGCATCAACCGCGGCGTCCAGCTCGCGGTTGACGAGATCAACGCCGCCGGCGGCATCGACGGGCGGCAGATCGAACTGATCACCCGCGATACCCAGTCTGAGCCGACCAAGGCGGTGAATGGCGCCGCCGAACTCGCCAAGGGCGAGAAGGTCAGCGTCGTGATCGGCCCGGTCAACTCCGGCGAGTCGCTCGCGGTGGTGCCGCTGCTGGCACGCAGCAACGTGCCGCAGGTGCATCCCTGCTGGGTCGATACCCTGACCGACCCGAAGAAATATCCGATGTGCTTCCGCAACGCGCCGACCAACCAGCAGATCGGCGCCGCCGCCAACCGCTATGTTATCGATGTGCTGAAGCGCAAGAAGGTCGCCGTGATCAGCGACACCACCGGCTATGGCGTCGCTTCCGTCAATGCCTATGTGCCGATGCTCAAGAGCCAAGGCGCCGAGGTCGTCTATCAGGGCAATATCGACTCCGCCAATCCGGACCTCAAGGCCGACTTCCTGCGTATCCAGGCCGCCGGCGCGGAAGCCATCATGCCCTGGAGCGTCAATGCCGGCTTCCTGTCCCGCATCATCAACACCCGCGGGCAGATGGCATGGGACGTGCCGATCGTCGGCCAGACCACGCTCGGCTCCGGCCAGACCAGGGATCTGCTGGAAAAGCCGGAATACTGGGCCAAGGTCTATCCGAACAATTTCCGGCCGGTTTGCTATGCCCCCGGCGGCAAGCTGCCGGATCGCACCACGGCGTTCGTTCAACGCCTGAAGAGCGCCAAGATCGATCTCAACGACACCTTGCTGTGGTGGATCGCGAACGGCTACGACACGGTGCAGATGATCGCCGCGGGCATGAAGAGCACCGGCACCGCACCGGAACAGGTCGTCGGCTATCTCAACAAGCTCAAAGGCTATCCTGGAGTGTACGGCGACATCAGCTTCACGCCGGACCAGCATAACGGCTATCCCGACGACGAGGTCGTGATGGTGGAAGCCAATTCGCTGAAGAACGGCGCGTTCAACCTGGCCCCGGGCTATTCGGCGTAGGCGGGAGCTAACCTCTCCCCGCGCGCGGGGAGAGGTCGAAATTCGCGGCAAGCGAATTTCGGGTGAGA
>Ga0265314_10004556_pt1 | contig 12800 bp, 10 predicted proteins | sample 4126metaG_FD_203106 | JGI IMG/M metagenome (GOLD analysis project Ga0265314, IMG submission 203106) | Rhizosphere microbial communities from Carex aquatilis grown in University of Washington, Seatle, WA, United States - 4-1-26 metaG | ecosystem: Host-associated > Plants > Roots > Rhizosphere >... | reverse complement strand
CGGGGGTACGTCCGTCCCCGCCCGCAGGCGCCACATCCGGCTCCACCATCATGACGCCTCATGAGAGCGCCCTCGATGAACCGGACGGCTGTGATAATAATCATATAGGATTTAAAGTCAAGAGCCGGTTTTTGACCTCTAGGCTTTTTTCACCCAGCGGCCGTTTTCGTCGGGCTGCCAATAGGTTGCCTCGAACCCTTTGGCTTTGGCGTCGGTCCATTGCGCACGTGCGGCCGCGACCGCGTCATCATCGTCGCCGTCGAACACCAGCACCAGACGCTGATAGCTCGCGGCGTCGTCGGGCACCGCCACACCCTCGATCAGAAAGCGCACGCTCGATCCGTTCGGATTGCCGCCGTCGAGCGTGAGCAGCACCGGCTGCGCCGGCGCATCCTGATCGCGCCAGGTGCCGTGCGGCAGAAAGCCGTCGTCGCTATAGGTCCACAGATGCGCGTCGAGCGCGTCAATGCGCTCCTCGGAGGCGCCCTGCACCACCACCTTCCAGCCGCGCTCGAGCGACTTCTCCAACAGCGGCGTCAACACGCCTTCCAGCTTCTGGCCTTGCAGGTGATAGAACAGAATTTCGGTCATGGCTTTGCGTCACATTGTCGAAGCGTCGAAACGGTATCATAATCCGCGTCCGCAAGAGCCGCGAGGACGATGATACAAGCAAAGGCAGCGACGCGACGGAAAAGCCGAGACGCGGTGACAAAAAGACCGCCTTATAGCGGCTCCCTATCATTCGACGCCGCACATTCGCTACTTCTCGTAATAATCCGCCACCAGTTTATCCAACAGCCGCACGCCCCAGCCCGAGCCCCAGCTCTTATTGATATCGGTCAGACGTGAATCGAAACCGGTGCCGGCGATGTCGAGGTGCACCCATGGCGTCTTGTCGGCGACGAAGCGCTGGATGAATTGCGCGGCGGTGATGGCGCCGCCCCAACGCGAGCCGCCGGTGTGTTTCATGTCGGCGAATTTCGAATCCAGCATCTTGTCGTAAGCCGGATTGAGCGGCATGCGCCAGACCAGTTCGCCGGTCGCCTCGCCGGACAGATGCAGACGATGGCTAAGCTCGTCGTTGTTGGTGAACATGCCGGCATATTCCTGGCCGAGCGCGACGATGATGGCGCCGGTCAGCGTCGCCAGGTCGATCATGAATTTCGGCTTGAAACGCTTGGCCGCGTACCAGAGCACGTCCGCAAGCACGAGACGGCCCTCGGCATCGGTGTTGATGATCTCGATGGTTTGTCCCGACATGGACTTGACGATGTCGCCCGGCCGCTGCGCGTTGCCGTCCGGCATGTTCTCGACACAGCCGATGAGGCCGACGGCGTTGACCTTGGCTTTGCGCGCGGCGAGCGCGTGCATCAAACCGACGACGCAGGCGGCGCCCGCCATGTCGCCTTTCATGTCTTCCATGCCGGCCGCCGGCTTGATCGAAATGCCGCCGGTGTCGAAGCAGACGCCCTTGCCGATGAAGGCTAATGGCGCGTCGTTCTTCTTGCCGCCGTTCCAGCGCATCACCACCATGCGGCCGTCATGCGCGGAGCCTTGCGACACGCCGAGCAGCGCGTTCATGCCGAGCTTCTTCATCGCCTTGACGTCGAACACTTCGACGGCGACGCCGAGCTTCTTCAGCGCCAGCGTACGGCGGGCGAATTCGTCGGGGTAAAGGACATTGGCGGGCTCGTTGACCAGGTCGCGCGCCAGTTCGATGCCGTCGGCGGTCGTGTCGCGCGCGGCGAAAGCCTTGCGCGCCGCGGTGACGTCGGCGGTCGCGATGGTGACGGTGCGGCGCGCGGCCGTCGTGTCGTCGTCTTTTTTCTTGGTCTTGTAGCGGTCGAATTTGTACGCGCGCAGGCGAGCGCCCAAGGCCAGGTCGGCGGCCTGCTCCGCCGTCATCGGTCCGCTTTTGGCCCCGCCTTTGGCCGCGCCCGGCAGGTCGGCGAAAATCGTGCCGTCGGTAGCGGCGGCCGGCAGCTTGCCGAGCGCCATGCCGCCGAGCTTGAGAAAGTCCTTGGCGGTCAGCTCCGCGACCTTGCCGACGCCGATCACGGCCAGCCGGCTCACCGTCAGGCCCTCCGGCATGATCAGGTCCAGCGACGCGCCGCTTTTGCCGGTGAAGCGCTCGGCTTTGGCGGCGCGGGCGACTAGGCCAGTGGCCGAGCCCAGCGCCTTGGCGCTGGCCGAGCCGAATCTGAGGCCGTCGTCACAGAACACGACCAGGACTCCCTTGGCCGGGACGTTGAAGGGGCCAAAGCCAAGTTTCAGAGCGTCGGTCATAAGCAATAGTCCTTGAGTGAAGCCGGTAGCGATTAAGGCGGGCGTCGGCGGGGGACGTGATCTCGTGCAATGCCGCCCATATGGCGCGGCCGGCGCCCGGCTGCAAAGACTAAACTGGGCCTGTTTCGCGGCTTTTCACAGGGCACGGCGGTGTCACGGTATTTTGCTAAGGACAGCTCGCCGGCTTGCCAGAATCGCGGTTCGGGGGCTTGGTTCGGGGGCGTAAGCCACGGTCCTGCCTTAACATTTTGTTGTTCATGTTCAACGCTTTGCCTTCGCGCGGCCACTTTGTGAAGGGATCAAGGTAAACCCTAATGGGGTTCGGTTTACTATGTTTGGCTGGCGTCCGGCGGGGGTCCCGGGCGGCAGGGGTGTGGTGCCGCAACTGGGGAAAACGCTGCGGATGGGGTCTATCGGCCGCTATATTTTTCGCACCACGTTCGGTGCGTTTCTCGTCGTCCTCGTCAGCCTGACCGCAGTCATCTGGGTCACGCAGGCATTGCGCGATATCGACCTGATGACGAGCCAGGGCCAGACCATCCTGGTGTTCGTCGGCATTACCGGGCTGATCATTCCGCTGCTGGTCCTCGTGATCGCGCCGATCGCGCTCTTGATCGCCATCGCCCACACCCTCAACAAGATGTCGACGGATTCCGAAATCATCGTGATGAACGCCGCCGGCATGTCGCCATGGGTGCTGTTCCGCGCCTTCCTGTCGGTCGCCATCGTCGTCTCGATCATGGTGACGGCGATCAGCGCCTATTTCGCGCCGAAGGGCCTGCGCATGCTGCGCGACTGGCTCACGGAGGTGCGCGCCAATGTGGTGAGCACCATCGTGCAGCCGGGCCGCTTCACCTCGATCGAGAACGGCGTCACCATTCACATCCGCGAACGGCGCAACAACGGCGAACTGGTCGGCATCTTCCTCGACGACCGGCGCGATCCGAACGAGCGGCGCACCGTGCTCGCCGAAACCGGGGAACTCGTCGACAACGACAATGGCACCTTCCTCGTGTTGCAGCAGGGCACCGTGCAACGCCATGAGGCCAAGGAACGCGACCCGGCGATGGTGAAGTTCGATCGCTACGCCTTCGACCTGTCGCAGTTCTCGAGCGGACAGCAGGCGGTGAAATATTCGATCCGCGAGCGCTATCTCTGGCAACTGTTGTTCCCCGATCCCAAGGATCCGTTCCTGATCGAGCAGCCGGGCCCGTTCCGCGCCGAACTGCACGACCGGCTGATCGCGCCGTTATATCCCCTGGCTTTTGTGGTGATCGCTTTCGCCTATCTCGGCGCGCCGCGCACGACGCGGCAAAGCCGCACGCTGTCGATGGTCGGCGCCGTCGGCGGCGTCGGCCTGTTGCGGCTGATCGGATTCACCTCGACCGTGTTCGGCGCCACCGTTCCGGCGATGCTGGTGCTGCAATACGTCGCGGTCGCCGCGGCGATCGCCGGCGGCCTGTTCGTGATCCGGCGCGGCGTCATTCTCGAGCCGCCGGCCTTCGTGATGAACTGGATCGCGATGGTGACCGAAAGCATTTCCAAGCGCCTAGCCCCTTCCACGTGATGTGACGATGCAAGTCTTCGGCGGAACATTGCAACGATACTTCGGGCTGCGCTTCCTGAGCGCGGTCACGATGGTGTTCGCCGGCATTTTCGTGCTGGTCGCGCTGATCGACTACATCGAGATGATGCGCCGCTCCAGCGACATCCCGAACGTCTCGGCGTTCCTGGTGGCCAAGACCTCGTTCTACCGCGTGCCGCAGGTGACCGAGCGCATCATGCCGTTCTGCGTGCTGATCGGCGCCATGTCCTGCTACCTGAATTTGTCGCGGCGGCTCGAACTGGTGATCGCGCGCGCCGCCGGCATGTCGGCCTGGCAATTCGTCGCGCCGGCTTTGGTGGTCGCTTTCCTCCTGGGCGTGTTCGCAACCACGGTCTACAACCCGATTTCCGCCGTGCTTCAGGAACAATCGAAGCGTTACGAAGCCGAATTGTTCAACCAGAATCCGGGGCTCGGCGGCACCAGCTCGAATTTCTGGGTCAACGAGCGCTCGGCCGAGGGCCAGGCGATCATCGGCGCCAAATCAAGCCGCGACCAGGGCGTTTCGCTCAACGGCGTCCCGGTCTTCACTTTCGACCCGGCCGGGCACTTCAAGCAGCGGATCGAGGCGCGCGCCGCCACGCTGGAACCCGGCACCTGGAAGCTGGATGGCGCCCGGATCTATGAGCCCGGCGTATTGCCCAAAGATTTCGCCGAGATGTCGCTGAAGACCTCGCTGACCTCGGAGCAAGTGCGCGAAAGTCTAGCAACCCCCGAAACCGTGCCATTTTGGGAACTTGCCTCGTATATCGAACTCGCGGAACGCGCAGGACTGGGCGGAGCAGGCTATAGATTGCAACTGCAGAAGCTTCTGGCCCGGCCGTTTTTGTTTGCCGCCATGGTTTTCCTTGCCGCAGCCGTGAGTTTACGGTTCTTTCGGTTCGGCGGCGTGCAAAAGATGGTTTTAAGTGGCATGGCGTCCGGGTTTCTGCTTTATGTTTTGTCCAAGGTAACCGAGGACTTAGCCAAGGCCGAGCTGATGCACCCAGTGGCAGCGGCTTGGCTCCCTGTGCTTATCGGGGGACTGACGGGGTTTATTGCGTTGTTGTTCCAGGAGGACGGTTGATGGCGGGGCTGCTTAACGCTCCTCCCGCAGTGCACCGGCCCCATCGCCGTGGCGTTGTGCGTCTCGCTGCCCTCCTCAGCCTTATGGTCTGCGGCGGCTTGCTGGCGCCTGCCGTCGTGTCGCCCGCATCGGCGCAAGAGATCGGCTTTCCGGCTTTGCCGCCGCCGCCGCCAAAGTCGGCGGCCGCGATCCAGCGCGCCGCCGGCAAGCAGATGCTCGTACAGGCGCGCGAGATCAATTACGACTACAACAATCACCGGGTGTCCGCGGTCGGCAACGTCCAGATCTATTACGGCGGCAGCACCATCGAAGCCGACCGCGTAATCTACGACCAGACCACCAAACGTTTGCATGCCGAAGGCAATGTCCGCCTCACCGACGAGGACGGCAAAATCACCTACGGCGAGTTGATGGACCTGTCGGACGATTACCGCGACGGCTTCGTCGATTCGCTGCGGCTGGATTCGCCCGATCAAACGCGCATGGCGGCGACCCGCGCCGATCGCACCAACGGCAACTACACGGTGTTTCATAACGGCGTCTACACCGCTTGCGCGCCGTGTAAGGACGACCCGAAAAAGCCGCCGCTGTGGCAGGTCAAGGCCGCGCGCATCATCCACGATCAAAGCGAAAAGATGATCTATTTCGAGGACGCGCGGATCGAGTTCTTCGGCGTGCCCTTGGCCTATGTGCCCTACATGTCGGCGCCCGATCCGACCGTGAAGCGCAAGACCGGCTTCCTGATGCCGTCGATCGGTTCCAGCACGCTGTTCGGTCAAGCCCTCGAGATTCCGTATTACTGGGCGCTGGCGCCGGATTACGACGCCACGTTCTCGCCGATGTTCACGACCAGGCAAGGTCCGCTGCTGCAGGGCGAATTCCGCCAGCGTTTGAGCAATGGTGCCTACGACATCCGCCTGTCGGGCATCCGCCAGCTCGACAAGGATTATTTCGCGCCGCAGGGCCCCCCCGGGGGACCCGGCTATCGCGATTTCCGCGGCAGCGCCGAGACGCATGGCCAGTTCGCCATCAACAAAAATTGGCTGTGGGGTTGGGACGGGGTTCTGCTGTCCGATAAAACTTATTTGTCGGACTACAACCCGCGCCTGTCGATCTACCGCTACAACGATCCCTTCTCGCAGCAGTCAAGCTCGGCAAACTCGCAGCTTTTCCTGACCGGCATGGGCAACCGCAGCTTCTTCGACGCCCGCACCATCTACATGCTGGGCATGTCCCCGGCCGACGTGCAGGCGCAGATCCCGGTCGTGGCGCCGGTCATCGATTACAACTACGTGTTCGACCACCCCATCCTTGGGGGCGAACTCAGCATCAATTCGAACTTCATCAGCCTGACTCGCCAGCAGGCGAATTTCGACGCCATCACCACGACCGCGCTCGGCAACGGTCAATGCGCCCAGACCGCCGACTCGGCGCTGCGCAATTCCGCCAACTGCGTGCTGCGCGGCGTTCCCGGCACCTATAGCCGCTTCACCACGGAAGCAAAGTGGCGCGAAAGCCTGACCGACAAGTTCGGCCAGGTTTGGACGCCGTTCGCCTCCGTGCGCGTCGACGCCGCCTCGATGCAGATCAACAACGACCCCGGCGTGTCGAACTTCATTCAGACCGGCGACAACAACCTGGTGCGGGCCATGCCGACCGTTGGCCTGGAGTACCGCTATCCGTTCATCAGCACCCATTCCTGGGGCACGCAGACCATCGAGCCGATCGCGCAAGTCATCGCGCGGCCGAACGAGACGGGAATCGGCAAGTTGCCGAACGAAGACGCGCAGACGTTGGTCTTCGACGACTCTAACCTGTTCCGCGTCGACAAGTTTTCCGGCTATGACCGCGTCGAGGGCGGCGGCCGCGCCAACTACGGCGCCCAGTATACCGCGCAATTCAATCAGGCGGGCTTCGTCAACGTGCTGTTCGGGCAATCCTACCAACTGTTCGGCCAGAACTCCTTCGCGCAGAACTCGACGACCAACACCGGTCTCGACAGCGGTCTCGACAGCCGCGCGTCCGACTACGTCGGCCGTTTCTCGTTCCAGCCCAACAGCACCTACAAATTCACCACGCGTTACCGCTTCGATCATAACGACTTCACCGTGCAGCGCGCCGAATACGAAGTCAGCGCCAACTTCAACCGCTGGGGCACCAGCATTCTCTACGGCGATTATGCCGCGCAGCCCGACATCGGTTACAACGTCCGCCGCCGGGGCGTGCTCGCCTCGGCCATGGTCAAACTCGACGCCAACTGGATCTTGCGCGGATCGGCGCTTTATGACCTCCAGAACAAAGGTTTCACGTCCAACATGATCGGCATCGCCTACATGGACGATTGCTTCATCCTGGGCTTGAACTACAATACGGGATACTCGTACGGCACCGGTTCGGCCGTGCTCAACCACAGCATCATGCTGCAACTCAGCCTGCGTACGCTCGGCGGCACTTCGGTGAGCCAGGCGCTGAGCCAGAATTGATTTTGAAGGCGGCACGCTTCGCGCGCATCGCCGCCGACGCCATTTGAGATAGTGGACATCGCGATGCCGGGAATGCGTTTGAAACTGCGACCTGTCTGGCTGGCCTGCGCCATGGCCTGCGTCTTGGCCTGCGCCGCGCTTGCGTGGGCCACGCCCGCGCGCGCGCAGGTGGTCGTCGTGGCCAACGGTTCGCCGATCACCGAGCTGGATATCCAGCAGCGCATCAAACTGATGGCCGCCGCGACGCATAAAACTCCGACACGGCAGGAAGCGATCAACGAATTGATCGACGACCGCATCAAGATCGCCCGCGCCAAAACCTACAACGTCGAGGTGACCGATACCGAGGTCGATAATGGCTTCGAGGGCATGGCGCGCCGCCAAAACATGAACACCCAGCAGTTCACGCAACTGCTCGAGCGCTCCGGGATTTCGCCGGGCGCCATCAAGGCGCGCATGCGCGCCGAAATCGCCTGGAGCCAGCTGGTGCGCGGCAAGTTCGGTTCGTCGTTGCAGATCGGCGATTCCGACATCGCCAACGCGATGCGCGAGCGCCAGGAGACCGCGAAGGAAACCGTCGGCTACATCTATACGCTCTACCCGATCGTCGTCGTGAGCGACCGAAGCCAGGGCGAGGCCGGGGTCGACGCTAACCGTCGCCAGGCCGAAAATCTGCGCAGCCGCTTCACCACCTGCAACGAGGGCCTCGCTTTGGCGCGCGCGTTGCGCAACGTCGCCGTGCGCGAGCCGGTCCATCGCAGCTCCGGCGACCTGCCGCCGCAATTGCGCGAATTGCTCGACAGCATGGAAGTCGGCCGTCTGACGACGCCCGAAGTCACGGCGCAGGGCCTGCAGATGTTCGCGCTGTGCGAGAAAAAGCAGAGCAACGGCGAGTCTGCGGCCAAGAAAGAAGTGCGCGAGGAAATCTTCAACAAGCGCTTCGAGACCGAGGCCAAGAGATATCTGGAAGAAATTCGCAAACAGGCGATGATCGAGTACAAATGACCCCGCGCGCGCGCCTGCCCTTGGCCCTGACGCTCGGCGAGCCGGCCGGGATCGGGCCCGACCTGACGCTGACGCTGTGGCGCCGCCGCGTCGAATTCGATCTGCCGCCGTTCTATCTCATCGGCGATATCGATTTTCTCGAAACGCGGGCCCGGGCGCTCAAACTCGATGTGGCGTTGCGCGAGGTGACCCCGGCGCAGGCCTCGGCCGCCTTCGAGCGCGCCTTGCCGGTCGTGCCGCTGGGACTTGCGGTGACGGCGCAGCCCGGCGCGCCCGACGACAGTAGCGCGCCGGCCGCGATCGCCTCGATCCGCCGCGCGGTGGCCGACGTGCTCGCCGGCGCGGCCGCGGCGGTCGTCACCAACCCGGTCGCCAAGAATGTGCTCTATCGCTCCGGCTTTGCCGAGCCAGGTCATACCGAGTTCCTGGCGCGGCTGGCGAGCGAAGCGACCGGCCAGGCGGTGCAGCCGGTGATGATGCTGTGGTCGCCCGAATTGGCCGTGGTGCCGGTCACCATTCATCTGCCCTTGAGGGACATCTTCGGCGTGCTGACCGCGGATTTGATCGTGTCGACCGGACGCATCGTCGCGCACGACCTGCGCACGCGCTTCGGCGTGGCGCGGCCGCGCATCGTCATTGCCGGGCTCAATCCGCATGCCGGCGAGGACGGCGCGCTCGGCGCCGAGGACCGTGACATCGTCGCGCCCGCGGTGGCGCGGCTGAAAGCCGAAGGCATCGACGCCGTCGGGCCCTTGCCTGCGGATACCCTGTTCCACGAGCGCGCGCGCGCCGGCTACGATGTCGCGATGTGCATGTATCACGACCAGGCGCTGATCCCGATCAAGACGCTGGCCTTCGACCATGGCGTCAACGTCACGCTGGGGCTGCCATTCGTGCGCACCTCGCCCGACCACGGCACCGCCTTCGATATCGCCGGCACCGGCAAGGCCGATCCCTCGAGCCTCGTCGCGGCGCTGGCGCTGGCGGCACGGCTGGCGGCGACGACGCCCGCATTTGTGCCCGCAAAGTAAGCGTATGATCCCGAAAAGCGTGAAGCGGTTTTCGGATCAGATCATGCGCAAACGAACATGAGCCAAATCGACGACTTGCCGCCGCTGCGCGATGTCATCCGCGCGCACGGCCTGTCGGCCAAGAAATCGCTCGGCCAAAATTTCCTGCTCGATCTGAATCTAACGGCGAAGATCGCGCGCGTGGCCGGGCCGCTCGCCGGCGCCACCGTGGTCGAGGTCGGCCCCGGGCCCGGCGGATTGACGCGCGCGCTGCTCACGCTCGGAGCGGGACGTGTGATTGCGGTCGAGCGTGACGAGCGCGCCATCGCCGCACTCGAGCAAATCGCGGCGCGCTATCCGGGCAGGCTGGACATCGTGTCGGGCGACGCGCTGAAAATCGACCTGGCGTCGCTTGTCCAGGGCCGCGCCCGTGTCGTCGCCAACCTGCCCTACAACATCGCCACGGCGCTGCTGATCGGCTGGCTCACCGCCGAGCCTTGGCCGCCCTGGTACGACATGCTGGTGTTGATGTTTCAGCGCGAAGTCGCCGAGCGCATCGTCGCCAAAGTGGGCGACGATGCCTACGGCCGCCTGGCGGTGCTGGCGGGCTGGCGTTGCGAGGCAAAAATTATGTTCGACGTCGCGCCTACGGCCTTCGTGCCGCCGCCGAACGTGACGTCGTCGGTGGTGCGGCTGGTGCCGCGCGCCGAACCGCTTGCCTGCGATGCCCGGCTCCTACAACGCATCACCGAGGCGGCTTTCGGACAGCGCCGCAAGATGCTGCGGCAGAGTTTGAAGTCGCTCGGCGCCGATACGGCGGCGCTGTTGGCCGAAGCCGGCATCGAGCCGACCGCGCGGGCCGAGGAAATCGACGTCGCGGGGTTTGTACGATTGGCGAATGTCCTGGCGGAGAAATCTTAAGGCGCGATCTTCTTCAGATCGGTGAGCAGCACGTCGACGAAATTTTCGAGGTTCGGCATTTTGACGCGCTTGAGCCGCTCCGCGGTCAGAATCGAGCGCAGGCGCGCAAAACTCTTGTCGAGGTCGCGGTTGACCAGGATGTAGTCGTATTCTTTCCAGTGCTGAAATTCCTCCGCAGCGTTGCGCAGGCGCTGGCCAATCACTTTGCTGGTGTCTTCTGCGCGGCGCTCCAGCCGCATCTTGAGATCGGCCGCGGTCGGCGGCAGCACGAAGACGCTGACGACGTCGTTCGGCATCCGCTCATAAAGCTGCTGGGTGCCCTGCCAGTCGATGTCGAACAGCACATCGCGGCCTTCGCTCAACGCCTTCTCGACCGGCGCGCGCGGCGTGCCGTAATAATTGCCGTGCACCTCGGCCCATTCCAGCAACTGGCCGGAATCGCGCATGCCTTCGAACTGCTGCTTGGTCTTGAAGTAATAATGCACGCCGTCGATTTCGCTGGGCCTGCGCGGCCGCGTCGTCGCCGAGATCGACAGTTCGAGCTTGCCGGGATCTTCCTTGTTTTCCGTCTCCAGCAGATTGCGGGTCAGCGTCGTCTTGCCCGCGCCCGAGGGCGACGACAGCACCAGCATGATGCCCCGGCGCGAAATGTCCGGCTGGTCGCCCATCGGAGGTCGCAAATCATTCAAGGTTCTGCACCTGCTCGCGGAACTGCTCGACCACGCCCTTGAGCTCGAGCCCGATATTGGACAGGTCGAGGTCGTTGGCCTTGGCGGTCAGCGTATTCGATTCGCGGTTGAGTTCCTGCGCCAGAAAATCGAGCCGCCGCCCGACCGGACCGCCGTCGGCGAGCATCTTGCGCACCTGGGCGACATGGGATGAGAGCCGGTCGAGCTCCTCGCGGATGTCGGCCTTGGTGGCGAGCATGATCGCCTCCTGATGCAGACGGTCGCTGTCGAAACGCGTCGAGGCCGCGAGCAGCGTCTCGACCTGCTCCTTGAGGCGCGCCTTGATGGCCTCCGGCTTGCGGCCGGGGGCGGCTTCGGCACGCGCCGCCAGCGCCGCGATTTCGTCGAGCCGCGCCGTCAGCAGGCGGCCGAGCGTCGCACCCTCCTCGCGCCGCATGGCGATGAGGTCGGCGAGCAGTTTGTCGAAACCCGCGACGATGGCTTTCTCCGCGGCGGCGCGATCCTCCTCGCGCTCGTCCTCTTCCGTAACTTCGATGACGCCTTTCAGCGCCAGAATGCCGTCGAGCGAAGGCTTGGACGCGTCCACCTTGCCGTCGAGCGATTTCAGCGTGGCGAGCACGGCGTTGAGCACCGGCTCGTTGACCTTGACGGTCGGCTGCACGCCTTTGCGCTCGACCGTGAGATTGGCATAGACGGTGCCGCGAGACAGTTTTTCGGTGGCGTTCTTGCGCGCCGGCAATTCGATGGCGTCCCAGCCCGGCGGCAGCCGCAGGCGCAAATCGAGGCCTTTGGCATTGACCGACTTGATCTCCCAGCTCCAGGCATAGGGGCCGGCAACGCCATGGCCGCGCGCGAAGCCGGTCATGCTCGACAAAGCCATAGACACGCTCTCATGTGCTTGAAGACGGCAAGTGCGGCGGACCTTAGCGGCGGCCTTGGGCCGTCACAAGACGGGATCATTTTTTGGCGGCGCCGGCCTTGGGCGCGGAAGTCGCGGCCGGCGGCGCCGCATCGGGCGGCACGTTGCCATGCTCAATGGCGCGCAGCCGTGTGACGTTCTTCTGGTGTTCGGCATAATTCTCGGCAAAAGCATGCCCGCCGGTGCCGTCGGCAACGAAATAGAGTTCCTTGGTGCGCGCCGGATTGGCGGCGGCCTCCAGCGAGGCGCGGCCCGGATTGGCGATCGGCCCCGGCGGCAAACCGTCGATGACGTAGGTATTATACGGCGTCGCCTGATCGATCTCGCTGCGCAGAATCGGCCGCCCCAGCGCGCCTTTGCCGCCGGTGAGGCCGTAGATGATGGTCGGGTCGGATTGCAGCCTCATCTTGCTCTTGAGCCGGTTGATGAACACGGCGGCGACGCGCGTGCGCTCTTCCGGCTTGCCGGTTTCCTTCTCCACGATGGACGCCATCGTGACGAGCTGCTCGGGCGTTTTGTATGGCAAGTCCGGCGCGCGGTGCTCCCAGACTTCCTGCAGTACGCGCTTGTGACCCTGCTGCATGCGCTGCACGATTTGGTCGCGCGGCATGCCGAGCGTGAAGCGGTAGGTCTCCGGCAATAGCGTCCCCTCGCGCGGGATTTCCTTGATCTGGCCGGACAGCGCGGTGTTCTCCAACAGCCGCGCCACGATCTGCTCCGACGTCAGCCCCTCGGCCACCGTAAAGGTGTGCTGCACCACCTTGTTTTCGATGATGGTGTCGACGACGTCGGACAGGCTGGCGTTCTTGGTGAATTGA
>Ga0265314_10004555_pt1 | contig 12801 bp, 7 predicted proteins | sample 4126metaG_FD_203106 | JGI IMG/M metagenome (GOLD analysis project Ga0265314, IMG submission 203106) | Rhizosphere microbial communities from Carex aquatilis grown in University of Washington, Seatle, WA, United States - 4-1-26 metaG | ecosystem: Host-associated > Plants > Roots > Rhizosphere >... | reverse complement strand
AATCGTATGCGTTCGTCCATAACAGAACTTTCCTTCCATGGCATCCCACTTCCCACCCCCTTCCAGGGGAAAAAGTGTAACCCATGTCTCCGGTACGTTCTGTTACCTATGTGTCGGGCCGGTCACATATTGGTTACCGTTCCTTCCGGCCCTTCTTCCCCATCAATTGCCAACACTGGCTTCCATGGCTTCCGTTTTGTGGCGGACCCTCCCATCTGCCATCGACTTCTCGTAGCACTGCTTTTCTCTAACGACATACTTCAACTCGTCTTTCGTGCCCGCTCATTCCGTTTCTTTGAAAACTACTTCGTGGCCAGCCCGGCGCAATTTGCGGGCTAAACTCTTCTCACTTGTAGGCCACCAATGTTTCGGCCCGCCGAGCACCACAAGCGAACCCGGACTCAATACGCTTGCAAGTGCTTCGAACGGATCGCGGCACAGATAGATGTGGACGTTGGTCGCCACCGGACTTTGGCTGGCGATCACTCGAAAACGCCTCTCGTTGAAAACCAAGAGGACCGGCGGGCTCTCCAGTGGCAACGGATAGGGGACAACTTGCGGTACCAGAAGCGTGATTCGCGCGCCAAGACTGATCGCAAGAGCGCCCGCTTCCTTCAGCGCGGCAAGTGTTGCCTCGATGGACGTAAATACGACAGCAATGTTTAGCCTCTTGTCCGATTCCCCAACCGATGGCCGATTGGGTTGTCCAGTTGCGGGGGCCAAGATCCTCTCAATCGCCAGTGACATGTTGTTTCGCCCTTCCACGTTTCGAGAATATTCCTCAAGGCCTGAAGAAGTCATAGGGAAACCAGGAAGAAGTTATGAAGATTTCAGGAGCGCGTTCCAGGCGTCGGAAGAAAGCAATCGGGATCTCCTCCAGACACGCTCGTCAGCTGGCGGCTTTGATGAGTTTTTCACGACTTTTATAGTACTTTTTAAGGTCTTTGCTCCTATCGTTAAAGCGGTGATACCCGATGAGCACGCGATCCGAAACCGCTCGAGGTTCGATGCGCGTGTTTCTGGAATCGCCGAACGAAGGAGAAAAGTCGTGAAAACGTCAGTAAGAAGCATTATGTTGACTGCCGCACTGGCAATCGGTGCGAACGGTTTGATGGCAGCTCCAGCGAGCAACACCTGGTTCGAACAGTGGTACCAAGCCAAATACGGCCGGAGTTCGCCGCGGGAAGAGGCTCGCCGGAAGGCTGACAAGGCAGCGCTCCCCGCTCAGCCTGCGGCAAAGGTGGCGCGGCCAGCGAACGATTGGTTCGAGCAATGGTATCGCGCCAAGTACGGCCAGAGTTCCCCGCGGGAACTGGCTCGTCAGAAGGCTGCCCAAAAGCCGTAACATCGGAGCTCTGATCCTCCGATGCCTAATGCGATCGCCTTGGAAATGCTGGGTGGGTGAACCCGTATCGACCGACCTCGAAACGTGGCTCCCGCCCGGCATCGTGTTCCCTCGAAGGCAGATGTTTTAAAGTAGGCGTTTGGTCCATCGATGAACTCGCCGAGAGCTGAAGAGCTTCAGACGATCCTGGGGCAAGGACGGTGGGATCAGGCCGTCGCGATCCTGCAGCGCCTGGATCCGACTGTGGCGGCGGATACGTTCATCGGCCTCCCGCACGAAACACAGAAGGCGCTTTTCGGCCGCTTGCCGATCGGGTTTGCCGCCAGGCTGGTGCCCCTGGTCCCTTGCTACGACGCGTTTGTTCTGCTCCACACCCTTTCGATCGATCAGATGATCGCGGTTGTGTCGAGGATGAACCCGATCGAGCGCTCGATGTTTCTCGATGCGCTGCCTGAGGGATCCTGGCAGCAGCTCACTAACGAGCTTGCGGACCATTCCGCCTCCCTTGAGGAGCCAGCGATTGACCGGGTCGCCGCACAAGTCCAGCCAATCATCGAGGCGCGGGCGATTGAGAAGAGCTTCCAGCGCCCGGGTGGCGGCCAGATTCAGGTCATCGCGCCGACGAGCTTGTCCGTCGAACCGGGCGTGATCATCGCACTCCTGGGGCCATCCGGTTCCGGCAAGTCGACGCTCCTACGGATGCTCTCCGGCCTCGCGATTCCATCCGCTGGCGAGGTCCTGTGGCATGGCGAACCCCTGGTCGGATCCAGTCCCAACGCGGCCATCGTGTTCCAGAGTTTCGCGCTGTTCCCTTGGCTCACGGTGCTTGAGAACGTAGAAGTCCCGCTACTGGCACGTGGAGTGAAGCACGCAGAGCGGCATCGCCGGGCGCTCCGGACGCTGAACTCAGTCGGCTTGAAGGGCTTTGAAACCGCGTATCCCAAAGAGCTTTCCGGAGGCATGAGGCAGCGCGTGGGATTTGCGCGCGCTCTGGCAGTTGAGCCCGAGGTTCTGTTCATGGACGAACCGTTTTCGGCCCTCGATGTTCTTACGGCGGAGAACCTGCGCGGCGAATTGTTGGAGCTCTGGCTCGGCAAGAAAATCCCCACCAAGAGCATTTTCCTGGTGACGCACAACATCGAGGAAGCCGTTCTGCTGGCCGACCGTATCATCGTTCTGGGGCGTAACCCCGCCAAGGTCCGCGCGGATTTTCGAGTCCCTCTGTCGCAGCCTCGGGAACGCAGTTCTGCCGAGTTTCTTGTGTACGTCGACTACATTTACAAGCTCATGACGCAACCGGAACTCTCAGCCGGACCGCTTTCCGCGGCAGGGCCAGCGGCAAAGAAGTCCTACCGGATGTTGCCTCATGCCCGGCCTGGTTCGATTGCGGGCTTGGGCGAGCTGCTGAATGAACGCGGGGGCAAGGAAGATTTGTACCGGGTTGCAGAGGAACTCCTCATGGAGGTGGACGATCTGTTGCCGATCGTCGAAGCCGCGGCGCTGCTCTCGTTCGTGAAATCCGAGCGCGGCGATATTGAACTCACGGCCAGCGGAAAGGCTTTTGCGGAAGCCGATATTTCGACCCGAAAGGTGCTCTTCCGCGGAGCTGCTCTGGCGCACGTCACGCTGCTTCAGCAGATGAACAGCGCCCTGGCGAGCAAGTCCGACCATACGATACCGGTAGAGTTGTTTCGCGACATCTTGGACGAGCACTTTTCCGACCGCGACGTCGAGCGGCAAATCGAAACAGCCCTGAATTGGGGCAGGTATGGGGACGTCTTCGCCTACGATTCGGAAAGCGACAGGCTGTTGTCCCACCAGCCTGCCAACGTCTCAGACGACGATCCATCGGTGCCGGTATCCTCATGACGCCCGAACCTGAAAAGGCGTCTGCTCGCCTTCTGCCGTGGGGAAGCCTTGCTCCGCGAGCGTCGTCGCTGCTGACGGATCTGCCGATTGCTTGCGCAGGGATGGCGTTGTTTTATGGCTTGTTCTCTCTAACTCGCTACTGGACGGCTCCGCTCAATACGCAGGCCCAGATCGATCTCAGCCCCGCGGCATTGCCGGTATATGCGCTGTTCTCCCTTGCGCGTCTTGCCGCGGCGTACTTTCTCAGCCTGGTGGTCAGCCTGAGTTATGGATATGTAGCCGCCAATAACCCTAAAGCTGAGCGGCTCATGATTCCGATACTCGACACGCTCCAGTCCATCCCGGTTTTATGTTTCCTTCCCCCGGTGATGATCTTTATGATCGCGCTGTTCCCAACCACGCAATTGGGATTGGAACTGGGATCGATCCTGCTGATCTTCACAGGGCAAGTTTGGAACATGGCCTTCAGCGTGTACTCTTCGCTCAAGAACATTCCTCGCGAGATGCTGGAGGCGGCCAGCCTTTACCGTTTGAGCTGGTGGCAGAAGCTGGTGCAGTTAGAGTTGCCGAACACGGCCATCGGCTTGATCTGGAATTCGATGATGTCGGTCGCGGGAGGCTGGTTTTCGCTGATGGTGTGCGAAATGTTCGTCCTGGGAAATCGTGACCTCCGGCTTCCCGGCCTCGGCTCATACTTGCAGACCGCCTCGAACGCTGGAGCGACGGGATCCATCGTATGGGGATTGGTCGTGATGATTGCGGTGATCGTTCTGATCGACCAGTTCGTCTGGCGTCCAATCATCGCGTGGAGCGAAAGGTTCAAGTTTGAGCAGGTGGAAGCTTCAGAGACCCCTGGTTCACCGGTTCTTGATTTCTTGCGCCGTTCGAAGCTATTGTCGCGAGCTGCACGCCTATCCGTCGCGCCTGCGCGCGAAGCGCTGACCCTCTATTTCGCGCGCGGGAGTGCCGGTCCCCGCACTGATCATCGCGAAGGCAACCTGGCCAAATGGATCTCAAGGTCATTGGCGGCTCTTGCTGTAACGGGCGTCCTGTATGCGATGTGGAAAATGGCCGCGATGCTCACCTCACTCTCGCGCTCGGATCTGCGGGACATCTTTTGGGGCGCGGGCGCCACTTTTCTGCGCATCGAACTCACGCTGGTGCTGGCGGCTCTTTGGACGATCCCAGTCGGAGTCTTCATCGGGCTAAGGCCACGACTCTCGGCGATTGCCCAGCCGCTCGCCCAGATAGCGGCTTCCATACCGGCGCCCGCGCTGTTTCCGATCGTATTGCTGCTTCTGATCCGCATTGGCGGAGGATTGGGAATCGCCTCGATTGTCTTGCTGCTACTGGGTACGCAGTGGTACATCCTGTTCAATGTGATTGCCGGTGCAACCGCCATCCCATCGGACCTCAAGGAGGTTTGCGAGACGTTTCATCTGAGCAAGATCCAGCGCTGGCGCAAATTAATCCTGCCGGCGATCTTTCCTTACCTGATCACCGGTTTTGTCACTGCCTCTGGCGGAGCGTGGAACGCCAGTATCATCGCCGAATACTTTCGATTCCGAAATCAGACCTTTTCGATAACCGGGTTGGGTGCGGTGATCAGCCGCGCGACCGACGCCGGGAACTTCCCGGTCTTGCTGGGAGCGACGATTGTCATCAGCGCGACCGTCGTCACTGTAAACCGCTTGATCTGGAGACGGCTATACACTTTGGCCTCCACCAGGTTCAAACTCGAGTTTACTTAGCCTCAAATCTTCACGACTTCTTCATGCCTTTTCTATGACTCTTTCAGGTCTCTCCGTATATTCTTTGAAGTGGTGGTGTTCCTAGTTCGATGAGCCGTCTTCTTGGCGTCGTCTTCATTTACGCAGCCATGATCCTGGCGTGGACCGGCGTCGGCCTATTCATGCTTGTCGCGCCTGTTCGCTTTGGAAATCTGATTCACGATAACCTTCAGCTCTTCCCAGAGGTCAATCGGGAAGACTGGGGCAAGAAGCTTTTCCTGCGCCTTCTGGGCATCGGCTTGCTCGCCTTCGCGATCCGACTAATCGTTCGAATCGCTCGTGAAGTGAACTGATCAAAATGGCGGAATCTTCAAAGTTCGACCAGATGCTACATGATTGGGCAGCCCGGCTCGATGAAGCCTCACGTATTGTTGCGGTGGCATCGGCGGAGGGAAGAGCGCTAACGCCTGCTGAAGATTCGCACGTTCTACAACTCGTGAAACAAGCGCAAAACCTGGATGAAGCGAGGGCACGCTTGAGGAGACACCCTGGCGAACGGGGAAGCGCGTGATGCAGAAGGGCAGCTCACGTGATCTACTGGGCAACTCACCTGCCGAAACCAGCATGCGTAATTGGGGCTAATCGAGTGCCGGCGTCACTTCGGTGATGGTCCTGGGTGAAAACGCGCACAATCTTGCGTGGAACCGACCCAGCTGCCTCAGCACAGGTCCAAGCATCCAAAGGACTTACTTCGGCGTTTCGGATGGCACTCCGGGTGCACCTTCAAGGTTCACAGATCCAAAGATGATCAGAACGCTACAAGCCCGGGGTCTCGGTTACCTGGCCGCAATACTGGGCATTGCCGCAGTCACGGCCATCTGCGCCGCGCTTCGCAGCCACGTCAATGAAATGACGGTGGCACTGGCGATGCTGTTGGTCGTGCTGCTTGTGGCGGTCGTGTGGGAGCGTTGGCCGGGTCTGGCTGCCTCGGTGCTGGGGATGCTGTGCCTCAACTACTTCTTCCTGCCTCCCATTTACACCTTCACGATCGCGGACCCGAAGAACTGGATCGCGCTCAGCGCCTTCTTCATCACTGCGCTGACCGCCGGACAGCTTTCGGCATGGGCGAAGCAGCGCGCCGCGGAGGCCGAGGCTAGCCGGAGCCAAGCGCGGCTGGCGAGCACCTACAATCGAAGCCTCCTCGAGGCCAGTCTCGACCCGCTTCTGACCATTGGGCATGACGGAAAGATCAGCGACGTGAACGCCGCCGCGGAAACGGTGACCGGTTATTCGCGCGCGGAACTGATCGGTACCGACTTCTCGACGTACTTCAGGGACACCGCGAGAGCACGGGCGGCCTGCGAGCAGGTGTTTCGAGGTGAGGTGGTGCGGGGTTGCGCTCTGGAGCTGCGGCACCGTGGTGGACACAGCACCTCCGTCGTGCTGGATGGGTCTCTATATCGAGACGCCGACGGCAACGTCATCGGCGCAGTCGCTTCCACTCGCCCCATCGCGACGCATACTGGCAAGGCGGTAAGTCCGCAGCCGGATCCTCGGGTCGTTAGGCACCTGAGTCTCTTCGTTGGATTCGCCAGTTGGTTTGCGATCGCCGTCGGACTCTTGTCGCTGGTCGGCTTGGCGTTTCATCTTGACATCCTGAAGAGCATCCTTCCGGGGCAACCCGTGATCAAGTTGAATGCAGCCGTTTGTCTGGAGTTGCTGGGTATTTCTCTGTGGTTGCTGCGCACAGGTGGGTCTCTCGCCGGGACGCGCAGGCTCCTCGGTCGAGTGATGGCGGCGCTCACGGCCTTCGTGGGCCTGCTGAGTGTGATCGAACACGCGACCGGATGGAACCTCGGTATCGATCAACTGCTGCTCCGCGAGCCTGCCGCCGACGCTTTCTTTAGTGCTCGTCCCGGCCTGATTGCCCCGATTACGGCTTTGGATTTTCTTTTGTTGGGATTCGCCCTGCTCTTGCTAGATCGGAGCATCTCGTGGGGAGCGCGGCGTTATTGGCCAGCGGAGTACTTCGCCTCACTGACGGCGATTCTGTCTATCGTGGGGCTTCTTGATTTCATTCTCGGGTCTCACACTTCCTACACTCACATAGCCCTCCAAACCGCGATCACCCTGCTGATACTTTCTTTGGCCTTGCTATGCGCCCGCACCGAGCGCGGTTTGGCGGCATTGTTGGCAAGCTCGACCACGGGCGGGGGACTGATCCGCCGGTTGCTGCCGGCGGCAATCATCATTCCCATCGCGATCGGCGCTTTATCATGGAAGGCCTTATCCACTGGCCGATACTCCGAGTGGAGTGTCATCAGCCTGATGATTGTGACGACGATGACTCTGCTGGCCGGTCTGGCCATTGCAAACGGTTACATTGTCGATCGCCGCAATTTAGAACGCCGCAGGGCGGAAGGTGTCCTCCACCGAAGGGAGGTGGAGCTAAGAGGAGCAGAGCGCCTGGCTCGCATGGGCAGCTGGTGGTGGGATCCGAAGGTCGACAGCGTTACCTGGTCTGCCGGACTTTCGCAGATTACGGGACGCAGTCCCATGCTGCCCCCGCCCGCATACAAAGAACACCTCGGTTTCTATACGACGCAGAGTTCCGGGCGGCTCGATGCAGCCATACAAAGCGCCATTCAGACGGGAGCGCCTTACGAACTCGACCTGGAGATGGTTCGCAGCGACGGCGTCATCCGGTCCGTCATCGGCAGAGGAGAAGTAGAGCGCGATGCCGAGAGCCAAGTCGTGCTGGTGCGCGGAACTGTGCAGGATGTCACTGAGCTCAAGGAAGCCGAAAACGAAACAAGAGTGCTCGCGAGCTTGCAGTCGGTGGTGGCCGAGCTTGGCGAACGCGGGCTGCGGGATGTTCCCTTGTCCCAGATGCTCGACGATGCAGCCAGCCAGGTTGCTCAGGCGCTCGGTGCCGACTACTGCAAGATCCTGGAGTTGCTGCCGAATCGTGACGCGCTACTGATGATATCCGGCGCGGGCTGGAAGCCCGGATGTGTTGGTCATGCGACGGTCGGCCTCGGTAAGGACTCGCAGGCCGGCTACACGCTACTGTCCGACGAACCGGTGGTCGTCGAAGATCTGCAAACCGAGAAACGGTTCGCGGGAACGACGCTGCTCCACGAGCATGACGTGACCAGTGGCATGAGCGTAGTCATCTCTACCAGCGAGGGTCCGTATGGCGTGCTCGCCGCCCATACCCGGCGCCGCCGGCTCTTTTCGTCTGACGAAATCAACTTTCTGCAGTCCGTCGCGAACATCCTCGGATCAGTGATCGAACGGCAACGCTCCGAGGCGCGTCTGGGCAGAATCAACCAAGCCCAGCGAGTTCTCAGTAAATGCAATGAGACTCTGATTCGGGCCACCGAGGAATCGGGACTGCTTCAGCGCATATGCGACCTCATCGTAGAAGAGGCTGGATATCGCCTCTGTTGGGTGGGTCGCGCCGAAAACGACGAAGCGAAGTCGGTGCGCGCGATCGCACAGGCGGGTTTCGAGTCGGGCTACTTGGCCACATCGAATATCACCTGGGCGGACACCGGTCGAGGCTTGGGGCCCACGGGTACATGCATCCGCACGCGCAAAACCATAGTGACCAAGCACATCGCCACCGATCCGCAGATGCTCCCATGGCGGGCAGAGGCTTTGAAACGCGGCTATGCCTCTAGCATCTCGATCCCTCTGATCGTCGACTCGGAGACCTTCGGGGCCCTCATGATCTATGCCGCGGAGTCGGATGCGTTCGACGCTGAGGAAGTTGCGCTGCTGACTGAACTCGCCAGCGACTTGGCTTTCGGAATCGGGACCCTGCGAACCCGCGCCGAACGCGATCAAGGCGAGATTGCTTTGCGCCACGAAGAAGAGCATGTCCGGCTGCTTCTGGACTCTACCGCCGAAGCGATCTGCGGCGTGAATCTTGAGGGGAAATGCACGTGGGCCAATCAAGCATCCGCGCAGATGCTCGGCTATCCCAGTTCCAGCGCGTTGCTCAGCCAGAACTTTCACAATCTGGCTCATCACAGCCGGCCGGATGGAACCCAGATGCCTCAGGAGGAATGCCCGGCGTATCAAACCCTAGTAAAGGGCGACTACGCGCACGCTGACGCAGACGTCATGTGGCGAAAGGATGGAACCTTCTTCCCGGTAGAGTATTGGTCTCACCCCATGTATCACGAGGGGAAGCTAGTTGGGGCGGTAGTTACTTTCCTTGACATCACGGAGCGCAAAAAGGCCGAATCGGAAATCCACGTTCTGAATGCCGAGTTAGAGCAGAGGGTGACCGTGCGCACCGCTGAACTCCAGACGGCGAACAAGGAACTGGCGCAGGCTCGCGAACGCGAAGTCGAGATCGGCTTCAAGATTCAGCAAAACCTGTTGCTCGACCAACCGCCGGCCGACCTGCCGGGATTGCGAGTCGCCGCACTGACGATTCCCTCCCAGCGGATCGACGGCGATTTCTACATCTTCATCAGGCACGACGATTCATCGCTGGACGTGATTGTCGGCGACGTCATGGGCAAGGGCATTCCAGCGGCGCTTCTTGGGGCTGCAACCAAAAGCCATTTCCTCAAGGCTCTGAGCGATTTGATGGGCACTTCCAAAAACGGCCAGCTCCCCGAGCCCCGCGAAATCGTGATGTTGGCACACGCACAGCTGGTTCGTCATCTGATCGGCCTGGATAGCTTTGTCACGCTGTGTTACGCCCGGCTGGATGTGAACCGGCGAATCCTCGATCTGGTCGATTGCGGGCACACTGGGATCGTTCACTGGCACGCGAAGACGGGCGCCTGCGAAGTGTTGCACGGCGACAATCTTCCGCTGGGAGTGCGCGAAGGCGAGATCTACGACCAGAGATCGATTCCGTTCGAGCCTGGAGACTCCTTGTTCTTCTATTCCGATGGAATCACCGAAGCCCGGAATCCCGCCGGCGACTTCTTCGGGGAAAATCGCCTGCAGGAGTATATTAAGGTCAACGGCCAACTGGAACCAGCCGCCCTGGTGGAAGGGATTCGAAAGGCTGTCTTCAACTTCTCGGAATCCACGCGGCTATCAGATGATCTGACGAGCGTGGCAATCAAAGTGGATGAACGACAGGCGCCGTTGATGCGGCAAGAGATCGATCTCCGCAGCGATCTTAAGGAACTGCGCCGAATTCGTGAATTCGTGCGGACGTTTTGCTCGAATCTTCCAGGCCGGTGGCTGGACGAAGTAAGCGCCGCGGCGCTCGAGTTAGCGGTTAATGAAGCGGCCAGTAACATCATGAAGCATGCCTACCACGGCCGTTCCGACCAATCCATTCACCTTGAAGGGGAAGCATTCCCGGATCGTGTTGCGATCCAGTTGTATCACTTCGGTGAAGCCTTTGACCCCTCCATCGTGTCGCCGCCGCCGCTGGATGGCTCGCGGGACTCTGGATTTGGCGCTTACATCATTGCCGGAAGCGTAGACGAAGTACGGTACTATCGCGATGAACGCGGCAGAAACTGTATTGCGCTCATAAAAACACGCAAAGCGAAAGAAAAGTGAGGCTCGATGGAAATCGCAGTCGACAAGATAGGCAGCATCGCCGTCGCGGCCGTGCCGGTGGATGAGCTGGACGCGAGCAACGCCGAGGAATTCAAACGCGACATTGCGCCCGTCCTGCAAGCGAATAACAAGTTGGTGCTCGATCTCGGCCGGCTGCGTTTTGTGGATAGCTCCGGATTGGGCGCGATGCTTTCCTGTCTCCGCCAGTTGAGCGCCAAGAGCGGCGACCTGAAATTGTGCGGTATGTCAAAACAGGTCCGGGCGCTTTTCGAACTCGTGCGCATGCACCGCATCTTCGATATCTACGGCACGAGAGAAGAGGCTGCCAAGGCGTTCCAATCCTAGGCCGCAGATCGGCACATGAGTATCCCAGCAAGTTCCATCCCGGCAAGCTCCAGTAGCGATACTGCGTCCTCGTTGCAAGAAGCGATCGAGCGCCACGCCAGATACTCGCTGGGCAAGCATTGGCGCGATCTGACCGCGCGAGACCGGTTTGACGCGGTCGCGTTGGCGGTACGGGACCAGATGGTGGATCGCATGCTCGAAACCGAAGAGCGTTACAGCCGCAGCGACCCCAAGCGCCTGTACTATCTCTCGATCGAATTTCTGATCGGGCAGTCTCTCGGGAACAATCTGCTCAATCTCGGGATCCGTGAATCCTGCCGCGAAGCACTGAAGAATCTCGGAGCCGGCTTGGAAGACGTCGAGGCGAGCGAGCCGGACGCAGCTCTGGGCAATGGCGGACTCGGGCGGTTGGCCGCTTGCTTTCTGGACTCGCTGGCGACCCTCGGGATGCCCGGCTACGGTTACGGCATCAATTACGAATACGGTCTGTTCAAGCAAGAGATCGATAACGGATATCAGCGGGAGAAGCCGGATAACTGGCTCGCGGAGGGCACTCCCTGGCAGATCGCCCGCCCGGATGAAGCTTGCTTGGTCCCGGTCTATGGACGTGTCGAGCACAGCGTTGATCGCAAAGGCGCCTACAACCCCATGTGGATGGACTGGAAGGTCCTCATCGGGGTCCCGTATGACATGCCGATCGTCGGCTACGGCGGAAGGACCGTAAATTATCTGCGGCTCTATTCGGCGCGCGCCTCGCATGACTTCGATATGAAGATCTTCAACGGCGGCGACTATCTTAAGGCCGTCGAGCAGAAGATCGCATCGGAAACGATTTCCAAGGTTCTGTACCCTTCGGATGCCGTTGTCGCAGGCCAAGAGTTGCGGCTGGTGCAGGAGTATTTCCTCGTCGCCTGCGCGATTCGAGACATCGTCCGCCGGTTCGAGCGGGATCACGATAACTTCCGCGGCTTCCCCTCGAAAGTTGCGCTTCAACTGAACGACACGCATCCCGCTCTGGCGGTCGCCGAGTTGACGCGCATCCTGGTGGACGAAAAGAACCTGGAGTGGGACGAGGCGTGGGCCATCACGCAAGCCTCGCTCGGCTACACCAACCACACGCTCGCGCCGGAAGCACTGGAGAAGTGGCCGGTTCCGCTGCTCGAGTCTGTGCTTCCACGGCACCTGCAGATTATCTATGAGATCAACCGCCGTTTTCTGGACAGGGTTTCTGCCGCACATCCGGGGGATGCGGATCGCGTCAACCGATTGTCGATCATCGAAGAGTCTGCGCCCAAACAGGTGCGCATGGCCAGTCTCGCCATGGAAGGAAGCCATTCAATCAACGGAGTCTCCGCCATTCATACCGAGTTGATCAAGACCTCTCTGGCGCCCGACTTCTTTCGGCTCTGCCCGGAAAAGTTTAATAACAAGACCAACGGTATTACGCAGCGGCGCTGGTTGCTGAAAGCAAACCCCGCGTTGGCAAGTTTGATCACTTCCACGATCGGAGAAGGCTGGCTCACGGACCTCTATCGGCTGCGGGAGCTTGAGTCCCATGCCGGGGACGCAGGCTTCCAGGCAGAATTCGCAAGAGTCAAGCGCCTGAATAAGGAGAAGCTGGCGGAAATCATCCAAGATGCGTGCCGGATAAGAGTCGACCCTGATTCCCTCTTCGACATTCAAGTCAAGCGGATCCACGCCTACAAGCGGCAGTTGCTCAACTTGATGCACATCATTGATGAGTACTTGTCGCTGGTGGACGACGGGCGTCAGCCTGCTGTGCCGAGAACCTATATATTCGCGGGAAAGGCCGCGCCGGGCTATTGGCTCGCGAAGCAAATCATTAAGCTGATCCACAACGTTGGGCGGGTGATCAACAACGACCCTCGCGCCAACCCGTGGATCAAGGTGGCCTTCATTCCCGACTACCGTGTTTCGCTGGCGGAGAAGATCATTCCCGCCGCCGAT
>Ga0265314_10004552_pt1 | contig 12802 bp, 9 predicted proteins | sample 4126metaG_FD_203106 | JGI IMG/M metagenome (GOLD analysis project Ga0265314, IMG submission 203106) | Rhizosphere microbial communities from Carex aquatilis grown in University of Washington, Seatle, WA, United States - 4-1-26 metaG | ecosystem: Host-associated > Plants > Roots > Rhizosphere >... | reverse complement strand
CCCCCCCAATACCCAGAGACGACGTGATGGCCAGTGCTAGAACTGCACGCCCGTGTCGACATAATAGAATTGGCTGTAAAAGCTCGCCAGGTTCGCGTCAGTGGTGGTTGGAGGCGTCCAACTCGTGATTGCCTGCTCCGACACCACTGCACGTCCCGACGGATCCGTGAATCGCAGGGCCAGGGGCAACGCAAATGGGCCAGCCCCCTGCGGAAGCACCCAGGTACCAAAGCGTTCCTGCGGCCTAGCCTGCGTGTAGTTCGGGTCACGTATCAGCGATACCCAGTCGCCGGATGGCAACCTGGCTTCGACGCTTACCAGCGAGCCGAGGCCCGACACGTTGACCACGCTGAAAGCGAAGTAGTACTCCCCCCCGTTCTTCAGCAGGATGTAAATGTTTCCTGTCACCGGGCAAGGCACACGACGGTACCGGGTTGGAATGACCCCATCCACCATCTGTCCGTTGGCGTTCCCAGTCTGCAGCCGCGCCATCGCGATGTCCGAGAGATCCAGATGAAGGCTCTCGTTGGACTCGGGGTCGTCGCTTGTCCGGGGCACTTCGGCGGGCGGAAGCGGACAGCCGTACTTGAAATTCGAGACTTCGCCACAATGATCGCGCCCCGAACCACAACACCATTTGGAATTGGCCGAGCACGGGCAGGAATCGACAACCTGGAGCACGACGGGTGGTGTGTAGCCAGTATCACCGGGCTGGTAGTCGGTACCATCGGCATTCGTGCGCACGAGCTCAAAGCACTCGCCGCAGCTTAAATAGTTGTCGTTGTCTCCTGGAAGATCTGGCCAAAACTGAGTGTAGTAGTCACCGTCAGGCGCCGCAAAGTTCCCTCGCAACGTGGTATTGGCAGGGTCTTGACAGAGATCCGGGTACAGTCTGCAGAATGTGGCGCACAGACCGCCTTCGGTCTGGTCGGTGAACTTATAGGCGTTTGTGCAAAGCCCGTAGAGACCGAACGCGCAAGCTCCACCATAGGTCAGCCCAAAATGGGTAGAGCGGGAATAGTGCCAGGGCTCGTTGTCGCTGACACAGCGGACTTCCGGCCATTGGCCGGAGCTGCATGCCTTGCTGTTGACCACAATACATTCAGCGGAGCCTGGTCCACCGCACGAGCTGCAATCCTCGGACTTGTCGTCGTTGCTGCAATACTGGGCGCAGCACACGCCGCCGGTCAACGCCCACGCACCACAAGCGGCTGCGCTGGCGTCGGGACGGGGTCCAGGGCTTCGCAGCGAAGGATCCTCGTAAACGGTGGGGCCCACGCAGACAATGGGCGCATCCACCGGCGCGGTGCTGCGCGCGTCGGGCGTCGCGCTGCTTCCTCCACAGCCGTTTCCGCAGCCAGTGCCAGAGGTTCCGGCCGACCCACCGCCGCCTTTGCCGGTCGAACCTGCGCTCGCGTTCGAGCCACCAGTTTGAACTCTTCCGTTCGCCCCACCGGCACCGTCTCCTGACGAACCCTGTGCGCAGCCTACTGCCAGTGCCAAGCAGCCAGGAAGCAGAAATAGCCGGCATCCGGCGCTTGAAATCGAGCCGTGTTCCGTCGTCAGGTGCATCCCTCTATTCTGGCACATACGGAAGATCGCAAACCCATTCGTTTGGGCCGATCACGTTGGCGCCGTTCGTGATCCTGCCGAGGTGACGCGGCGTCATCGTCCCGCGATTTTCGAGATCTTCCCGTCTATACTTCCGCCTTTCCAATCATCACCCCTCACCAGGAGGATCGAACATGACGTTTGAGTTTCCGTTGGCCGTCGCGCTGTCGACCACCTTGCGCGAAGCGAACTAGGGTTAGTATCGGCTCTCCCTTTCTTGAGCCGTGTCCCGCCAAGAGGGGAACCTCACTTACCAGACGACATGCGCGGCGAAACCGATTCCCAGGTCAGTGAAGGCGCCAAGATCCTGACGCTTCCGACCACGAATTTCTCGGCGATCGACGACGCAGGCTTGGTGCGCGCGATCCTGGCTGGGGATCCCCGCGCGCCCGGCGTCCTGTGGAATCGCCACGCGCGCCTAGTCCACCGCATCCTGCGCCGCTCGCTGGGACAGCAGGACGAGGTCGAGGATCTGGTGCAGGAGGTCTTCCTGAGCCTGTTTCGCAGACTGCCGACGTTGCGCGATCCCAAGGCGCTGCCCTCGTTTTTGATCACCATTACGACACACGTCTTGCGCCACGAACTGCGCCGCCGCTGGGTGCGACGTTGCATGACCCTCGGCGCGAAAGAAAACATCGCGGTCGATCCGCGCGTCGTGCATCCCAATCCGGAGACACGCCAGGCGGTATCCCGGCTCTACGGCATTCTCGACCGGCTCGGATCCGAGGAGAGGCTCGCTTTCGTCCTGCGCTTCATTGAAGGTATGGAATTGACCGAGGTGGCCACGGCTCTCGGGCTGTCTCTGGCCACGACCAAACGACGGCTACTCCGCGCGCGCGCGCGCTTCGACCATCACGTTGCCCGCGATCCTGGACTGGCTTCCTACCTGTCGGGAACCGATGAGGAATCCCCATGAATAGCGACCACGATCCCAAAGACTCCGACCGCGCGATTCGCCATCTTTCCGAGCTGGCCCGGACCGCGTTCACCGAGGATTTGAACCCCCGTGAAGAAGCCGGGCGGGCGCGGCTGGAGGCGGCGTTGTTGGTTCGTTCACGTCCGCGGCGCTTCGGGGCAGTGGCGGTTGGCCTTGCCGCGGCCGCCGCCGTCGTGCTGCCACTGGCCTTGATGTGGAATCATCACAAGCTGTCGCCGAGCCTTGGATTCCGCATCGTCGATGAAGCCGGCGTTCTTCAAACCGCGCCCGATCTCGCTTCAGGCGGATGCATCGAGTTCTCCGACGGCTCGCGAGTGACGGTCGCTGCCGAAGGGCGCGCAAGCGTCACCGCCATCGGGGCGCAAGGGGCAAGCATCCGACTTGAGCGAGGTCGCCTAACCGCACAAATCGTGCATCTACCTCAAGCGCACTGGTCGATTGCCGCCGGACCTTACCAGGTGCAGGTGACGGGAACAGCCTTTGAAATGAGCTGGGCGCCAGATGCACGCACCCTCGAAATCTGGCTTCGCCAAGGCAGCATCCAAGTTACCGGGCCGAATACGGGCCAGGGGCTCGCCGTTGTTGCCGGCCAACATCTTCTAGCCAGCGCGGCCAGTGGGCAAATCGTTCTCGACGCTATGGCATCGGTGGCGACCCCCGGTACCCCTCTCGTCGTCTCCTCCGCGCAAGCCCCTGCGGCGAATTTCGGACGCATATCCTCGCCGGGATCCAGACCTCCTTCCGAGCGGCCCTCGACGGGAGCGCCCGCATCATCGCGCTCGTCCGGCGTGCCGCGATCGCAGTCTTCCGAACCGTCATGGACCTGGCCACAATCCCTGGCCCGAGGCGAATTTCAGCGCATCCTGGACGATGCCGAGCGGCGAGGGCTCGACAATGTTCTTACCGGCGCGACCAGTTCCGACCTCGCCGCCCTTGCCGATGCCGCTCGCTACAGCCGCAGAAGCGATCTGGCACGGAGAGCGTTGCTAGCCCAGCGCGAGCGCTTTCCGCGAACCTTGGCCGGACGAGAAGCCTCGTTCTTTCTCGGCACTTTGGACGAATCCGGCGCCGACCGCGCGGCACGGACGAGCGCGCTCGACTGGTACGGGCGCTACCTCGCGGAAAACCCCAGCGGCAACTACGGCGGGCAGGCCCTCGGACGCCGCTTGGTGCTGTTCGATTCCTTGCAGGACCGGGCGGCCGCCCGAGAAGCCGCGGCTTTATACTTGGCTAAGTTTCCCGCCGGACCCTACGCCGCCAAAGCCCAGCGCATCGTTGAGTCTGGTCAGTAGTTCGTCTAGCCGTTCCCCGTGGGGCACATGGCCTGGATGGCGAACGCGATTCGGCTTCGTCAAAAACCGTTTGTCGGATTCGGACACGTATTGCAGTATGTCTGAATCAAGATTTGTGTCAGCCGCCAATTCCAGAACCGATTCCCTCGCCGCTCGTCTCATCCAAGACGCGGGCCGCTTATGCTCTCGGTCGCACCGGTCCTGATATCCCTTCTAGCGCTCGCGGATGACGGCACCTATGGCGGCGCGGCTCCCTCCGGGCCACCGCCTGGGGCGCAGGGACCGCGCGGGCTTGTCATCGTTCTGCGACCGGCCGATGTCGATGAGTTGACCCGCACAGCCCTGGCCCGTGTCACCGGGGAACTGGCCGCCGCCGATTTTCAAACCGCGTTTGTCGATCTCGATCCACTTCAGGATCCCACCAAGCAGGTGGAAAGCGTGGCTTCCGAATCGCACGTGGTCGCTGCGTTCGCCATCGCTCACATCGGCGATCCACAGGACCGCGCGATTGCCATCTGGGTCTCGGATCGCGTGGGACGGCGAACGACCATCGTGCGCATGGAAATGCAGGGCGACGACGTCAGCCAAGACGCGGCCGTATTGGCGTTGAACGCCATCGAACTCATCCGTGTCAGTCTTGCTGGCCTTTGGCCCAATTCGCCCGAGAAGGTCGCGACGGCTCCGCCGGAAAGCAAGGTTACAGCCGTTCCACTACAACAAGCGCAGTTCACCGTGGGCCTGGGAATCGCGGCACTACAAGACTTCGCCCTCCCCTCGCCCGAGTGGATGGGGACTTTGACGGCGCAGGCGATGTGGCCGCGCGGACTTGGCATCAAGGCCGTGGTCAGCGGTCTCGGCCCTGCGCTTACCCTGGATGGAAAATACGGAACCGCGACCGTGCATCGCCAGCTCGCCTCGCTGGGACTGGCGTGGACCTTCCTGCGGCGAACACGAATGCAGTCGTTTGCCGCTCTCTCGGGCGGCGTGGTGCACCTGGTTGGCCAAGGCTCGACCGCCGATCCCACGCGTGCAGTTGCGCGTTCGGGCGACGCGTGGTCGGCTCTGGCCGCGGCTGGAGTTGGCGTCACGGTTCGACTGGATGGCAGGTTGTGGCTGGCCGGCGAGTTGGACGGAATCGCGACCCTCCCGCCCCTAATCATTCGCATCGCCGACACCGACACAAAACCTTTTTCCCGCCCCGGAGTCCTGGCCAATGTTGGGCTGCACGTCAGTTTCTAGACTCAAGATGCTACCACCGCTGCTGTCGACCGTGGCGCTCGCGGCATGCTCGCCACGGACCTTGGTGCTGGTGGATCTCTGCTCCGACGCCAGCGCCACCGGCTGTGCCCAAGGCGGCGTCGATGCGAACAGCCTCGCGACTTTGCGGCGAGGACTGGTCGGTCTGTGGCATCTTGACGATAGTGTCGGCGACACGACGGCGCGCGATTCGTCCGGCAATAGCAACCACGCCGTACTGGAAGACTTGGACCCAACGGTAGCCTGGGTCACCGGGCGTCTAGGCGGGGCGCTGGGCACGGGCGGCACGGGCTACGCACAGATCCTGGATTCCCCGAGCATCAATGGAATCACCGATCAGGTGACGCTCTCGGCTTGGGTCTACCTGGATGGAGTCATCACCGCGGCCAACCAGTATGGAACGGCGATTTCACGACAGATCGGCACGACCAACGAGCAGTATTACCATCTGTCCCTTCAGCAACCTGGAAACCCAACCTTGTTCATCGGAATGTCGGCTAGCACACCGGCCGCGCGCCCGACAACGTCCCACCAGGTCGCGCAGAAGGTCTGGACTCACCTGGCGGGAACCTACGATGGCAGCTTGGCGACCTTATACGTGAGCGGTGTGGAGGTCGGATCGGTGTCGATCTCGGGAACCTTTCCCATCGACACCACTCCGGTCATCTTGGGCGGCAACGGCAACGCAGGAGCGGTAACCGAACGTTTTCCGGGCAGGATCGACGAGGTGGCTCTTTACAATCGGGCGCTTACCCCCGACGAGATTGCCCTGTTGGCCACGGCTCCCGTGTTCTAGCCACCAGACCCTACGGGTCGTTAAGAACCATGAAAGCGAAGAGCGAATACCCATTCTGATTTCCCCTCTGGGTGCCATTCATTCGCACATAGCGCGCGCTGGTCTTGGCGAAGGTCACATCGGTGACTGAGTACGACGCTCCGGTCGTGGTGCTGTAGACATCGGTCCAAGTCGTTGAATCGGTTGACGTTTGTATCTTGAACGACTTGCCATAGTCCGTGTACCACTTGAGAATGACACGGTCGATTTCCATGGCCGAACCCAAGTCCACCATGATCCATTGCGGGTCGGCGGCCGCGCTTTCCCATCGGTAATTGGTGTAGGTCTGGTAGGTCGTGGCGGTAGTCACGTTCGAAGCCGCGTTTGTGCCGTTGGTCGAGGAGGCCGTGGCCGTCTTGCCGAGCGCGAGGTCGCGCGTGGTGCGATCGAAAGCCCGCCACGCGCCGGCGGCCGCGTTCAGGTCCCAGTCCTGGTAGTAGTCCATCTCCGGAATAAGACCGGTACCGAATTCAAAGGGCAGCCACAGATAGTCGCCCTGGAACCCTGCCGTTGGTATCCAGCGATCGGCATCGAGCATGTAGACAGTTCCTTGCGGCCCGGTAAACGGGAAAACGAAATCGCATTGGGTTTCGTACGTCGTCGTAGAGCCGGGCGTGGTCACCATCGTTTCGGCGGACCAAGGTCCGGTCAAGTTGGTTGCGGTATAATACCGGGTCGCTGAAGGCTGAATCCCGTTGGTTTCGGAAATCCCATAGTAGTAGACGCCGTTGCGTTTGAACATGTGGGGAGCTTCGCGACTGCCCTCGTTCCATAGGTACATTCGCGTATCGAGCGTCAGGTAATCCGCCGACATTCGGTAGATGCCATGTTCGCGATTGGGACCGGTTTCCCACCAGACATAGGCCAAATACGCAGTGCCGTCGTCATCCTGATACATGGACATATCACCGATCAAATAGCCATCGACGAGGGTTTGGCTCTTGAAAGTAAACTGTCCGTCCGGTGTATCGCCGGTGGCGATTCCCAGGTAGGCGGAGTTGCCAATGTACTTCAGAAAGATCACGTACTGCTTTGTCGTGGCGTTGTAGAGGATGTCCATTCTATTGGCATCGCCCGTCGTTGTGAGCACGATGCCCTTGTAAGTCCAGTGGACAAGATCGGGTGAGGAATAGCAGGTTTGGTTATGATCGTTCGGTGCGCCGCCATACCAGTAGTAAAGGTCACCAAACTTGCGCAAGGCTCCGCTGCGCACGTTGATCAGGTTGCCAGCCGTGTCGTACCAGAAGAAGTCGTTGTGGATCGTCGCCCAGCCCGTCGTTGCCGCCCCGCCATCGACGGCGGTGGTGGCACCACCCAAAGCGGTCGTACCTCCCTTTGCACTTGGGCCGTCGGTGGCTGTGCCTCCCGCAGCGGTGGTACCGCCGGCAGCCGTAGTGCCGCCGGCACCGGTTCTCCCGCCGATGGAGGTGGCGCCTCCGGTTCTGACGGCGCCGCCTGTTTCCACGGCTCCGCCAGTTTGAGTGTTCGCATCGGGCGCGCCGGTTTCCTGACCGCCGGCTCCGCCCGCGGCATGGGACCCACCCGTCGCTGCGCCACCGCTGCTGGAGCTCACGCCACCCGCGCCTCCTAGGGGCAAGCCACCCACGCTGCCGCCGTTTGCGGGCTGCCCACCCACGCTAGTCGAGCCGCCCATGGTCGACGTTCCCCCGGTACTGCTAACTCCGCCGGTTTGAGCGCTGGCGTCGGTACGAACCGCGGGTGCGCCTGTGCTGCTGCTACAGCTAGCAGCCATCAAAGCGCCGACCCACGGCACGAGAAGGAGAGCGTGTGTCTTCAGAAGCATTTTCATGGTTTCCCCCCAAAAATGGCAGTCGCCTCGGCTAGCAAAGGCGGTGTGGTGTCCTGTCGTCCTGTGAAGTTCCCCCACACTCGCCAGACGGCTCAGCCAGAGTCGAGCGATTGGATCCACGCATTGCGACGAAGTCGTCGCGCGTCTGACCGCCTGGCCAGTCACGAAACCACGACGGCCCCCGCGGAGAACCGGAGCCATCAATGGCAAAATCGGGCGCGTCCGCGATACCACCCCATCCCTTATCTCGGTGAGCCGTACGGCCGGTCAGGCGGAACCTATATGTCCGACAGGCGACTTCAAGAAAGGCTTCACCGCCCTTGTCAGCCAAGGCGGAAATCAGTTTGGGGGAATCCATGAAAATGCTTCGAAAAACCAACATCCTCTATCTCTCGACTCTGGCAGGCGCGTTGATGGCCGCTAGCTGTAGCAGCACCAGCACAGGCGGACCCGCGGTTCAAACCGGTGGGGCCAACGCGGGCGGCTCAACGGCGACCGGCGGCGTGACAAGCACGGGAGGAAGCGGTTTCGGAGGAAGCGTGAGCGCGGGAGGTTCTGCGGCGCCTGGTGGCGTGGTTGCAGAGGGCGGCTCACTTTCCAGCGGTGGGAGCATCCCCACGAGTGCGGGTGGCACCATCGCAAGCGGAGGCATGGCAACCGGCGGAACGCGGAGCACAGGCGGCGAAACAGCCGCAGGCGGTTTGCTTGCAACCAGTGGCGGTGCTGAGACTGGGGGAATCGCCAGCACTGGCGGCACTAAGGCCGCAGGTGGAATGGTTGCAACCGGCGGAGCGACCACTGGAGGCGCAAGCGGCGGTCAAGTTGGTTCGGGCGGCACCACCGGTTCGGGTGGAACCCCCGGTACGGGTGGGAAGACCGGTTCAGGCGGCACGACAGCCTCCGGCAATGGGGTTTGCGATATCTTCGCGGCCGGCAATACCCCCTGCGTTGCAGCCCACAGTACGGTGCGGGCTCTTTTGGGCGCGTACAGTGGCAACCTCTACCAGGTCACACGCGCCTCGGACAAAACGACGAAGGACATCGGCGTGCTGAGCCCAGGCGGCGTCGCCGACTCGGCCCCGCAGGACACCTTCTGCATGGGCACGACGTGCACCATCACCATCATCTACGACCAGTCCGGCAAGAATAACCACCTCACCCAGGCGCCCATCGGTCAGAGGAATACGACGGCCCCCAAAGAGTCCGACGCGACGGCCCTCCCGTTTACAATCTCCGGTCACAAGGTCTACGGCGTCCACATCCCTGTTGGATACGGCTACCGAATCGACAAGACCACCGGCGTCGCGACTGGCGACCTGCCGGAGACCGAATACATGGTGACGAGCGGTACCTTCTTCAACGCCAGTTGCTGCTTCGACTACGGAAACGCCGAGACGACCAATCATGACGATGGCGCGGGCACCATGGAGGCTGTCTATTTTGGCAACTGGACGTCTCAAGGAAAAGGCGGTGGCGCCGGTCCCTGGGTCATGGCGGACATGGAGAACGGCGTCTACGCACAAGCGAGCTTTGCCGCGAACGCCGCGGATACTTCGCAAACATCCCCGTATGTCACTGCGATGGTGATAGGGAGATCCGGATCGTTTGCGCTCATGGGTGGCAGCGCGCAAACGGCAACCCTCACGAGCTTTTACGACGGCGTACGTCCCAATGGCTACAATCCGATGAAAAAGCAGGGCGCCATCGTTCTCGGCACCGGCGGCGACGGCACCGACACCGCCCAGGGAGACTTCTATGAAGGCGTCATGACCTCGGGTGCGGCGTCCACCGCAACAGCCCAAGCGGTCCAAGCCAACATCGCCGCGGCTGGGTACGGCAAGTGATGTGTGTGGTTTCGATTATCGGCCATGTTGCGGATGCGATTCGGTGACGGAAAAAAGGCGCTTGGCCCGACTATGCACCTCGATCAGGTCACGTGCGGCTTCGACGGGACATGGGATCGATGAGTTGTCGAGCGATCCTGCGTTGGCAAGTTATCCATCCTGAGCGGAGGCGGGCGCTACCTATTCCTCCGGATTGGGCTGTCCTTTGCCCGTCGCAATCAGGCTGCGCAGACTGTCGTTGACGTAATACCCCCAAGCGCCCGAGCAACCGCCGTAACATTCGACGGTCGGAACCAGACCGACGTGCGTGAAGCGGAGCTCGGTCTTTTGGCGCTTCCTGGCGATCTCGAAGACGATCTCCGTGCCGTTCCATTCGGTCTTGTCCTTGACGAAGTTGAGCTTGGCGTCCGTGACGTGCCACACGACTCGCTTTCCCGGCACCAGCTCGGTGATCTTCTGGGTGCTGCGGTGAACGTCCTTGTAGCGGTAACTGAACTCGGCGCCGAGCTTGTCGGTGTTGCCGTCGATTTCTCCGGACCACCATTCACGGACGTTGTTGACGGCTGCGAAGACTTCTTCGGGAGACTGGTCGACGATGAAAGAGGTCGTGAAATTGCGAGTGTTCATGATTTTTCCTCCGTTACGATGCGGGTGTGAAATTCGGTTTCGTTTCATCTTCATGGTCGTTGTTGTTCGAGCTTCTGAAGACAAGACGACGTGGGGGCCGAAATCTCATCGCCCTATTCATCGAAATCCTCCTTGCGCCGGGCGTCTGCATCGGCGGCAACCTCGGAAGGGCACGCGGCATCTTCTAGAGGGATGTTCGCCGAGGCGAGGGACGAAGACTTCCGGACGCAAGTCGAGCCTCATCGGAGGGCGATCACGCTGCATTGCTATCGGATGCTCGGCTCGCTCCAGGAGGCTGAAGAAGTCGCTCAGGAAAGCCTGCTTCGCGCCTGGCAGCGGCTCGATGAACGGAGGTCGAGCGGCTCGACCCGCGCCTGGCTGTACAAGATCGCCACCAACGGTTGCCTCGACCTCCTGAAGACCCGCCGCCGGCGTGCGCTTCCCCATTTGCTCGCCCCGCCGACGATCTCGGGAGCGGCCTTCGGCCCGCCATTGCACGAGGAGGTTTGGATCGAGCCGGCGCCCGATTCCCTCTTCGACGCGGCCGATGATGTGGAGCCCGGACCCGAACGGCGCGTGGCGATGCGCGAGAGCGTTTGCCTGGCCTTCATTACCGCGCTGCAATTCCTGTCGCCCAAGCAACGGGCTGGGCTCCTGCTCGTGGACGTCCTCGGCTGGAGCCCCGAAGAGACGGCGAGCCTGCTCGAGACGAGCGTTGCTTCCGTCAACTCGCTCCTGCAGCGGGCGCGCAAGAATGTCGAATCACGGAGCGAGGAGAGCAGACCCGCTTCTGGCGCAAACGACGAGGAGCTCCTGCACCGCTATATCACCACCTGGGAAAGCGAGGATCTTCACGCCTTCACCACTTTGCTTGCCGAAGACGCCCGCCTGTCGATGCCGCCCCAGCCGGAGTGGTACGCCGGGCGCGAAGCCATCCACCGCTTCCTCGCACACATCATGGCCACCCAGCCCCATCGCTACCGGCTGGTTCCAGTCGCGGCGAATGGTCAGGCCGCGGTGGCGGTGTACACGGCGCCGCTTGCGGCAGGGGACTTCCGCGGGGAGGCAATCAACCTCGTGTCGATGCGTTGCGGTCAGGTCACGCAGATGACCCGATTCGCGGCACCGCGGCTCTTCCCGTTGTTCGGCCTTCCCGAGCGCTTTCGCTGAACTGTTGATGGGTGACAGATTCACTGAACCTAGACAGAGGCGCGCTCGATTCTCCCCCTGGGCGGCATTGCGCGCTACACTGCCGACCCGAAACGAGATGAAATACCTGCGCGCAGCACGCACCTATGCACGAGTCGTTCTCGTGGTCGTGCTGCTCATATGCGCGGCTGCCCTGCTACGAGGAGGCGTCGACCCTTTCTCGCCCGTGAAGGATTGGCTCATCTGGCGGGTGCTCGCGATCTGGGGTTTCCAGCTGCTCTTCGTCGCTGGTTGCCTGTCGCTCGGTGGCCTCGTGTGCGGGCGCGTGCTGCGCGACTTCGACGAGCTGCCAGGCCTCGAAGCCACGGTGCTGGCCATGGCGGTCGGCGTGGTCGGCTTCGTCTTTGCGATCTACATCGTCGGGGCCATGCGACTGCTCGGCCCCCAAACCGCCATCCTCATGCCGCTCGTGATGATCGCGGCGGCCGTGCGCTTTTCCCCACTCCCCGGCCGTTTGCTTGGCTTCTTGCGCACGTGGCGCCCCAGCCTGACCCCGCAACAAATCGCCATCCTGGCCTTCGGCATCGTTGGGGTCGGCGCGGTCTATCTTCAGATTCTCAATCCCGACGCCCCCGGCCACGACGCCTACTGGACCCATCTCGTGATCGCCCAGGATATTGCACGCGAGGGGAAGCTGGTGGCTTTCCCTGCCGACTGGGCCAAGAACTTCCCCCACCTGGCCAGCATGGTCTTCGCCTGGGGCTTCATGGTGCCGGGGCTCAGCTTCAGCATGCGCATGTTGATGGCCATGCATGCCGAATTCGTGCTGTTGCTGTTCACGCTGGCGGGAGTCACGGCGGCCGTCCGATGGTTGGTTGGCAGCCGTACCGGTTACGGACTGGCCTGGGTCGGGTTTTTCCTTTTTCCCAACATCGTGATTTACGACAGCGATCTTTGCGCCTCGGCCGATCACGTCGCGGCCTTTTTCATTCTGCCCATGTGTTTGGCCGTGGTTCGCGGCATCGAGCGTCCCGAGAGGCGCGGCGCCTGGGCACTCGGGGGACTGCTCATGGGGGCGGCCCTCACGACCAAGCTACAATGCGCCTACCTTGCCCTGATTGTGTGCGTGTTGGCGACGAGCTTCGCGTGCGCCCGCGCTGCTCTTGGTCTGCTCCGAGGAGCCGGTGCGTCCGCGCTGCGAGCGAATCTGGTTGGACCGGTCACGCTGGCGGCCTGCACGTTTCTCGGAGCCTCACCGCATCTGATCGAGCGCACGGTTTTTTATCACAACCCGGTCTATCCCTTTCAGCAGGACGTGTTCCGACAGAGCACGCCTACCATTCCCGATGCGCCCGAACTGGTGAACAAGGCCATGATCGGCGTCAACCAGCACTGTCCCACCGGGGAAACCCGGTGGGCGCGCATCAAGGAGGGACTGAG
>Ga0265314_10004549_pt1 | contig 12810 bp, 10 predicted proteins | sample 4126metaG_FD_203106 | JGI IMG/M metagenome (GOLD analysis project Ga0265314, IMG submission 203106) | Rhizosphere microbial communities from Carex aquatilis grown in University of Washington, Seatle, WA, United States - 4-1-26 metaG | ecosystem: Host-associated > Plants > Roots > Rhizosphere >... | reverse complement strand
CGACGAGCGACCGTTAAATGGCTTCTTCGGCCCGCTCGCCGGTACGAATACGCACCGCTTCTTCGATCCCGCTGACGAAGATTTTTCCGTCGCCAATCCGGCCGGTCTTCGCGCTCTTCTCGATCGCGTCGATGACCTGTTGCGCCTGGCTATCGGCCACGACGATCTCCACCTTGACCTTCGGAACGAAGTCCACGACGTACGCGGAGCCGCGGTAGACTTCCTTCTTGCCGCCGGTTCGGCCGAAGCCCTTGACCTCGGTGACGGTCATCCCTTGGATGCCCACCTCTGACAACGCGTCTTTCACTTCGTCCAGCTTGAACGGCTTGATGATGGCCTCAACCTTTTTCATGGGTCCCTCGCTTCGGCAATAGCCCGCCCGAGCTCTCTTGAACTCGAGAGGTTATGCATTTTCCGCGTTTTTCGACACGCCTGTGCGGCGTAAGCGTCGAGTAGCGGGGACCACGTTTCCGAAATGTTTCTCGAGGGCATCCAGTGAAGTTGGCCGAACTTCTTGGTGAAACGAGTACCGTGCGGGGAGAAGGACAGCCGGCCCGCCGGCCCAATGGCCCCTCGGTCCAGGGCAGCGGAGGGCCCCGTCCGACAACCCTTCTCGGCCGGAAGTGCGGCGTATTTTGGCGTTGGTAGGCTGTGTCGTCGAGCACCCTCCCGCGCGCCGCGGATTGGCATACTCTGTCGGCCACCTGTCTGATCGCTCGCCGTTCGGGGCGGGCGCCCCCTGACGATGGGCACCCCTCTGCCGATTCGAATGCCCGGTGACAAGAGCCACCCCCTGCCCGTGGACACGATCCTCGACGGAAAGTTCCGTGTCACGAGGGAGATCGGGCGCGGCGGCATGGCGGTCGTGTACGAAGCCGAGAACGTCGACATCGGCAAGCGCGTCGCGGTGAAAGTGCTCGCGGCCGAGCTCGTCTCGTCGCGAACCGTCACCGAGCGATTCATCCGCGAAGCGCGTGCCGCGGCGGCCATCCGCAGTCCGTACATCTGCGACGTGTACGACGTCGGCACGTTCGAGGACCGACCGTTCCTGGTGATGGAGTTGCTCGAGGGGGAGAGCCTGTACGATCGCCTGTCGCGCGTACGCCGGCTCGATCAAAAAGCGACGGTGGTCATCGCGACACAGGTTTGCAAGGGCCTCACCAAGGCGCACGAAGCGAACATCGTTCACCGCGATCTGAAGCCGGAAAACATTTTCCTGACGAAGAACGAGGACGGCGAGGTCGTCTCCAAGGTCGTCGATTTCGGCCTCGCCAAGTTCTACGAACCCACGCTCGAAGGCGGCCCCGCCGCGCGCTTGACCAAGGAAGGCGCGCTCTTCGGAACTCCGGCCTACATGAGCCCGGAGCAAGCGAAAGCGCAGGGGGAAGTCGACCATCGGGCGGACCTCTGGGCGCTCGCGTGCATCGTGTATGAGTGCCTCACCGGGCGCACCGTGTGGAACGTCGACCAGGGCGTGGCGATGATCCTCGCGCAGATCGCGGGCGCGCCCATCCCGCGGCCGTCGCGGCTCCGCGACGACTTGCCGAAAACGTTCGACGACTGGTTCCTGCGCGCGCTCGATCGAAACCCCGACAAGCGCTACCAGACGGCCAAGGATTTTTCCGACGGGCTCCTCTTCGCGCTCGATCCGCCCGAAGGCTCGGTGAAGCTCGCGCCGATCCACACCGCGGAGGAGGGCGAAGACGTCGATCGGCTCGTGAGTGGCGAATTCGAAGCGCCGTCGCGCCCCACCGATCGGCCGTCTCCGCCTTCCGGACGGCGGGATCGCTCTCCGCCGCCGATCGCGTTCGAGCACCTCGCTCACGACGAGGTCGCGGCGCTGCTTCCGAGCGGATTGCCCCCGTCGAAATCGCGCGGCCCGGGAGCGGCGATCCTCTTCTTGCTCGCCGCGAGCGTGCTCGCGCTGGGCGGTTACGCGGCGTGGTTCTATCTGCTTCACCCCGCCGAACGAGGGCATGTCGCACGGCAGCGCACGCTCGCACCGGACCCGAGCGCGAGCCTCGACCCGAGCCGCCGCGATCTCGCGGAGACCGAGCCGTACGCGCTCCAGATCGCGACGGCGCAGGAGCACATCGCGAGCGGACAGATCGACATCGCGGCGCAGCTCTTGAAGGGCGCATTCGACGCGAGCCAGAACAACGCCGCGCGCTCGCTCTACAACCACGCCGAGGTCATCGGAGAGAACGCGCCGGACGCGCCGTGCAAGGTCACCGCGCTCGGCCATCCGCGCCCCTTCTCCGGGCGTCCCGACGCGAGCTCACTGCCGACGATCGTGCTCTCCGGAGCGGGATTGGTCGCGGGCTGGGCCGAGATGGATCCGCAATCACGACGCCGATACGCCTACACGACGGTGCTCGACCAGCAGCTCCGGCGCGTGACGCCGGTGCTCACCGTCACGCCGGAGGGAAAGCTCGTTCAGCAACCGTCGCTCGAGGCGCTCGACGACGGCTTGATGCTTCTCTATTGGGACAGCTCACCGGACGCCTCCGGCGCCTTCGTCCGAAAGCTCGACGCTTCGGGCAGCATCACCAGCCCGCCGCTCCCCGTGTCGAGCTCGACGGAACGTCAGAGCTTCGCCACGTTGACCCGCGACGCGAGCGGCAAGATCTGGGTGGCGTGGACCGAGAAAGACGGCGCCCGTGTCTCGGACTTGTTCGCACGCCCGCTCGATGCCGATTTGAAACCGTCGGGTCGCACGATACGCCTCACGCGATACACGCCGGCCGCGCGCATCGTCTCGACCGCATCGAAAGCGTCGCTCGCGATCGCGCACGGGTTTCTGAACGTGGCCTACGCGCTCGAGCGCGGCACCGAGCATCACGTGTACGCGCTACGCGTGTCGCTCAAGGATCAGACGTTCGCGACGGGGGGATTGCCGGCGCCGCCCGCGGACGGCTCGCATGACCCCGATCGCTTCCTCGGCCAGATCGTCCCGGTGAGCACCGGGGTCGGCCAGCCCGACCAGCCGAGCATCGCGTGCATCGAGCAGGGTTGCTTCGTCGCGTGGGACGATCAAAAAAATGGCGGTCACGTGGCGTTCTATTCGGGCACTGCCGGGGAGGTCATCTGGCGGCGCGATCTCGGGCCGCGCGCGGTGTCGCCGACGGTCGCGGGTTCGGCGAGCGACGTAGCCATTGCCTGGTACGACACGAGCCGTCTCCGGATCGCGCGGCTCAGCCGCGACGGCATTGGACCCATCACCCTGCTCGGTCACGCGAGCGGCTATCAGCCGCCCCCCGACGTGCTGCCCGGCGCCAAACCGGGCACGTGGTTCGTCGCGTGGCGCGACTTCGAAGCGGGCCAGCACGAGGCGTTCGTCGCCCGCGCGGAATGTCGATGAGGGCGAGGGATTCGCGAGGCGAGACCGTCGGCAGGGGGCCGCCCTCCGGCGGAAATTTTCTGACCATTCCATCGCGAAGCGCCGTGCGCTCGCATCCGGTCGAAACCGGGCGCGTGCTCCTCACGCCGATCGATCCCGCGGACGGACCCGAGCTCTGGAGCGTCGTGGACGAATCGCGGTGGCACCTCGAGCGATGGCTCCCGTGGGTGCCGTTCAACAACACGCCGGAAGCGAGCCAGCGTTACGCGGAAGCCTGCGCCGCTGATTGGGACGCCGGCCGCGCCGTCCGCTTCGGGATCCGGGATCGCTCGTCGCACGCGCTCCTCGGCGTGGTCGGGCTCGACTCCTGCGTCCATCTGCACCGCTCCTGCGAGCTCGGCTACTGGCTCAAGCTCGACGTCACGGGGCGTGGATTGATGACCGAGGCGTCGCGCGCCTGCGTCGAGTTCGCGATGGAGCGACTCGGCGTGCATCGCCTGCGGTGCGCGGCGGCCACCGACAATTACCCGAGCCTCCGGGTCATCGCGCGCCTCGGCTTTCGGTTCGAAGGGATCGCGCGCCAGGCCGAACACGTGGGCGGTCGGTGGGTCGATCACGCCGTGTTCGCCCACCTGTCCACCGATTGAGTGACTAGTGTCGCGTCTCAAAGTCGCAATCGTTCGGGGGAACGACGTCCGTGGTGAGCGCGACAGTAGTCCATTCGCGAAGCGAATGACTCGGGGGAGCCGGCGCAGCCGGCGGGGGTGCGAGGCGCCCCAAGAAAAAAAATAGTGGCGTGCGGCGCCGACGGCGCCGGTCGGCGAAGCCGACTCTCGCAAGGCGATTGTGACTTGCGAGACACGACACTAGCTCGGCGGCGTGTCGCAGAAGCCGCCGAAGCAGATCGAGCTGCAGCACTGCGCGGCGGTCGCGCACGCGGTTCCGGTCGTCTTGCAGGCGGTGGTGATCGGAGTTCCCCCGTCCGGGTTCGGCGGCGGGTTCGCGGGCGGCGGCTTGACCACGCACAGCCCGGCCGCCCCGCAATCGGCGCTGCAGCAATCGCCGGCCGTCGCGCACGTCGCGCCGTTCGCGGCGCAGGGCGTCTTGCATACGCCGGCCGTGCAAGCTCCGTGGCAGCAATCGGCGTCGGCGGTGCACGCGACGCCCTGCGCGAAGCAGGTGTCTTTTCCGAACGCGCAGCGCTTGGTCGCCTTGTTGCACGAGTTGCAGCAGCCGCTGCCCTCGCCGGACGTGCAATCTTCGCCGGTCGGACGACAATCCGGGTTGGCATGGTCGATCATGCAGCGCCCGTTGGTCGGGTCGCAGAGGTTCGAGCAACACTCGGCGTCGGTCTTGCAGGGATCATTTTCGAGCGTGCAGAGTCCGCCGCACACCCCGCCGTGGCACCCAGTGGAACAGCAATCGAGCGCCTTGGTGCACGCGACGCCGTCGGCGAAGCACGCGCCGAGGCACACTTCGTTCGTCGTGCCGGTCACCGGTTCGCAGCGCCCGGTCTGGCACTCCGCGGCCTTCGTGCACGACGCATTCGGCGGCTTGCCGGCGGGGTTCGGCCCCACGCCGCAACCGATCCCCGTGCACGGCGCGACGCTGCTCGCGCCGCCCGTTCCCGCGCCCGTCGCTCCGCCGGCGGCTGGTGCGCCGCTCGCGCCGACCGATGAGCCGCCACTTCCGGGCGCGCCGCTGAACCCGAGCGAACCGCTGCCGCCATTGAAGCCGAGCGGCGCGCCGGCATCCGGCGTTCCGTTCGACGCGAACGCTCCGTTGCTCGAACCGCACGCGGGCGCGCCGATCGCGGCAGAGACGCCGAGCCCGAGGAGCACGAATCGATAGATGCCGTAGAGACGTTCGAATTCTTTCATCGTCGTTGTTCCTTCGAAGGCGAACGCCTTGCCGTCAGTTGCACTTGCCTTGCGTCAGGTCGCAGACCTTGTTGCCCGGACACTTCACGTCCTTGCTGCAGTCCTCGCAGCGATGCGTCGTGACGAGACAACCCGGTTTGCCGGGGTCCTTGCAGTCGGAGTCGGCGTTGCACTCGACGCACAGCTCGTTCGCGACGTCGCAGACCGGGTTCCCGTTGCTGCACGTCGCGTCGCTCGTGCACTCGACGCACGCGCCGGCGGCGTTGCACGCGGGGTGATTCGCGTCGGTGCAGTCGTCCGACGTCGCGCACTCGATGCACTGGCCCGTCGCGCGATCGCAGATCGGCGTCGGACGCGTACACGTCACGGCGCACGCCTTTCCCGTCGCGCCGTCCGCCGCATCGGCAACGCCGCCGTTTCCGCCGTCGATCGGCGACGGACCGGCGTCGGTCCCCGGTTTCGTGCCACCGGTTCCCGTTGCGACGCCGCCCGTTCCCGCATCGACTCCGCCGGTGCCGGCGGTGGTGCCGCCCGTGCCCGTCGCTGCGCCTCCGGTGCTCGCGGTGACGCCACCGGTTGCATTCACACCGCCGCCGGTCGCGCCCGTGACGCCACCCGTTCCGTTTGGAGCGCCGCCGCTCGCCGTGCCGGAACTGCCGCCGACCGCGGAGCCGCCTCCCCCGCCGAGCACCGAACCGCCGCTTCCGCCGTCCGTCGACGTAAAGGTCGTGTTCGCGTCGGTGCCACACGCCGCGACGAGCGTCGACAAGGCGAAGAACACCGTCAGGCGGCAGGACGAGAAGACAGGGGCGATCATGGCGAACTCCTTTTCGGAAAAAGCAGGCAAAGCTCCGCCGAGAGCGGGCAACGGCATTCCTTCCCGTGGCTCGGCGCCGGCGCGACGGCGCACTCGGCGTAGGGTCGTCAGGTCAGTGACGCGAGCACGGACCGAGCAGGCACTCGATCAGACGATACTCAGTTGCACTGGCCTTGCGAGGTGTCGCAGGTCGCTCCACTCGAGCACGGGACGGTCGCGCTGCACTCCGCACATTGTCCGGAACTGGCGAGGCACGCCGGTTTCTGAGCGTCCGTACAATCGGCGTCGTGCACGCAGCCGACGCAGGCGTGCGACGTCGTGTTGCAGATCGGCCGATCGCCGCTCTGGCAATCGTTCGCGCCGAGGCACTCGACGCATTGGTTCGTGCTGGTGAGGCAGCGACCGTCGCTGCCCATCTTGCAATCGGCATCGGACTGGCACGAGGAGCTGCACGTGCGCGTCACCGGGTCGCAGCGCCCGCCGTGCGAGCAATCGGTGTTCGGCAAACATTCGACGCATTGGCCGTCGCTGGGGTCGCACACGGGACGCGCCGACGGACAGGCTGCCGAAGTGGTGCACGCCGCCGCACACCCGCCGTCGAGGGAGCACCCCAAAACTTTACCGGGAGGCGCCGCGTCCGCACACGTCGCTGCGTCGCAACGGGACGTCGCCGGCGGAGGTTTCGAACCCGAAGGCGTCGTTCCCGTCGGCGTGGTTGGCCCGCTCGCGGCGCCCGGAAACAGATCGAGCACGCCGGTATTGCCCGAGTCGCAGGCCGCGATCGCGACGGCGCTCATCGCGCCCAACGCGTACAGCGCGGCGCGTCGGGCGCGCCTCATGGACCGCTCGACGGACGAAGCGCGTCGACCGCGAGCGCCTGCGCCTCGTCGTGCGCGAACCCGCGCGGGTAAGAGACGAGATAGCTCCGCGCGCGTCGCGCCGCTTCCGCCGTGCGACCGAGGCGATGCAGCGCACGGAACCGCTCGACCTCCGCGTTCTGCGCGAGCGGCGAGCTCGGAAATCGCGCGAGGAACCCGTCGAACTCGGTGACCGCGCTCGCGTCGTTGCCCGACCGAACGGCGGACACCGCCTGATGATATTCGTCGTTTTCGACGCCGAGCGTGCTCGTCGCTTCTTCGTGGCTCCGCGCCGCGGTCGTGCGGGACGACGAAGCGACGGGCGCGTTCGCCGCCTCCGTTCTCGCGCTCGACGACGGCGCGATCGCATTCGACGCGGACGACGCCGACCGCGCCGTGACGCCGAGACTCGGAGTGGAAGTTGTTTCGCTGGGTGGTGGCACGCTCGGCGGAGCTGCCGGTAGTGTGGGGACGAGCGGCGTCCGGTCAGTGCGCTCTTCCGGCGTGGGGGCGGCGGAGCTCCAGTGCGAACCGCGCGGCAGCACGATGTCGCGCCCGCCCTCGGTCACCCACACCGTGCCCTCGGTCACGGTCACCGACGTCGTCGGATGAGCGCCCGCTTCGTCGACGTCGACGCGGAACGCCGTTCCGTGGACGGTCACGCGGGCGTCCGGCGTGACGACGGCGAGGGTTCGCAGCGCGCCGAGCTTCGGCACTTTGAGCGCGACGGAGCCGTGGGACAGCACGAGCTCCTCGCCGGTCAGCGTCGCGGTTCGTTCGCGCGCGAATCGGACCGTGGTCGACGCCTGCACGTCGACGACCGCGCCGCTCGTGAGCACGGCGCGCGCACGCCCGTCGCTGGGCGTCTCGAGCCGATCTTCGGGCACGAGGTCGAGCGCGTCGCGTGGATCGACGGCGACGTTTTCGCCCCGACGCACGAGGGAAAAAATGCCGCCCGCACCGACGACCGCGACGTCCGCCGCGGCTCTCGCGCGCGCCGCGTGCGAACGGTACTCGAACGCGCCCGCCCCCGTGACGACGAGGAGCGCGGCGGCCGCGGCCACCCATGACCATCGCTGCCGCCGCTCGCTACGCCGCTTCGCAACGGAAAGCGCGTCCATGCGCACGTCGAGCGCCGCGAGGATCCGAGCGCGGCGTTCCGCTTCGTTCGTCTCGTCTCGCTCCGGAAATTCGGCGGCTTCCAGCGGACGGAGCGCCTTCTTCACGGAACCCGTTCGATCGATCATGACGCATCCCCGGAATTGCGGTCGTTTTCGAGTCGTTCGAGGAGGTCGCGGCGCGCGCGGACGAGGCGCGATTGCGCTGCGGCCACCGACGCGCCCGTGAGCACGGCGATCTCCGAAAGCTCTTTGCCGAAAAAGTCGTGCAGCAACAAAGTCTCCGCGCGCTCGGGAATCATCTCGGCTAGATGACCGCGCACGCGCGCGAGCTCGTGGCGCGCTTCGAGCTGGCGTTCGAGGTCCACCTGATCGCGAAGCCGCTCCATCGCGATGTCCACGCCGGCCTTGCCGTCGAAGACCTTCCGCTCCGAGACGCGCGCCCGGACCGCGTTGAGCGCGACGTTGCACGTCACCGCAGCGGCCCACGACGTCAGGCTGCATGCCTTCGCGAATTTCTTCTTCGCGATGGTCGAGACGATCTGCTCGAACGCAATCTGCACGAGGTCGTCGTGGTCGCGGTCGTTCGCGCCGACGATGCGGTAGAGGGTCGAATCGACGATGCGGATCAGACGGTCGTAGATCTCGCTTCCCGCGCGCGGCTCGCACCGTTCGATCGCCTCGATGAGCGCCTCGTCCTCGAGGCTGTACGTCGGAGCGGGCGGACGGGCGCCGGGAACCAGCCGGAGAAATCCCCGGGTGCTTCTCCGCGCGAGCGTCATCCCTCCATCAGTACCGTATCCCTCACCCGAGCAGGCACATCGCCAACTGCTCGCAATATGTCGGTTTTTTGCCGCACCTGCCCTACAGCCGCACGTCGAGACCGGCGAGGAGCGCGGTTTCCGTGGCCGGGCTGGAAGCGACGGGCTCGCCGTGGCTTCGGACGGCGGTGCCGCCGGACAGTCGAACGAGCTGGGCGCCGAGCACGGCGCCCACTTGCGACGATCGAGGCCAGCGCACATTCACGTCGAGGATCGCGCCACCGAGCCAACGGCTCTTGGCCTCCGAAGTCCCGGAGGCGTCGCTTTCGGTCGCCGCGATGCGCTCGAGACCGAAGAGCACTCCGGCGCTGCCCTCGGCGCCCGCGGGAAGAGGCGTCGAAATCGCGAGGCCGAGCCCGAACCGTGCCCAGTTCATGTCGACCGATTGGATCGCGCCGGTCGCTTCCGCGTCGCCCGCCGTGGCAACGACCGAGATCAGCTGGCCCGGCAGGTCGTATTCGAGCGCGGCCACGCCGCCGACGCGCCACGCGCCGCGATCCAATCCGGGCCCCACCTCGATGCGACCGCCGAGACGAAACGGGAGCGGCCGCGCGGCCTTCGGCGCCGTCGCCGTGTCGTGCGCCACGACGGCCGGGGGTGCCGGTTCGAGCGGCGGCGACGCCGGCGCCGTCTCGGGCGGCGCGGGGTCGAGCGCACCGGCGAGCCCGGCGATCGCGAACCCGATGCTGCGCCATTGCTCCTCCGGCGCGTCCTCGGGATGAAAATCGAGCCTCCGGGACGTCCAGATGGCTTGCCCTTCGCGACGCGCACCGACTTCGATCCAGACGTCGAGCTGCGCTGCGTCGCGCCACGTCACGACGGCGATCGCGCGGGCGTCCGCCCGCTCGTCGCCGTTCGACAGCACGCACTCACCGTGCCGGAGGGCCGCCGTGCACGCCGAAAGCATGGCCGGTACGCGCGGCGACGAGGCTTGCTCCGCCGGCAAGTCGACGAGAACGACGGGGCCCATGCGGCCCATTTGACTCGCTCGGGCAGCCGCGAATCAAGTTCCAGCGGTGCTACCCTCGCGCCATGTGGTGGCGGGACCTGCTCGCCCTTGGTCAAAGCCCGGGGGCTCGCCCGCGGGGCGGACGAGAGGCGGCCAGACCGAGCCTCGTGGAGCTCGCGCCGTCCCTCGTCGTGATTCTCGGCGTCGCGGTCGCGGCGCTCATCATGTTGCTCGGCTTGCTCGAGCTCCGCGCCGAGGGCGACTCGTCGGTCGCGTTCCGGAGCCGCGCGCTCTCGTTGATGCTCGCCGAACGGCTCCGCGCGACGCCCGCGGCCGATCGGCCGGCGGTCGTCGACAAGGCCGCGCAGCGGTCCGGCGGCGAGGTGCTCCTCGTCGAACAAGACGGCCGCGTGGTCGTCGATGGGTCGCTCGGAGCGCCGAGCAAGGACGACATCGTCAAGCTGCTCGTCTTGGGTGACGGAGAAACCGAAACCCGACTCGGTCGCACGCGTTTCCACGCCGCCACCCTCGGCGCCCCGGTGGAACACCTCGCCCTGCTCACGTTCGTGCCCGCGCCACGCCTGCCCTTTGCGACCGGTTCACTGGTCGGATCGGTCGCGGCGCTGACCGCACTCCTGGTCGGCGCGGCGGCTCTGGTGACGTACATGTACTCGCGCGACGTGCACGCCGACGTCACGTTCGTCCGCGAGCGCATCGTCGAGATGGCGCGCGAAAACACCGGACCGAGCGGCAAACCGATCGCCGTCCGCGACACCGACCAGGTCGGCATCTTGACGAGCGCCTTCAACGAACTGGTCGAGCGGTTCCGAGCCGCCGAACGCGCGTATCAGCACGACCTCGCCGGCGCCCTCGCGTACGACCGCGACCGGAGCGCGTTTCTCGCGGCGCTCTCGCACGAGCTCCGGACGCCGCTGAACGCCATTCTCGGGTTCGCGGACGTGCTGCTCGCCGAGGTCGACGGTCCGCTCAGCGACGACGCGCACGAAAACCTGACGGTGCTGCGGCGGAGCGCCGATCACCTCCGCGAGCTCATCGACGACATCCTGGATCTTTCGGCCCTCGAATCCGGCGAGCTCCGGCTCGAGGTCGGCGCCGTCGATATGTTCTCCCTCGCCGCCGAGGTCGTCCGCGAAGCGCGCGTCACCGCGCAAGACCGCGCCCTCGAGGTGAATCTCTCGGGCGAACCGGCGATCGCGTGGGCGGACGGGCGGCGAGTGCGGCAGATCCTCGAAAATCTGGTCGGCAACGCGGTGAAATTCACACGCCAGGGCAGCGTCACCGTGGAAGTCTTGCTGGTTGGCGAAATGGTCGTCGTGTCCGTCGCGGACACGGGTCCGGGCATCCCCGCCGACGAACAGGCGGCGATCTTCGAGGAGTATCGGCAAACGCACGCGTCGCGGCAGAGCCGGACCGGCGCCGGTCTCGGCCTCGCCATCACCCGGCGTCTGGTCCGCATGCACGACGGCAAAATCGAGCTCGAGAGCAAGCTCGGCGAGGGCACGAAATTCACGGTGAGTCTGCCGATCCACTCGGCGGGCTCGCACGCCGCGCGCTTCATCAGCAGCGTGCCACCGCCTCCGGATGCGACGCTCGGAGATCCCCCCGGATGAACGAAGCCGCCGCCAAGCTCGCTCAGCGCGTCGTCCGCGCGATGCTCCTGGTGTCGGCGGCGACGAGCCTCGTGCTCGTCGGGCTGATCCCCGGGCTCTTGCTGCTCGATCACGACGTGGCGACGGCGATCGGCGCGCGCCAGCTCATCGCGTTCGCGATCGCGGCGCTCGCGGCGGCGCTCGTCGTGTCGCGACGCCTCGAGCAATACCGATACTTGCTCCGCGCGCTCGCGTTCGGATCGCGGTCGGTCGAAACGAGCGACGTGCAGGGCCTCGGTCGCGAACCGGGGCGCCTGGTCCGTCGCTGGATCGTGCCGCACATCCTCGCCGAGGGCATTCTCGTCACGCCGCTCCGCCCGACGGTCGTCGGCGTCGCCACCGGGACGAGCTTCGCGCTCCTCGGCGGCGTCGTCGTGGCGGCGGCGTCGCTCGTCCTCTACGTCGTCGTCCGAAACCAGTTCTTGAAGGCGATGGAGCTCGCCCCACCCGAGGTGATGCGCGAAGTCATCGACGCCGCGGAGCGCGCCGGCACCGCGCGCTTTCGCATTCAACGCCGGATCCGGACGGCGGTCGCGACCCCCGTCGCGCTCGTCGCGATCGGCTCGGCGCTCATCGTGAACGCGCACGTCCGCCGCGCGGACGAGAACAGTCGCGAAACGACGGCGCGAACCATGTCGCGCGCCGCCCTCGAGCTCGGCCCCGGCGTCGTCGAGACCGCGGGCATCGATCAAGCGCGGGTGCGCGCCGAGTCGCTCGGCTTTTCGCCGACCGTCTCCGACGACCCGGGCCCCTACGCGCTCCGTCGCGGCGACGACGACGTCATGGTCCTCACCACGCCGCTCGACGCCGGCACCGCGCAAGTCCGCTTTCACGGCTCGACGGTGCCCGTCCTCGGAGAAGGGCCGGTCATCATTGCCGTGGTGACGGTGCTCCTCGCCGCGGCCCTCGGAAGCGCCCTCGGCCGAGCTCACGCGCAGGATCTGGAACACGCCACCGAGGGTATTCGCTTGCTCGGCACCGAAGCGGTGCTCCGCGGGGGCCGTCTCTCGGTCCGCCCGCCGCGCTTTCAAGTCGTGTTCGACCTCGAACAGGCGATCGAACGCCTCGCCGAGCGATTCCGCGTGTTCGCGCGAGCGCAAGAGCGCGCGATCCTCGCCCGCGAAGCGGCGACGCGGACACGCGGCTTGTTCTTCGCGAGCGTGAGCCACGACTTGAAGAGCCCGCTCAACGCCGTGCTCGGCTTCGCGGAGCTCGTGCGATGGGAACCCCTCACGCCGGGACAAGCCGAGAGCCTCGCCGTGATCGAACGGCGCGGCCGCGAGCTCCTCGCGCTGATCGAGACCATCCTCGACGCGGCGCGCGTCGAGGCCGGACAGCTTTCGCTCTTCGTAGAGCCC
>Ga0265314_10004546_pt1 | contig 12812 bp, 7 predicted proteins | sample 4126metaG_FD_203106 | JGI IMG/M metagenome (GOLD analysis project Ga0265314, IMG submission 203106) | Rhizosphere microbial communities from Carex aquatilis grown in University of Washington, Seatle, WA, United States - 4-1-26 metaG | ecosystem: Host-associated > Plants > Roots > Rhizosphere >... | reverse complement strand
ATCTTTGCGCTGTTCGAATTCATCCAGGACCTCGACAGCGGCACGCAGAAGGACGTCAAAACGTTTGTTTATCAGCATTTCAAACATGCCGTCATAGCTCGAGCCGGTGACGACGTTGAATTTGTTGGACTTCAGAATGTCGACATCGATCCAGCCCAGGCCCAAGCCGAACGAGAAGGCGCGCAGATCGTCGAGCGACTTCACCGCATTGAAGCGTTCCTGCTCGCCTTTGCGGATCAGAAAAATGCAATAACCACCTAAATTTTTGTCGACTGGAATTCGAATGGGAACGAGTTCCTTTTCAAAGTCAGGAATGGTTCCCAGGTACATGACCGTCAATTTTCCGGTCGCGTTTTTGAGTTCATACGCCTGGCGCTTTTCGGTCATCAACGCGGATGCTTCCATTCGGTACGGGCCGTACTTTTCGGTCGTTTTATCGAGCGCGGTTTTCAAGATCTCCCAATGGTATTTGTAACGTCGATCCAGCGGCGATTCCGGCGCGTTGTAAATATAAACCATCGCGTTTTCGGCGCAGAAGGCCGTCGGCAACGCCGTCAAAAAAAGGGCGAGGGCCACTTTATCCAGACTGAGTGTTTTCAATGCTGAATGCATTCGGTTGCCCAAAGCCCTCGCGCATAAACGTCCGATGTGAACAGTTCTCGGCAATTCGCCGAACGCCATTTCAGAATGATCCAATGTCGCGTTGTAAGAGTGCAAAAAAATTCGCGGGACTTCTAAGTATTAAAACACACGGCAATATGATCGCAAGACTTAACTGCATTCAAACAGATTAGGTGCTTCGTCACGCGATCTTTGTCACTAAATGCTCTGATTTATATGCGTAAGTCATGTTATTGTAGCAAGTTATGATTAAAAAGACGAAATTTTAAAATCTATATTGAAAGACAATGTGTACGGTATACAGTGTTCCGTATCATGATAACAGCCAAAGCACTCTCCTCTACTAAGTCTCATCTGGTGCCGCTCACTCGCCGCAGTCTGGCTCAGGACGCTGTCGCGCGAATTCGTCGCGCGATCGTCGCCAACGAATTGACGCAGGGCACTCCGCTTCCCGAAGACCAGCTCGCTGCTCAACTCGGTGTGAGTCGCGTTCCGATTCGTGAAGCGCTTACGCAATTGGAACTCGAGGGCCTCGTTGAGGTCGACAACCGAGGACGCAGCCGAGTGCGGAATTTTACCGACGATGATTTCGAGGACGTTTATTCCATGCGCTGCGCGCTGGAAATGATGTCGGCGAAACTGGCGGTCAAGCGCATCACCGACGCGGACGTTCAGGATCTCGACACCATGATCGGCCAGCAGGCCGCCGCCGAAGATCTGACCGAGTTGAGTCTGCTGGACGTCGCATTTCACGACCGAATTATCCAGACGACGCGCCATCGGCAATTGATGGTCTGCTGGAAAACGATCCGCTCGCAGATCGAAGTCTGGCTGGCGCGCGCGCATCGCGCACAGGCGGCGATTCATTTGTCGTCCATCGAACTCACTGTTCCGGGCCACCGGAGCTTGCTCGCTGCACTGCGCAGTGGAGACGAACGAAAAGCCGCCGACGCGATGAAAATGGAAATGATCACTTGGCGTGAATGGCTTCCGGCGGAACAACCCGCGAATCCGGACGGAAAAACGGAATGAAACGCGCCTTCGGCCCTTTCGCGCTCGGTGTTGTTTGCGCAGCGTCGCTGCTGTGCGCGGCCATGTCCGCGCGATCGGCTGAAACGGATGGAAACGCGTGGTTTGAATCGAAGATTCGTCCGCTTCTAGTGGAGCGCTGCTTCGAGTGTCATAGCGAGAAAAAACACAAAGGCGGCCTTCGTCTGGATTCGAAGGCGGCGTGGCAGAAGGGCGGCGAGACAGGCCCAGCCGTCGTGCCCGGGCATCCCGAGTCGAGTCTGCTCATGAAAGCTGTGGGCTGGACCGACAAAGAACTGCAGATGCCGCCGAAGAAACAGCTCGCGGCCGACGAAATCGCGCTGCTGGAACAATGGATAAAAATGGGAGCGCCCGATCCGCGTGATGGCGCTCTCGTCGTTGCGAAGGGCGTTGACATGGTCGCCGGCCGCAAGCATTGGGCCTTTCAGCCGGTCTCGAATCCGGAGCCTCCCTTTCTCGAAAACGAATCAGGCCAGCCCACGGAACTCGACCGCTTCATACTTGCGCGGATGCGGAAAGAGAAAGTGTCGCCCAACGCGCAGGCCGATCGCCGCACGCTGATTCGACGCGCGACGTTCGATCTGACCGGCCTGCCTCCCACGCCCGCTGAAATCGATATGTTCTTAAAAGACTCATCGTCCGATGCATTTGAGAAACTGGTGAATCGCCTGTTGGAATCTCCGGCTTATGGCGAGCGCTGGGGTCGGCACTGGCTCGACGTTGCGCGCTATGCCGACACCGCCGGCGACGGCGCTGACTATCCGGTTCGCGAGGCCATTAAATATCGCGAGTGGGTCATCAGCGCGTTCAACGCCGATGAACCGTACGATCAATTTGTGCGTGAGCAGATTGCGGGCGATATTCTCGCGAGTAAAGCCCCTTCCGATCAGTACGCGCGGTGCGTGACCGCGACGGGTTTTCTCGCGATCGGAAAACGATACGGATACAAGCCTTCTCCGGATTATCAGCATCTCGACTTCGCCGATGCCATCGATTCAGTTGGGCGTTCGCTGCTCGGACTTTCACTCGGCTGCGCGCGCTGCCACGATCACAAATTCGATCCGGTCACGTCCGCCGATTACTACGCGCTTTACGGCATTTTCAAGAGCAGCCAGTGGGCGTTTCCCGGCGGCGAAGAGCAGAAACGCCCCTCGCAGTTTCTCGCGCTGGTGAGCCCGGAGGAAGCGGCTCGTCGCGACCAGGCCAAGACGGCCGAGCTGGCTCGCCTGGACGCTGAGATCGCGAAATTGAGAACCGAGCGCGTCGCACTCGATGGAAAATCTTTCGCCGGCGGAGTGGACCTGGGCTTTGAGGGACAGGCGCTCGGTAAGCCGCCGGACAAGCCCTGGCTCTCGGTCGGACAGAACGTGGTTCTCGCAGAAGCCCAAAGTCCCTTTGCGCACTCGCATCCTCCGGGAACCCGCGGTGTTCGACTGGGCAGCGGCCATCCGACGGAGGGCGTGCGCTATGTTTTCGCGCAGCCTCTGCGCGCGGTTGCCGGAAAAAAGATGCACTTCACAATTGATTTTCGCACTGTGGCGCCGGCGACAAAGACCGGAGCGTACCGTTTTTATCTCGGACAAGGCGTGATCAAATCACTCGCTGTCGAATTCAGTGTGACCGCAAACGAATTCGCACTGAAGAACGGCGCGAATTGGGAAGTGGTGCGAAAGCTCGAAGCGGGGAAGTGGTACACGCTCAACGTTTCACTCGATCCGGATAAAAAAACATTTTCGGGCCAGGTGGGAGCTCCAAGCGATCTGACCGCGTTTGAAAACAAAGCGCTGGGCGCGATGTGGGACGGAGTTGCCGACACGTTCATCTGTGATGCCATCGGGCATGTACAAGGCCCTGCGCCCGAGCGCGATCTCGACAATATTGGATTGCAGGAAAACGCGTTTGGTGCGCCCGGCAGCGGGCCGGTGGCGTCGCCGACGTTTCCTGCCGATTGGAAGGAACGATTGAAGTCGCTCGACGCCGAGATCGCAGCCAAAACGAAAGCTCGCGAGGCCGAGGCGGTCAAATACCCGTACGAAGTGGCCTATGGCGTCAGCGAAGGTACGCCAACAAACGTGCGCATTCAAAAGCGCGGCGAACCGGACAAATTGGGCGACGAAGTGCCGCGCCGATTTCTCGAAATTCTCGGCGGCGATCCAGTGCCGGCGGATTCAAAAGGGAGTGGAAGACTTGAGCTGGCGGAATGCTTAACGCGGCCAACGAATCCGTTGACGGCGCGCGTTTTCGTGAATCGAGTCTGGCAGTGGCACTTCGGCCAGGGCCTGGTCGCCACGCCCAGCGATTTTGGCCTGCGTGGCGAGCGACCCAGCCATCCTGAACTGCTCGATTGGCTCGCGACGAAATTCATGGCCTCGGGCTGGTCGGTAAAGTCGCTTCACCGGATGATCATGTTGTCCAGCACGTACCAGCGCGCAAGCGATGACAATGCGGACAATCTGAAAGTCGATCCTTCCAACCGCTGGCTGTGGCGCTTCGCGCGCCAGCCGCTCGACGCCGAGTCGGTTCGCGACGCCATGCTGGCAATCAGCGGCCGGTTGGATCGAACGATTCCCGGCGAGCATCCGTTCCCCCCGGTCGCAAGCTGGGGTTTTACGATCCACAAACCCTTTCACGCCGTGTACGAATCGAATCATCGCAGCGTTTATCTGATGGTTCAGCGCAATCGGCGCAATCCGTTCCTGGCCTTGTTCGACGCCGCGGATCCGAACATCAGCGTTGCGCAGCGCATGCCGACCACCACGCCGTCACAGACTCTTTTCCTGATGAATTCACCGTTCGTGCACGAGCAATCGGATGGATTGGCGCAAAAACTTCTCGCTGTATCGATTGACGATTCCGCTCGCGTGCGCCTGGCGTTTGAGACGACGGACGGCCGTTTGCCGACCGAGGCTGAAGTCGGCGACGCGGTGGACTTCGTGAATTCGTATCGCAAAAAGCTGGCGGAACTCGGCACGCCGCCGGAGAAGCAGGCGCCCTCGGCCTGGGCAGCGCTTGCGCGGGTGCTGTTGACACGGAATTCGTTTTTGTACGTGGATTGATTTTTGGGCGGAGGGGGCGCGAATGAATCGTCGCGAATTTCTGCACAGGGCGTCCGGCGGATTTGGAGCGCTGGCGCTGGCTGGGCTCTGGAATGATGTCCAGGCCGCCGAAGCGGATCCGCTCGCGGCGCGCGCGGGCCACTTCCCAGCCAAAGCCGATCGCGTGATTTTTCTTTTTTCGACGGGCGGTGTTTCGCACATCGATACGTTTGACCGCAAACCGCAGCTTGCCGCCGATCACGGCAAGAAAGTGATGGCGTCGCGATGGCTGAACAAACCCGGTCAATACGACCGCTACCTGATCCGGCCGAAGTGGGATTTCAAGCAATACGGTAAATGCGGCACCTGGGTGAGCGATCTCTTCCCGCATGTCGGCTCTGTGATCGACGACATTTGTGTGCTGAATGCGATGTATTGCGAGAGCGACGGCCACGACAAAGCCACGCTCGCCGCGCACTGCGGTTCAGAGCAGTTTGCGCGGCCCAGCGCCGGCGCGTGGGTTAGCTACGGCCTCGGCACGGTGAACAAAAATCTGCCGTCGTTCATGGTGCTCGCCCCGCACGCGCCGTACGCCGGCGCGCAGACCTGGGGCAGCGACTTTCTGCCGGCGTGCCATCAGGGAACACATGTCATTCCCGGCAAGGACCCATTGCCGAATCTCAATCCTCTTGCCGCAAGCCCGGAGTTGCAGCAGAAGGAATTGGAACTGCTCGGCAAATTGAATAAATCGCATTTTGAGCGTCGCGCCGCGGACCAGGCCCTGGACGCTCGCATTCGCTCGTTCGAAACCGCCTTCGGCATGCAGCGCGAAGCGCCAGAAGCGTTTGATCTTTCCAAAGAATCCGATGCGACGTTGAAAATGTACGGGCTCGAACGCGGCGCGACGAGCGGCTTCGGCTGGCAATGCCTGGTGGCCCGGCGCCTGGCCGAACGCGGCGTGCGCTTTCAAGAACTGATCGACGTTGGTTCGAGCAACAATTGGGATTCTCACGACAATATGGCCGATCATGAAAAACTCGCGAAGAATATTGACCAGCCGATCGCGGCGTTGATCGCCGATCTGAAACAGCGTGGAATGCTCGAGCGCACGCTGGTTGTCTGGACGAGTGAATTTGGCCGCACGCCGTTTCACCAGCAGGCGGATCACAAAGGCCGCGAGCATCACAATCTCTGTTTCTCCTCGTGGATGGCGGGCGGGGGAGTCAAAGGCGGAATGGTCTACGGGAAATCCGACGAGCACGGCATTCTCCCCGTCGAGGGAAAAGTTCACACGCACGATCTTCACGCGACCATGCTGCATCTGCTTGGCATCGATCACGAGCGCCTGACGTACCGGTATTCCGGCCGGGATTTCCGCCTGACCGACGTTGCAGGAAGTGTCGTGAAGGAAATTTTCGCCTAGAAAAATATGACACCTGAAACCGCAACTCATGGCGGCATTGCATTGAGCGCCGCGCCGGCGGCCGATCGCGCCAGCGTTCTAGTGGGGTTCATGTGGTTTGCGTATTTTCTGAACTACTGCGACCGCCAGGTGGTCTTCGCACTTTTTCCGGTGCTGAAGACACAATTGGGGCTCACCGATGAACAACTCGGCCTCACGGGCTCATTGTTTCTTTGGGTCTATGGCGTTGGCTGTCCGATCGCCGGACAATTCGGCGACCGCTATTCCAAACGCATTTTGGTGGTGTTGAGTCTCGCCGTCTGGAGCGTTATCACGATCGCCACGGGACTGGCCACATCCGCGATCATGCTCCTGGCGATGCGCGGACTAATGGGCGTGAGCGAATCGCTCTATATGCCCTCGGCGATTGCTTTGACAGCAAACGCGCACGCTCCCGAAAGGCGTTCGCGCGCGATTGCCGCACTCACGACGGCGCAGATTGTCGGTGTCGTTGCGGGAAGCTGGTTCGGTGGATGGATGGGCGATCACGGCCTTTGGCGTTACGCATTTTTCACGCTCGGGGCAATCGGATTACTTTATTCGATTCCTTATTCATGGTTCTTACGCGGCGTCAGCGAGGAATCGCGTACGGAACAACAGAAGCCTGGTGATTCGCCGGCATTCCTCACGCTTTTGTCCGTGCCGACTTTCCTGCTGCTTTGCGTCGCTTTTCCGATTTTTGTGTTTGGGCTGTGGCTCCTCTATAGCTGGCTGCCCAACTACCTCTATGAAAAATTTTCATTCAATCTCAGCGACGCGGCGTTTAACGCCACGGCTTTTCTGCAGGGAGCGTCACTCGTGGGTATGCTCGCCGGTGGCGTACTGGCCGACTGGCTTTTCAAAATCACACCCGCGTCGCGGATGTGGCTGCTCGTGGCAAGCCTCCTCATTTGCGCGCCATGTCTTTATGCAATCGGCCACAACGATTCCTTGGGCGGCACGCGCATCGCGGCTAGTGGCTTCGGATTTTTCAGCGGTTTCATGATGGGAAATATTTTTCCCGCCGCGTTTGAAATCATTCCACCCGGCACGCGCGCTTCTGCCGTCGGCGTATTGAATTTATTTGGAGCCGCGGTCTCAGGTTGCGCAACGCTTTTCGGGGGCTTGTGGAAAAAGACGCTCGGCTTCGATGGATTGCTCGCCTGGACCGGAGTCGCGTATTTCATCGCCGGCATCCTGTTGATCGCGGGAACCAAGCTGCTCTTTGAGCGCGACTACCAACGTGCGCGGAGTTGCCTCGAATGAAACTCATGCGATTGACAATCACGGCGCTCTTTTGCGCGATGCAGTTCGCATCAGCCGCGGAGGATCGCGAAACACTTGCGAACGATTTGAAATCGTTTGCTTCAAAGATTGCGCAGCTTCGGTCGATCGCGACTCCCGATCAATTTGCTGATGTGGATATCTATCTTAAAGGCGTGGAATGGGCGCTTCGTTATGACGCGGTGATTTTGCCGGGCGATGTGGCACTCATAAAGAAAGCACTCAGCCGCGCGCAGCAGCGCGCGGATGCGCTTCGCGACAAGAAGATTGAGTGGACATCGAAGAAAGGCGCTGTGCTGCGCGGTTTTGTCTCGGCTGTGGACGGTTCGACGCAGCCTTATGGTGTGATCATTCCCAACAACTACGACGGCACGAAATTGATGCGGCTCGATGTCGTCCTTCATGGCAGCAGCAAACCGGTTGGCATGAGCGAGCTTCGCTTTGGTTCGCGTTTTGATGACGGAGACAGCAACGGAAAGCCGGCGCCCGACAATGATTTTATAGAACTTCATCCTTTGGGACGCGTTGAGAATTGCTACCGCTGGGCGGGCGAGACCGATGTTTTTGAAGCCATCGACGCCGCGTGCCGGAATTACAAAATCGATCGCGATCGCATTGTTTTGCGCGGCATGTCAATGGGGGCGTCAGGCACGTGGCATCTCGGCCTGAAATATCCGGACCGATTCGTCGCGCTCGGCCCTTACTGCGGCTACGTGGACACGCACCGATTTTCGCAGACGCCCGGAAAGGGATTCGTCGCCGTCGGGCCGCTGCCACCGCATCAGGAAAGTGCGCTCCACATGCTGGACTCGGTGGATTACGCCGCGAATGCGTCCATGGTGCCGGCCATTGCAGCAATCGGAGGCAAAGACGGATTTTTCGACGCGCACGTGATCATGGGCGAGGCGATGGCGAAGGAAGGCGTGCAATTGGTTAATCTGATCTCCCCGAACACGCAACACGTGATCGATCCGGTTACGCATGCCGAGCAGATGAAGCTCATTAAGCTGCACGCTGATAAAGGACTTGAACATGCCGCGAGCAAACTCCGGTTTGTCACGTGGACGCTGAAGTACAGCCGTTGCCAGTGGCTAGAAATTCTAGCGCTGAAACATCACTACGAACGCGCGGAATTCAACGCAACGATTTCGCCGGACGGCACAGTTATGATTGACGAGCCAAAGAATATCTCCGAGTTCGCGATCAATCTGCCCAACAACAAAGTGCGCATTGGCGGTAAGGAAATTGATAGTGTCTCGGGTGCGCGCGTGTTTGCGTCGCGCGATGGCGGATGGGTATGCCTGGGCTCTCGCGATCAAGTGACACACAGTGGAAAGCGGCCCGGCTTGCAGGGGCCGGTCGATGACGCGTTCGCTTCTCCCTTCCTCTGCGTTCGCGGAACCGGGAAGGCGTGGAATCCGCAGGTTGCCGCCTGGGCCGACGCGTCTTTACGCCGTTTCGAATACGAATGGGCGCGCTACATGCGCGGCGATTTGCCTGTGAAAAATGATACGGACGTCACCGAGGACGACGTTCGAACGAAGCATCTCATTCTGTTTGGCGATCCGGGCAGCAATGTGTGGATCGCAAAGGCGCTGCCGAAATTGCCGCTCACATGGACCGCCGATGCGTGGAGTCTCGACGCTGAAAAATATTCGAGCAGGGATCATGCTCCGGTGTTGATCTGCGCCAGTCCGCTCGCCGCGGATCGTTACATTGTTTTGAACAGCGGCCACACGTTCCATGAAAAGGAATTCGCTGCGTTCAACTATCTGCTCTTTCCGCGCCTCGGAGATTGGGCGGTGGTGCGGACCCAGCCCGGTGCCGAGTCGTGGAAGACCAGCGATGCGGAATTTCCGGAGCAAATCGTCCGCGCCGGGTACTTTGACGAGCACTGGACGATGTCTTCGGCCGCGAATCGGCAATAGCGGGAAAATTGACTATGGCAAAAATTCTGATCGCTGAATGCAAACAGGAAGTCTCGACCTTCAATCCATATTTCAGCGGCTACGACGATTTCCGGATTCGCCGCGGCGGCGAGATTCTTGATTATCACCGCGCGGTGCGAAATGAAGTCGGCGGCGCGCTGAGCGTATTCGATGCGTGCAGCGACATTGAATTGGTGCCGGCCTACAGCGCGTTTTTCATCACTTCGGGCGGCACGCTGGCGAAAAGCGCATGGAATCGTATCGCGTCCGAGTTTCTCGACAGTCTGCGCGCAGCACCGCCGGTAGACGGCGTTTATTTCTGCATGCACGGCGCGATGGCGAGCGAAGAGGAGCTCGACCCGGAAGGATATCTTCTGGCCGAGGCGCGCAAAATACTTGGCGAGAACATTCCGATCGTCGTTTCGCTCGATCTGCACGGGATTCTGACGGATCGCATGCTCAAACACAGCGATGCGATCGTCGCCTACCATACCTATCCACACGTCGATTTTTTCGAGACCGGCGAGCGCGCTGCGCGACTGTTGTTGCGCATCATGGCGGGTGAAGTCCGGCCGGTCACGGCGAAAGTAGCAGTGCCGGCGCTCGTTCGCGGCGATCAACTGATTACGGAAACGGGCCTGTTTGGAAAATCGATTCGCGCAGCTCAAACTGTGGAGCGCAGTTCCGGCGGACTTTCGGCGGGAATGTTTATTGGCAATCCATTTACCGATGTTCCGGCGCTTCAGACTTACAGTTTTGTTGTCACTGACAACGATGCGACGCGCGCGGAACGCGAAGCGCTGCGTATCGCTGAAGGCTTCTGGGCCAACCATGAACAGATGCGTGTGCCGCTGGTGAGTCTGGATGAAGCCGCGCGCATTATGGCGGCAAACACGCGCGGCACGGTTGCACTCGTTGACGCCGCGGACGCCACGAGTTCCGGAGCTTCGGGAGATAGTAACGCGATACTGCGCAAGCTTGTAGAGTCCGGATATTCCGGTCGCGTTTTGATGCCAATCGTCGATGAGCGCGCGGCTCAGTGCGCATTTAAAGCCGGTGTGGGAATGACGATCTCCACCACAATCGGCGGTTCGCTCGATCGGCGCCGTTTTCAACCACTGCCGATCAGCGCAACTGTACGACTTCTCGCTGACGGGCGGTTTCGCAGTGAATCGTTCGGCGAAGAGTGGCTTGCCGGGCCGACCGCTGTCTTGGAAGCGAAGAATTTCACGCTGGTCGTGAGCAGCCGCGCCGTGAATCTTTATGACCGTTCCTTTTTCTATGCGCATGGGCAGAATCCGCAAAATTTTGACGCGGTCGTGGTGAAGTCGCCGCATTGCCAGCATCACATGTACGCCGATTGGTGCGCAAAAATGGTGAACGTCGATGCGCCGGGTTCGTCGAGCGCCAATCTTCCGTACCTCGGCCACACACGCTGCCCGCGGCCGATTTTTCCTCTGGATTCCGATGTGACGTTCAAGCCTGTGGCAAAACTTTTTCAAAGGACACGCACAACAAAATGAAAATTCGTGAGATTCGATGCGCTGGTTTGCGCGGCGCCACGCCCGAAGGCGGTTGGAGCAATGAACTTCGCCCCGACGATTGCGTGCATTCGCTCGTCGCCGTGCACACCGATCAAGGCCTCGTCGGTCTGGGCTCGGTTTTTACCAGCGACGTGCTGGTGAAAGCGGCGCTCGGCGTTCTGGAGCCGCTTTATCGCGGCGAGAACGCGCTCGAGCCCGAACGCGTGAGCGAGAAATTGCATCAGCACAGTTTCTGGCTCGGGCGCGGCGGCAGTCTTACGCATGCGATCAGCGGCATCGACATCGCGCTGTGGGATATTCTCGGCCAGGCGAGCGGTCAGCCGGTAGGCCGGCTGCTCGGCGGGCGATATCGCGAGCGCGTGCGACCGTACGCATCGCTGCTGATGGATGAGCCCGCAAAACTGCGCGATCATTTGCTCGCCGTAAAAGCGCAGGGATTCCGCGCATTTAAAATCGGTTGGGGGCCGTTTGGCCGCCGGAGCGCCGCGCTCGACCGATCCATTGTGAGCGCCGCCCGCGAAGCGGTGGGCGCCGATGCGTTGTTGATGGTCGACGCAGGCGGCAGCGATGCGTTCTGGCCGAACGGATACAAATGGGCGCTGAACACTGCAAAGATGCTCGCGGATTTCAACGTACATTGGTTCGAGGAAGCCCTGAAGCCAGACGCATTGGAAGACTACGCGAAATTGCGCGAACATTCTCCCGTTCCGATTTCCGGCGGCGAAGTTCTTACGCGTCGGCAATCGTTTCAGCCGTGGCTCGAAGCGCGCGCGTTCGACATCGTTCAGCCGGACGTGACGAAAGTCGGCGGCATCAGCGAAGAACGCCGGATCGCATGGATGGCCGCAGATCACGGAGTGCGCTTCATTCCGCACGGATGGAACACCGCGGTCGGACTGGCCGCTGACCTGCAACTGGCGTCTGCCATTCCTGACACCGATTTGGTCGAGTATCTCACCGGGTCGCCGTTCATCGACGAGATTACCGATGGCGGCTGGCATCTCGATGCGGATGGAATGCTGCCGATTCCAACGACTCCGGGCCTTGGTTTGAAACTGAATCCCGAAGCCCTGAAAAAGTACTCCCGTGGCGAACCGCTTCTGAAATGAGCGCGTTCGTCAGATTCCAGCGCGGGCGAATTCCTTAAACGCATTGCGCTGCCAAACCTTCACGCGGTGCCGTTCGATCAGGCCCAGTCCATCCTTATTGTTGATCGCGTTCCAGAAACTGGCGTTCATCAAATCGATCTTCTGCATCGTCGGCTTGTGCAGTTCGTCCAGGACGATGATTTTTCCATGGAGCTGCTCGACCATGTTTTTGGTCTCGGATTTGTCAAACGCGGCGAAGTTGTTTCCTCGGCCGAGATTTTTCACCACGCAATAATTGACCGACGATCCATACGTCGTGAGCGTCGAATGCAGCAGGCCAAGGCTGTCCTTGCCGTCGTCCATGATGTGCCAGAACGTGATTGGGATCTGGTTTTCCGCGGCGAGTTCGATAATTCCGTTGCGCGCCATCCAGTTTGCCAGCAGGCGGTCGCTCTGCGCCGGTAAATCGACAATCACACGCTGATCTTTGTCCAAGGCGAGTTGCAAAATGAGGTCGGTCGTCTCGAAATTGTCGAGATCGCCTTCGTTCGCGAATTCTGAGTAGAATCGCTTCATTGCGCCGTGAGAACGGTCCGCGTCAACAACTGAGAACGGCATGGCGTTATCGATGCAGTATTGCGCGAGCAGCCGCGAAACCACCGATTTTCCCACGCCGCCTTTTTCTCCGCCGATCAGATGAACTTTGCTCATTGAAGACTGTCCCTTTCTGAAATTGTTCGTGAATACAGCGACCGGAAAAATTCCGGTGACGCGATGCAGCACACCTGCGACCTCGCGAGCTTTTCGCTTATGAGGAGTTT
>Ga0265314_10004545_pt1 | contig 12813 bp, 13 predicted proteins | sample 4126metaG_FD_203106 | JGI IMG/M metagenome (GOLD analysis project Ga0265314, IMG submission 203106) | Rhizosphere microbial communities from Carex aquatilis grown in University of Washington, Seatle, WA, United States - 4-1-26 metaG | ecosystem: Host-associated > Plants > Roots > Rhizosphere >... | reverse complement strand
GCCCGCTCACCGAGTGGACGCCCCAAAACACCTTCGCATGCATAGTACAGAAGATGGCCCCCGTCGAGCAGCGGAATCGGAAAAAGGTTTACCAAGCCGATGCTTACAGAAAGTAGAGCTATGAGATGAATGAGCGCCATAAAGCTCACGGCGGCAACCTGGCCCGATAGTTTCATGATGCCGACCGGCCCGGCGAGCTGGCTGGTGTTGCCCCGGAAGAGCTGGGTGCGGGCCCGGAACGAGACCGAGACGATGTCGCCGATCTCGCCGAAAGCGGCGCGGACCGCCGCCACCGGACCCAGCCGGGTCACAGTCCTGGGGACCGCGAAGGCGAGACCCAGGAGGCCCCTGCCGTCCTTGTTGCGATAGGGCCGGCAGTCGAGCGACAGGACGCTGCCGTCCCGCTGGAGCACGATCCGAAGGTCCTTGCCGGCGCTCGTCGAAACGAGGCGCTGGACCGCTTCCATATTCGCGGTCGGATGTCCGTCGATCGACATGATGCGATCATGGGGACGGATGCCGGCGAGTTGCGCCGGCTTGCCCGGCAGCACGCTGTCGACGACCGGCGGTGCCAGCGGATCGATTCCCAGGTCGCCGATACGCTGGCGGTTTCCGAAATCATCCGTGATCGCTGTATCGCGCGGCGTCGCCCAGACGGTCAGCTGTCGCCCGCCGCGATCGAGCACGATGGGAAGAGGCTGGCCGGCGCTGATCGCGACGATCTGGGCGAAATCCGTGAAGCTGTGAACCTCGCTGCCGTCGACCGAGACGATGCGATCGCCGCTTGCGATGCCCGCCCGCGCGCCGGCGCCGTTGGGGGCGACGTCGCCCGCCACCGGGGGAACGACGACCTGCCCGTGAAATAGAAAAAGGCCGGTGAGGATGACGACCGCGAGGACGAAATTCGCCAGCGGACCGGCGACGACGATCAGGGCACGCTGCCACAGCGGCTTGAAGGGGAAAGCGACTTTGCGATCTTCCACGCTCATGCGCGCCGCGGCCTCGCGGTCGGGCGTGCTGGCGCCGTCGGCATCGCCGAAGAACTTCACGAATCCGCCGAGCGGCAGCCAGGAGATCTTCCACTGGGTGCCCTTAGAGTCCTTCCACGACACGATGGGCCGGCCGAAGCCGATCGAGAAGGTTTCGATCCGGACGCCGAACAGGCGCGCGACGGAGAAGTGGCCAAGCTCGTGGAAGAACACGACGACGGTGATGAGGAACAGGAACGCCGGTATTCCGTATACCGACCAGCTCAGAAGGCCTTGAATCTCGCTCAGCATCTTTTTCTTGTCCTTTCGCGTCAGTTCACGACGCGGCGGCAGATTTGTCCGGCAAGGTCGCGTGCGCGCGCGTCGGCCGCCAGAACGGCGTCCAGCGTGTCGCACGGTGCGTTGGCTTCCGGCGATTGCGCGAGCGTCGATTCGACGACGCGGGGTATGTCGAGGAAGCCGATGCGGCGGTTCAGGAAGGCCTCGACGGCGATCTCGTTCGCCGCGTTCAGGATCGTCGGCGCCAGCGCGCCGGCCCGCATCGCATCCATCGCCAGGCCGAGGCAGCGGAAACGGTCGTGATCGGGCTTGCGGAAGGTCAATTGTCCCACCGCGGCGAGATCGAGGCGGCGCGAGGGCGAGGCGATGCGGCGCGGCCAGGCCAGCGCATGCGCGATCGGCGTGCGCATGTCGGGCGCGGAAAGATGGGCGAGCGTCGAGCCGTCTTCGTAGGAGACGAGGCAATGGACAATCGATTGCGAATGCACGAGCACGTCCAGCTTCTCCGGCGGAAGCGCGAAGAGGAAATGCGCCTCGATCAGCTCAAGGCCCTTGTTCATCAGCGTGGCGCTGTCGACCGAGATCTTGGCGCCCATCGACCAGTTGGGATGCGCCACCGCCTGCTCCACCGTGCACACCGCCATCTGCTCCAGCGTCCAGTCGCGGAACGGGCCGCCGGACGCGGTGAGCGTGACCTTCTCGACCTCGCGGGCGCCCTCCCCGTTTAGCACCTGGAATACGGCGTTGTGCTCGGAATCGACGGGAATCACCGCCGCGGTGGAATTGGCGAGGGCGCGGCCGAACACGCCGCCGGCGGCGACGATGCATTCCTTGTTGGCGAGCGCCACGGTGGCGCTGCGCGCGACGGCGGCGAGCGCTGGTTCGAGCGCGGCGGCGCCCATGATCGCGACCATCACGGTGGAGGACGGGCGCGCCGCCGCCTCGATCACCGCGGCGCGGCCGGCGGCCGCCTCGATGCCGGTGCCGGCGAGGCCGTCCTTGAGCGCGGCGTAAAGCTTCTCGTCGCCGATCACGGCGATGCGCGGGTTCATGGCGCGCGCCTGCTTGATCAGGTCATCGACCCTGCCCTGCGCGGTGATCGCCTCGATCGGCATCACGTCCGCACCATAGGTGGCGCGGGCATGGGCGACGACATCGAGCGTCGAAACGCCGATCGATCCGGTGGAACCGAGCACCGTCACGCTGCGTGCGAGCACCGGCTCCAGCGATTCGATCTCGAACGTCGTGCGGGTTGCTGCGAGCGCGTTCACGGGTGTGCTCCAAACATCGGGTTGAGCCCGACAACCAGGACGAAGACCGTGACGACCGGCGCGGTGAGCAGCGTGGAGTCGATGCGGTCGAGCACACCGCCATGGCCGGGAATCATGCCGCCGGAATCCTTGCGGTGGAATATGCGCTTGACCCAGGATTCGGCGAGGTCGCCGCAATGGGCAAGGATGGCGATCGCTGCGCCATAGAGTCCGGCCTCCACGGCGTGGCCGCCCAGGACCGCGACATAGATCGTCTCGACAATCGCGGCGACGGCGACGCCGCCCAGCGTTCCGGCCCAGGTCTTGTTCGGCGACAGCGACGGCCAGAGCCGGGGTCCGCCCACGAGATTTCCGACGATGAGCGCGCCGGTATCGGTCGCCCAGATGGCGAGGAACATGCCGACGATCACCCAGGCGCCTTGGGGCGCGCCGCGCAACGCGACCAGCGCCAACAGCGCGATGCCGACATAGAGCGGACCCGCGCCCTGCCAGAGCGGTCGCTGGCCGGTGGCCGCGGCGGTGATCGACACGATGATGGCGCCGGCGGCGAGCAGCGCCCAGCCATAATTGCTGTGCGGCCAGAGCACGGTCACCGCGAGCGCGGCGGCGATGGCCAGCGCCGAGAGGAAGAAGGATGGGCCGAAGACGCGCTCGCCCACCATGCGGTGCCATTCGCGGACCGCGGCGGCGCCGGCCAGCGCGCCGAGCGCGGCGATATAAGGTGCGCCGCCGAAGATCGCAGCGACTGCAGCCGCGGCCAGCAGACCGCCGAACAGAGGGCGCGTCACCCAATCCCAGTTGAAGCGGATCGCGCGAAACCCCGGCGCGTGATCCGCAGGATGTGGCATGTGGGCGCTCACGCGACTGCGTTCCCGATGGCGCCGAACTGGCGTTCGCGCTGGGCGAATTGCTCGAGCGCGTTCAACAGCTCCTCGCGGCCGAAATCGGGCCACAGCGTGTCGACGAACAGAAGCTCGGCATAGGAGGATTGCCAGAGCAGGAAGTTGCTCAGGCGATGCTCGCCGCCGGTGCGGATCAGAAGGTCGGGCTCCGGCAGGCCGCCGGTGAAGAGACGGGTGGCGAACAGCTCCGGCGTGATCGTCTCCGGATCGAGACGGCCTTCCTTGGCCGCGCGGGCGAGTTCGCGGGCCGCGTTGGCGATCTCCTCCTGCCCGCCGTAGTCGAAGGCGAAGGTCAGGTTCAGGCCGGTATTGGCGACGGTGCGGTGCTCGGCTTCCTCGATCATCTTGTGGATGTCGCCGGCGACGCGCTCGCGGCTGCCGATGATCCGTACCCGGACATTGCGGTCATGGAGTTCGTCGAGGTCGCTGCGGAAATAGCCGCGGAAGAGGCCCATCAGCGCGTTCACTTCCGGGCGCGGGCGCTTCCAGTTCTCCGACGAGAAGGCGAACAGCGTCAGATATTCGAGCCTGATGTCGGTGGCCGCGCGCACGACCGCGCGCACGGCACTGACGCCAGCCACATGACCGGCCTCCCGGGGCAGCATCCGCTTGCGCGCCCAGCGCCCGTTGCGGTCCATGATGATCGCGACGTGGCGGGGAAGGACTGTCGGCGTCTTTGGCGCAAGCGCCATCTACTACCTCGCGGGGCGGGTCCTTTAGACCTGCATGATCTCCTGCTCCTTGCCCTGCAGCGCGGAGTCGATTTCCTTTATGTGCGCGTCGGTGATCTTCTGCAATTCATCGCCGTGCTTATGGTGTTCGTCCTGGCCGATCTTGTGGTCTTTTTCGAGGCGCTTGAGCAAATCCATGCCGTCCCGGCGCACATTGCGGACCGCGATGCGGGCGGCCTCGGCATATTTCGACGCCAGCTTGGCCAGTTCCTTGCGCCTCTCCTGATTAAGTTCGGGTAAGGGGATGCGCAGCAGCTGGCCGTCCATCTGCGGATTGAGCCCGAGATTGGCGTCGCGGATGGCCTTGTCGACCGCCTTGGCCAGGCCCTTGTCCCAAACCTGGACCGTGATCATGCGCGGCTCGGGCGTCGAAATGTTCCCGACCTGGTTAACGGGAACCACGTTCCCATAGGCCTCGACCCGGACGGGATCGAGCAGCGCCGGGCTGGCGCGGCCGGTGCGCAGGCCCGAGAATTCCTTCTTCAAGGTCTCGATGGCGCCGTGCATGCGGCGGGTCAGTTCGTCCTTGTTATATGTCTCAGCCATGATGCCCAGTCCTTGCGCGGTGCCCGACGAGTGTCAGGTCCGGTCTTCTATGATCGTCGACCGGCCCTTGCCCTTGAGGACCAGGGCCAGCGATCCCCGATCATGGATCGAGAAAACGATGATCGGTATCTTATTTTCGCGCGACAGCGAGATGGCCGACGCATCCATCACCTGAAGATCGCGCGATAACACCTCGTGATAGCTCAGATATTCGTGGCGTTCCGCATCTTGGACCTTCTTGGGGTCGGCGCTGTAGACACCGTCAACTTGCGTCGCCTTCATCATCGCGTTGCAGTTCATCTCGGCGGCGCGGAGCGCGGCGGCGGTGTCCGTCGTGAAGAAGGGATTGCCGGTGCCGGCGGCGAAGATGACGACCCGTCCCTTTTCCAGGTGGCGGATGGCGCGGCGCCGGACATAGGGCTCGCAGACCGTGCTCATCGGGATGGCGGACTGGACCCTTGTGGGGATGTCCAGCCGCTCCAGCGCGGCCTGCATGGCGAGCGCGTTCATCACGGTGGCCAGCATGCCCATATAGTCGGCGGTGGCGCGGTCGATGCCCTTGGCCGCGCCGGAGAGGCCGCGGAAGATATTACCGCCGCCGATCACCATGCAGATCTGGGTGCCGGCGCGGATCGCTTCCTCGACGTCGGAGGCGATTCGATCGACGGTGGCGACATCGATGCCGAATTGCTGGTCCCCCATCAACGCCTCGCCGGAGACCTTCAGAAGTACCCGGCGGTATTTCGGCGTTGTGGCCATGCGATCCCCTTCGGCGGCTTCGATTCCATCCTACCCGCCCGCGAGGGAGGGTCGAGAGCTCAGCTCTTCGTACCGCTCATCTTCGCCACTTCGTCGGCGAAGTCGGATTCGGTCTTCTCGATGCCTTCGCCGACCTGGAAGCGGACGAAGCCTTCGATGGAGATCGGCGCGCCCATTTCCTTGGCGGCGGCCTCGACGACCTTCTCGACCGTCAGCTTGCCGTCCGAGCCGGGGCCCAGGAAGACCTGCGAGACGAGGACCGATTCCTCGTAGAATTTGCGCATGCGGCCCTCGAGCATCTTCTCGATGACGTTTTCCGGGCGGCCGGACTGGCGCGCGATCTCGGTCTGGATCTCGCGCTCCTTGGCGACGACCGCCGGGTCGAGATGCGCCGGCGACAGCGCCAGCGGCGAGGCCGCGGCGACGTGCATGGCGATCTGGCGGCCGAGCGTGTTCAGCTTGTCCTTGTCCGCCGTCGACTTCAGCGCGACCAGCACGCCGATCTTGCCGAGCTCCGGCGACGAGGGGTTGTGGACATAGGCCGCGACCACGCCCGGATTGACCGCGAGCATGATCGTGCGGCGCACGCTCATATTCTCGCCGATCTTGGCGACGAGCTCGGTCAGGGTCTGCTGCACGCTGGCCTCGCCCATGGAGCGGGAGAGCAACTTGTCGAGATCGCCCTCCTCTTCCAGCGCGAGCTTGGCAGCGGTCTTCACGAAGTCCTTGAACTCGTCATTGCGCGCGACGAAATCGGTCTCGGCGTTGACCTCGACCAGCGCGGCGACATGGCCGCCGGTGGCGACGCCGACAAGACCTTCGGCGGCCGCGCGGCCGGCCTTCTTCGCGGCCTTGGTGATGCCCTTCTTGCGCAGCCAGTCCATGGCGTCTTCCATGTTGCCATTGGATTCGGCGAGCGCGGTTTTGCAGTCCATGATGCCCGCGCCGGTCTTGTCGCGCAGGTCCTTCACCATCGGTCCGGTGATGTTGACCATAGTCGGCTCCGTTCTTGTTCTTAGGCGGTCGCTTCGGCGGCAGGTGCTTCGGCAATCGGCGTCACATCCGGGATTTCCTCGGCGGCGCCGGTGTCGATGCCGGATTCCACCTGGCCCTGGCTGAGGCCGTCGATGATCGCGCGGGCGGCGAGGTCGCAATAGAGCGCGAGCGCGCGGGCCGCATCGTCATTGCCCGGGATCGGAAAGGCGATGCCGTCCGGATCGCTGTTCGAATCCAGGATGGCGGTGACCGGGATGCCGAGCTTCTTGGCTTCGGAGATCGCGATCGCTTCCTTGTTGGTGTCGATCACGAACAGCATGTTGGGCAGGCCGCCCATCTCCTTGATGCCGCCGAGCGAGCGGTCGAGCTTGTCGCGCTCGCGCAGCATGCCGAGCAGCTCCTTCTTCTTCAGGCCCGAGGACTGGGCGGAGGACAGCGTCTCCTCGATCTGGCGCATGCGCTTGATCGAGTTCGACACGGTCTGCCAGTTGGTCAGCGTGCCGCCGAGCCAGCGGTGGTTCACATAGTACTGGGCGCAGCGCTTGGCGGCCGCGGCGATCGGCTCCGACGCCTGGCGCTTGGTGCCGACGAACAGGATGCGGCCGCCGCCGGCGGCGACGTCGCGCAGCGCCACGAGGGCGGCGTGCAGCAGCGGAACCGTCTGCGTCAGGTCGAGGATGTGGATGTCGTTACGCGAGCCGTAGATGAACGGCGCCATCTTCGGGTTCCAGCGCTGCTGGCGATGGCCGAAATGGGCGCCGGCTTCGAGCAGCTGACGCATGGAATAATCTGGCAGAGCCATTGTTTCAGTCTCCTTTACCGGTTGGCCAGACGCATGAGTTACCCCCATTCGGAGGCACCGGACGGCGACGCAGGAACACCCTGCGAAAGCCACTCAGCGTGCGAGATGGCGCGGCTTATAGGGGCCGGGCCGGTGCAATGCAAGGGCCCCGCCGGATCAAGGGCTTACTCCAGCACCCAGGCCCAGCTGTGGGACTGCCAGGCGCCGTTCGCCTTGGTAAGGGTGAAGACGAAATCGCCATGCTCGCGAACGGGCTTGCCCTTGACCTTGCCGGTGATGGTCGCGGGCAGGACCATATAGGCGTCGGTTCCATTGATGCTGAGATGGATCGGCGCGGCGAGCGCGATCTTGGTGTCGGTCTGGCCGGTCTTCTCGAAGGCCGCACCCCAATCGGCGACAGGCGTGGCGCCGGCAAATGAATAAGCCGGGAATTCGTCGATGATGCCCTTCCAGGGCAGCTTGGCGAAATCGATCTTGCCGGTATTGAAGCCGTCGAGTTCGGCACGGACGGTATCGACGGCCGCGGTCGCGTCGGCGCCGCCATCGACGCCGGCAGCGCTGGCCCAGGCGAAGCTCTGGAACCGCCAGCCGGCGTCTGTCTTGGCGAGGACGAAGAGATCGGCGCCCTTCTCGTGCCGCGTGACGCCGTTCTGCTTGTAGGAATAGACGACGTCGACAATCGCATAGGCATGGCCGCCGCCGACATTGATGTGGCGGAAGCGCAGGATCTTCGTGCTGGCGCCGGTGATGCCGTTCTGCCCGTTATAGGCGCCGAAGGACTTCGCCCAGGCGCCGATGCCGTCCCAGTGGAACGGTGCGAATTCGTCGATCACCACGCCGCTGGGCAGCAGCGTCGCCATGAAGGCGGCGTCGTTGCCTGTGTTGGCATATTTCAGGTTCAGGCGGATCGCCGCTTCGACGTCGGCCTTGTCGGAGGCGAAGGCCGGAGCGATGCAGGCGAAACAGACGCACGCAGCGGCGACGAATTTCTTCAGCATGGATTTCCCCCGGGCGGCCTGGCGCCTCGGTCACTGTGCCACGATCCGAGGTGGCGGCCCAGCCGCTCAGGGCGGGACACCACCGGACAGCACCTTGACGTCCAGCAGCTTGCCGCGCGCGGCGGACAGGCTGGCGCTTCCCACCTTTTGGACCCTGCCCTGGACCATGCCGTAGAGGTCGATCTGGACATCGGTGTTCTCGCGCCAGCCGACGCCCTGGCGCGTCGCAGTGGCGAAATACACTTTTTGCCCGAGCACGAGCGGGCCATAGGACGGTTCGTGCCAGTCCAGATCGACTACGGTGCGCGCAGCAGCCTGCAGCAGATTCCAGCCGTCGCGCTGCGAAGCGGGCACGGCACTGAAGGCCACGGCCTGCCCGGTCCCGAACTGGCCCTTCCGCGCCAGCGCGAGTGCGGCGGCCTCAAACTCGCCGCTGGCAATGCCGTTCGGCGCGGAGACCGTGCTGGCGGTATAGAGCGTCTGGTAGGTCGCATCGACGCGGCAGCCCTCGCCCCAATGGCCATCGTCGAGCGGGACAATGCCGAGCTGGTACTCGAAGCTGGTGGCGCCGTCATACCGGTAAAGGAAAACCGGCCGTCCATTCGCACGCGCCAGACCGCCGGATTCGCTCCAGCAGAAGGCGCCGTCATTTTCGCCGCGCACCAGGTCGGGCAGCTTGCGGCTTTGCCCGCCGGGGCCGGTCTCGAAGAAAATGAAGGTTTGGCAGTGCATCGTGCCGCCGGTTGCGATCAGCGCATGGATCGGATTTCCGGGCAGGGATGCGATCTGCGGAGATTCCGGGACGTATTCCGCGAAGGTGGAAGCGAGCTCCGTGTCGGGATGAAAACGCGCGGTCAGCGTCGCGTGATAGGCCGACCAGTCGCGGTCGGAATCGCCCACTGTTTCATCGACGGGCTCCGGCACCTCGATCCAAGGGATGGGACCCGAAACGGCGAAAGCAAACGGATCGCCCGCCGTTCCGTGCGGCTGGCTCCGGACGTCGGCGGCGATGCGCTGGCAGAGTGCCTTGTCGCGCGCGTCGGCTTCGGACGACGCGAATACGCCGGCGCAAGGCAGCACGCAGGACATCAAAAGCGTGGCGAGAGCAGTGACGGCGCGGTTCATATGTCCCCCGATGACCGACGGCCAGGTTTTCCCAAACCATTGTGTCCGAATCAAAGCGACGTCCGCGCATTTGCATGGCGTTCCAAATGAAAACACTGCATCGCGCCGGCCACGCGTCTAAGCTGGCGCGCTTTGGGGAACGAGACATGCGGTTCAAGGGAATCCTGGTGGGCGCCGCGGCGCTGGCGGCGGCGATACCGGCACTGGCGGTCGACCGCGACGATCCGAACTATGTCGAATATTCGCAGCGCAATCTGTCGATCCCGATGGCCGACGGACAGGGCCAGATCACGCTCTTCGGCAAGCTCTGCATCCCGAAGGATGCCGAGGGCGGGCGGGCGCGGCTGGCCGTGCTCAACCACGGCTCGCCCGCCAATGCGAGCGACCGGCCGACCCAGAGCATCGGAAGCTGCAACAGCGAGCCGGCGCAATGGATGCTGGGACACGGCTTCGCGGTCGTCTATGCGCAGCGGCGCGGCTACGGCAGGACGGGCGGCGCCTGGGCCGAGGGCTATGGCAGCTGCAACAGTCCCGATTATGTCCGCGCCGGGCGCGAGACGGCGCGCGACATCGCGGCGATCGTCGACTTCTCGCTTAAGCAGCCGGGGGTCAGGCCCGACGGCGCCGTGGTGGCCGGCGTGTCGGCGGGCGGCTGGGGCACGATCGCCTATAACGCGCAGCCGCATCCCAAGGTGATCGCGATCGTCAACATGGCCGGCGGGCGCGGCGGCCATCAGGGCGAGGACGGCGACGAGAACTGCCGCCCCGACAAGCTGGCGGAAGCCGCGGGCGTGTTCGGCAAGACGGCCTCGACGCCGATGATCTGGATCTATGCGGAGAACGATACCTTCTTCGGGCCGGACATCGCGCGGTCGATGTACCAGGCCTATTCCCACGCCGGCGGCAAGGCGGAATTCCACCCGGTCGGCGCGCATGGTGACGAAGGGCACACCCTATGGTCAGATGAGGGAGGCTCGGAGGAATGGGGCCCGCTGGTCGAGGCCTATCTGCGCAAGCGCGGCGCGCTCGACCAGTTCGACGGGCGAGAATAGAGGCCGGCGTCAGGCTCGCCGAACCAACCGCAGGATCAGCAGCAGCACCACCGCGCCGATCGTGGCGCTGATGATAATGGCCACAAGGCCGACACCGAGGTGGATGCCGAGCCGAGGCAGCAGCCAGCCGCCGAGGAAGGCACCGATGATGCCGACCGCGATGTCGCCAACCAGGCCGAACCCGCCGCCCTTGACGATGACGCCCGCGAGCCAGCCGGCGACCGCACCGACAAGCAGCCAGATCAGAATGACTTCAGCCGTGATGTTCATGGAAATTCTCCCGCTCGCTCAGGCAAAGGCGGCGCGGACCTTACAGCCCGCGCCGTAGGCTTTATTCCGAATGACGAAGTGTAATCGAACCCACGCCGGCCGCAACGTTCAGGCCGCGATCGCCGGAGACACTGAGCGGCTGCAGGGCGAAGGACTTGTCGAAGCCGCCGACGAGCGCGTTGGCACCCAGGCCGACGCCGACGGATGCGCTGGCGGTCGCGCCGACATAATCGCCGTCGAGCGCGCCCGGACGGGTGTCCGAGCTTGGCGCCACGACGCCCCAGACCAGAACGCCGCCCTCGGTGTAGCCGACGTCGACGCCGAACTTCGAGATCGAGCCGGTGTAGTGCTCAACATGCCGGTCGTTCTGACGGAATGTGCAATGCAGGTCCTTGGAGGATCCAAAGACGAAACCCCAGCCACTGGCGACATTGCAGGTCAGCGTGCCGACGTTGACGCCATGGGGAGCAGCCTGAACGGGAGCGGCAATGGCAACCGCGGCGAGCGCAACGGCCCCGAGTAGTGCGGTAGAATATTTCATCGTGATGTTCTTTCTGTTGGAGAAGGCGGTGCGGATCGGGCGATCCGCACCGTAAGGCATACGTCACAAGCCAGGCTCTTCGGCCGGGGCTGCGTTATTCCATGTACCAATTGCCGTCGTTGCGGCGACATGCCGTTCCGCTGCGCGCGTAGTGATAGCCGTCGCCACGATAGGAGGCTTCCTGGAAATCGCGGCAGACATTGCCATCGCGCGTGTATTCCCGTGTCGGAGTGAAGCTGCCGCGATTGCGGCCGTTGCGCCAATCCTGGCGTTCGCCGATGCGGCCTTCGAAGCCGGCACTGTACGACGTCAGCGCATAGTGGCGATCGTTGCAATCCATGTCGCGTGCGATCGAATTGCCGGCAATTCCGCCGAGAATGACGCCAGCGACCGTCGCGCCGCCATTGCCGTGTCCCACCTGATTGCCGATGACGCCGCCGACGACGGCACCCATCACGGTGCCGGTCGCTGCATTCCCGTTGCAGTCGCTGCCATAGTAGTAGGCGCCGCGCTGATAGCCGCGATCACCGTTCTGGGCATGCCAGGCGTCGGCCCGATAGCGGTCGTCGCGCTCGCGGCGGGCATAGCCGTCGTCATAGCCATAATTGTAGCCGCTGCCATAGACGGGCTGATTTGGCTCGCCGGTCATGGCGGGACCGCTCTGGTCGGGGCGGTGGTTGCGATTGCTGTCGTCGGCGCTGGCGGCGCCCGCGCTCAGCGCGACAACCGACGCGGCAAGCAACATGCTCGTTCTATTCAACATAATCTGATCCTTGAGAATGCCTGCGCGAGGTTCCGGAGGGGAAATAGCGCCGGTTAGGGGGAGCGCCTACGCACTCACTCGGGTAGGGAACCCGCTCGCGCAACTATCGATCCATCGCCGGAGCAAATGAGTTAATGGCGGCAGCCGAGGCGAAGCAGACATGCTCCAGACGCCTTGGTGGAGCGAAAAACTTTCCGCTAAGACGGTGCCATGACATCCCCCATCCGTTCCGCCATCGAAGCCCTCGAACCCAACGGCATCGGCCTGGTCGCCATGATGGGATTGGGCGAGCCCGATCTCATTCCGCTGTGGTTCGGCGAGAGCGATCTCGTCACCCCGTCCTTCATCCGCGATGCCGCCAAGGCCGCGCTGGACGACGGCAAGACCTTCTATATGCAATCGCGCGGCATGCCCGCGCTGCGCGAAGCGATCCGCGATTTCCACAAGCGCACGACCGGCGCGGACGTCGCGCTGGAGCGAATCTCGATGCCGGGCGCGGCGACGCTGGCGGTGGTGACCGCGCTGCAGATCCTGTGCGAGACCGGCGACAATGTCGTCATCGTCTCGCCGATCTGGCCGTCGATCTTCCAGGCGGCGCAGATGGTGGGGGCGCAGACCCGCTTCGCGCGGCTCGACGACGACTGGCGCGCTTCCCCTGCCCGCTGGACGCTCGATCTGGAGAAGATTTTCTCGCAATGCGATGCGCGGACCAAGGCGATCTTCATCGCCTCGCCCGGCAATCCGACCGGCTGGGTGATGTCCAAAGCCGAGCAGCGCGCCGTGCTGGAG